>JACCDW010020648.1_pt1 | contig 81297 bp, 82 predicted proteins | sample 7449781 | NCBI WGS metagenome assembly JACCDW01 (sample SAMN15323449, study PRJNA562643) | freshwater metagenome | isolation source: river surface water | place: USA:Blue River Watershed | collected 2017-08-18
AAATAGTGGTCATAGACTAACTCCTGTATATTACACTCTATCGTCCATGTACTTATCTAACTCATAATTATTCCTCAACTATTCTTCGTTTATCTCTAAATTTTCCTAATTTTGACACAGAGCCAAATATAGAAAGATGAAAATACTCGTAATTGAAGACGAAGCGAAAACCGTGCAGCTCATCAAACAAGGGCTTGAAGAACAGCTATGGGAAGTTGATGTTGCTTATGATGGTTTGATTGGACTCCAACTGGCAACCCGCAATAACTACACCTTAATCATCTCTGATATTATTCTACCAGGAATTAGTGGACTCGAACTTTGCAAGCAACTTCGTAGTAAAGGAGTTTCATCGCCAATTTTGTTATTGACAGCACTCGGTACCACCGATGATAAAATCGTAGGACTCGATTCAGGTGCTGATGATTATCTGGTAAAACCTTTCGAATTTAGAGAACTTTTGGCTCGTATTCGAGCCTTAACCCGCCGAAATACAGGCTCAATTCAAACCGCAAACTTACTCAAATTTGCCGACCTCGAAATGGATTTAGATGCCAAAACCGTGAATCGTGGTGGTAAAGAGATTGTCCTGACAGCCAAAGAATTTGCCTTGCTCGAATACTTTATTAAACATCAAGGACGAGTAATTTCTAAGGTAGAGTTGGCCGAAAAAATTTGGGACGTTACTTTTGATACTGGCACGAACGTAATTGAAGTTTACGTTAATTTCTTACGCAAGAAAATTGATAAAGATTTTGAGCCAAAGTTACTTCATACTCAAATCGGTATGGGATACGTAATGAAAGTGATAGGGTAAATAGTCTTCAATGGGCAGTTTGCAGTAGGCAATTTCTGCTATCTCAAATCTTGTATCTGAAAAATGATAAATATTCGCTCTCGACTCACTTACCAATTTATGGCCATCGTAACGGCTATTTTACTGTTTTTTTCGGTAGGGGTTTATTTTTTTAGTAAGCTTTATCTCGAAAAACGCTTTTTCAAACGCTTACAAGACCGTGCCGTAACGACCACCACGCTCCTCTTCGACCTCCAAACGGCTGACACAACGGTGTTAAAACTCGTCAACACTGCCGATAAAGAACTGTTGAGCGATGAAAGTATTTATGTCTATGACGAAAATTTGAAAAAACTCGTTTTTGCGAGTCAAGAACCCTATTCTGACTTATTTGAAGAACTGATTCCTAATATGCAGAAAGAAAGCAAGCCCACTTATTACTACGCTGGCTTTTACCAAACACTTGGTATTCAGCTCAAAAAAGGCACGGCCAGTTATTGGGTAATTGTGAGTGCTATAGATAATAATGGGAAAGAAGCTCTTGAAGATTTACGCAAAATTCTGACCATCATGGTTCTTGTTGGTTTACTTCTTTCGGGGCTTTCAGGTTGGTTTTTTGCCGATAAGGCTCTTGCTCCTATGTCAGGTATTATCACACAAGTCAACGAAATCTTTCCTGCCAATACCGAAAGGCGTGTCGAACACCCCAATCGCTCAGACGAAATCGGACGTTTGGTTGCTACCTTCAATCAACTACTCGACCGTATTCAAGAAGCATTTACCATGCAAAAGATGTTTATCGCCAATGTTTCGCATGAATTGAAGAACCCACTAACCAAAATTTATTCTCAAATTGATATTACGCTACTCCAAAAACGCACGCCCGAAGTTTATGAAGAAAACCTAAAATCGCTCCAAGAAGATACCCGAACACTTACACAACTAACCAACACCCTACTCAATTTAGCCAATACAGTTGTCAATGCAGAAGCCATTCAGCGTATACCTCTACGCATAGACGAACTTTTGTGGGAAGTTAAAAGTCAACTAAAAAAATGGCACGAAGATTATGTAATCAACATTGATTTTAGTGATTTTCCCGAAGATGAAGAAGCTCTGATTATTGAAGGGAATGAAGCATCCTTAAAAGTAGCCTTGATGAATTTGATGGATAATGCCTGTAAGTTTTCTGAAAACAACAGCGTATTTGTGAGTTTTTCGGCTACTGTGCAAGAAATCAAGATTTCGTTTATAAATAAAGGCCCTGTGATTCCGAAAGCAGATTTACCTTATATTTTCCGCCCGTTTTATAGAAGTAATGCTACCGCCAAAGCCACCAAAGGGCATGGTGTGGGCTTGGCTATTGTTTCTCAAATAGTGAAACTACATAATGGCGATATTAGTGTAACTTCTAATGAAGATGAAACTATTTTTACTTTGGTATTTAGAAAGTAAAAGCACCTTCCTCAATTTTAAGCTAAATTTAAAGTCGATTTAATTCGCCTTTAACCTTGACAGTGTTGCTTTGTAACCATAAACTTAAAAATCATAATAAAAGCATATGGAAACGACACAATCTAACAACAACGGCCTTTTGAAAGTAATCATCGGAGTAATGGCGGGTGTATTGGCTCTTTTGGGCTATTTATTTATGGGTGCCAGAAATGAAACCCTCGAACTCCAAAAATCATTGACATCGAAAGTTGAACAACTTTCATCTACACAAATTAAACTTGACTCTATCTCTAAATCGTTAGATGAGAAAATTCTTGAAGTACAAAGCTTAGGCGGGAACGTAGCAGAATTAGAAGCTGTTAAAGCTCAACTCGAAAACGATAAGAAGAAATTAAAAACTGACCTTAGCTTCTCAATTCATAAATACGAATCCAAAATCAAAGATTACGAAACATTTTTAGCCGCTAAAGACGATGATATTCGTAAATTAAAAGAGGAAAATGGTATGTTGGTAGCAAAAACTCAAACGCTTGAAACAGAAAAACAACAAGTTATCGTTGAAAACGCTGCTCTAAAAACTGAGAAAGAAGAATTATCTACAACTTTAACCAAAACAGTAGATGATTTCACTACTAAAAATAATGATTTGAAGCGTCAGGTAACATTGGCTTCGGCAATGAAAGCTATCAACGTTCAGGTTACAGCTCTTTCGTCGAAAGGCAAAGAGCGTGATGGTGGCGAATACAAAGCAAAAAGAATCGACCAATTGAAAGTTTCTTTTATTATGCCTTCAAACCCAGTAGCCGTACAAAACAACAAAGATATTTATGTACGTGTGCTTGATGCCAATGGTGCAGTTGTAGAAAACGGTAATGGCGGAATCGTACAAGCTGATGGTAAAGAAATTGGTTATAGTTTCAAACAAACTGTGCCGTTTGAAAACAACGACCAACGTGTTGACTTAGTATCGGGTAAAGGTGCTAACTACACAAAAGGAAAATACAGCGTTGAACTTTACTCAGAAGGCTTCAAAATTGGTAAAGGAGCATTTGAAGTAAAATAAGTAGCCCTTTCAATTTAGTTATGTTAGTTATACAAGACGGTCTGTGTTTTTCGGAACACATTCCGTCTTTATTATTTCTTCCCTACTCTCCTCTTATATAACCTTAATAACCTGCTATTATGAAGCTATTCAATTTAAAAATATTTCTCTGGAATGTCGTACTGATTTGTGCCGAAATATTCTATAAAATAGCAAGTTTCGCTCTCAAGGTTTTTCGCAAATATCCACTTTCCTACACGGCTTTACTCTATTTATTCATCACGATGGCCTTCTGCTATTACCCAATCTTCGACCATTGGAGTGCAGGATTTATCATGATGAGTTTGCCTTTAGCCGTTTTATCTGGGCTTACCGCAGCGTGTTATTTACTCGTAAAAAAACAAAAAATCGTGGCCGCAACTGGTTTTATTTGGATAGTACTTACCTTGCCGCTCATCAAACGTATGGTCGGAATTAATAACAACGAAATAAAACTTGCGGATGTTTCTGCCTTAAAAGTATTGAGTTTCAATGGCGAATGTTTTGATGAAAAACATAAAACCGACGAACACTGGGCAAAACTACAAGCCGATATTGCTTGTTTTCAAGAATATTCACCTAATAAAGATATTGAATCGCAGTACGCCAATAATGTAGTTAAACTCACTAAATTCGACCAAAAAGGACTAATAGGCCTGGCGATGTTTTCGCAATATCCGATTCTGAAACAATACAGTAAGATTTGGGACCGAAAAAATCAGCCCAACATTAATGGCTATTTGTGTGCCGATATTTCCTATAAAAACGATACCGTGAGGGTAGTAAACGTGCATCTATGGTCGATGGGTGTACGTATAAATTTGGCGATTGATGCTTTGAAAAAAGGACATCTAAAAACCTTTGCCGTTGAATTAGTTGATAGTTTTAACCGTTTGAAAGAAGGCTTTGAAAAACGTGACGAACAAATGCGGGAAGTAGAATCATTTGTTGCGGGAAGTAAATATCCTGTCATTATTTGTGGTGATTTCAATGAAACACCATTTGGTTATTCTTACGGAAAACTCAAACTTAGCTTTCAAAATGCCTTTGAAGAAGCAGGACAAGGGATGGGTTTTACGCTGAATCGACAGCCATATTTTGCTCGAATCGACCAACAATTTGTGAGTAACGACTGGCACGTAGAGTCGTGCAAAACCATTTCGAATGTAAAGTTCTCTGACCATTTTCCCATTATGGCCAAATATATTTTGAAAAAATCGCTGATGAAAGCACCTACTTTGGTAGCTATCAAGTAGAACAAGTCTCCCGACTTGTTCTTCAATAAAAAAGCAGTACAAATAAAATCTGTACTGCTTTTACTTAAAACAACCTTTTTCAAAAGACTTATTTAAACTTCACACTGCTGAAATTTCCATTCACCACAATCTTACAATCAGCCGAGCCTTTTCCAATTCTACCTGTATAATATTTTACAGGGTTGAAATGATGATTTTCTTTCTTCGCATCAGCATCTGAGTTAGTCGTAAACGAAATACCACGCTCATTCGGATAACTGAAATCTCCATAATTGGCTTTTACTTCAAAATCATACGAAACATTATCACTCAACACCAAATTCACAGGAGAATAGCTGGCATTTAAGTTTAATTCTTTTACATTCTTGCCCAATTCACCCAATTTAAAACCTCCCGAAAACTCAAGTTTTAAATTAGATGATTCATTGATTGTACCAATCAAACCACTCGAATAGGATATTTTGGCATTCAATTTCCCCACTTCTTTAATATCAATATCGCCAAAACTATTATTGAAAATCAAATCGTCGGCACGGTCCATTTTGATACCTGAATACGAAGCCTTCAATTTTCCACCAGTCATCGAGCGAATTATTGAACCTTTACTAAACGACAGATTAATATCCGACTGAGGATTAGAAATATCTTCGGCAATCAATTTACCATAACTCTGATTCACCATCAATACCGAAGCAAACGAAGGTAAAAAAGTATTTCCGAATGAATTCTTCACTTTCAAGACGTTTCCTTTCGGCATAAATACCTTATAATCAATCTTCAAAGAGTTTTTTTCATTGCTTCCTCCTTTCCAATTCCACGTATTGTTATTATAGTTTCCTTCTTCACGGTCAATCGTAGTTTTGATGCTTACCATGCCATCGGTTTTTTTGCCTTGCACGTCAACCGTACTTATAAAATTGGCGGCTCGCTCTTCGGAAGTAGCATTGGCCACAATCGAAACCTCTACTTTAATTTCGTCTTTATTCCAAAAACTCACTTGAATATCACCAAACTGATTTTCGAGCGATACTTTATCACTATTCGAGAGTGCATACGAAAATATAATATTTTTTCGGCGTTCAATCCATTCGGGTGTTGAGCCTGGGTCTCCGTTGTTAGCGTACGATGTAAGTGTTATTAGCGAAAAAAATACGCCTATTAGCCTTCCTAAACTCCGAGAATTAGGAGAAGCCGACTTATACCATTGTGTTTGTCTTTTCATTTTTTGCTTCTTTAATTTTCTGAATAATTTGTAATTGCTGATTCAATAATTCAATCTGCATGCTAAGATTCTGAATCATTGCCTTTAACAACTCCTCCTGATTAGGATTTTTGGGTAATTCTTTTCTGAGGTTTTGATAATTTTGGCCCAAAACTGTCAGCTCGGTATCGAACTGGTGATAAAGTTCGGGGTCTTCCTTTTCTATTGTTTTTAATTCTTCACGCTTTGCTTCGACCAACGACGTAAACTGCGTCAGTTCTTTAGCATACGTCGGACTCAAAGCCATAATATCTGGATTCTGCGAGGCAGGTTTGGCATAATTATACGCCAAATAGCCTACCATCAAAAATATGGCAAACCCAGCCACCATTCCTAAAGCAAATTTTGGTTTACTACCCATCCAATGCTGCATACTCACGAGTTTACCTGCTGGTTTGGCATGAATATTCTTTGCCTCTATTTTTTTCCATAAGTCAGCCGACGGCTCATAGTCGTCAAATGCCTCACGGTTATCTCTTACAAATCTTTTTAATTTATCCATAATAACACCCTAACCCCTAAAGGGGGATTTAATGATACCTTCTTACCCAAAAGAAGGATTAAACTTACTTTGTAAAGACCACTCTCAGGGAAAAATTATAATTTTTGTGGACTGTTGACGGTCAACTGTGGACTTTTATTTTATTATCTCCAATAACCGCTTCTTTGCACGCATGTATTGCGTACGAGAAGTTGATTCGTTGATACCTAAAATCTTACCGATTTCTTCGTGGTCGTAGCCTTCAAACAAATACAAGGATAATACTACTCTAAATCCTTCGGGTAGTTGTTCCATTCCTCGTTTGATGCGTTCAACCTCAAACTTGATGTCGTCTTCATTTACTGAACTTTCCTGCACATCGGCGATGTCTTGCTCATCGCCATCAAACTCTTCGATATCCACAAACTGCACCTTTCTGGCACGAATCTGATTGATAGCCTTATTGACAACAATCTGCTTCAACCAAATCCCAAATGTCGATTCCTGACGAAAATCTCCAATCTTGGCAAAAGCATCAATAAAAGCCTCTTGCAATACATCTTCGGCCTCGCCTACATGGTTGAGTATTCGCATACAGATACTAAACATAGCCTTTGAGTAGTGCTTATACAGTTCATACTGTGCCTTACTCTCGCCACGCTTGCATCGCTCGACCAAGTCGAAGTGCTTGTTAATGAATATAGTGTTTGTCAGAAAAGTTTAGTGTTTTATTTACAATCAAATGACGCAACCAAAAATAAAATGTTGCACAAAGCATAAAACATTTTTGAAAATTGTTTTTAAAAAGCAGAAATCTTTGTGGAAATAAGTTTGGTTCTAAATGAATTTATCGGTTAAATTAACGTCGGCAGGGTTCAAAACCCTGCCGACGTTCTTCTCCACTTCATGAAACTCAATAAATTCAAAACAACACATAAATCGAAGCCAAGCTAAGCCCCAAACCGAGTAGAAACCCAGCACCAACTTGTGCGGGCGTATGAGCATTAAGAGCCAAACGTGCCGAGATGACGTATCCCGCAAGAATAATCAAGAAGAGTAAAGGAAAGAAAAGACTATGCTCCCCAAATTGAACTAATATTCCAGCCAAAGCCCCAATCATACCACCCACGCCCGCTGCATGAGCCGAAATCTGCCACCAAAGGCTAATAATTCCTACGCACAAAATAACCGCTGCAATACTCCACAAGATAAAGCCGCAAGGAAAGAGCATCGAATTTTTGGAATACAGGAAATAACCTAAGAATATATAGATAATTGCCGTCATAAAATAAGGCAAGCGACGGTCTTTCAGATTATCAAGTTTTAGACTACTTATCATGCCCCAGCGTTTCAGTAAATAAACAAAATAAGCAGGCAATGCAAACGTATAAATAAATACAAAACCCACCACCGCCAGCTTCATGAGTGTTTCAAGCGACTCCGCACCCAACGGTGTAGGAGCAATAAACAAAAGCAATAGGAATAAGATTGTGGGCATCAACAACGGATGCAAAGCTATTGAAAGAAAATTAGCGAGTCGAGTATTCAAATGAAAATCAGTTTTTGTGTTCAAAGTTATCAAAAGGAAGGCTCCGCTCAAAGCGAAGCCTTCCTTAAAAATTCTTCACTTTACGAACTAAAAATAAAAGCCCATCGTTATTCTGATGCAAACAAAAATAATAGGTATAAACTTTGGATATTATTCTAAAACCTAACATCTTTGCATCCTGTTTTAAGAAAATGAAAATTCGTCTCCCCATAACGCCAGTTCGACGATTCCGATATATCAATATCAGGCAGTAATTGTTTTGCCCTTGTAGCAAAACCCCTTCTCATCAAAAGTTTTCTTTTTTTTCATTTAAAAACCATTTAGGATACAGCGTCTCCGTTTGAGGGAAAGCCCAATAAATGACGATGAATAACTCAGCAATCACATCCGAAGATTTATATATTGTTCAAGTAGCTAACGAAAGTCACCACTATTTGGCAGAAACTATTTGTAATGAAATGGCAGAAAGTGCCAAAGCTCGTGGCACAGGTATTGCCAAACGTTCTCCTGATTATTTGATAGAGAAAATGAACGAGGGAAAAGCCATCGTTGCTCTAACCAATACGGGCGAATGGGTAGGTTTTTGCTACATTGAAACGTGGGAACATGGAAAATTTGTAGCCAATTCGGGGCTTATTGTGCATCCAGAGCATCGTAAGAGTGGTATTGCTACTCGTATCAAGCAAAAGGCATTTGAGCTTTCTCGCAAGAAATATCCCGATGCTAAAATCATTGGCTTGACGACGAGCTTGGCCGTAATGAAAATCAACTCTGATTTGGGTTACGAACCAACCACTTTCAGTGAACTACCAGCCGATGATGCTTTCTGGAAAGGTTGTTCAAGCTGCGTAAACTACGATGTGCTTACCCGCACTAATCGCAAGCACTGCTTGTGTACGGGTATGTTGTTCGACCCCGTTGAGGCGAAAAAGAAAGAAGAAGCAGGAAATAAGAAAGAAGACGAGTGGGATTTCTTGACGGAATCACCTTTATATGAGCGTTGGATGAGATTTAAGCAAAGAATCTTATTACGACGTGAGGAACGTCGAAAAAAAAAATTAGAGGAAGCCGAATTGATGGCGTAATTGACACCATCAAAGGCAGAATCGAATAAATATAGTTTATTACCTGAAAGCGTGCCATACTTAGAAGTGTGGCACGCTTTTCTTGTTTAGCATCTCGCCAATCTTAAAATCACTTAATCGTGCTATATTTGTACAAAAAAACACTGCATGGATTCAAAACCTCTACCTAAAGATTACCTAAAACTCCATTTTATTGTCATAATTCTTGGTTTTACGGCTATTTTGGGGCGTCTGACCGAAGTTTCATCGCTGGGTGTCGTATTTTATCGCACCTTATTAGCGGCATCTGGTATGTGGATTGTAGCCCAGTTTCAGAAAAAAAGCCTTAAAATTTCGTGGCAACAAGCCCTTCCGCTACTCGTTGTGGGGGCCATTATGTCGTTTCACTGGATATGTTTCTTTGGTTCGGCTCGTGCTTCCACGGTGGCGGTTAGTTTAGTTACTTTTTCTACGACCTCGTTTTTTACGAGTATCGTTGAGCCAATCGTTCGTAAAACCAAAATCAGCTGGATTGAGGTTTTTCTTGGAATTTTAGTGGTTTTAGGAATGTATTTTGTCTTTACGTTTGAAGGAAAATACATCGTAGGAATTCTTATTGGCTTAGTTGGAGCTTTGCTGGCTACCATTTTTTCGGTAATTAATGCCCAATTTGCCCAAAAATACGATGCTCAAATTGTTACGTTCTACGAAATGGTCGGAGCTTTTGGGGCTACATGGATTTACATTCCGATTATTATTTTTGCCTTACCCAATGAACATTTTCAGCTTACGCCTACGCACTACGACTGGCTTTGGGTCGGCATTTTGGGCTTGGTTTGTACGGTTTATCCGTATATCGAAATGATGCACCTGCTTAAAAAGATTTCGGCATTTACACTCAATCTTTCTATCAATATGGAGCCTATCTACGGCATCATTATGGCCTATTTTATCTTTGGAGAAAGCGAAAAAATGACTTCGGGCTTTTATATCGGCGGTGCTTTGATTTTATTATCAGTGGTGCTGCATCCGTTTTTGAAGAAGAAGTAAGACAACTTTCTAAGTTGTCAGACACACAATTTAGAGAATTGTGCTACAAAAAAGCCTTTCAAAAAATAAATTTTGAAAGGCTTTTTATCTGATACCAGAAGAAAATTATTTCTTTCCGTAACGTTTGTTGAATTTATCAACACGACCTGCTGTATCAAGCAATACGTTTTTACCAGTGTAGAATGGGTGTGAGTCAGAACTAACCTCCACTTTGTAAACAGGGTATTCGTTACCATCTTCCCAAACGATACTCTCTTTGGTATTGGCACATGATTTTGTCAAAAACTTGAAGTTAGTTGACAAATCCCAGAAAACAACTGGTCTATAATTTGGATGAATATCTTTTTTCATTACTTTATTTATTGAAATTCCTATTACTTTTCTAAAACGGACTGCAAAATTAGAGATTTCAATCGAAAAAACAAAAACTATACAATTATTTTAGTAGTTTTTTATGATATTTTTACTCAAAGCACATTTGTGAGCAGTAATAGGCATCAAAATACTTACAGCCAAAGAGTTAAGACCGAAAAAATATTTTTATCTTCATACAACTTTGCAGGCTTTTTCTGCATTTACATCATAAGAAACGTCTGTTACGAAACCACTTGATAGCATCCTCGACCATCGAAAGCTTACGAAGCAAAGACCCCATTGCTCAAAAGAATATTTTTGAGCAATACGGTAGTTTTTTGTATCGGGTGGCGTATCGCTACGTGCGAGACCGCATGACGGCTGAGGATTTGGTGATTGATTCTTTTCTCAAGATTTTTGAAGGTGCCGCCAATTTTAGATTCGATAATTTGCGGTCGTTTGAGGCTTGGATGAAAAGAATTGTCATTAACGAATCGTTGATGTTGCTTCGGAAGCAAGCGAGTTTTCAGCTAATGCCCGAAAGCGAGGCCATCGAAACTCCCGTTGATGATAATATCTTGGATTCGATTTCGAGCGATGAAATTTATCAGCTCATTGCCGAGCTACCCGATGGGTATCGCACGGTATTCAATCTTTTTGCCATTGAGGGCTACTCGCACAAAGAAATTGCCGAGCAGCTACATATCAACGAAGGCACATCAAAATCGCAACTAAACCACGCTCGAAAACTATTACAGAAGAAAATCCTATATAGGCAAACTGCCAAGCAGAGTGCCATCGAAATTGATAAAGGACATGAAGACAGAGAAGTTTTATAAGAAAATTCAAGACAAAGTCGCTGAAACTGAAATGGATTTTGAAAGAGAATTTCCTTTCGGGAAATCATCGTTTCCAGAATCTCGCTTCGGAGAGTCATCGTCTCTTGAATGGAACAAACAAGATGTATGGCAACGCATCGAGCAAAAACAAACAAAGCGTAAAAAGCCTTTTGTTTGGTGGCAAGCTGCGGCAGCAAGCGTAGTTTTGCTGGGTGGTTTGGCTATGTATTTTTACAACCAAAAAACAGACATAACAACTACTAATCAAGCAATTAACACCTTAAACCCTGCTATTTCAACACAATCAACCTTAAACCCTACTACTACTGAATCTACACAACTGATGGCCACTAACGGCAACCGCAAAAATAATGTGGTTAGTGCAATGGCTATGAGCAAAGAACAACCAGCCCAACAACTTGAAATAAGCCCCAACCAAGAAAATTTAGAGATAGAAGAGCCAACCGTAGCCGTTAACGAAACTCAAAATAATGTTTCACCAAACGAAACAGAACCCACCGCAGCTCAGCAAACACCAGCAAACGAACCCTATAGATTTGTTCCGTACCAAGGTCTTGTAGAAAAAAGAGTGGCTCCACAACGCCGTGAGCGAGTAGCTATTTTGGAAATTCCTGAAGATGAAGAAGATTACAATCAAGCTCCACGAAAAGAAAAAAAGAATGGTTTGGTGGCTCGTTTGAGCAGAAAAACGGGTAAAAGAAACCCCGAAATGAACGAAGAATTGCCTGCTGTAAATAATGGTAAACCCAATAAAGTTTGGGCGTTTGTGAAAGAAAGTTTCAAGAATGAAACAATGGCCGCCGACTCGACAAATAGATAATTTTTTGTCTGTGGAGACACGGCGAACCTTCCAAATCTTTCTCGTTGTCAATGTCTTCTTCGTTGTCAGTGTCTCCACTGGCAATATTTAACCGATTTCACTTATCTAATGAATAAACTGCTCACATTGCTATTTTTATGCGTTGCAACACTCGCTTTTGCCAAAGAAACCACCGATATTGACTCAATCGTGGTCAATATTGGTAAACGCAAACGAATTGTGCTTTGGGGACAAACCAAAGAAGACCTAAAGGCTCTCGAAAAATACGATTTGAATAGAATTGTGGTGCAAATGAATCAGGATTTAGACGAAATGCCCTCGAACGTTCGCCGAAGTTTCCGACAAGACTACGAAGGAAATAGCTATACCAAAGAAACAACCGCCCAACGCCAACTGGAAGGCATGACTTCGTGGCAACGCCTCAAACGCAATACTTATCTCAATCTTTCGGTAGGGCTAAACTCCGCTAACTATCTATCTGTCAGCACCATTACGTACAATCCGTTTAAGATGACGGAGCAAATTTTTCGTCAGAATTTTCTTACTTCTCCGAGTTTGAGCGTGGCGTTGATGCGTCAAGAAAGTTTTATGCGTACAGGGCATAAGGAAATTGTGCTTCGCTACGGCTTTGATGTAAGTTGGTATCATCTGCGAAGCATCAGCACCAAACGAAACGCTTATTTGCTACGCCTCAATAGCCTTGATAATACAAAATATGATACGGTAGCGGTTTTCAAACCCGCCCGCAATGGCGATAATTACTACACCGTTGACCGCCTAAATGCTACTACTCTGCCCAAAGAAATTACGCCTTATACCAATAATCAGTCGTTGTTTTATACTGGTTTTAAGATAATTCCGACCATCAATTTCTACGGACAAAACAATCAAAAAACCTTCAATTTTGGCATTGGGGCGTATATTGGAATGTTGCTGAGAGGCAGCAGAAACTACGCCGAAATAAAAGCCCTTAATCGACAAGAAACAAAAGTGAGTATCAAAAACCCCGAAAACCCCTACCGCTACGGAATCATTCTGAATATGGGCTATGGTGTGGTGAATCTTTTTGTGGAAGCTGATATAAAAAATGTTTTCTTGAATAAATTAGAACGAAGCTCGGCTACGCAGAATATTACAACCGTTGGTTTGAGATTTGGGCGGTGAAATTCTTTTTTATTATTTTTACAAAACTCTTCAATAAAGTTGTTGGTTCAATATTCCTAAGACGAAAAGGGCTGTAAAATATACCATTTTCTTGTCACTTAAAGACCACCCATCATCTTTAGAGTTAGCAATTACTTACTATTAGAACATTTAAAACGAAAACAATCAACTACTTTATGAAACGATTAGCTTCAATTCTAACTCTATCTATAATCATTTTAACATCATGCCAAAAAAAGCTATCTTTAGAAAAAGATATTAAAGCATTAGAACAATTGAACAAGAAGTGGAACGATAATATTATTTCAGGAAATAGAGCAGCGAATGCAGATTTTTTCACTGAAGATGGAATTAGAATTGAAGGAGGGAAAATCTATTCAGGTAGAGAAGAGATAAGAACTTTATTTAGCAGTCAAATCGTACAAAGGAAATATGTGCATCAGGAGAATAAAATTCAAAAAATTTGGCAATCAAAAAAAAATCTTACGGCTGAAATAATCCAAATTCAATCTTATATTCAGAATGAAACTGGTCATACTATCACTAAAAAAAACGCAGCTGTTGCAATTTATGAACGTCAACCAGATGGGTCATTAAAATTAGCCTATAATTTAAAAACAGAACTTAGTAATTAGGATAAAATATCTTGTCCTGAAATAGGTTTACACAAAAATATAGCCTAATGCCTCAGAGTCTCCGTAAAAACAGAGACTCTGAGGGAAACGTAATCAACGTGATAGTAGAAGATTATCTCTTTTCCAATCGTATCTTTGAAAAATCTTTTTAAATAAATCCATTTTAAAGTTTTTTCTAAGCATTCTTCATGAAATTACAAACCAAAACCCTCCTACTTACTTGCTTTTGTTGCTTTATTTTTGTGGCAAGCACATTCGCCCAACCGAAAAAACAAAAACAAATTGCCGTTATTGGTTATTATGCAGGCAATAGTCAAGACATCGACCAATACCCAGTCGATAAACTCACGCACATTATTTTTTCGTTTCTGCACTTAAAAGGAAACATACTGGCAGTTGATAATAAAAACGACAGCCTGACTATCAAGCGTTTAGTAGAATTGAAAAAGAAAAACCCAAAACTCAAAGTTATTCTTTCGTTGGGTGGTTGGGAAGGCTGCTATACTTGTTCGGGCGTGTTTTCTACCCAAAAAGCACGAGAAGAATTTGCGGTTTCGGTGAAAAAACTTTTTGTAAGTTTCAATGCCGATGGCCTCGATTTAGATTGGGAATATCCTGCCATTGCTGGCCCTCCAGGGCATCCGTTTATGCCCGAAGATAAACCAAATTTCACGGCACTCATCAAAACACTGCGAACCACGTTTGGCCCGAAATACGAATTAAGTTTTGCGGCGGGTGGTTTTACGAAGTACATTGAGGAATCGGTTGAATGGGAGAAAGTTACGCCGCTACTCGACCGAATCAATCTAATGAGCTATGATTTAGTGCATGGATACAGCGAGGTAAGTGGGCACCACACGGGGCTTTACTCTACCCCACAATTAAAAGAATCGGTTGATAATGGCGTAAAAATGCTTTTGGCAAAGGGCGTTCCTGCTGATAAGATTGCCATTGGAGCAGCGATGTATGGGCGTGTTTTTAAACTAAGTGCCACCGAAAATAATGGGCTGTACCAACCTTGTAAGTTCGAACGAGGAGTTTCGTATAATAGCTTAGAGAAATATTTAGCCGAACATAAAACCTACAAAAAATTCTGGGATTCTACGGCTCAAGCTCCTTACCTGTTCTCAGAAGAAGAAAAACTGTTTTTCTCTTACGACGACCCCGAATCAATGAAACTCAAAACCGAATACGTAATCAAGAATAAGCTAAACGGAATTATGTTTTGGCAATTACGAGAAGATAAACCACAAAACGGCTTACTCGAAGTGATTGATAAAACCCTGAAAGCGAAGTAGATTGAAAATTACGATTGACGAATGACGATTTACGAATGGTTCAGTATAACAATTACGAATCGTCCGTCTGACATAAAAAAGTGTCTCGGTACCTGAGCGAATCGGACAGCCGACGCTGTCGAAGGTCGAGACACTTTTTTATTTACAATCAGTGGACTATTGACCACCGACCGTTGACTACTAATTATTTCTTAGCAATTCTGTAAAGGCGGCCTTGGTCAGTAACGGCGTATAAAGCACCATCTTTGCCTTGCGTTACATCACGGAAACGTTGGAATTCTTCCGAAAGTAATCTTTCTTCGCCTACTACTCGGTTGTTTTCGATAACCAAACGAGCGATGTGCATACCGCTCAAACAGCCTACGAAAAGGTTATTTTTCCACTCTGGAATCATATCTCCGCTATAAAAAGTCATTCCACTCGGCGAAACTGATGGGTCCCAGTAATAAACAGGTTGTTCCATACCTTCCTTTTGTTGAATAACTGGGTCACCAATTTGTTTTCCGCTATATTCAATTCCGTAAGTAATTGTTGGCCAACCGTAGTTTTTTCCTGCTTGCACATGGTTGATTTCGTCGCCACCTCTTGGGCCAAACTCATTCGAGAATAATTCGCCAGTTACTGGGTGGAAAGTCAAGCCTTGCACGTTGCGGTGTCCGTATGAGTACAATTCTGGTTTTGCACCTTCTTTGCCAATAAATGGATTTCCTGCTACGGGTTTTCCATCGGTTGTGATGTGTAAAATCTTTCCGAGGCTTGAATTTAGCTCCTGTGCTTGTGGGCGAGTAACTCTATCCGAACGCTCACCTGTACTCACAAAAAGGTTTCCGTTTTTATCAAAAACAATTCGTCCACCATAATGCAAGTTCCCTTTGTGGGCAGGGGTTGCTCGGTAAATAACTGTTGCACCTTCAATTTTGGTTTCATCGGCCGAAAGTTTTCCTTTCGCTACCGAAGTGAGGGTTCCACCTTCAACATTCTCAGAGAATGTCCAGTAAATCATGCGATTTTTCTGGAAATTCGGGTCGATGGTAATTCCCAACAAACCACCTTGACCATCTGAATTTACAGCTGGTGCTCCCGTAATTGGCTTACTCAATTCACCACTTACTTTGGCAATTCGCATCACACCGCTTTTCTCGGTGATAATCAATCGGCCATCAGGTAAACTTTTCACGCCCCACGGCGAAGTAAGGCCCTCTGTAAGCACTTTAAAACTATAAGGGGTTTGCGTTTTTACGGCACCAATACGTGTTTGTCCCGCAAATGCCGATGGATACGTAGAGTTCGGAGCTTTTGTCTCTACCGAAGTGCTGGCACTTTGAGCACACGAAGCATAGGCCAGCGTACTGAAAGCCAATGAATATAAAATATGTTTTTGCATGTATTTGTTGATTTTTACGATAAAACTACTACTCTTTAAGACAAAATACTATTAATTTCTTGTAATTCTGAATCCGAGAAAGACGTGTTTTTCAGACATTCCAACGAATCAGTCAATTGTTGAGGCTTACTCACACCCAAAATAACCGACGTAATGCGTGGGTCTTTCAATACCCAAGATAAGGCCATTTGTGCCAAGTTTTGTCCACGTTTTTCGGCCAGTGCATTCAGTTTGATTACTTTATTTACGTTTTCTTCCGTAATTCGGCCTTCTTCAATCGCCCCATTGCCACGCCCCGAAGCCGCTCTCGAATCGGCAGGAATACCTTTGATATATTTGTTTGATAATAAACCTTGTGCCAACGGCGAAAACGCTACGCAACCCGCACCGTTTGCCTCTAACACATCGAGCAAACCTCCTTCTACCCAACGGTCGAACATGGAATATTTTGCTTGATGAATGATACACGGCGTACCTAATTCTTTCAGAATCTTGGCTGCCTTTTCGGTATCAGCCGCATTATAGTTTGAAATTCCCGCATACAAAGCTTTTCCTTGACGAACAATCAGGTCGAGTGCTGACATTGTTTCTTCGAGCGGTGTTTCGGGGTCTGGGCGGTGATGATAAAAAATATCAACGTAGTCTAAGCCCATTCGCTTCAAACTCTGGTCTAAACTCGAAACTAAGTATTTTTTAGAACCCCACTCACCGTATGGCCCTTCCCACATATAAAAACCCGCTTTGGTCGTAATCACTAATTCATCTCGGTAGGGTTTCAAATCTTTTTTCAAGACTTGCCCGAAAGTTTCTTCGGCCGAACCCGCTGGTGGGCCATAATTATTGGCTAAGTCGATATGCGTAACGCCGCTATCAAAAGCCAATTTTAAGATTGTACGGGCATTTTCAAAATTATCAATGCCACCGAAATTATGCCAAAGCCCCAACGAAAGTGCTGGGAGTTTTAGTCCGCTTTTACCACAACGACGATACTCCATCTCTTGGTATCGCTGCGGTGATGCTGTGTAATTCATAGAATTTGTAGGTTTTGTTTAAGTGCTAAAGCAAAATTAAGCATACTGAACTTAGAATCTTTATTTCAAGTTTTAGACATACGATGAAGATTTTGAGCGAAAATACATTCGCATAAAACCATTAACATCATAAACCATTAACTTTAGTGCAAAGTTGGGATTTCTTCTCAGAAAAAGCATTGAACTGGAACAAGAAATAAAAATTTAGGTCGAATTCATGCACGAAAGCATTCAAAACTATATTTCACGCTTTGTGAGTCTCACGCCCGAAGAATTATCGGTCGTAGAAAATTGTATGCAGTTACAGGAAATTCCTAAAAAAACGATACTTCTCAACGCTGGCGATGTCTGTAATTTTGAAGCCTATGTACTGAAAGGCTGTATCCGAGAATATTTTATTGACCACAAAGGCCAAGAACTAACGCTCGAATTTGCAGTGGAAGATTGGTGGGTAAGCGATATTACGAGTTTCGAGAATCAGACTCCGAGCATTATGTATATAGAAACACTCGAAGATTGCGAACTTTTGGTGCTTTCTCGTGCTGCAAAAGATGAATTACTGGCTCGTGTTCCGAAGCTCGAACGCATGTTTCGGCTCATGATTCAGCGACATTTGAGTGTGCTTCAAAAACGGCTGTTCCGCACGGTTTCTTACACCGCAATGGATAAATTTGAGGAATTTCTGAGACGCTACCCTTCGCTCCCGCAGCGAGTACCACAGCATTACATTGCTTCGTATCTCGGCATTACGCCCGAATTTTTAAGTAAATTACGGAAACGACAGATGAAATCGTAGGGCTGTCTCACATGCACCTAAAGCCAAACAAAAAAGCATTGCCCGAAACTGAACAATGCTTTCTCTGTATCTATTATGCTATTATTTTTTATACATCACTTGTTTCACTGCATCTACCGTACGTTTTACGTTTGGTAATGTTGCTTCAATAAGTGTTGGAGCGTAGTGAAGCGGAATATCCATGTTGTTTACACGAATCACTGGTGCATCTAAATAATCAAATGCATAACGTTGTAAGTGATAAGTAATCTCTGATGAAATTGCAGCTAAAGGCCACGCTTCTTCAACTACCACACAACGGTTGGTTTTCTTCACTGAATTGATAACAGTTGCATAATCAATCGGACGAACAGTACGTAAGTCGATTAATTCTACTTTGATACCGTCTTTCTCTAACTCAGCAATGGCAGGAAGAACAACTCTTGGAATCATTTTCCCGAACGAAACGATTGTTACGTCAGAGCCTTCTTTTACTACATTGGCTTTGCCAAGTGGAAGAATATATTCGCCTTCTGGCACTTCACCTTTATCACCATACATTTGCTCCGACTCCATGAAGATAGTCGGGTCGTTATCACGAATCGAGGCTTTCAATAAACCTTTTGCATCATAAGGGTTGCTCGGTACTACTACTTTCAAACCTGGTGTGTTAGCAAACCAGTTTTCGAAGTTTTGTGAGTGTTGAGCTCCTAACTGGCCTGCATTTCCTGTTGGGCCACGAAATACAATCGGACAAGAGTATTGACCAGCCGACATTGCCATAAATTTGGCTGCCGAGTTGATAATTTGGTCGATAGCAACCAAAGAAAAATTGAAAGTCATAAATTCGACAATCGGACGCAATCCATTTACGGCAGCTCCAACTCCAATTCCACCGAAACCTAATTCGGCAATAGGTGTGTCGATAACTCGTTTTGAACCGAATTCATCTAACATCCCTTGACTTACTTTATAAGCACCGTTATATTCGGCTACTTCTTCACCCATCAAGAAAACGTTTTCGTCACGACGCATTTCTTCCGATAAGGCTTCACGTAGGGCTTCTCTAAATTGTATTTCTCTCATTTTCGCTTAGAATTTTGCATTTTTGCGGACGTAAAATTAGTGCATCTGCCCCGAAACTCAAAACAATCTTGAGTAATATTCAATATTTTAGGCGGTGTGGCGTTTCTAAGGTTTATCTTTCAATACTGCATATTTCATAATCAACTGACAATAAACTACTTACGAACCCCAACGCCGACGAATATTGGTAGAAAAATTGTTTAAATATCAATAAAAAGAAAAGCGTCAGTTTTTCAACCGACGCCTCATCTTCACTGTAAATAGTCATTATTTCACATCATTAGCACTAATAGCATTTCCTTGTAAGGGCGGAATGCTGCCGCCCAAAGGCCTAAACATATCAAGGTCGTAGAACAAATAGGCCAATTTGATTACGCCACGAGCGTAGGGCTTCAATGTTCCATCTTTTGTTCTTTCAAAAACCTCCTTTATTTGTATTAGATAAGTATCTTCATTTTTGGCAATTGCAGCCAAATATGCTATAGAGCCGCTTCCAAAAATTGTCTGATTGGCAACTTTCTTACCATCTCTAAGCAGAGATACATCAAACTCTTGCACGAATAACTGTTTTTTTTCTTTTCGGTCGCTTTCATAAAACGGAAAGGTCTTGAGCGAAAGCTCGGTATCTCTACGACCAAAAGCTAAGTTTGATGGAGCAATTTTTCCGTTAATTAGGCATTGTACTTTAATGATTTTCTTCTTTTCTTCCTGGGGAGGCTCAGTTTCTTCATTATCATTCTGAGCGAAGCATGTAGTGGTTATTAGGCCCAAAACGATAGCCATCGCTCTGAGTCTGAGTTTGGAAAAGTTTTTCATTTTACAGCAATATTTTTAGTGAGACTAAAAAGTTGAACATTTGTGTTTTGATGTTAGTAAGCAAAAGTTTTATTACTGAACGGTATCAAAAGGCGTGCCAAATCATTTTTTAGAAAATTATTGCTTATTTTGCCCTATAAATTCACTAAGAGTAATTAACAAGAGTTAAAGTCTTGATTATCAAATCAAGTAACTTAACATATCTCGCTTAAATCAATAATCATTTTTGCTTTTTTAAAGAAGTATTTATCATGCCAATCAATATACGTCCAGCCGTTTTAATCATCGAGAATCAGCAAATTCTGACTATGCAGTATCAATATGGCGGACAAGAAGTTTATAATTTACCTGGGGGAAATTTAGAGCTGGGCGAACACCTAAGCGACGCTCTCATGCGTGAAATGCACGAAGAATTAGGGATTGAAGTAAGTATCGGGGAAATGATTTTGGTAGGAGAAGTGTATTTTGAAGACCGTAAAAAGCACACGCTACATCTACTTTTTGAGGGCAAAATCACAGCAGGAGTTCCGACCATCAACCCAAAAGAGACATCGGCTTTAGCCATCAAATGGCTTGATATAGATGATTTGAAAAAAGTAAATCTCTACCCAAACCTCTCAAAATCAATTCAAGATTATTTAGCAGGAAAACTGAATAATAAATACATCGGAAAGATTGACCAACAGTGGTTTTAGAAAGCACTTGCCTTCATGGCTCGAACCTTTGGCGAGTAAAGATAAAGTAAAGCAACTACCGTAAAACTACCCATTGCCGCAAAGGCAATTGGGAAGCGGCTGGCGTTGTTGCCATAAATCCATGCCGAAAGGAATGCTCCTAAACCAATGCCCGCTTCGAGCGAAATATACATCGTAGCCAGTGCTCGGCCACGATTTTCTTCTTCGCATAAATCGACTGTCCATGCTTGTGTTATGGGTGAAATAACCCCCAAAGCCAAGCCAAACAGAATGGCTAAGCCCACAAAGGTGTACATATTACTCACAAAAACAGGCAGCATCATTCCAGCAATCAACACCATACAGGCCCAACGAAGTACAGAAACTCGACCATTTCGGTCGGAGAATTTCCCTGCTACAACTCGAATAAACAACGATGAAAGTGTGTATATGAGAAAGAAAATGCCTTTATTTTTTAGCCCAACAACTTTTGTCAAGTCGGGTGCGAGTGTCACGACTGCCCCGTAGCTAAACGAAGTCAAGAAAACCACAATCGCTGCTGGTAAAACCATTCGGTCAAACATATCATCTCGATTGACTTTCAGCGAATTAAGGGTAAACTTTTCTTGTTTTTCTTTCGGCAAAGTCTCTTTCATATTATACAAAATTGCAATCGAAATAAGAGCAAACATCGACGACACATAAAACAGCACATTAAGCGAAAACGTAGTGGCAATCCAGCTTCCCAAAGCAGGGCCAAAAGCCATACCGAGGCTTCCCATCAGGCCATGCATTCCCATTGCTTCTCCCCTTCTATGCACTGGTACAATATCGGCAATGTAGGCGGCTGTTCCTGTAGGTTTAAATCCTGTAGAAAAACCATGCACCAAACGCAAAAATAAAAAAGGATAAACCGTAGTAACCAACGGATAGAAAAATCCACAAACGAAGCAAACCAATGACCCAAATGCCATCACAGGCACACGCCCAATACGGTCGGTCAGGCGGCCACTAAACGGACGAGAAAAACCAGCCGTGAGCGTAAATAAACTAATGATTAGCCCTTTGTACTCTTCGCCGCCTAAACTTGTTAGATAATCGGGCAACTCAGGGATGAGCATATTGAAGCTACAAAAGAACACCAACGAACTAATACAAAGCAGCCAAAATTGAAGTGAAAATATACTATCAGATTGTTTTTTCATAGAATCAAAAGCCTCAGCAGCCCCAAAGAAGTTCTAAAATATGCAGGCTTTTACCCTTTTTAGAAGATTTTTTTGCAAAAATAAGGTCAAAAACCCGAAATAGAAAGGCATTTTATTTATAAAAGCTTTTAGTAATAAGTTCGTACAAGAAAATATTTTTCATTTTTATTTAAACCTTGTGCAACCTTTTGAATCAAATGATACGTCAGTTATCTCGGAAACCTCCGAGTATTGTCAAAATAAAATTCCTGGTCAATTTTTATGAAGAGATGTGTACACAATAATTTTTTATGTATTACTCTTAAACTAACAAAGTCAAAATGAAAACCAATTTTTTTAAAATTACAACGTTAAGCCTTGCTTTAGGTACAGCAATGATTGCTTGTGATAAGACAGCAAACAACGTAACTTCCAGTGAACAACTGGCTAACGCAGTAGTAGATAGCCAAACTGCCAATGAGCAATCAGAAGCAGCTTATGAATTAGCAGATGATGTAACATTTATGCCATTTGGCGGCAGAAATTTTAGAGAAACAGGGGAAAATCTTGATAAAGGCAACGGTTTCTTTCCTGTGCTTGGTATTGGTTGGAACAGACCTTGGCAAGGAAAAGATGGAAATTGTGCAACCGTAACGAAAACAGTAGCCAACAATGTTATCACGATTATTTATGACTATTCGTCAGCAAAAGGTGGTGTGTGTGGAACAACACCAGTAGGTGGCAAAATGACAATCACAATGCCTGTAAAACCAGATTCGACATTCTCAGGCACATTGGTTAGAACAGTCACTTATGATAACCTAAAGCGTGATTCACTTACCGTAAATGGCTCGCACACTATCACTACCACCGTAGTAAGTGGCAAAGCAACCGCCAGCGAGAAATTGGCAAAAATGACAATTTTAAACTCCAATTCGGGTAAAACAATTACTTACACGAGTACACGCTCAAGAAAAGTAGATAATAAAGGTACTTCTAACCGCAACGACGACGAATCTTCAGTAACTGGTTCAACAACGGGTAGCTCAAGCGATGGTACTACATTCTCAAGCAATATTACAAAAGCCCTTGTTACTAAAAACTCATGTTCTTCATCAAAAGGATTCCCTGTAAGTGGAACAGAAGAAATTGTAGCAGCAGATGGCACAAAAAAAATAGTTGATTACGGCGATGGTACTTGCGATTTAAAATATACAGAAACCACCAACGGTGTGACTGTAGAAAAAGAAAGAGCAAGAGGCGGCAAAGGCAAGAAGTAATCAATAGTTTAATGATAGAATTTTTCAATTTTTCATAGAATAATAGAAAAAGGTTAGTAACACGTTTAAATATTCAGAAAGCGTTGCCAAAATTTTGGCAACGCTTTTTTTATTCATCAATCAAAAGCCTTTTCTTTGTATAAATACCTAAAAATAAAACCAATGAAACAATACGTAGTAGTGGCCCAAGATGGCCGTGATGAACAAGCACTCGACCGCCGTATGGCCGCACGCCCAGTACATTTGGCAGGAGCAAAAGCACTAAAAGCCAATAATAATTTTATCGTAGGTGGAGCCATGCTCGATGATAACGAAAAAATGATTGGTTCAGTAATGATTTTGCAGTTTGAAAATGATGAAAAAATGCAAGAATGGTACGATAACGAGCCCTACATTAAAGAAGGCGTTTGGAAATTTGTAGAGGTAATGCCTTTTAGAGTTGCTGACATTTAATCTTAGCATTAACATAATCTATTCAACCCTCACTCACAAATATGAAAATCAGCTTATGGCCTATTTGTTGTCTGTTTATTGTGGCTTGCCAATCGAATAAACCCGAAACTAAGCAAGAAAAATCATTGCCGATTGAAGGTACGTGGAAACTTTTGTCGGGTACTATCATCGAAAATGGGGATACGACCGTGACGTCTTACACCGAAAAGGTGTCATTTATCAAAATCATCAATGATTCACATTTTGCTTTTCTGAAACACGCCTTACCCAACAATAATGACTCTACGGCATTTGATGCAGGTGGTGGTAGCTATACTTTACAGGATAGTACCTACACCGAACGCTTAGAATATTATAAAGAGAAAGCGTGGGAAAATAATGATTTCAAGTTTACGGTCAGTATTAAAAACGATACACTTATTCAAACTGGCATCGAAAAAGTTGAAAAAGCTGGGGTAAATAGATTGAATATTGAAAAGTACGTTAGATTGAAAAAATAACTTATGCCCGATTTACAAAACTTTCTTCTCTTCGCTTTAGCAGCATTGATGCTCAATATCACCCCTGGGAATGATATGATTTTTGTTATTTCTCGAAGTCTAAGTTATGGCACAAAAGCGGGTATTTATGCCGCACTGGGCATCGGCCTGGGGTGTTTCGTGCATATTTTTGCTTCAGTAGTTGGGCTTTCGGTTATTATTCAACAATCTGAAGTTTTGTTTAATATAATCAGATATGCAGGAGCAGCATATCTGATTTTTATTGGTATCAAGGGTTTCATAGAAAAACCCTCGACAATGATTTTTAATCAAAATCAAAACGATAAAAATACCAATCTCAAAATTCTCCGACAAGGCACCATTACCAATGTACTAAACCCGAAGGTTTCGCTATTCTTTTTGGCTTTTTTACCACAATTTATAAACGATAATAGCGAAAATATCACTTCTCAAATATTATTTTTGGGACTTTGGTTTAATTTTTCGGGAACGGTCGTCAATGTTCTAATCGCCTTACTTTTTAGTAAAATTATTGCTAAACTGAGCAATTTTCAACAATTTTGGAAAATTCAGAATAAAATCTCGGGAGTAGTTTTAGTAGGTTTAGGTTTGCAAATTGCTTTGAAAAGGTAAGAATTTTATAAAACAAGTTGGCAACCTGTCAATGAGAGTTTATTATCGCTCCATTGACAGGTTGTAATCCTTTCCTACAATTCTCTATAAAGTTGTACTAACTGTCCAGCAATATTTTCGGCCGAAAACTGCTTGATATGCTCTTTTCCTTTCAAAATCAACTCATTTCTTAACCTATCATTAGTCAAAACTTGTCGAATTTTGTCGGCTAAATCATTGACATCGAGTGGATTAGCATATAAAGCACCTTCTCCACCCGCTTCTTCTAAACACGAGCCCGTAGCCGCAACCACTGGAATACCCGAATGCAGTGCCTCGACAATCGGGATACCAAAACCTTCAAAAAATGATGGGTACACACACAACGAAGCACCTTGATACAAAGCAGGTAAATCTGCAGAAGATACTCCATATAAAATTCTTGTGTTTTTCGGAGAGTTTTGAACTATTTCCTCTGCGTATTTAGATTTTCCGCCTACCAAAACCAATTCATACTCTTGCAAACCCATTTGCTGAAAGGCTTCTACCAAACGTTTTTGATTTTTCCGTTCGCTGAAAGATGAGACACAAATAATATAGGGTTTATTGAGGGAATATTTATTTTTAACTGTTAGAATCGATTGATTATCAACTTTTTGATGAAATGACGACTGACAATCTTGATAAATCACTCGAAGTCGCTCAGATGGAATTTTATAAAACTCCATAATATCATCTTTGGTTTGCTGGCTCACAGCCACCACGGCATCGGCATTTTCGCAGGCGTACCGAAATTTCTGTTGATAAAAAAATCGGTCGATGGCAGGATAAAGTTCGGGATAACGCACAAAAATCAAATCATGAATCGTTACGACAGATTTTACACCCGATTTTCTGATACCAAAAGGAATTTCATTGCTTAATCCATGAAAAACATCAACATTATCCTTCTTCAAATCGTTATTGATTAGCCAGCTACGCCATAAAGCCCCCCCCGCCCCCGATGGGGGAGCTTTTAGCTCAATATTATCGTTAAGCGAATTTAACCATGCTGAATCTTTAATTCTTGAAGAATAAAGTAAGTATTTTAAGCTCCCCCATCGGGGGCGGCTGGATATTAAACTTTCAATAATAAACCGACTATAATTACCCAGACCTGTATGATTATTAAAAGCCCTTTTTGCATCAAATCCTATACGCATTGAACTATCTTTTGCTTAAATTTGTCAATATTTATTAATACGAATATTTTTTCCTCCCCTTTAGGGGGCGGGGGTTTTATGACTGAATACCAAATACATACTTTGCCCAACGGCATCCGAATTGCTCACCGACAAGTACCTTACACGCAGGTTGTTCATTGCGGACTCATGCTCGACATGGGTAGCCGTGACGAAAAACCTAATCAGCTTGGTTTAGCCCATTTTTGGGAACACATGGCCTTCAAAGGTACGAAAAAGCGGAAATCTTACCACATTATTAATAGATTGGAATCGGTTGGTGGCGAATTAAACGCCTACACAACCAAAGAAAAAATATGCTTCTACGCTTCAGTGCTTGATGCTCACTTTGAGAAATCGGTAGAACTTTTGGCCGACATTACATTCGACTCAGTTTTTCCCGAAAATCAAATCGAGAAAGAACGTGGGGTGATTTTGGAAGAAATGTCGATGTACCAAGATTCGCCCGAAGATGCCCTGCAAGATGATTTCGACGAAATTGTGTTTGCTAATCATCAGCTCGGAGCCAATATTCTGGGTACGCAAGAAAGTGTAAAAGGCTTCACTCGGAAAGAGTTACAAGACTTTATTGTCGAAAATATGGACACCGAGAAAATCGTGATGTCAATCGTAGGTAATATTACTTTCAATAAAGCCATAAAAGTTGCCGAGAAGTATCTGAAAGACATTCCTGCAAAAAAATCGAATTTGAAACGCACGCCACCGAGCGAATATAAGCCTCAACGCATAACAATTCCGAAGAAAATAACGCAAGCTCATTGTGCGATTGGTCGGCCCTCCTATGCCATGCTCGATGAGCGACGTTTACCGTTTTTTATGTTGGTCAATCTTTTTGGCGGCCCAGGTATGAATTCTCGCCTAAACATGACTTTACGTGAAAAATATGGTTTGGTTTATGGTATTGATGCCACTTATTCGCCATTTACGGATACAGGTTTTTTGGGCATTTATTTCGCCACCGATAAATCGAATTTGGATAAAGCCAATGCCCTGATTTTGAAAGAAATGCAACTTTTGAAAGACAAACCGCTCGGAAAATTACAATTGCACACCGTAAAAGAGCAGTTGATGGGTCAGTTGGCAATGGCCGAAGAAAGTAATCAGAGTTTTATGCTGATGATGGCCAAGAGTATTTTGGATATTGGGAAAGTAGAGTCATTGGAAAGTATTTTTACAGAAATAAAAAACATAGAAGCGTCTCAACTTCAAGAGATTACGAACGATATGTTTGATGAAGCACAGTTGAGTTATCTTACTTTTTTGCCTGAGTAACACAATTCTCCGAATTGTTTACCTACACAATTCAGAGAATTGTGCTACAACAAGAAAGAATTATACTTTTTAAAGCATTTAAGGTCGGTTAGATGAGTATCTCACCGACTTTTTTTATTTTTGAATTCTCCGAAACAAAACCATTCATGAAAAATATCTATTTCACTGCCGGCCCTGCCGAGTTGAATCCGAAGTTTGAAGAGTTCATGCGTCAAGCCATTGACGAGCAAATTGGTTCAATTTCTCACCGAAGCGGACAATTTCGCAAGATTTATCAACATTGTGTGGAGAACCTACGCACGCTCATGAATATTCCTGCATCGTCGGGTATTTTCTTCACAGGTTCGGCATCAGAGGTTTGGGAACGCATCTTATTGAATTTAGTAGAACACGAAAGTTTTCATTTAGTAAATGGTTCGTTTTCTGATAAATTCTATAAATACGCAGTTTCGGCTCAAAAATTCGCTCATAAATTTGAAAAGCCAATCGGCGAAGGCTTTAGCTACGGAGAAATAGAAGTGCCCGAATACGCCGAGCTTATCTGCGTAACACAAAATGAAACCAGTACAGGCGTGCAAATGCGTGAGGCCGATATTCATAAGCTCAAACGCAGCAACCAAAAGCGTTTGATGGCGGTTGATATGGTTTCGTCGGCACCAATTCCAGAACTTGATTTAGATTTGGTTGATACGGCTTTCTTTTCGGTGCAAAAAGCCTTTGGTTTGCCAGCAGGTTTGGGTGTTTGGATTGCCAACGAAAAATGTCTCGAAAAAGCCAAGCGTTTAGCCAAATACGAAGGCGTGACGATAGGAGCTCACCATAATTTACCAGTTTTGTGGAAAAACTATGAGACTTACGAAACGCCAGCCACACCAAACGTTTTGGGTATTTATTTGCTCGGAAAAGTAGCCGAAGAAATGAACAAAACGGGTATAGAAGCCATCAGAAAAGAAACCGATGATAAAGCAAAGAAAATCTATAAATACCTCGAAACCAGCAATTTGTGTAGCATTGCCGTAAGAAATCCAGAACATCGCTCAAAGACAGTGGTGGTGGCCGACACAAAAAAATCATCAAAGGCAATCATTGAGGCTTTGAAAGAAAAAAACATGATTGTAGGAAGTGGTTACGGCCCAAATAAAGATACACAAATTAGAATCTCGAATTTCCCATCAAACACGATGGAACAAATTGATATGCTCATTGCTGCATTGAAAGCAATGGAATAAGATTCTTTCTTGGCAGGATAAATTAGAGAAAAACTTTTATGAGGCACTTTACTCATAACATTTGAAAAACATAGTTCATTGCCGTCTGCTTTAGCTGACGGATTTTTACAAAAACAGAACAAATTCGACTTTAGTCTAAATAAATTGTCAGACTAAAGTCGAATTTGTTTTTATGAAAGTATCCGTCGGTTAAAACCGACGGGGTCGCCCAGACGGCAATATGAGTCATTATTTCTATAAGATTCAAGAAGGCTCATTTTTAAGACTTTTACGAAAACCTGCAGAACAAACCCTACTTTTTCGCTAACTTGGGTCTGAAAACTTCTATTTAACCATCAAACTCAAAAAATCATGCGGTATTCTTTTTATAAGAGTATATTTCTCTGCGTTTTTCTATTTCAATATGCTTTTGCTCAACCCAAAATCCGAAAAGCCGATGTCATTATTTATGGAGGAACTTCCGCTGCCATAACAGCCGCAGTACAAGTAAAAAAAATGGGTAAATCGGTTATCATAGTGTCGCCTGATAAGCATTTGGGCGGGCTCTCATCGGGAGGTTTGGGTTTTACAGATACGGGTAATAAAAAAGTCATTGGCGGCCTTTCTCGGGAATTTTACCAACGCCTTTACACACATTATCAAAATGCCGATTCTTGGAAATGGCAAAAAAGAGAAGAATACGGCAATAAAGGGCAAGGAACACCTGCCCTCGATGGAGCAAACCGCACTATGTGGATTTTTGAACCACACGCTGCTGAGCAAATTTTTGAAGATTTTGTAAAAGAAAATAACCTTGTTGTCTATCGCAACGAATGGCTTGACCGCTCGGCAAAAGGCATTACGAAAACTGCGGGAAGCATTCGCTCTTTTCGCACCTTGAGCGGACAGATTTACGAAGGAAAAATGTTTATTGATGCCACTTATGAAGGCGATTTGATGGCTGCTGCTGGCGTAAGTTATCACGTTGGGCGGGAAGCCAACAGCGTTTATGGCGAAAAATGGAACGGCGTTCAGACCGAAGTTTTTCAGCATGGGCATCATTTTAAAGCAAAAATTAGTCCTTATATCGTAGAAAATGACCCCAAAAGTGGACTTTTACCTGAGGTTTCGGCTGAACCTGCGGGTGAATATGGCTCGGGCGATAATAAAATCCAAGCCTACTGTTTCAGAATGTGTTTGAGCAATCACCCCGAAAATCGAATTCCGTTTCCTAAACCCGATGGCTATGACCCCGCACGTTATGAGCTTTATGCACGAGTTTTTGCGAGCGGTTGGCGAGAAACATTCGATAAGTTTGATGCGATTCCTAACCGAAAAACTGATACCAATAATCACGGGCCATTTAGCACTGACTACATCGGCAAGAACTACGATTACCCCGAAGCAAGTTATGAACGACGCCAACAAATCATTAAAGAACACGAATTATACCAAAAAGGATTGATGTATTTTTTGCAAAACGACAGCCGTGTGCCGAACGATGTCAAAAATAAAATGCAACAATGGGGCTTACCAAAAGATGAGTTTATAGATAACGGGAATTGGCCACACCAATTATACATTCGTGAAGCTCGCCGCATGATAGGGAAATTTGTCATGAAAGAAGCCGATGCACTGGGAAAAACGGTTGTACCGAATCCAATCGGCATGGGCTCTTACGCTCTCGACGCTCACAATGCCCAACGCTACGTAAAAGCCGATGGCTATGTGCAAAATGAAGGTGATATTGGCGTACACCCCGACAAACCCTATTCGATTGCTTATGAGTCTATCTTGCCGAAAGAGAATGAATGTAAAAATTTGTTAGTACCCGTTTGCGTATCGAGTTCGCACATTGCTTATGGTTCGATTCGGATGGAGCCTGTTTTTATGATTTTGGGGCAATCGGCGGCAGTAGCAGCCGTGATGGCCATCAATGATAAAACGATTCCACATAAAATTCCATACACTAAACTCAAAACCGAGCTTTTGAAAGAAAAACAAGTCTTAGAATTATAATTGATGACTAACTGTAGAGTACCTACGGTACTCAGAGTTCTTTCATTTTTCTTTACTACCAATATTTAGCCCCTATCGGGGTATTTTTTTCATAATTTTAACGTGTTCAAACCGTAAAACATACGATATTCGTTGGCTTGGTCTAAATTTTCCTTATTTGTGCCAAAATAGCGTTACCTTTGTAGGCTATTTTTAGCAAATAAGGATTTTTTGTTATCTAAATCTGATGACAAACGACCATTTGGTTGGTCAATCGACAAAAATATGATGACTTTCAACGAATTAAATCTCAATAAACAACTTCTCAATGCCCTCGAAGAGTTGGGTTATACTACGCCAACGACCATTCAGCAAAAAGTATTTTCGGTAGTGATGTCGGGCAAAGATGTATGCGGAATCGCACAAACGGGTACGGGTAAAACGTTTGCTTATTTGCTACCAAGTTTGCGTCAGTATCAGTTTTCAAAAGACAAAACGCCGCAAATTCTCATTATTGTTCCGACACGTGAGCTGGTTGTACAGGTTGTAGAAGCAATTCAGAAACTAACAACTTTCATGAGCGTAATGACCGTGGGGGTTTACGGTGGGGTTAATATCAAATCACAGATTTTAGAACTTAAAGATGGTGCCGATATTTTGGTAGGCACACCTGGTCGATTGATTGATTTGTTGACAAGTGGGTTTATCAAAACAAAATCCCTCAAGAAACTCATTATTGACGAGGTTGACGAAATGTTGAATTTGGGTTTCAGACCTCAACTCAAAAACATTCTTGATTTATTACCCGTTCGACGTCAAAACTTGCTTTTTTCGGCCACAATCACCGAAGAGGTTGAGCAGTTAATCGAAACGTATTTCAATGAACCAATCAGAGTTGAAGCTGCACCAGCGGGTTCGCCTTTGGATAATATTTCGCAGACACTCTACCACGTTCCGAACTTTAATACAAAGGTAAATCTCCTTGAACTCATTTTATCGGAAGATGAAAGCATGAGTAAAGTGCTGATTTTTGCGGCAACAAAAGAGTTGGCTGACCAACTTTACGATAAAATTTCAAAGAAATACGGCGAAAAAGTGGGCGTAATTCACTCAAACAAAGCTCAAAATAACCGTTTCAATACCGTAAATGCCTTTAAAAACGGGAGTTGCACAATGTTAATTGCTACCGACATTATTGCCCGTGGTATTGATATTGCCGAAGTATCACACGTGATAAATTTTGATGTGCCAGAAGTACCCGAAAATTACGTACACCGCATCGGTCGAACGGGGCGTGTTGATAAAAAAGGCGTTTCGATTACGTTTGCGACTGAAAAGGAAATCGAGCAACTCGAAGCCATTGAGGCAGTGATGAACTACGAAATTCCTGTATTGGATTTACCCGAAAACCTAACAATTTCTGATAAACTCACCGAAGCAGAAATGCCACAGGTGAAAATGAAACATGTATTAGTGAAAGCACCGAAAAAAGAAGATGTGGGGCCAGCTTTTCACGAAAAAATTGCAAAAAATCAGAAAGTAAATGTTAGACGTGATATTAAGGCCGAAAAATGGGCAAAATATGGGCGACCTATTAAGAAAGTAGGACAAAAACCTAAAGGAAGAAATTGATTTTACAGGGGCGTATCGAATTACTACGCCCCGCTTTATCTTTTATCGGCGAATTGAAAGCGACCGTCGCTCGATTCGCCCACACGGAACTCCCCTGCTTTTAAATCTCCCAAGTGAATTTCTCCAATTCTGACGCGTTTCAAGCTCAGCACTTCGTAATTCAGTTTATAGCACATTCGCCGAATCTGCCGATTTAAGCCTTGAATTAACGTAATTTTAAACGTAAAATCATCCATTTGAATAAGTTTACACGGCAGGGTTTTCTTTCCCATAATTACGATTCCGCTCGACATAGCTTGCAAAAAATCAGTTGTAATGGATTTATCAACCTGCACGATATAATCTTTTTCGGTTTTGTTTTCGTTTCGCAGAATTTTGTCATAAACAGTTCCGTCGTTGGTCAAAAGCAATAAACCCTCAGATTCTTTATCGAGCCTACCGACGGGAAAAACATCTTCTTCAAAAGGTAAAATTGCTTTCAAATTATCGGCAATGGCAGTGTTAAGCGTGGTTTCGATGCCTCGTGGCTTGTAGTAGGCTATGTAAATTAGTTTTTTTGCTTCCTGCAAAATTTGTCCTGCATACACCACTTCAGCAGTCTGCTTGATTTCACAGTTTGATTGCACCACCGAGCCATTTACCAAGACCTTTCCCGAAAAAATAAGACTCAACGCCTTTTTATTCGAGATTTGTAACCTTACAACCAATAAATATTGTAAACGATTTCGGAAGGTCATAATTAAAGAAGGAGTCCATGGTCAACAGTTAATAGACCATAATAAATATAAAAAACTGACTATAAACTATTTGCAAGGTTTTGAGTTTTCGACTATTTTGAAATAACAACTTACCATGGACTATAGACCATTAACTATCTACAATTTCTCTTTGTTATTATTATTCATCTTGAAACTGCTCTCTGACGGGTAGATTTTTATCCAGAACTCACGAGTTTCGCCACTATCAACTTTTACATCAATTTGGTCTTTGTTTTCGCTGACGATGGTTCCAAAAACTAAGTCCTGCCTCACAGGCACTTTCGAGATATTTTTATACACCAAACGGTACTCTCCGAAAGCAATTTTCTTAGTAAACTGTGGTAAATGGTTATTGGTATTGAAGCTATTGGCATACACAGGGTGCAAACCACTAACGGTATTTTTGCAATAACAAACCAATTTTCCGTCTTTCGTATAAAGCCAATATTCACAGAAACTATTAGCTACACCAATATCTTTTCCGACACTATTGACAGGCATCATCACGATACTATGCGAAGGCAAACTGATTGAAATATCGGGCGAAGTAATGCCATAAAACTCAAAAATCTGCTCACCTTCAACTTTTTTCTTTACTGTATCCTGCACCGTTATAACCTTCGCCGTATCAATTTTTACGACAACGGTATCTTTTTTAGGCACAAGAACGGTGTCTTTCGGTACAGCTACCGTATTTTTTGGAATAGTTACTTCGTTTGAGATTGGCTCAATGAATTTTTTCGGTTGTGAACAGGCCAAAACGCACAGGCATACGATGCCCATGAAGATTTTTTGCGATACTAATCTCACAGTGTTTTTGAGGTTTAGCGGAGAAAAACTCCAAAAGTGAATAATCCGACTTTCAGAGAAACGCCCGCCAACGCTCTACACAACACTATTTGGTAGGTGTTTTGGGGTCTTGAACCAAGATATCGCTCTTGATAATCGACGGCTTTTTATCTTCTTTTGGCCCACGTAAGTGTATGATGAGTCCGTCAAGAAATTTTCTCAGAATTTGGTCACCGCAAGGTTTAAAATTTGGGTGTTCCTTATCTCTGAAAAAAGCTCCGATTTCGGCTTTAGAGGCATTGAAGTTGGCCAGCTTCAAAATCTCTACTATTTGGTCGTCACGTAGTTGCAAGGCAACTCGTAGTTTCTTTAAAATATCGTTGTTTGACATGCTTGACTGTTTTTGTTTTAAAAAGGTTGGATACCCCCAGCCCCTAAAGGGGTGTTTTTTATAAATTCTGTATTAATTTCGGTTCTACCATTACTACTTCTTCTTTTTCGACGATTACTTGCCCCTCGGCAAAGCCTTTGGGTTTTCTTACAAATTTCTTAGGCGTTACGATTACGGGTGCAAGTGTTTCGTTTCTTCGTTTAGAAAAATAAGCTGCTAAAGAAGCCGCCGTTTCGATGACCGAGTTCGGGAATTTTTTACCTGCTCGATATTTCACCACGACGTGCGAACCAGTGGCATCACGAGCGTGCAGCCAAAGGTCTTCTTTGTAAGCGTATTGTTGCGTGAGCAAATCATTATTTTTTGAATTTCTACCGACCAATATCTCGAAGCCTTCTACCTCAAAACGTTTAAATAATTCTCTGTATGATTGAATTTTGAGTTTAGCGTTTGGCGATAAACCATTGACTTTCAAATAACTACGTAAAGCCTTTAGATTTTCGGCAGACTCAATAGCTTCGATGTGATTATTGATAACCGTCAATAATTGCTCTCGACTTTCGATGTTTTCCATCAATTTTTCGAGTTCAATTTTTTCGTTTTTCGACTTTCGGTAAAAGTTTTCAGCATTCTTTTGTGGCGAAAGGTCGGCCCGTAGTTTGATTGTAATATTCTGATTTCGGTAAAAATCAAATAACTCTACTCGTTCGGCTCGCTCTTCAATCAAATGCAGATTTGCCATTAAAATATGTCCAATTTCTTCATTTTTTATCTCCGAATCAAGCGACTCCATTCGCTGATATGAACTTTGCAAATAGGCCTCGGTTTGTTTTTTCTCTTTACTTAGCTTTCGCAGCACCTCTGCTTTCTCATCATCAAGCGTATTGAGCTTATTATAAGCAATATAGAAGGCATTCATGGCCTCAATCGGCTGCTCGAACTCCTGAATAATATCGCCAATAGGTAGCAATGATAGATGTAACTGATGTTCCCAACGTACTAAATAATAACGAGGGTTTTCGAGTTGCTCAACTATTTTCTGAATTTCATCCCATGTGCTTTTACCAACCTCTAATTGAGCATTGACCAGTTTACCAAACGTTGGAAATAACTTTCGATAATCTTGTTTTTCGATTAAAAAGCGTTCGTACGATTGGTCAATTTCTCGGTCTAATTCATTTATGATTAAGTTTTTATCGCTTACGATTCGGTTATGAAAAAGCTCTATTACTTCCTTATTATGGCACAAAATAAGATTCGAGCGAGTGCCGTACATTTTGAAAACAATCGAAAAGTCTTGCTCAAAATCTATGGTAAAGCAACGTTCATTCTTGAACTGACGAACGCCCGTAACTTCTAAATCCATGAGTTGCTCAAACAAATCGACACTGTTACGTCGGGCACGCTCAAATTTATCGGTAAAATACAACGACGAAAAATCAGGCAGAATAACGGCTTTAATAAAAAACTCTTTATAGTTTCGGTTTTTACCACGAGCCGCCGCAAAACCAAACACCAATTCATCTTTTTCCTGACTGAAACATTCCATCAGCTTCAAACCCACAATCTTGGTTTCGATTTGTTTAGTAAGCTGACGAAGAAAATAATAATTATTCTGCACGAGTTCTTTTTAAAATTGATTACAAATTACGGTATTTTGTGGAGAAGAACCAACCGTTGCCTTCGTGGTTTCGGCTTCGCTCAACCACCGAAAGCAGAGAATCTATTTTCCGATGCCTGAGCGAAGTCGAAGACAACGGAAAATCCCTCAATTTTGCACCAATAAAAAATAATTGTAACTTTGACAATTAAAAACCCCTCATCATGTTATTACTTGGCATTGACATTGGCACATCATCTATCAAAGCATCGGTTGTAGATGCTGATACACAACAAGTTATTGCTTCGGCACAATACCCCGATGTTGAAGCAAGCATCTCATCTCCGCAAGCAGGTTGGGCCGAACAAGACCCCGAAATGTGGTGGAATAATAGCATCGAAGCCATCAAGCGTGTGAATGCTTCGGGTGCTTTCGACCCACAAAACATCGGTGCGATTGGTATCGCCTACCAAATGCACGGCTTGGTGATGGTCGATAAAAATAAAAAAGTATTGCGTCCGTCAATTATTTGGTGCGATAGCCGTGCCGTTGAGATTGGAGCAAAAGCTTTTTCTGATATTGGCGAAGATGTTTGTCTGAATCATTTACTCAATTCACCGGGGAATTTCACGGCCTCGAAACTCGCTTGGGTAAAAGCCAACGAGCCGCATATTTATGAGCAATGCGACAAAATCATGCTACCGGGCGATTACATTGCGATGATGCTTACCGATGCCATCACGACTTCAAACTCTGGACTTTCGGAAGGTATTTTCTGGGATTTTCAAGCCAATGAGGTTTCGGCCGATGTGATGGATTATTATGGGTTTGATGAAGGTCTGATTCCAACCATAAAGCCAGTGTTTAGTAATCATGGTGAAGTAACGAGCGAAATTGCAACTCTTTTAGGCATAAAAGCAGGAATTCCAGTCACTTATAAAGCAGGCGACCAGCCTAATAATGCTCTTTCACTTGATGTTTTAGAGCCTGGCGAAATTGCTGCAACAGCAGGAACTTCGGGCGTGGTATATGCCGTAAGCGACCAAGTTTCGTACGACCCACAATCTCGCATTAATTCGTTTGCTCACGTAAATCACCAATTAAATGGTAATTCACGCATTGGAATTTTACTTTGTATCAACGGAACGGGTATTCTGAATCGTTGGGCAAAAGAAAATTTCGGAGGAAACTTAAATTATGGCGAAATGAACCAACTGGCAGCAACCGCCCCAATTGGTAGCAATGGACTTTTGGTGATGCCTTTCGGAAACGGTGCCGAACGTATGCTAAACAACCGAATTTTGGGAGCTTCTTTCCAAAACCTTGACTTTAATATTCATTCAAGAAGCCATATTTTCCGTGCAGCACAAGAGGGAATTGCATTTTCGTTACACTACGGATTTGAAATCATGCAAACCAACGGCGTAGTGCCAAAAGTGATTCGTGCAGGAAATGCCAATATGTTTTTGAGCGATATTTTCAGTAATGCCTTAGTAAACGTAACTAACACCCCAGTTGAGTTATACGACACCGACGGAGCAAAAGGTGCGGCTCTCGGAGCGGGTTTTGGCGTAGGAGTTTACAGCTCGCCAAAAGAAGCGATGAGTAAGTTAACTAAACTGAAAGTAATTGAGCCGAATTCCTCACAAGTAGCTGAATATCAAGCAGTTTATGAGAAGTGGAAAGGTGTTTTAAATTGACAAATTACGAATGACGAATTACGAATGAATGTATTACAGACAGTGTAAATATTCGTAATTCGTCATTTCTTATTCGTAATTTCCTCCTCACCCCGCATGAAAACATTTACGGCAGCGGGCTTCATACGAATCTGATTCTCCGAGCATTACTTGCTGTTCGTTTGGTACTTTTCGGTAAGAATAGTTAGCAATATCGCCGCAGACTACACATATCGCATGAACTTTGGTTACGTATTCGGCTATCGACATTAAAGCTGGCATTGGGCCAAACGGAATACCACGAGAATCCATATCAAGCCCCGCAATAATTACTCGTTTGCCATTTTCAGCCAGTTTATTAACTACTTCTATAATTCCTTCATCAAAAAATTGAGCTTCGTCAATGCCCACAACTTCACATTCCGAGGTCATTAGTAAAATCTCTTCCGACGTATGCACAGGTGTAGAGCGAATGGCCGTCTGATTATGCGACACAATATCTACTTCATGATAACGCACATCAATGGCGGGTTTGAAAATCTCTACTTTTTGTTTAGCTATTTTTGCACGCTTCAATCGACGAATCAATTCCTCGGTTTTTCCCGAAAACATTGAGCCACAAACCACTTCAATCCAGCCAGTTTTTTGTTCGTGCATTCTCCCTCTTTTTGGTTCGATAAACATTATTTAATTATTTTTTTCGTTCTAATAAAAACTGGCAACAAAGTTGCGTTAAATTTGCGTGTAGCTTTTATTTATTAGCATTTAGCTATTAGCTTATATTTATCTAATTAATTGATTATCAACAATATATATATCTTGTTTAGTTTGAAATTTATTAATAAAAGATAAAACCTAATAACTAATCGCTGACATCGGACCGCCGAAGCGGCTCAAAGTAAAATAGCCAACTACTAATAAAATACAAAAAAAACGAATTTACTAATGTCGAACAAATTGAATTTGTCCGCTGTCGAGAGATACAGTAAGGCTTTTGCCACTAAGGTGTGTAATGATTTTTTTGCCGAATATAGCAGTATTACGGGGAAGCAGATACTTGGTCTGACAAGTCTGCAACAAGTAAATATGTTGACTATCAAGGCATTATTTGATAAGTGGCAGGCCGAAACGCAACGTCTTCGTAGTCCGTATTTTGATTTTGGTGCTGTCGAGGTTCAGCAAGCACTCAAAACCTTTATGAATACCGTTTCGCAACATATTTCAATAAAAAGAGAGCACTTCGAGCCACTTTTAGTCGATTCAGTGGGCGAAACGTTGGTGCTTATCTTAGAGCCACAAACTTTTTATAAAGAATTGATGCGAGATTTACCAAGCTTCAAATTCAGTCAAGAAAATATTCGTCCACTCACAAAATATATTCTAATTAATAAGGATGTTTTGCCAAAACTGGCCGAAAAACTCAATGGACAAGAGTTTGTATTTGCCAATCAGGCCATGACTTGGCTCGAAGAAACGCCTCTTGCCCTCGAAAAACCAGACCAGTATTTAGCTCAGTTTGCTGAAATTGTGCCGATTCCAGAAGAATTAGTTCCGAGCAAAGAAACACCAAAAGTAGCTGATGCAAATGCTTCTTTCTTTGATTTTATAGCCCCCGTGGCACAGCCAAGACAAGAAGTAGCACAAACCCGATACGAGCCACAACCTGTAGTAGAAAGAGTGATTGAAACCCCTGCTCCTGTTATTGAGCGTGTGGTTGAGCCAGCTCCTGTCGTTGTGGTCGAACGCCGAGTTGAGGTTGCCCCAGTTATGACACAAAGAGCAGACCCAACGCTTATTTATGAACAAAAAGTAGAATCGCTTACTCCGAGAATCAACGAAGTAACGGCTGAGCGTTTAGCTCCAAAAGAAACCGAAGATATTAGACTCAACGAGAAACTGGCCAGCGACCAAAAATCAGTTAACGACCAAGCTCAATCAAGTAAGTCAGTGTTAGATTATCACCAAAATTCACGTATCGAAGGCATTACGGGTGCAATTTCGTTAAATCAACGCTTTTTGTTCACGAATAATCTTTTTGGTGGAAATATTCAGGCGTTCTCGCACGCACTCGAAGAACTCGAACTTTGTAAAGATTTTAGCGAAGCCAAAGAGTTAATTCTCAAAAAATATGTTCCTCGCTACATGTGGGATATAACAGGTGCCGAAGCCGAAGAATTTATTGATATCGTAAAACGTAGATTTAACTAATATTTAAGGGTCTGTACCGTAGAGGTCTGACCCTTGTAAGAGCCTTGAAGTCAGACCTGCGGTACAGACCTCAAGGCTTTTTTATTTGTCAAATTGTTTAGATTTCTCTATTTTGCCTAAAATTTAGTGAAATGTCAAAACTAATTGCTGTGTATTATAAAACATTTAAAAGAATGCAGAAAACACCCGTTTTCTGCTTAGCAGCTTTTATTTTGAAAATAAACTCGTCTTTCGCTTCGGGAGAACCCTTTCCGATTGGAGCAAAAAATTGGGGCATTGCCAATGCAACGGCTGCTCTGGCCGACCGAAATTCGGTATTCAATAATCCCGCTGGTTTAGGGTTTCTACAAGAAAACTTCGTAAGTACTTCTTATCATGCACGCTATAATATTGCGGGCTTACAAACACTCTCGTTATCAGGTAATTACAACACAAAGTTCGCAAATATCGGACTTGGAATTGAGCGTTTTGGAGATAAACTCTACAACGAACAAAAACTGGGTTTAGCCATCGGAAAAAGCATGAATCGAGTTTCGTTAGGGCTTAAAGTAAGTTATTTTCAAGCAGCTATCGAAAACTTTGCTGCTAAAAATACACTATTGACCGAGTTTGGCGTAATGACCAAACTTAGCTCAAAGGTTCAAATGGGCTTTTGTGCGTATAACCTTATTGGAGCTAAACTCTTTGCTTCACAAGTCATTCCTACGGTTTTGCGTTTTGGGGTTTCGTTTACCCCAACCAAACAAATTTTATTAGTAGCCGAAGCCGAAAAAAATCTTGAATTACCAACGCTCATCAAAGCAGGTATTGAGTACCAAATCGTCAAAAACTTTTATCTCCGCACGGGGCTGACCTCCAAACTCAACATTGCTCATTTTGGTTTTGGGTTTCAGTCTAAGCAATTTATTTTTGACTATGCCTTTAGTAGTCACTCGGCTCTGGGCTTCTCAAATCATTTATCCATTAGCTACCAAATCGGTAAAAGTAAGCTTCAGTAATTATTCGTATCTTCACCGAATATTTTAACACAAATAGACTTTTCCACATGAAAATTGCCTTTTTTAGCACGAAACCTTACGATAAAGAATTCTTTGAAAAACATAATCAAACGCACGAACTCACTTTTTATGAGGTGGCTTTGAGCGACACCTCCGTTCGTTTAGCCGAAGGTTTCGACAGTATCTGTGTCTTCGTGAATGATAAAGTAAATGCTTCAATCATCGAAAAATTGGCAAAACTGGGCATCAAACTCATTGCGTTACGTTGTGCAGGATTCAATAATGTTGATTTAGAAGCTGCTAAAAATGCCAATCTTACTGTTGTGCGTGTACCTGCTTACTCGCCTCATGCAGTGGCCGAACACGCCGTTGCGTTGATAATGACGCTTAACCGAAAAACACACAAAGCTTACAACCGTGTGCGAGAAGGTAATTTTTCGCTCGAAAAACTCAGTGGTTTTGACCTTTATCAGAAAACTGTTGGCGTAATTGGAACGGGTAAAATCGGAGAAGCGTTTGCACGTATCATGCAAGGGTTTGGCTGTAAAGTAATAGCTTATGATGTTTTCCCGAATCAAAGTTTGATAGATTTTGGTGTAAAATATGTTTCGCTTGATGAAGTTTTACAACAATCGAATATTATTTCATTGCACTGCCCACTTACCGATAAAACCCTTCATCTGATTAACGAAGCATCTATTGCCCAAATGAAAACGGGTGTAATGCTCATCAACACAAGTCGTGGAGCTTTGGTTGATACGCAAGCAGTTATTGAAGGACTTAAAAGCAAAAAAATAGGCTATTTAGGGTTGGATGTTTACGAACAAGAAAGCAATATTTTCTTCAATGACCTTTCGGAAGAAATTTTGGTTGATGATACACTCGTTCGACTGATGACATTCCCGAATGTCTTAATCACTTCTCACCAAGGTTTTCTGACCGAAGAAGCACTAACGCAAATTGCAGTCATTACGCTCAATAATATAACCTCTTTTGCACAAGGACAAAAATCAGGCAATGAAGTTTAGTATTTACATCTTTTATTCTCGCTCTATTGACAGTTCGCAACTCCAATAAAAACCTGTCCTACTGTTTTCAAACCTTTCACAGTTTTGACTTGTTAATTTTATGAAATCACCCCATATAAAATCAAAATTATGATTCAAGCAGAAACCCTTCAATTTCTTTCGATACTTAAAGAAAACAATAACAAACCGTGGTTCGATGCCAACCGAAAAACCTACGAAGCAGCTAAGAAAAACTTTGCCGAAGTAGTGCAAGAGCTCATTAAAGGCATCGGAAAATTTGATAAAAGTATCGAAGAAGCCCAACTCGAAGTTAAAAACTGTACATTCCGAATCAACCGTGATGTACGTTTTTCTAAAAATAAAGACCCTTACAAAACCAATTTTGGTGCGTCGTTTAGCAAAGGTGGAAAAAAAGCCCATTCGGCGGGTTATTATCTACACATCGACCCAAGCGAGTGTTTTTTGGCAGGCGGAATCTGGATGCCCGAACCCGATGATTTAAAAAAGATTCGCATCGAAATTGACTATAATTACGATGAAATCAATGGGATTCTAACAGCCGAAAGTTTCAAAAAATACTTTCCCAACGGGCTCGACCGTGAAGCGTTCACCGTTCGTCCACCAAAAGGCTACGACGATACTAACCCCGCCATCGAGCTTATCAAACTCAAAAGTTTCACGGCGTCATCGGTGATTGATTCAAGCGAAATCTTAAAACCAAATTTTACTGATACCGTTTTGGAGGGCTTCAAGGCCATGCAGCCGTACATTGAATTTCTGAATCGTGCGATTGAAGGATAAAACTCTTAAGAAGGCTTAAATAACTAATAATCAAAAACTTATAGCTATCAATTATCCATTTTCAATTATTCATTCATTACAGTTGAACTAATTCAAAAATAAATATGTATATACATTAAATGTAAATGTATTTTAATTATGAAAACGATATTTCACAAAGCCAACGAACGTGGACACGCCAATCATGGTTGGCTAAATAGTTATCATTCTTTTAGTTTTGCGGGTTTCCACGACCCAAACAAAATTCATTTTGGTGCTTTGCGAGTCTTAAATGATGATACGGTTTCGGGGGGAATGGGTTTTGGTACACACCCACACGACAACATGGAAATCATTTCGATTCCGCTTTCGGGCGATTTAGAGCATAAAGATAGCATGGGCAACACGGCCGTTATCCGAAAAGGCGAAGTACAAATTATGTCGGCTGGAACGGGGATTTACCACTCCGAAAAAAATAAAAATCATGGCGAAGCCGTGAAGTTTTTGCAAATTTGGGTATTTCCCAAACTCCGTAATATTGAGCCTCGCTATGACCAAAAAGAGTTTTCGATTGAAGAACGTAAAAATAAATTTCAGACGGTGGTTTCACCGCTCGACTCGAACGATGGTGGCGTAGGAATTAATCAAGATGCGTGGTTCTCGCTCGGAAATCTCGAAACAGGCGTTGAAACTTCTTACGAAATCAAACGTCAAGGAAACGGTGCTTATGTGTTTGTTTTGGAAGGAGAAATTGAAATAAATGGTCAGAAATTGGGTCGTAGAGATGCCTTGGGAGTGAGTGAAACCGAAGCAATACAAATCAAAGTAAGCAGCGATGCAGAAGTATTGTTGATGGATATTCCGATGAGTTTTTGATTGACTTATTAGTTTGATAATAAAGTATTTATGAAAATTGAAATTATTTCGGGAAGCCCCCGACACGAAAGTGTAACGGTAAGAGTTGCGAAGTTTTTGCATAAGTTTTTGTCAGAAACAACCACACACGAAGTAAATCTGCTTGATGTCAGAAATTTTCCGCTTCCTGCCATTCAGAAAGTATGGACATCGCTCGAAGCCGTCCCAGAAGAATGGACACATTTGGGCGAACGGATTTTCTCGGCTGATGCGTTTATTTTGGTTACGCCTGAGTTTAATGGTGGCTACTCGCCCGCATTGAAGAATCTACTCGACCATTTTCCGAAGCAAAGCCGCAAGCCTTTTGGGGTTGTTACAGCTTCGGTTGGAGCTATGGGCGGTATGCGTGCAAGCCAGCAAATGCTGCTATTGGTTGCGGCATTTTTTGGAGTAGTTTCGCCACAAATGCTCGTTACGCCATTAGTTGATAAAAAATTTGATGCCGAAGGAAATCTACTCGATGAGTCATTCCAGAAGCAAGTAGATTCGTTTCTGAAAGAATATCTGTGGTTGGCTGAGAGTTTGGTGAAGTAAAATATTTTGAGCGAAATAGGGTTGTTGAAAATTCTATTTCGCTCTTTCATTAAACGAAACTGGAGTTTCGTTACACTTGTTATCGGGTTTTTACCTTATTCTGCATCATTTCAATGGCTTTTAGCAATCTATTCTGACGAGTCTCTTCTTTTTTCGCATCTAAAATCCACTGAACGTATTCTTTTTGGTGCGTAAACGATAAACTATCAAAAAATGGCTTTACGTCGGCTGCCAGCATTGCTTCGAGCAAATCTTGCGGAATCTCAACTACTCGTGGTTCGGTATCTTCTTCGATAGAAATATGCACGGTATTGCCGTAGGTTTTACCTACTTTGTCTCGCACTTCTTTATTCATAAAAAGACCGTATTTTCCACCCATCGGCGTGAGTAAGCCACGGTACTCGACGGCATCAATCATAGCTCTGATTTTGACTCTTTTCTTACCAAAGGTTTCAAAGACATTGAAGGGAATCTCACAATATGAGCCTGCATGGTCTTCGTCTTTTTGGATGATGGCGTCGTATTCGATTTTCATAATTTATAAATTTAGTAGGACGAGTTTTCAACCATTTTAATTGTTAGATTTCGAAAAGATTATAACTCCGATGAAAACTTGTCCTACTGTTTTACAAAATTTCTTTCAGTTCAACCAATTTCTTTATGTCAAAAGTTGGTTTCTGACCCGTCGGGATATTATCGGGATTATAAAAAACCGTGTCCATATTGGCACTAATTGCACCCAGAATATCGGCTTCGTAGTTATCTCCAATCATTAAACTTTCTGCCAGATTTGCTTTCGTGGCTTCCAGTGCATAATCAAATATTCGACGGTCAGGTTTGCGAGTTCCTGCCAGTTCATTGGTAATGATTTCTCCGAAATAATGATGTATTTCGGAGCTTTTCATTTTATTTACTTGAATATCTTGCCAGCCATTACTGATTATATGCAACTCATATTTGGGTAGTAAATAATCTAAGACTTCGACTGCTCCCTCAATCAAATGAGCTTTTTTGGGCAAAAGAGCTAAAAAGTATTCATTGATTTCTAAGCCAAACGACTTTTTTAAGTCTTTTACTCCGAGATTTTCGAGTGTTTCTTGAAATCTACGTCGGCGAAGTTCATCGTGCGTAATCAGATTTTGTTCGAGTAAACTCCAATGGTGTTTATTGACAATCGAAAACTCTTGCTGAAAAGCCTCTAAGCTACTAATATTCAGACCTTTGAAGTCGAAAATTTCATAAATATCAGCCAAGCATTCGGCCGAATTTCGTTCAAAGTCCCAAAGCGTATGGTCGAGGTCAAAGAAAAGGTGTTTATAGGCCATAAAATTAGGCTTTTGGTGCAAATTTTAATTGTAAACGCTCTACGGGTTGGTCGTTTACTAAGTGACTTTCTACGATTTCTTTTACATCGGCTGGCTGCACGTTTCCGTACCAAATGCCTTCTGGATACACCACCACCGATGGCCCAAAAGCACAAACATCTAAACAACCCGATTTTTGAGCTCTGATTTCGGTCAATAAATTACGGTCTTTTAATTCTTCTTTGAAGGCATCAACCAACGCCATGCCTCTTTCACTTCCACAACATTTCTTAGGTGCTTCTTTATCGTTTGTACAAACAAATACGTGCTTTTTGAATTTCATTGTTAATTCTTTTATATAATAAGTATTTAAAACAGGAACGCCACAAAGTTAATAAAAACTTTGTGGCGTTTGCGTTATTTTTTTGTTGGATATCACCAACCAAATGGGTTCCAGAAACCACCAATTCCCCAAAGAATTGTAGCGATAACACAACCCCAAAATGCTTTACGCACTTGGTCTTTATCGTGGTCGGTAATGAAGTAAACCAACGCCAAACCAACTACGCCAAGGCAGCAGCCCCACCAAAAGCCACCAACTAAAGGCATATCTTTTGTTGGTGCAAAATTAGTATTTGTGTTAGCAATCAAATCTACGCCTTCTAAAAGCTCTGGTTTTGCTTTTTTTACTTGTTCATAGGTCATGTTTGGGTGTTCGGCCAAATACTGCTCCAACTTATCTACTTTCGCAAACTCATCTTCAACCGCTACGGCTTTATACTCTAAATCAGCGTTGGCGGCAAAAGCTGTGCTGGCAACAAACGATAACATAAAGAACAAGAATTTCACTGCTGTCTTCATAAAATTTTGAAATTGTTTAGTGGTTTATAATTTAACAGATATTTACAAGATGATATTATCGGACAAATCGTTGCACCAGTTTTTCCTTATGACAACTTAGTTTTGTTTTTCCCCTATTTAATCTCAATAAAAGGAAGACTTCGCTCTAAGTGAATATCGCCCAGCGAAGTCTTCCTTAAAACTTATGAATTCCAAACTTCCCAAGCTTTTTCGGCTTGTAAATGAAGCATCGGTAAACCATTGTGCGTTTTTGCTCCTTGTTCTTTTCCTTTTTGCAAAAATAATGTTTCGAGCGGATTATACACTAAATCATATAAATAATGATTTTCGGTCAGCGATTCATACGGAATATCAGGAGCTTGGTCAGCTTTTGGATAAGTTCCGACTGGCGAACAGTTAATAATCAACTGATAGTCAGTAATCAAAGTAGGAATTTCATCGTAACCGATGTTTTCGTCTGACTTAGTACGAGAAACCGTTTTATAAACAATGCCTAAGTCTTTCAGGGCTGCCACAACCGCTTTTCCTGCTCCGCCATTGCCCAATACGAGTGCTTTGATTGATGGAATGTTGACTTCTGAAAGAAAATCTTCGAGCGAGGTTTTAAAACCGTAATAATCTGAATTGTAGCCAATTAAGCGGCCATCTTCCATAAACTTTATGACGTTTACTGCACCTACTTTTTCGGCTGATGCATCAAGGCCATCTAAGAAAGGCATTACGGCTTGTTTGTGCGGAATCGTCACGTTTAAGCCTTTCAGATTTGGTTCATTTTTCAATAATTGCGGGAATTCTTGAATATTGGGCAACTCGAAAAGTTTGTATTCGTGGGTTTCAGAAAGACCCATGTTTTCAAATTTTTCGGTAAAATATTTTTTTGAAAACGAATGTCCGAGCGGATATCCAATTAAGGCGTAGGCGTTCATGGGTTGAGATTTTGTAAAGTTTATTTCTTTTTTCGGCGGCGAACGACCAATTCTTTGTAGCCAAAGGTTGGGTCGGGTTCACGTACGAAATCATAATCGGGCATGATTCCGAGTACGATTTCGGCAGTTGTGTAAATCAGGCTTTCATCACCTAAATGCCCACCAATGGTTTTGCCAGTTGAATCACTCACCGAAATATGAATATGCGAGCAATTTTTCGACAAAACGCCAACCAAGGAAACAATCTCGAAATGCCCTTTGAGCATCTCGTATTTTTCTTGGTTGGCGTATCTTATATTGACAGATGTCAAGCTACCCACGCACGTAAGCACGCAAGCGGCCGATAGTTGTTTTTCGTCAATGAAACGTTGAAGCTCTTTCTTTAAATCTTGATTAGGTCGAAGTCTGAAAGCATAGCTTTTCGTGACCGACGTCAATAATTGCTGGGCATTGGTTTGCATAGCGAATAGACTGATTATCAAGCATTGAAAGATAAATTTCATGATTAGGCTTTAGCAAATTTTGCTTTCAAGATTCCGATAATCATTGGTAAAATCGAAATGAAAACAATTCCTAAAACAACTTTCTCAAAATTGTGTTTTACCCATTCGTTTGAGCCTAAGAAATAGCCCAAAAGCGTAATGCTCGTTACCCACAAAACTGCTCCTAACACACAGAAAGTGATGTATTTGGCATATTTCATGCTACCCGCACCCGCCACAAATGGAGCAATTGTACGAATAATCGGCATAAAACGAGCAATAATTACGGCTTTCCCGCCATTTTTTTCGTAAAACTCTTCGGTTTTAGTAATGTATTCACGCTTTAAGAAAAGTATTTTTTCACGAGATTTGATGAAGTTACTAAAGTTTTTGCCGACTAAATAATTGACGTTATCGCCCAAAAGAGCGGCAATAATCAATAACGGAATCACGAAGGCAATATCAAGTTTACCCGTGGTAGAAGCCAACAAACCCACCGCAAAAAGTAGCGAATCGCCTGGCAAAAGTGGCATGATGATAAGGCCTGTTTCGACAAAAATAATCAGAAACAAAATGGCATATGTGAGTGTATCGTATTCGGCCAAAAACCACTGAAGCGTAGTTAATGGGTCTTTCAAAAAATCTAAAATAAAATGTATGAATTCCATGATGAGAGTTCTGAGTTTAGAGTTCTGAGTTCTGAGTTGAGTCGCTCACTAAGTTGCGAATACGACTTTATTCTGACTTCTTCTTCTTTTCCTCTTGTTTTTGCTTTGTTGTTAAAATAATACTGTTGATGATTTTTAATAGCTCTAAACATTCTCCATGAATAGAATCAAAAGATTTTGTATCTATAAACTGAGTTTCATTAAGCAGACGAAGCCAATAGGATGTTTCACGAACTTCTTTGGAGGCAACGCCCAATTTATGAATAAAGTCAGAGGTAGATTCTGCCGAAAGAGCTTCGTTTACATTTGCACCAATTGATGTTCCACTTCTTAAAACTTGCTTAGATAGAACATATTCCTTGGTATTTTCCTGTAAAAATTTATACAGATTGATAATTCTTACGGAAAATCTAAACGATTTTTGCTCAATAATACTTTCCGTATTTTTCATGAAAAAACAGCAAAAAAGTAAAAAATTTAAATAACAATAGCAAATCTATCAGAACCGCTACGGCAGACTGTTCTAAACTCAGAATTCAGAACTCCAAACTCTGAACTCTATTCGTCTTGCGTAATACGCTTATCGCCACTGTATTTGCCGAGTTTGAAGCGTTTTTTGGTTTTTTCGGGTAAGAAATGAGCGAAAGTATCACCACGAAGTCCGATACGGATTGTTTCGAGTGGAATTACTTCGTTTGGAGCGATATTTCCGAGGTTTACGTTTGTACCTACCAATTTTACGAAATAAACTTGTTGTGATTTTTGTGGTGCTTCCCAAATAATTTTCTCGGCAGGAATCGCATGAATAATTTCATCAACCAACCCTTGACGCACTTCACCACTGCTACGGAAAAGACCTACGTTTCCGCCCTCACGAGCTTCCCCGATTACTTTCCAAGCACCAGCATCCAGCTCCGACTGCATCATTTCAATCCATTTGTAGGGAGCAAAAATCTTTTCGGCATCTTTCGAGCCTACTTCCGAAAGCACTTTGGCACGAGTAGCCAAACGACGAATATATCCGCATTTTTCTTCACTCGAAATTTCGATTGAACCATCAGAAACCTCGGCGTGTTCGAGCTTGTATTGGTCTAAAACACGTAGATAGTCTTCAAATTGGTCACGAGCCACGAATGCCTCGAAGAGTGTTCCGCCAAAATAAATCGGAATACCCGCATCTTGATATACTTTTACTTTATCTTTTAGGTTTGGAGTAACAAATGAAGTTGCCCAGCCAAGTTTCACAATATCAATATGCGGTGCCGAAATCGACAACATATCTTCTACTTCTCTGATACTGAGGCCTTTATCCATCACCATAGTTAGACCTGCCTCACGAGGTTTGGCTGTACGTTTCGGGACGTGATTTAAACTATAATTCATCATCTACTTTATCGTTATATTAGAAACATCGGCAAAGATAATAAATTTTGTGTTAAGGGTCTAAGACAAATGGCTTATAAGTCAGTAACTATACGTTTATAAGGGTGAAGTATCTTTTTAGGAGTACGAAACAGCTATTTTTATACCCGAAAAAACAAAACCCCGTGAGAGCCTCTCACGGGGTTTTGCAAATTATTGACCGTTGTCTGTTGACAATCGACTTTCTTACAACATATATTTCAAGCGAATCACTTCTTTTTCGGTCAAGAAACGCCATTTGCCACGTGGGAGGTCTTTTTTGTCAAGACCAGCATAAGTGGTGCGGTCGAGTTTCAAGACTTCGTAGCCTAAATGTTCGAAAATACGGCGTACGATGCGGTTTTTTCCACTATGAATCTTGATTCCTACCACTTCGGCATCAGGCGTAACAAGGGCTAACTCATCGGGCTTGATGAAGCCATCTTCCAGCTCGACACCGTTCATGATTGCCTCAAAATCTTCGGTTGTGATTGGTTTATCTAATTCAACTTGGTAGATTTTCTTGACTTCGTTTGATGGGTGCGAAAGCTTTTCGGCCAGTTCACCATCATTAGTCAAAAGCAATAAACCTGTCGTGTTTCTATCTAAGCGACCCACAGGATAAATACGTTCTGGACAAGCATTTTTCACTAAATCCATTACGGTTCTACGCTCATCTGGGTCTTCGGTGGTTGTGATAAAATCTTTTGGTTTGTTTAGTAAAACATACACCAATTTTTCACGATTCAAGATTTTCTTACCGTATTTAACTACATCATTAGGCTTTACTTTATAGCCCATTTCCGTAATTTCTTTTCCGTTTACAGTAATTTGTCCAGAAGCAATCAGTTCATCGGCGTCACGACGAGACGCAATTCCTGCATTAGAAATATAGCGATTCAATCTGATTAATTCGTCTTTCCCTGACTCCTTTTCTTCTTTCAAAACTCGTTTCTGAACTTTCTCAGGAAGTTTATTTTTCAAACGCTCTAAATCATAGTTCGGTGCTTCAATGCGTGAAGACGTAGCCTGATTTTCTTTCGGCTCAAGTCTATTTTTAGGTTTGAAATCTCGGTTATGAGGTTCGTTTTTCTGAAAACGAGGTTTATCGGCCGAAAACGCATTTTTTCTATCATTCGATGTTGGACGTCCGCTGTCATCTTTTTTCTTGAAAGGATGTGCGGGTCTATCATCAGAAAATCTTTTTGGTTTTTCCTCAAATGATTTTGGTGCTGTATCTCTTCGCTCACCAAACGGTTTGCGGTCAGAACTTTCTTCGCGTTTTTGGTAAGGACGGTCGCTATTGAAGGGTTTTCGGGCAGCGTCCTGTCGCTCACCAAATGGTTTGCGGTCAGAACTTTCTTCTCGCTTTTGGTAAGGACGTTCGCTGTTGAAGGGTTTTCTCTCACCAAACGGTTTGCGGTCAGAATTTTCTTCTCGCTTTTGGTAAGGGCGGTCGCTGTTGAAGGGTTTTCGGGCAGCGTCCTGTCGCTCACCAAACGGTTTACGGTCAGAATTTTCTTCGCGTTTTGGGTAAGGACGGTCGCTGTTGAAAGGTTTTCTCTCACCAAACGATTTACGGTCAGAATTTTCTTCTCGCTTTTGGTAAGGACGGTCGCTGTTGAAGGATTTTCTCTCACCAAATGGTTTACGGTCAGAACTTTCTTCGCGTTTTTGGTAAGGGCGGTCGCTGCTGTAAGGCTTTCTATCGCTATAAGATTTACTTTCGCTATTGTTAGTTTCAATACGCTTTCTTTCACCAAAGCCACCTACTCCATTTTTCTTAAAAGCTGGTTTATCACCAAACGGCTTTTGTTTGTTTTCGCCATAACCACCACGGTTATCGGCCTTTTTAGGTCTATCTGAATTCCTCATTGGATTTGCAGCATCACTGCTGTAACTAAATAACTAATTGATTATCAAGCACAAAGGTACGGCTTTTTAATTAAGAATATAGAATTAATAATTAAGAATTTTGTACTACGCTCTATCTTAATAAAAAAGACCACAGAATTAACTCCGTGGTCTTCTTCATTAAAATACTTCTTATTAAATCGGCTTGAAAATCAAATCACGGTAATCCATCATTGATTTACGGATTACTTCGTGTGCATCTTCACGACCATACACGTTCGAGATTTCGATAGCGTTTTTCTCGTCTGGTAAGCTCTTGTAAGTCAAGAAATAGTGCTTCAAACGAGTAATGATAGCTTCTGGAAGTTCGCTGATATCGGTGTATTTCTGATAAATTGGGTCGGCAACCAACACAGCAATGATTTTATCATCGGCTTCGCCTTTATCGAGTAGGCAAAGTCCGCCAATCGGAATTGCTTGCAATAAAATATCACCATGCGGAATGTGGTGGCTCGAAAGCACACAAATATCTAATGGGTCGCCATCGCCTTCGAGAACTTTATCCGTTCCACGCTCACGAGCCAATTTGGCTACTTCTTCGCCACAATACGTTTGTGGAATAAAGCCATATAACGATGGAATAATGTTAGAGTATTTTTGTGGACGGTCAATTTTCAAATAACCCGATTCCTTATCTACTTCATATTTAATAGTATCTGACGGTACGATTTCGACAAATACGGTAACTCTCTCTGGGGCATTCTCACCTACCGAAATGCCATGCCACGGGTGTGCTTTGTAAACTGGTTTCATAATCTAAGAATTCAAATTTTACGCAAAGAAACGCAATAAACAAGGATTTGGCAAATTAGATGTGTTATATTAACACATTGGCAACACACCAAAAGATATAGTTTGAGTAGTTTTACTTAATTCGTTTTTGTATTCAGAATAAATATTAGGGAAGTAGTTTTTAAAGAAATCAAAGAATGGTTAAGTTTGAAGAATAAACTCAGACCTATTCTGAAAATCATTTACCTAAACTTTATCAATAAATGAAAAGAACCCTATTAGTAGCCCTTTCATTAGCAACGATTTGTTCGTTTGGGCAAAGTTCGCTAAAAGCAAAAATCAATGCAAAAGCCGATGCCATTGACTCAAAAGTAGTGACTTGGCGACGAGACATTCACCAAAACCCCGAACTCGGGAATCGTGAGTTTAAGACTGCTGAAAAAATTGCGGCTCACCTAAAATCGCTTGGCATTGAGGTACAAGAAAAGATAGCCTACACGGGCGTTGTGGGAATTCTGAAAGGCGGAAAACCTGGCCCAGTTGTGCTGCTAAGGGCTGATATGGATGCCCTGCCAGTAACCGAGAGAGCTGATATTCCTTTCAAATCGAATGTTGTGACGGAGTATAACAACCAAAAAACGGGCGTGATGCACGCTTGCGGACACGACACGCACGTAGCGATTCTGATGGGGGTGGCGGAAGTGCTTTCATCGATGAAAAATGATTTGGCAGGAACTGTGAAGTTTTGTTTCCAACCCGCCGAAGAAGGAGCTCCAGCGGGCGAAGAAGGTGGAGCTGATTTGATGATAAAGCAAGGAGTGATGGAAAACCCGAAAGTAGATGTAGCTTTTGGATTACACATTAATTCTCAGACCAATGTTGGGCAAATACGCTATCGTTCGGGGCCAGAAATGGCCGCTGCCGATACTTACACGCTAAAAATCAAAGGTAAACAAACACACGGAGCGAGTCCGTGGAGCGGCACAGACCCGATTGTGACTGGCTCGCAAATCGTGATGGCCTACCAAACCATCATCAGCCGCAATGTAGATATTACCGAAAATCCTGCGATTGTAACGGTGGGAGCTTTTAATGCGGGAATCAGAAGTAATATTATTCCCGAAGAAGCAACGATGATTGGTACAATCAGAACTTTCAGCGAGGCACAACAAAAACTTATTCATAGAAGAATGCAGGAAATTGCCACAAACATTGCCGAAAGTGCAGGTGCAACGGCCGATTTAAAAATCAATATTGGCGTGCCCGTGACATACAACGACCCAACTTTGACCGAAAAGATGGTACCGACTCTAACGGCTTTGGCAGGAAAAGAAAATCTTCTTCAAGCCCCACTTGCCACTGGAGCAGAAGATTTTAGTTTCTTTGGTAAGAAAGTACCTGCGTTTTTCTTCTTTTTAGGCGGAAAACCCATCGGAAGTACAGCGGCAGCTCCGCATCATACACCCGATTTCTTTATTGATGATAGCGGTTTAGGCCTCGGCGTAAAAGCCCTTTGCCATTTGACGGTTGATTATTTTGAGAAGAAGTAGTTATCTGAACAAATCCCTCCGAGTCCCTTACAGTAGACTCGGAGGAGACTGAAAGTAAAAACTCTCTCTACCTCAACCCCACCACCAACGTAACCACCGACTCCGCAGGTATTTCAATACTCATTCCTTTAATTTTGCTATGAGCTAAATTCTTCTCTTTTGATGTAGTGTAGGCATCAATTACTTGGTTTTTGGTAAGAGTTGGCAATTCGATTTGTTGATTTTGGGCAGGATTTACAATCACTATCACCAACTGTTTGGAGCTTTTATAAGCCGAAACCATCAAATCTTTATTCTCGGTTTCGATTTTGACTCGCTGCATTTTGGGGCGGATAAATCTTGAAAAATTACCAAATGCCCAAAGCAATTTTGAGTCATAAATTTCACCATCAAATTTATTGGTATCGTTTTCGCCTTTTACGCCATTATTGGCTATATAAATCAAGCCATCTTTATAATCATTGGCACTAACCGAAAGCCACCAATGCCACGCCGAAGCATTGGCATAAGTCAAATCAGCATGAATAACTTTGGCTACGTATAAGGCGGTTTTCATGCCTAAATCTTGTCCACCACCTTCAATTTCTCCTGCGTTATCACCCAAAACACAGTATTCCGACTGCCAATAATTAATTTTTTGTTGCTGAATTTTAGCCGATAATTCTTGGCGTTTACCAATTAGTTCGCTACTCGGCGAGGTTGTAAAATAACTATGTCCACAAATCAGTTTTTCGACCGAATTTAAGTTACCAACGTAGTTTTTACTCGACTCCAAAAAGAAACTTTCAATCTGATTATCTTGCCCCACTTCGCTGCGATTGCTGTTCGATTTGTACAAATAATCAATTTGTGCGGCATCCGTAATCACAACCTTGGTATTGAGTTTACGTTCGGTCATTTTTGTGTCGATTTTCCGTACTGCCCAAGCCAAATCTTCATTATTGATGGGCGTACCTTCTTGCGAACCAAAGCCTGATTTTGATTTTGGCCCCCAATCCCACTGCGGTTCGTTGAACGGACTGATGTAGTCAAATTTCAGTTTGGCCGAAACCTCCGCCAGAAAATCAGTAAAATTATCAATTTTCGTTTTGTCAAAGTTCCAATCGCCCAGTTTGCCACTGGCTATTGCCAAACCGTTTTTTGTCATCGAAACGGGGGCAGAATTCAGAAAACCCAACGTAAAATCTACGTCCTTGCGTTTGGCTGCTTCTAAAAACCACTGTTGTCCACGCTGCTTATTCCAATTATATTTTCCGTTTTCTAAAAAGCATTCCGCTCTACGCCATTCATTAGTTATTTTGCTATCAATGCCTTGTTCTGTACTGCCCGCACCGATGTTGAATCGCCACATCGAAAGCCCAATTCCTTTTGGGTTTCCTGCTGCGTCAAGTTCTTGGCTAAATAATAGATTGGCTATTTTTTCTCGTTTTTCAAGAGGATAATTTTCTCCCACCATTTGCATCGACCAACAATCCGAAGCCCCAAAACTGTGGATAGTTTGGTAGGTAGTTTTGGTATCAATTTTTAATTTTTGAGCGAAACTGATTTGGGTAATAAGTAAGAGAAAAACGAATACTTGTTTCATTGGCTTTGGTGAATTGAATAAATGAGATTGCAATGATAAGCAAAATCTCATTACCAATTCTTAAGTTAGTCTGCGAAAACTGGGTGTTTTGCTGTGCGAAGTTTCCGAACTTCGCACGGGTGTTGTGCGTTCTCCCGAACGCTTTTACAAAATGACATCACTTATTTAATATATGTATCATTTTCTCACAAAATTCAGTTTTGAAACTATTTTCATTTTTTATGTTATTAAAAAAAACAACTAATTTCCTTTTCAAATCTGTACTAACAAAAGGCAACTGGTATTCAAATTCTTGTTGCAAATTGGGGTTATGGTATTCGTATAATCTTGTAAACAGATTACTGAGCCAACTATAAGCTTTATTATGTGCTAGATTAAAACCCCTAAGGTAGATTTGTATAAAATCCTCCTTGCTCAAATAATGCTTAAACTTTTCTACCATCCAAAGAACGCCATCTGTTGCATCATTTACACTATCTTCATCGGGAATCTCAAATAATCTATACATACAATACGCTTTATCTTCAAGTAAATCTAAAGGTATCCTACTTAATTCATCAAGTTTATCTATAAAGCATTCTGCTTCTTCAGGATTTCGTACTAATCTTAAATCTTTAAGTTCTTCTATTAGATTTTCATATGTTTCCTGAATAGTATTCATTATATTTAATATTGTCTTGCTCAAAATAAGTTTACAATTATACCCAAAAATCAAACAAAACCCCACAACATTTCTTCAAACAAAAGAAACTCTATCATCAAAATCGGTGTTTGTATTTAGATAAGCTATTTCATTCTCTACCCAAAATTATGGCATACAAACTCGTTTCTGATTATAAACCTACTGGCGACCAACCGCAGGCCATTGCCAAGCTCGTTGAGGGCATTAATAAAGGCGAACGCTCGCAAGTTTTACTGGGTGTTACTGGCTCGGGTAAAACCTTTACCATTGCCAATATGATTGCTCAGCTCGACCGCCCAGTGCTGATTTTGAGCCACAATAAAACCCTTGCAGCCCAACTTTATGGCGAGTTTAGAGGCTTTTTCCCCGAAAATGCCGTTGAATATTTCATTTCTTATTACGATTATTACCAACCAGAGGCCTACATTGCCACCACCAACACGTACATAGAAAAAGACCTTTTAGTCAACGAAGAAATTGATAAACTTCGTCTTTCGGCCGTTTCATCGTTGATGTCGGGGCGTCGAGATGTGGTGGTTGTGGCATCGGTTTCGTGTATTTATGGTGCAGGAAATCCAACCGAAATGAAACGCAGCATTATGCAAATCGGGGTTGGGCAAATTATTTCTCGCAATCAGTTTTTGTTTCGTTTGGTTGAGATTCTTTATTCTCGTACGGAAGGCGAATTTATGCGTGGAAATTTCAGGGTAAAAGGCGACACCGTTGACCTTTACCCAAGCTATGCCGATTTTGCTTTTAGATTTATATTTTTTGGTGATGAAATCGAAGAAATTCAACGAATTGACCCATCAAACGGCAAAAAACTGAGTTCAGAGAAACAAATTGCCATTTTTCCCGCCAATTTGTTCGTAACTGGCCGAGACGTAATGGCCAACGCCATGCACCAAATTCAAGATGAAATGGTGAAACAGGTCAAATATTTTGAGTCAGATGGCCGATTATTAGAAGCTCAACGCATCCAAGAACGTACCGAATTTGACCTCGAAATGATGCGAGAATTAGGATATTGTTCGGGTATCGAAAACTATTCTCGTTATTTTGATAACCGTCAGGCGGGTCAACGTCCTTTCTGTTTGCTCGATTATTTTCCCGAAGATTATGTAATGGTAGTTGATGAAAGCCATGCTTCGATGCCGCAAATTAGGGCTATGTGGGGCGGTGACCGCTCTCGCAAAGAATCGTTGGTAGAATACGGTTTCCGATTACCTTCGGCTATGGATAATCGTCCGCTCAAATTCCAAGAATTTGAAGAAATGGTCGGGCAAACCGTTTTTGTGAGTGCTACGCCCGCCGATTATGAATTACGCTTGACCGATGGTGTGGTGGTAGAGCAAATCATTCGTCCAACGGGCTTACTTGACCCCGAAATTGAGGTTCGACCAAGCATCAATCAAATCGATGATTTATTGGAAGAAATCAACGTAAGAGTGCAGCGTAAAGAGCGAGTTTTAATTACGACCCTTACGAAACGCATGGCCGAAGAGCTAAGTAAATACCTTGATAAAGTAGGAATCAAAGGGCGTTATATTCACTCAGAAGTAAAAACCTTCGAGCGGGTAGAAATCTTGCGTGAATTACGTCTGGGTGTTTTTGATGTGCTGGTTGGCGTAAACTTATTGCGTGAAGGCCTCGATTTACCCGAAGTGTCGCTCGTGGCCATTATGGATGCCGACAAAGAAGGTTTCTTGCGTGATATTCGCTCGCTCATTCAAACAATCGGACGTGCGGCTCGTAACGAAAACGGAAAAGTTTTGATGTACGCCGACCGCATAACAGGCTCGATGCAAAAAGCGATTGACGAAACCAATCGCCGCCGAGCAATTCAGATGGAATACAATGCCGATAACGGAATTGTGCCAAAAACCATCTTAAAATCAAGAGAAGCCATCATGGAGCAAACCTCAATTGCCGATAGCAAAGCCACCACCAAAATGTATTATAACGAGCCTGAGCAAGTTTCGATTGCGGCCGACCCAATTGTGGGCTACATGACCAAACCTCAACTCGAAAAACTCATAGAGGAAACCCAAAGAAAAATGGAGCGTGCCGCCAAAGACTTGGATTTCTTAGAAGCAGCAAGATTCAGAGATGAAATAGCACAGTTGAGAGAGAAGATAAAAAGCAACCCCAACCCCTAAAGGGGAGTTTCTATTTCTACGATTCTTTGTAAGTACAGGAGTTAAAAATAACTCTTGTACTTACTTTTACCCCCCTTTAGGGGCTGGGGGTGTTGGTTTTTAAAACGGCAAATCATCACTATTTCCACCAGCTAAATCAGGTGGTGGTGGCATCGGAACTGGAGCTGCTTTCGGAGCATAATTATTTGAGCTACCGCTGTTTCCGCCATAAGACGACTGGCCACCTGATTCGGCAGCATCGCCACCACCACGGCGTCCACCGACCAATTGCAACGTATTTGCTCTGATTTTTACGGTTGTTCGTTCAATATTATCTTTATCCGTCCACTTTTCGGTTCTTATACGTCCCTCAATGTAAGCCGTATCTCCTTTTTTCAAGTATTGTTCGGCAATATTGGCCAAATTGTCCCAAAGTTCAATTCGATGCCATTCAGTTTGCTCAACACGCACCCCTTCTTTATTATTATAACTTTCTGAGGTGGCAATACTGAAAGTCACTACTTTACCGCCACTCGGAAGCGTTCTGACTTCGGGGTCTGAGCCAAGATTCCCCAGTAAAATCACTTTATTTACTCCAGCCATTTTATATAAATTGTTTATAAGATTGTTACGTAAATTTAATAAAAACCAAGCACTAAATAACTACTTTTCGGGCGAAAACGCAGAACTTTTCAAGTATTTTTCTATCAAAATAGGTTTAGGCAAATTCTCTACTTCATCTAATGAGTAAAAAGCATAACCCACAGGCAGAACTACTTCATCGTTCAAAACAACATGCCAAAATCTTGCCTCGATTCGTTGATGACTCAAAATATGTTTTACAGATTCTGATGAATTTTTAATTATTGCTTTCGACAGCACTTCCGTCAAAAAGTCATCATTGATTTCATCTAATTCCAAAAGTTTTTCTTCGTTTTCTACCAAATAAAAATCATTCAGCCCAGTCCAAATATCACCTTCGGGGCGTTGGTACATCAGAAAACTACCGTTTTGTTCAATGACAAAATAATCAAAGAAACGATTGCGTACTTTCACTTTTTTTGATTTTATCGGTAAAATCGCCTGCATTCCTTTAGCATTAGCCACGCACGACTCAGCAAATACACAAAACATACAATCAGGATTCGCTGGCGTGCAATGAATTGCCCCAAACTCCATAATTGCCTGATTATATACACTTGGCGATTCGGCCGAAATCAGCTCATTAGCCAATTCTCCAAAAACTTTCTTTGCCTCATGGCTCGAAATATCGGTTTCAACACCAAAAACTCTCGCCAAAACCCTATAAACGTTGCCATCAACCACTGCTACTTTTTCATCAAACGCAAACGAAGCAATTGCTGCCGCTGTATAAGGCCCAATACCTTTTAGTTTTAATAGACCAGTATAAGTACTCGGGAAAACTCCACCAAAATCATTAACTATAATTTTGGCCGTAGCATGCATATTTCTTGCCCTCGAATAATAACCCAGCCCTTGCCAAAGCCGCAATACTTCTCGCTCTTCGGCACTTGCTAAATCCACGATGGTTGGGTAATTTTCTACAAATTTTTCGTAATAGGGTAAACCCTGTACTACCCGAGTTTGTTGGAGAATCACCTCCGAAAGCCAAATTTTATATGGGTCTTTGGTTTTTCGCCATGGCAGGTCTCTCTTTTTTGTGTGATACCAAGCAATCAGAGCCTCAGAAAAAACATTTGTTTCCAATTTTTATAGAAGTTTGATGGTGTTTTATCAAAAAAATATTGTCTAAAAAGTACACTTTGCCACCAATATATTTTGTAACTAACTAATTATGAAGTAATTACAAAAAAAAAGTTTAAAACTTTTTGGCAGAGTCTTTATAAATCCGCTATCTTTGCAAACCCAAAAACAAACCAAAGAGTTTGAATGTACCAAAGTGAAGTTTTCAAGACTGAAAATTTTGGTGTAAAAATCGTTGTATTTCACTCTGGTATTTTTGAAAGTTAATTGATAATCTAAATAAACGTTTTAATCGTGACTAAAGCAGAAGTTATCGTTGCAATTGCCGACAAAACTGGCGTGGACAAAGCAAGTGTATCCACAACACTTGAATCATTTTTTGAAATTGTAAAGGACACATTGGCACAAGGCGATGCAGTTTATGTGAGAGGGTTCGGAAGTTTCGTGAATAAACACAGAGCAGCCAAAAAAGCTCGTAATATTTCGGCAAAAACTACCGTTATGGTTCCTGCTCATTCGGTTCCAGGTTTCAAACCAGCTAAAGAATTTACTGAACAAGTAAAAGCATCAGTAAAATAATCTTTTAAGAATATTATGATTCTTTGAATAAATCATGGATAGCCCAACAATTTGGCTATCCATGATGTTCTTTAAGAGTATCATAATTTACAAAATCATGAAAAAAAACTTCATCATTCTGATTGTCATTGCGGTAGCCCTTACGGGCTTTCTTTATTCTCGCCCAAAGGTAGTCGTGAAAGACGAAGCCAAAGCGAATAGAGATAAAGTATCGGAAACAAAGTCAGACGAAAAGCATTCCGACGACGATGGCCACGACCATAGCGAGACTTCTCAAGCACCTAAATTATCGGCCGAACAGGAAAAACAATTAGCTGCATTGAGACAAAAACTGGCTTCGGCAAGCGATAAAGTGTCCATATATGACCAAATCGCTCAAGTATTTATTGCTGCCAATCGCTTTGATAGTGCTGCCGTGTATGCCGAAAAAATAGCCATTGTCGAGCCAAGCGTTGAAACTTGGATGCAAGCAGGCGATACTTATTATCAAGCATTTACGTTATCGCTTCGCCAAGAAAATGTAGCTAACTATGCCGAAAAAACTCGTGCGTGTTACCAAAAAGTATTGGAGAAAAACCCACGACAACTACAAGCTAAAACAAATCTGGCTATGACTTACGTACAATCAGACTCGCCAATGCAGGCAATTATGATGCTCCGTGAGGTAATTACCGAAGAGCCAAATTTTGAACCAGCTTTGATGAATTTAGGCGTACTTTCGATGCAATCTGGCCAGTACGATAAAGCCGCTGACCGCTTCAGACAGGTTATCCGAATCAACCCAAATAATTTCAATGCACTGCTGGGATTAGGGTATAGTTTAATCGAATTGAAGGAAAAATCGCAAGCAAAAATTATTTTTGAAGATTTAAAGAAAAAAGTAAAAGAGCCAACTTTATTAGAAGAAGTAAATAAGGCTTTGGAGAGTTTAAAATAATTTATTATCTTTGCGGTTCGATAAAAGCCTTATTCCGAGTTTTGGAATGAGTTCGTTAGAAAAAATAAATTTCAAATAATCCTTCGGGAAAATAAATTATTACTATCATGCCTTGCGGAAAAAAAAGAAAAGGTCATAAAATGGCCACGCACAAAAGAAAGAAGCGTCTTAGAAAGAATCGTCATAAGAAAAAATAATTTTTCTTGAGGATTAATAACCATTTATTGCTTCGAGTAAAAAATGATTATTAATCCTCCCCCCTTTTCATAGTCAAACCTAAACATTCATTAACCCCTTGATTCTATCTCAACTTTGAGTAACGAATTATATATCAGTACCACACAGAAAGGTGATAGAATAGCCCTTGTACAAGATAAAAGGCTAATTGAATATCACTTTGACGAGACGGAACATCAGTTCGCCGTCGGAGATATCTATTTGGGGGTAGTCAAGAAAGTTGTACAAGGTAATAATGCTGCTTTCGTCGACGTTGGCTATGATAAAGACGGTTTTCTTCACTACAACGAGATTATCTCGTACAATTCTCTCAACAAATTTGTTAAAGACGTTATTGCCAAACGCCCAGTTAATCTTCGTTTGAAAGGTTTCAAAATGGAATCCGAAATCGAGAAATTTGGCAAAATTAATGATGTTGTTACGAAAAATACACCTGTACTTGTACAGGTTGTTAAAGAGCCTATATCTACCAAAGGCCCACGTCTTTCTTGCGACATCTCGATTGCAGGACGAAACGTGGTTTTAGTACCTTTCGGCAATTCGGTCAATATTTCTAAGAAAATCACGAATAAGCAAGAGCGTCAGCGACTACACAAAATGGTATCGTCGGTGAAGCCCGAAAACTTTGCGGTGATTGTACGGACAGTAGCCGAAGGTAAGGACATGGAAGAGTTGAGCCGTGATATTGAGTTTTGTGTGGAGAAATGGGAAGAAGGAATGAAGGCTTTGCGTGATGCCAAGCCACGTGACCGTATTATCAGCGAGATGGGTCGTGCATCATCAATTTTGAGAGATATGCTCAATGATGATTTCGACAATATTTATGTTGATACAAAAGAGAACTTTGAAGGCGTAAAAACGTTCTTGCATACCATTGCACCCGACAAAGAGAAGATTCTGAAACTCCATACGGGCAAAAACAAACTTTTTGAGCAATACGGTATCGAAAAACAAATAAAATCGTTGTTCGGACGCTCAGTTAGCTTACCAAACGGTGGCTATTTGATTATCGAACACACGGAAGCACTTCACGTAATTGACGTAAACAGCGGTAATAAATCAACTCAAGAAGACGACCAAGAGTCAACGGCACTGGCTGTAAATTTAGAAGCGGCTAAGGAGTTGTGTCGCCAATTACGTATGCGTGATATGGGCGGAATAATCGTAGTCGATTTCATTGACATGAAGAAAAGCGAGAATCGTCGCATTATTCAGGAGGCAATGAAAGAAGAAATGAAAGGCGACCGCTCGAAATATACCATTCTTCCAATTTCGAAATTTGGGTTGTTGCAAATCACTCGTCAACGTGTTCGCCCAGAGATGAACATCGTGACTCGTGAAACCTGCCCTACGTGTAGCGGAACAGGCACGATTCAGGCAAGCATCGTAGTAACTGACCTAATCGAAAACAACCTTGATTATATCCTTTCTAAACAAAACGAAAGCGGTATAAGCATTGTACTTCATCCGTTTATCTATGCCTATTACAGAGAAGGAATTATTTCAAAACAAATGAAATGGTTCTTGAAGTATAGAACATGGGTAAAACTCGTTAAAGATTCTTCTATCGGTATAACTGAGTTTCATTTCCTCAATAAATTAGGCGATGAAATTGAGATTGGATAATTTTTAGTCCACAGTCAGTAGTTCACAAAAAATACTCCTTTTTTAAGATTCATATAAGCACTTTAAGATTTTCTTAGAGTAGTTTGTCGTGGACTTTTGGGAATATAATTACTACATTTTATATTTCTTTCGTATCTTTCCAATCATTTATTTAACCATCTTTTATAACCTCTACAAAACTACAATTCTATGAAAAAAGTACTCGCTTTTTTGTTATTTCCGTTACTCACATTCGCACAAGAAGTTGATAAAAAAGAATGGAAACAGCTCTTTAATGGTAAAAACCTTGATGGCTGGAAAGTAAAAATCAGGAACTATGACCTCAATAATAATTATGGAAATACCTTTCGGGTGGAAGATGGCCTAATGAAAGTCAGATATGATGCCAGTGCTTATCCTGCCTTTAATGAGCGTTTCGGACATATTTTTTATAAAGATAAATTTTCCTATTACAAAATAGCGGTTGAGTATAGATTCGTAGGCGACCAAGCCATCGAAGGGCCAGGTTGGGCAACTCGCAATAGTGGTATTATGGTGCAAGGGCAAACGCCCGAAAGTATGGGTAAAGACCAAGATTTTCCGATTTCGATTGAGGTACAATTACTGGGTGGACTTGGAAAAGGAAATCGTACGACTTGTAATGTTTGTACACCTGGAACGAACATTGTGTATAATAATAAACTTGATACCCGTCACTGCATTAATTCAACCTCAAAAACTTATGATGGTGACCAATGGGTAAGAGCCGAAGTAACTGTCTTGGGAGATTCGGCCATTATACATTACGTAAATGGCGAGAAGGTTTTGGAATATCTAAAACCACAAATCGGCGGAGGTAACGTAAGCGGACACGACGAAAAATTAATGGCCGAAGTAAAGCTTTTAAAAGAGGGTTCTATTTCGCTACAAAGTGAGAGCCACCCTGTTGATTTTCGTAAAGTTGAATTACTGAATCTTTGTGGATGTACTGACCCAAAAGCATCAAATTATAAATCTTATTACGTAAAATCGGATAATACTACTTGTGTTTATAAAAAGAAAAAGAAGTAGTAAAATTGCATTAAGATAATTTTCAGGCATTATTAATTCCTGCTAAATGAATGAGGCTGTCTTATGACAGCCTCATTCATTTATTCAATCTCTAATCCAGAGAAATTTATACCATAAATATCTCTTTCAGTTCTACGGCTTCTTCGGGTTTCATTCGGCCTGCTAAAACCAATCTAAGCTGACGACGACGCAACGCTCCTGCAAAAAGTTCTCTTTCTTCATCAGTTTCTGGCTCTACTGGCGGAACTTCAATCGGGCGACCCGTTTGGTCAACTGCTACGAATGTCAAAAAGGCTTTATTAGTATTTACTTTTGTTCCTGCAGGAATATTCTCAGCCCATACTTCCACCACTACTTCCATTGAAGAGTTAAAGGCACGAGTTACTTTTGCTTGAAGCGTAACAACACTACCAAGCGGAATGGCTTCCTTAAACTGTACGTTATCAACTGAGGCCGTTACTACAATTCGATTACAATGTTTTTGGGCAGCAATTGCTCCCGAAATATCGAGTAAACGCATTAAATTTCCTCCCATCAGATTACCAAGTGTATTGGTATCGTTCGGGAAAACCATTTCGGTCATTACCGTTAATGATTCATTTGCTTTCTTTGGTTTTGGCATTTTTAAAGTTTGTTGGGAAGTTTTTACTTGCTTAGAAAATTTATAAATAATTCATTACCAGCCCGTGGTAGTATTGAATTAGTACATTTTTCGATAGTTTTTAAATCAAAATATGGACTAAAATAAGGAATGTATTCCTCTTTTGAGCCCCCAAACGGCGGGCCACCCACAAATTCACGGTCGAATAATAAACCTACTAATCGGCCAGTCGGTTTGAGTAATTCGCTCATTTTTTTTGCGTATTGTGGGCGTAACGCTGGGTCAATGGCACAGAAAAATGTTTGTTCAACAATCAAATCATAGCTACCCGAGTGCTCAAAAAAATCTTGGTGAATGACTCTACAAACGCCTTTTTCGATATAATTTTTGAGTTTTTCTTGTAAATTCTGCACCAAAATACCCGAAATATCAATCAAGGTCACATCCGTAAATCCTGCTTGAAGTAGGTATTCTGCTTCGTAGGCATTTCCACAACCTGGAATCAGAATCGACAACGATTTATTGGTCAGTTGGTCAAAATAATCTTTTAGAGCAGGGCTGATATTGCCTACATCCCAGCCTGTTTGTGATTTTTCGTAGCGTTCGCTCCAGTATTGGTCGTTGAGCATATATTTTTAAATTTTCTGCAAAACAACTAACTTCGCTCGAAGAATCCTAATCTCACTCATCGATGAACGCACTAAAAACACTATTTTTTATAGCTATTTTAAGCTTTTTTACGAGAAACCTTTCCGCACAAGTCAGCTTTTCTTCGCAAAAACTGGCACTTTCTAAACAACGTTTCCACGATATTCAATTAACAAATGAAGCCACCGCTGTCAGTGTTATTCTTAGTACCGAACAACGTTTTTCAAATACATACTTAATTGCAGAAACCGATACTTTTTCACTTACGAAAGATGCCGATTTCAGTGAAGTAAATCGCAGTCAGCTTATTATTTTTGCTCATCCAATCAAGAACATTCATTTATACTCGGGGAATCTTGAAGGGAACGTTATGCTCGTTGAACAATTTGTAAAACCCTTAACTATCAATCATTTATCACTCAGACAAAAAGCCGATAGTTGCGATAAACCAGCTGTTATTGGAGCTTCGGAATGGCGTAAAGGCCTGGCTCCACCCAAAGAAGCTCCTTCAAAAACCACGGTTAAGCACATCATTGTGCATCATTCGGCAGGCTCAAATACTACCACAAATTTTCTGGAAGCCGTACGAAATATCTATACTTTTCATACAACTCCACCACCCAACGGCAACGGTTGGAATGATGTAGGCTATAATTTCTTGATTGCCCAAGATGGAACCATTTTTCAAGGACGTGACGGACAGGGAATTATGGACGGTGATAATGTTTTGGGAGCTCATTTCTGTGGAAAAAACAGCGGAACGATGGGGATTTGCTTGCTCGGAAATTATAATGAAGTACAGCCAACCAATGCAGCCATTAAATCGCTCATAAATCTGGCAGGTTGGAAATTGGGGAAAGAAAAACTGCCCGTTATTGGGCAATTTCAGCATACAGATGGGCTGCTCAATATCGTTTCGGGGCATCGTGATGGTTGTGCTACCGAATGCCCAGGCGATAATCTTTATGCAAAATTGGCCGAGCTTCGCCAGAAAATAGCCTTAGTATGTACTTACACCAACGCTTTTATTACGGCCATTGAAGCACCACAAACGCAATCTTTCAAAGTGTATCCTCAGCCAAGTTCAGAGTTCTTGATGGTTGATGTACTAAGCGATTTTTCGGAGAAAAATTCGCCCCAAGTAATTGATTTACAAGGCAAAAAAATCTCATGCGATTTTGTTCGTACCACCGAAAACCATTGGAAGGTTAACATCAAGCATTTACCAGAAGGTACCTATTTCTTGAGATTGGGGTCAGAACAAAAAAGTATAAAGTTTATAAAACAGTAGCTTATTCATAAACTTTTTCGCCTTTGTTGCACCAAACACCCCATTTCCAATTATAGCCATGAATTTTATTGGTGGATTTTCCTGCCATGTCGTAAACTGGATTGCCTTGATTCACCCACTCGAAGATACTTCCGTAAAAATTATGGACGTTTTTGTAGCCTGCTTGCATGAGTTTTTCGCCAATTTTGCCACTTCTTACCCCAATTGAGCAGTAAACCACAATATTGGCATCTTTCGGAATAGCTGCTACATTTTTTAAATCGAATGTATCAAAACCCACCCAACGAGCATCTTTTAGGTGGCTCACTTCGTATTCTCGTTTTTCACGAGTATCGAGCAGCACTACGTTTTTCATTTTCTTAATATCTTCACAACCAACGGTCGGAACTGATTTTGTGACCATTACATTCAAAAGGCTGTCAAAAGCTTTATTTTTTACTTGTGCGTTGGTTGTTTTTGATAAAAACATAAGAAAAATCAAGAAAAGGAATCGGTTCATTCGTATAAATCTTTTGATAGACAACAGTCTTTGGTCACAAAAAAATCCTAAAAACTCATTAAAAAATAAAATATTCATGCTTTTTTTCTACTTTCGCAATCGTTAAACTTCTAAACACTCTTACCCAAATCAATGAAATTTGTAAAATTTATCATAAGTCTCTTAGCGGCGGCTGGTTTGACTTATGTGCTGAACCGTCCGCTCGGAGCAGTTCCTGCCCTCGGACGACTCTTTAGTCCATTTGAAGGCTTTTGGCAAAATGGCGAATCAAAGCTCGACCTCCCTCCGACCGACCTCCAACTCGAAGGCGTACAAGACGAAGTAAACGTTGTATTCGATGACAACCGAGTACCGCACGTTTTTGCCAAAAACGACCACGATGCTTATTTCACTCAAGGCTACCTCATGGCTCGTGACCGACTCTGGCAAATGGAGTTTTATACACTGGCTGCCTCTGGCCGATTGGCCGAAGTAGTGGGCGAGCGTGCCTTAGAACTCGACCGTTATAGCCGCCGAATGGGCATGGCCGATGCCGCAAAAAAAGTCTACGAAAACGGCAAAACCAACAAAATTTTTGATGAAGTGCTTAATGCTTACTCCGCGGGTGTGAATACCTACATTAAGCAATTACGCTACAAAAATCTTCCTGTCGAATACAAAATCATTGGTTATCAACCCGAAGAGTGGTCGCCGTACAAAACTATTCTGATGATGATGAATATGCGTAATGTGCTAAACGGCGGCAGCGATGATTTCCGCATGTCGAATGCTCTTTCAAAATACGGTATGGAAGTAATGAAAGATTTATTCCCGAATTATCCGAGCAATGAATCGCCGATTATACCTGTGGGTACAAAGTGGAATTTCACGCCTGTACCAGTGCCTGCTCCACCTACACAGATTTCGGCTCCAATGAGCGTTTCTGAGAGTGTAGCCTTTGATATTCCTCAACATTCGCCCGAAATCGGTAGTAATAACTGGGCTGTTGGGGGCGAAAAATCAGCTACGGGCCTGCCTATTTTGGCCAACGACCCACATTTACAGCTTACCTTACCTTCTATTTGGTATCAGATGCAGCTTTGCACCCCAACCATGAATGTGTATGGTGCGTGTTTACCAGGAGCACCAGGTGTGGTAATTGGTTTTAATAAAGATGTAGCATGGGGCGTAACCAACGTTGGCTCTGATGTCATGGATTTTTACCAAATTAAGTTTAAGGATAATACGAAAAAAGAATACTGGTACAACGGTGCTTGGAAACCAACTACGATGCGAATCGAAGAGTTTGTGGTAAAAGGTCGTCCCGAATCGTTGAAAGATACCGTTTACAGCACACACCACGGTCCGATTGTTTACAATGCAGCTTCTGATAAAAACTTTAATCAGAATGTGCCCGTCGGACACGCCATGCGTTGGGTAGCTCAGGAAAAAGAAGGCACTGATTTGATGGCCTTTTATTACCTAAATCGTGCAAAAAACTACGATGATTATCGCAAAGCCCTGACGTATTATGTTGCTCCTGCTCAAAACTTTGTGTTTGCGAGTAACCAAAACGATATTTCGATTACGCCAAACGGCAAATTGCCTTTGAAGTGGAAAGAACAAGGTAAGTTTATTATGGACGGCTCGAATCCTGCTCACGATTGGCAAGGTTGGATTCCCGTAGAACAAAATCCGACGGTAAAAAATCCGCCGAGGGGTTTTGTGAGTTCGGCCAATCAGTTTTCAGCCGACCCGACATATCCGTATTATTTAGGTTGGAGATTTGCTCCGAGCGAGCGAGCGATTAGAATCAACGAACGCCTTGAAAAAATGCAAAAAGCCACTGTCGATAGCCTACGAATGCTTCAAAATGATAATTTCAATGTGGAAGCACGTAGAATTTTACCAGTTTTGATGAAGATTTTAAATGCTGATTCATCAGAAACTAAAAATCCTGCGTATCAGACTTTAGCAAAATGGAATATGAAAAACGATGCCAACGAAGTGGGTGCCACTATCTTTGAGCGTTGGGTAAAAGAGCTTCGCTATACGGTTTTTGAAGATGAATTTCCGATGACAAATCTTAAAACTCCAATGGTTTATCCTTCACGTAATAGAATGTGGGATATGGTTGTAAAAGAGCCAACTGCCAAGTGGTTTGATAATGTTTCGACCAAAAACAAACAAGAAACGCTTCAAGATGTAGTAAAACAAAGTTTCAAGGCAAGTATTGATTCGCTGACGATGAAACTGGGACCGATGAACGCCGAAACGTGGGCATGGAATAAAGTAAAGAGTACGGATATTAATCACTTAGGACGCTTACCAGGTTTTGGCCGCCAAGACATTCCGAATGGTGGTGGTGCAGGGATTGTGAATGCAACGACCGAGCTCAACGGGCCTTCTTGGAGAATGGTTGTTCAACTCGACAAAGGCTGGCCAAAAGCCTACGGCCTTTACCCAGGTGGACAGTCGGGAAATCCAGCGAGTCCATTCTACGATAATATGATTGATAAATGGGCAAAAGGTGAACTAAACGAGCTACTTTTCATGAAATCAAAAGACGAAAAAAGTAGCCGAATTTCGGGAACAGTTAAAATAAGCAAAAAATAGTTCTGCATTTTGAGTTCTGAGTTCTAAGTGAATTTTCTCGCTATTTGAATTCAGAACTCAGAACTCAGCACTTTAAACCGAGCGTCGGTCGCTCAGAACTCTAATGAATTACATTATCATACTAATCGTCAGTGCAGTTGCACAATATTTTTTACCGTGGTGGGTAATAGCCCCTATTGCCTTTGCCATTGGTGCTTGGAAATCCGAAACGGCTCTTGGAGCATACGCGGCTGCCGCTGGAGCTATCGCTACACTTTGGGTGGGTTATGCTACATTTTTAAATTCGGCTAACGAAGGAATTATGGTAGAGAAAATCGGTGGTTTATTCTCTGAAAACATCAAATTTCTGAAAAATTTACCCGTTGCTCCTACCTTTTTTACGATTATGACCATTATTGGCTCGCAGGTGGCAGGCCTTTCGGCTACTGCTGGTTATCATTTTAGGCAGCTCTTCAAATAAAACTCTTGAAAATCCCTCCGAATCGGGGGGATTTTTTTATATTTGCGAACTATTTTTATTCAAAAACCTTTAAAAAAACAACGTTATTAGCTTTTAGAGTCGAAGATTTGATTGTCATTTTACTCCTTAGCTTATTTACTAATTTAATTTCTCATGAAAAACTTTTCTATTGTAGCTCTTTTACTTTCAGTAATTATCTGGGGTTGTGACAAATCTGCTTCTACGGCAACATCGGGAGGCAAACAAGTGGCGGGTCGTATTGTATATGTAAATACCGATACCCTTTTAAATCAATACGATTATTACAAAGACATCGTAAAATCTTCTGAAAATAAGCGTTTCCGTTTGGAGACAGACATTTCAAACAAAGCAAGAAATTTCCAAAATAAAGTAGCTTTCTTCCAACAAAAAGTACAACAAGGCGGCATGACACAAGAGCAAGGACAAACTGCTCAGGCTCAATTACAACAAGAAGAGCAATCAATCATGGCGTATCGTGATAAAGCTGCTCAAGATTTAGCGAAAGAAGATGCAAAGAAAACTGAAGATGTATTGAACAACATTCAAGCATTCTTGAAAGAATTCAATGCTGGTGATAAATATGACATGGTAATCGGCTACTCGAAAGGTGGTGGTGTGTTATATGCCAAAGAAGACTTAGACATCACAAAAGCTGTTTTGGAAGGCTTAAACAAAAAATACGCAGAAGACAAAAAATCTGGCAAAATTACAGCTGATACTACGACTGCCAAAAAATAATTATTAATGCTTAATGATTCATGATTGATGTTTAATGATTGAGGCAATAAATTTGCATTATCACTTAAACATTAATCATTGACAATTATAATATGGCTTTAGACCAAACACCCTATTTTGATTACGACGACGACGAGAAAGAATCGGAAGGCAAAGAAATGGGTTTCCTTGACCACCTCGAAGAACTTCGTTGGCATCTAATTCGTGCAGCTATTTCGATAGTTTTCTTCATGGTTTTTGCATTTGTTTTCATCGGAGATATTTATAACAAAGTCATTTTAGGCCCCGCAAAAGTTGATTTCTGGACTTACAGAATGATGTGTAAGCTGGCCGACTTGGTTGGAGCTCCAGGGCTTTGCGTCAGCGAACTTAAATTTGAATTGATGAGCCGTGAGGTTTCGGGGCAGTTTGTAATGGCTCTTACTTCGGCGGCAATCATCGGTTTAGTTTTTGCGTTTCCTTATGTATTCTGGGAAATTTGGCGATTCGTAAAACCAGGCTTGAAACCTACCGAAAGCAAATCTGCTCGTGGAGCAGTTTTTTATGTAACATTCTTGTTCTTTTCGGGAGTTTCGTTCGGTTATTTTATTGTTTCGCCACTGGCTATCAACTTCTTAGTTAATTTTCAGATTGACCCAAGTATCAAAAACCAGTTTGATATTGGTTCGTATATCTCAATTTTGGCAACCCTTACATTGGCCTGCGGTGTGGCCTTTCAGCTTCCAGTAGCCATTTTTGTGCTTACAAAAATCGGTGTAATCGGACCAGAATTTATGCGTACGTACCGCAAACACGCAGTGGTGGTTATCTTGATTGTGGCGGCCATTATCACGCCATCGCCTGACGTAACGAGTCAGATTTTGGTAGCATTCCCGCTCTATATTCTTTACGAAGTAAGTATTATTATTTCGGCAAGAGAAGAAAAACGAAAATTGGCTGAGGAAAAAGCAGCAGGAATTAAAGATTAATTTCTTTGAAGATTATAAAGTAAAAAAGCGTAGAATTTCAGAAATTCTACGCTTTTTTATTTTTAAAACTTCGTACTTAGCTTTTGACAGGTTGAAAACCTGTCCTACAACTACCCTTCAAACCCCACCTTCACGTGTGAGCCATCGCAGTAGGGTTTATTATTTGATGCTCCACAACGGCATAATGCTGTTGTTTTAAATTTTTTAGTCAGGTTTCCTTCAGCATCTTTGATTGAGATATTTCCATAAACCAACAAAGGTCCATTTTGAAGTGGCTCAACTATAGTTTCAACCTCCAAATTTTGTGGCTCTTCGGTGTGTTTGATATACGATAATGCACCCGATGGGCAATCATCAATTTGTTTCATAATCGCTTCACTTTCAGCACCTTCCAAGGTTATCCACGGACGTTTTTGTGGGTTAAAAACTTTTGATAACCCTCTGAAACAAATAGCCGAGTGAATACAGATATGTGGCTGCCAAACAACCGTAATATCGTCGTTTTTATAATGCTTCGTTATTTTCTTTTGCTCTTCCATGATTGATTGGTTAATAACCAAAGTTGGGAAAAATTATGTCGATTTCAAAAAAGAATCTCTACATAATTTTAATGTGATTACGACAAAAATATCATTTATTAATGATTAATTTGTACCCTTATTGTATTTCAGTTCTCAATGACTTTCAAATGTATCATCAAATATATCACTTACTTGTGTTTTCCTTTGTTGAGTTTTGCCCAACGAAACATCGAAGGAAGAGTGATTAGTGGAGAAGACCGCAAACCGCTTTCGTTTGCCAACGTATTTATCAGCAATTCAACCAAAGGCCAACAAGCCGACGATAAAGGCCGATTTAAACTAACCAACGTACCTGCGGGTGTGCTTGACTTGGTGGTGAGTTTTATTGGCTACGAGACTATTTCTATCAAAATAAAGGCCGATACTCTCCGAAAACCACTCCTAATTATGCTTTCGCCCGATGCCATTGCTCTGCAAGGCGTAACCGTGAAAAGACTAAAAAATGGTTTTGAGCGATATTATCCACTTTTTAAAGAGTATTTTTTGGGTAAAACGGCTTTTTCGGAATCTTGTATCTTGAAAAACCCAAAAGCACTTTGGTTTTCATTAAGCGATGATGAATCGGAATTGACTATCAATGCCGACGAACCTTTAGAGATAGAAAATAGGGCGTTAGGATATACAATAAAATATGATTTAGAAGAATTTAAGTACAGTTTCTCGCAGAGCTACGTAACGTATTATGGTTTCCCATTTTTTCAGGAAATGACCACCAAAAACGAAAAAAAACAACAAAGGTGGCACGAAAACCGTGAGAAAGCCTATTTTGGTTCACCACAACATTTTTTAAAATCGGCCATTAATCACGATTGGGCCAATGCAGGTTATAAAGTTTATACGATGTATCGTGAAGAAAAACGTTTTTTCATGGTTCCTCTAATTCCCGAAATCAAAGACAGTTTGGGAAATATTATTCAGCACGCCTCAAAGGCAAAGAAGGAAGTTGATTCGACTGATATTCTACTTAGTAAAAACAAGTGGTTGCATAAAGTACCAAATCCTAAGCGTTCGCCGTATGTCCAATATTTGCATCGTTTGCCATTAGATGAAAATTGTGTTTTCGAGGTAAAAAATAATCTTCCTTACCTTAATTTCGATAATTATCTCTACGTTTTCTACGAACGAGAATTTGAAGAGCCACAATTTGCCGATTTAGGAAAAAAAGACGCTCCACAGGTTTCTATACTTACGCTTTTAGAACCAAAAACTTTAATTGAATCAACGGGGCATTTAGTTAATCCTTTAGCGGTTTTATTTGAAGGCCGTTGGGGAATCGAAAAAATGGGAGAATTTCTACCGATTGATTATGAACCAGAGTCTTTCTGATAAAATTTTTCCAAAAAAATATTTTTTATAAATATTTTGATAAATAATTGAAATATTTCTACATTGCTATTAGAAAACCTCAACTGACCGATAGCACTGTGAAATTAGCCGTAATTAGGGAAACCAAACCATTTGAACGCCGAGTTGCTCTTACTCCCGATGTGTGTAAACAATTAATCCAAGCAGGATTTGAATGTATAATCGAACACGACGCAGGAAAAACTTCATTCTTTGACGATGCCGCCTATACAGCCGTCGGAGCAACGATTCAAGATAATAAATCATCACTACTGTCTTCGGCAGATGTTGTATTAAAAGTCAATCCTCTTACTACCGATGAAATCGGCTCTATGAAGAAAGGAGCAATTTCGATTTCGTTTATGTATGCGGCCACTAACCCAGAAATGGTAGAAGCCGCAGTCAAACAAGGTATTTCTGCATTTTCGGTCGATGCTATTCCTCGTATTTCCAGAGCCCAAAAAATGGATGCTCTGAGTTCACAGGCCAATTTAGCGGGTTATAAATCGGTCATTATTGGTGCGTACCATCTTGGTAAAATCTTTCCTTTGCTCATGACAGCCGCAGGTACAATCAAGCCAGCAAAAGTGGTTATTATGGGTGCGGGTGTTGCAGGCTTACAGGCCATTGCTACTGCCAAACGCTTGGGGGCAGTGGTTGAGGTTAGTGATATTCGCCCTGAGACCAAAGAACAGGTAGAATCTTTAGGTGGAAAATTCATTGAAGTCAAAGGCGATGATTCTATCAAAATCGAAGGTGGATATGTAAAAGGTGTTTCAGAGGATTTCTTAAAACGACAACAAGAAGTAATTGCTAAACACATCTGCGAAGCCGATTTAGTGATTACCACTGCACTAATTCCTGGCAAAAAAGCACCAATGCTAATTCCAGAAGAAGTAGTAAAAAATATGAAGTTTGGCTCTGTGATAGTCGATATGGCGGTTGAACAAGGCGGCAACTGTGCTTGCAGTGAATTTGCAAAGACCGTTGAAAAACATGGCGTAACTATCGTAGGAGAAGCAAATATTCCTTCAACGCTTCCACTCAATGCCAGCGAACTTTACGCTAAAAATGTGGCTACTTTCCTTACACACCTTGCTACAAAAGATGGTTTCAAGTGGGAAATGGAAGAAGAAATAACCAAAGGCTCATTGATTGTGCATAACGGACTGGTTACTCGTTGATTAGTTATTGGGAAACTGGTCACTGGTAATAATTCCCAATCTTCCAATAAAAAACTATCCAATATATAGATAAGTAACTAATAACAAATTAACCAGTAACAAATCACCAAATAATGAACGAAATACTTACTTTCCTCGGCGAAAATATGCAGATGATATACATCATCATATTATCGATATTTGTAGGCGTCGAAGTTATCGGTAAAGTGCCAGCCGTCCTGCATACTCCTCTAATGAGTGGAGCAAACGCCATTCATGGTGTTGTGATTGTTGGGGCAATCATCGTCATGCTCAATACTCCTGTCGAAAACATTCTGGCCTTAGCTCTTGGATTTGTGGCAGTCGTATTAGGAACACTCAATGTTGTTGGAGGGTTCGCTGTTACCGATAGAATGTTAGAAATGTTTAAAAAGAAAAAATAAAAGCCCCACCCCGACCCTCCCCGATAGGTAGGGAGTTTATTTACTCCCCAATGGAGAGAGTTAGGGTGGGTTCTCATAGAACTCATGGAAATAAAATATATCCTCGACATCATCTATTTAATTGCTTCGGTAACGTTTGTACTTGGTTTGAAAATGCTGAGCCACCCCGATACTGCTCGCAAAGGCAATATTTACGCAGCTTTTGGTATGACTCTGGCAATTATAGGTACAATTTTCCTATACAATCATTCTGACGGCCACACTACTCGTGAACCTCTGAAAATCATCTTAATTTTAGTAGCCATCGGTGTCGGAACGGTGGCGGGTTGGGTTACTGCACGCCGAGTACAAATGACCAAAATGCCTGAACTCGTTTCACTATTCAATGGTATGGGTGGAGCTTGTGCTGCCATTATCGGCCTCATGGAATATGAGCATAACCTCGGCAGAACTGGGGCTTTAGCCACAATCATTGCGGGTCTTATTATTGGTTCGGTTTCATTTAGCGGTAGTATTATCGCTTTCTTGAAGCTTAACGAAACCATGAAAAAACCAATCAGAATCCCTTCATACAACATTCTGAATACGGTTGTGATGACTGCCTTGATGCTGTTTGGTGCATACATTGTTTATGCTCAACCTGAGCATCTTCTCTTGGTGGTTTTATTATTTATTTGTGCCTTGATTTATGGTGTTTTATTCGTAATTCCGATTGGTGGAGCCGATATGCCCGTAGTTATTTCTTTACTTAATTCATTTACTGGTTTAGCTGCTGCTTTCGGTGGATTTTTATATCAAAATCAAGTGATGCTTACGGGTGGTATTTTAGTTGGTTCGGCAGGGACAATCCTTACATTGGCCATGTGTAAAGCCATGAATCGCCCACTGAGCAATGTAATCTTCGGAGCATTCGGTGGCGGAGCCGCCGTTGGCGGTGGAACTGATGTAAAAGGCTCAATCAAAGATATTTCGATTTCGGATACCGCAATTTTGATGAATTATGCCAAGAAAGTAGTTATTGTTCCAGGTTATGGTTTGGCAGTTGCACAAGCCCAACACGTCATTCACGAATTAGAACAATTATTGGAAGAAAGAGGCGTAGAAGTAGTCTATGCCATTCACCCAGTAGCAGGCCGTATGCCTGGCCACATGAACGTACTTTTAGCCGAAAGTAATGTATCGTATGATAAACTCGTAGAAATGGAAGACATCAACCCGCAATTTGCCACAACTGATGTAGTTTTGGTTGTAGGGGCAAACGACGTGGTAAACCCTGCCGCTAAAACTGACCCGTCATCGCCAATCTTCGGAATGCCCATTTTAGATGTAGAAAATGCTACGAATGTAATTGTGAATAAGCGAAGTATGAATGCTGGTTATGCAGGGATTGATAACCTACTTTTCTATCAACCAAAAACAAGTATGCTTTTTGGTGATGCCAAAGGCGTTTTATCGAAATTGGTAAGCGAGTTGAAGCAGATGTAAATTTGTATTTATTTCGCTCTGCGAAGTTTCCAACTTCGCAGGGGCGGGCGTCATGTCATCTCCTGATGACAATTTGCTGTGATAAGAAAATGAAAGAAGAAGGTTACAATATAAGAGACCAAAGCTTACCTCATTTTATGACCTTTACTGTTGTAGATTGGGTTGACGTTTTTTCTCGAAAAAACTACCGAGATTTGATTTTGGAAAGTTTTAATTTTTGCCGAAAAGAAAAAGGAATGATTCTGAACGCTTATGTAATTATGAGCAATCATATTCATGTTGTAATGAGGTCGAAAAATGAGCGTTTATCAGATTTAGTAAGAGATTTCAAGAAGTTCACAGCAAAAAACTGCATAAATTTAATTAAAACTAAACCCGAAAGCAGAAAAGATTGGATGTTAAAACGATTTGAATTTGCTGCTCGGAGTCATAGCAGAAATGATATTCATCAGTTTTGGAAATACGGCAACCACCCCGAAGAAATCTTTACTGAAAACTTCATGTGGACAAAGTTAGAATATATTCACTTAAACCCTGTTAGAGCAGGCATTGTCGAAAAAGCATCTGACTATTTATATTCAAGTGCAAGAAATTATGTAGGAACACAAGGCCTTATTGAGATTGATTTAATAGAACCTAAGTTTTTTGATTCCATCAAAGAGGCAAATTTTGGGCATTTTATGTAATTCTTTCATCGGGAGATGAAAGAACACCCGTGCGAAGTTAAAAACTTCGCACAGCATGAGTTGAAGCAGATGTAAATTTGTATTTATTTGCAGAAAATCATACCATCTTTGCCACTTTTATTATTTCGCAAAATAATATTTGGTAATGATTTATAAATTTAAGTAGTTTTACCTACTGATTTCAATTTAAACCTATTCAATCATTGGAACCAACTAATGTACACGACCCAGAATATTACCATAAGGTCGTAGATTGTCAGTATGCATGCCCTGCACATACACCCGTACCTGAGTATATCCGACTCATTGCTGCCGAAAAATACACCGAGGCCTATATGGTCAATTGGGAGTCTAATGTTTTCCCAGGTGTTTTAGGCCGTACCTGCGACCGCCCTTGCGAGCCAGCATGTCGCCGTGGTAGAGTTGATGAAGAACCAGTAGCCATTTGTCGCTTAAAGCGTGTAGCTGCCGATAACAAAGGCGATATTTCGCATTTACTTCCTAAGATTCCTTCTAAAGGCAACGGTAAACGTATTGCTTTAATTGGAGCAGGACCCGCTTCCTTAACCGTTGCTCGTGATTTAGCTCCTTTGGGCTACGAAATTCATGTTTTTGATGAGCAAATCAAAGGTGGTGGTATGATGCGTAGTCAGATTCCTTCTTTCCGTTTACCCGAATCTGTATTAGATGAAGAAGTAAACAACATCTTGAATTTAGGCATTCATCAGCATTTCAAAACCTACGTTTCAAGCTTAAAAAGCGTATTAAACGATGGGTATGATGCCGTTTTCATCGGAACTGGTGCTCCTCGTGGACGTGATTTAACAAATCTCCCAGGTCGTGCTGAAGGTGGGGCAAATATTCACGTTGGTATCGAATGGTTGGCAAGTGTAGCTTTTGAACATACAAAATCAATCGGTAAGAAAGTAATTGTTTTAGGAGGTGGAAATACTGCTATGGACTGCTGCCGTACTTCTCGCCGTTTGGGTGGAGAAGAGGTTAAGGTTGTTGTTCGTAGTCCATATTCAGAAATGAAAGCTTCTCCTTGGGAAAAAGAAGATGCCCAACACGAAGATATTCCGATTCTCGATAATCACGTACCTATTTCTTTTGTTTCAGAAAATGGCAAATTGAAAGGTATGACTTTTGAGAAAGTACATGCTGTTTATGACGAAAAAGGCAAACGTTCACTCGTTCCAACGGGCGAACCGCACGTTTTCATCGAAGCTGATGATGTGTTGGTAGCAATCGGACAAGAAAATTATTTCCCTTGGATTGAGCGTGATTTAGGCATTGAATTCGATAAATGGGATATGCCAAATGTCAATAGCACTACTTTCCAGTCAACAAATCCGAAAGTTTTCTTTGGTGGTGATGCTGCACTTGGCCCTAAAAACGTAATTACGGCCGTAGCACAAGGTCATTCAGCCGCCGTTTCAATCGACTTATATTGTCAAGGAAAACCACTTGATGTGCGTCCTGACCCTATGACAAACTTGGTTTCTCAGAAAATGGGAATCCACGAATGGAGTTATGATAGCATCGTGGCTAATGACGACCGTTATGTAGTGCCGCAAGCCGAAAAGAAAGTAACTCTTATCGACCGCAAAAAAGAGGTAGAACTTGGTTTCGATAAAAATGTTGGTTTCAAAGAAGCACAACGCTGCCTCAACTGCGATGTACAGACTGTTTTCACCGAAAACCGCTGTATCGAATGCGATGCCTGTATGGATATTTGCCCAACCGACTGTATTACATTTACTATCAATGGCTCTGAAGAAGACCTTCGTACACGCCTCAAAGCACCCTCTTTACACTTAGACCAATCGCTTCTTGTATCTAACACATTAGCAGCAACAGGCCGAGTGATGGTAAAAGATGAAGATGTTTGCTTGCACTGTGGTTTGTGTGCCGAGCGTTGTCCAACGTCAGCTTGGGATATGCAGAAGTTTTTCTATAATACCACCAAGGCACATCATGGGTGTGGAAGTCACGCTTAGTAAAACAAGTCTCTGACTTGTTTTGCAGCAATAAATTAAATGAAATTTCCTCTTTTTTGAGAATGTTTATATGTCAAAAGTCAACGATTTTGTAGTACGCTTTGCCAATGTCAACGGAACTGGTTCTGCCAGTGCCAATGGGATGTTTGCCAAAGCTATATTTAGAATGGGAATCCCTGTTACGCCAAAAAACATTTTCCCATCGAATATTCAAGGCTTACCTACTTGGTATGAAGTAAGAATAAGCGAAAAAGGCTATTTAGGCCGCCGTGAAGGAATTGATTTGATGGTTTCGGTCAATCCGCAAAGTATGCTCAAAGACGTACAAAGCGTAAGTTCGGGTGGATACTTTATGTACGATAGTACCAAACCATTACATAAAGAATATATTCGTGAAGACATCACGTATTTGGGTATTCCGTTGATGGGTATTTGTATGGAACAATACACCGACCCACGTCAACGCCAACTATTCAAAAATATCATTTATGTAGGAGCATTATCAGCTTTGCTCGATATTGAATTTGGTGTTTTAGAGCAGCTTTTAGCCGAGCAATTCAAAGGCAAAGAAAAACTCATTCCTGCCAACGTTCAAGCTTTGCAACTGGGCGTAAAATATGTTCAAGAAAACTTCAGCTACCCACTCGATATTCGAGTAGAAAGACGTGATTTAGTAGGCAATCGAATCATGTTTGATGGAAATGGAGCGTGCGGACTCGGTGCGGTTTATGCAGGAGCAACCGTAGCCGCTTGGTATCCAATCACGCCATCGACTTCGGTAGTAGAGAAGTTTGAAAAATATGCCAAGAAATTCCGTACCGATAAAGAAACTGGCGAGAAAAACTACGCAATCGTACAGGCAGAAGATGAACTGGCCGCCATCGGTATGGTTATCGGTGCAAACTGGAACGGTGCGAGGTCTTTTACAGCCACTTCTGGCCCTGGGGTTTCGTTGATGAACGAGTTTTTAGGCTTAGGATATTTTGCTGAAATTCCAGCAGTTTTGATTGATGTACAACGAACTGGCCCATCAACGGGTATGCCAACTCGTACACAGCAATCAGATATTACGATTTCGGCGTATGCTTCGCATGGCGATACCAAGCACGTTTTGTTGTTTCCGAGCAATCCAAAAGATTGTTTTGAACTAACAACCGATGCTTTTGATTTGGCCGAACGTTTACAAACCCCAATCATCGTTCTGACAGATTTGGATTTAGGAATGAACGACCACATGAGTGAGCCATTCGAGTGGAATCCTGAGCGTAAATATGACCGTGGTAAAGTTTATACAGCCGAAGATTTAGAAAATATGGGGCGTTTTGGCCGCTATTTAGATTCTGATGGCGATGGTATTCCGTACCGCACTTACCCAGGCACGCACCCAACCAAAGGTTCGTACTTTACTCGTGGTACTTCTCGTGACG
>JACCDW011988223.1_pt1 | contig 81291 bp, 134 predicted proteins | sample 7449781 | NCBI WGS metagenome assembly JACCDW01 (sample SAMN15323449, study PRJNA562643) | freshwater metagenome | isolation source: river surface water | place: USA:Blue River Watershed | collected 2017-08-18
AATATTAGAACAAAAGAAAGAATATTATCTTGAAAATCGAGAGCAAATTCTTTCTCAAAAGGTTTTATATCACGAAGAAAACAGACAAAAGATTCTAGAATACAGAAAAAAGTATCTTGAAGAAAATTCTGAAAAAGTAAAAGAATGGTATAAAAATAATAAAGATCGAGTTGCAAGAAATTCAGCAAAACGACGAGCAAGAAAACTGAATGCGACTCCTTTATGGTTATCAGATGAACAAAAGACTGAGATTGATGTTTTATACTTTCTTTGTAGAATGATTTCAGAAGACACTGGCATCGAACACCATGTTGATCACATCATACCATTGAAAGGTAAAACGGTTTGTGGTCTACACGTACCTTGGAATCTGAGAATTGTGCCAAAAGACATCAATTTGAAGAAGAACAACAAATTAGACGAGTCACTTGAAAACTGTTGTGTTCTACCAACAGATTAGTTGACTAAATTTAAAGGTTAATTTTAGATTGAATTTTTATGGTACAATCATTCCATCAACAATATAGGAGCTAGATCATGACAGTTTACAAATTTTATGCTGACCCCGGACACGAGTGGTTGGCTGTAAAAGTCAAAGAATTGCACGAACTGAATATTCTTTTCAAGATTAGCCACTACAGCTATGTCCGTGGGAAGACAGCTTATTTGGAGGGTGATTGTGACGCTGCTGAATTCTTCAAGGCTTACCGTGAAAAACATGGTGTAGACCCAAAATACGTGTATAATCACACTGACAATCGCAGTCCGATTCGTAGTTACGATTCGTACAATCATAATAAAGTCGTAGATATTGCTCTGAAGGGAAAATAAAATGCTAGAATATAAAGGTAAACAAGTTCTAATTTCTGATATTCTGCATGATGCAGCAGATATCTTTCTGCGTTACAATCGTAATGATAAAGCACCGCAGTTTTATAGGCATTTTCGATACTATGGTGATCTACCTGTAATCAAAGAACGTCAAGTTGAATCCGAGAAATTTTCATGCTGTGCTGTACAGGCTGCGGTTGCTCATGCTTTCAAACTTGAACGATGGTCTTCTGAAGCTGAAAAACTAAGCAAGAAGGTCCACAAAGGACTTCGTGCTATGGGTTGCCCTACAGGGTCCAGCACTGCTTTTCAAAAGCATGGTGATCACGGTTATAATTGGAATTTCAATAGTCCAGAGGTACAAGGAATGCGTTATTTTTGGCTGAAATGGGCGGCGCTAATGGCTCAAGAACAAGGTGTATGATGTTTCGTCTATTGGCTAAAGCACTAGGTGAAAAAGCTGGAAAAGATGACAGAGAAGCTGATAAAGTTGCTTGGATTCGTGTTATAATTCTAGCTCAAGCCGTGGTGACAAACCTTTTTATTATTGCTGGTGTAATTAGACATTGGAGTTAAAATGAAATACGAAAAAATTGATGATGTACCTTGCATTGTAGAACATCAGATTACAATTCTTGTACAAGATGCACCTTATACATATAATTATTACAATGAAAATGAAGTTGTAGCAATTACAAAACGATTGAAAGCTCTTGGTAAGAAATACGAGCTAAAATCAAGTGTTCATCCTGTACATTGAGGATAATATGCCACGCAAGAAAAAGAAAGAACCAAAGCATAGAAACTATCTTGTTGCACTGGTCATGAAGAAAGGTGTAAAGAAGCACCGTAATCGTAAGAAAGAAATTAAAGACAGAGGTTATGATGATTGATTTTACACAATGCAAAATGCTAGATATCACTCGATATGGTATCAATAACCTTGCTTTTTATAAAATGCAAGCTGAAGAACTTCGTAGTGCAATTGTTGTACTAAAGAAACAAATTGAGAACTACACACCTAGTATTTCTGGTATTTGTCTAGCTGATCAACAACGTCATAGTGATAATTGGGCTGCATTTCAGAATGCTACATATTATCTAAATCTAAAACACAATGAGCAATCCGGGTCATAACTTCAATGGTGTATTACACGCCAAGGGTTTATTTGTATATTGCAATCGATGTGGATTGGTTAAATTAAATAATCGAGCTACAGAAAAGCAAATTAATAAACCCTGTGTAGGCATGCGTGATTTAGATGACGAACAATATCTTAAATTGAAAGGAAAGAAATAATGGGAAGTGGTAATCGTATTGATTTTGGTAAGTGCAACGGATTTGGTATTGGATTTTATTATGCCAAGTTTCCATATGAGCATACACTGAATTTTAATCTATTGTTTTGGTATGTTAGTATTGGTATTGGAAAGGCTTATGATGAATGATTGTTTTTACGAAGCCTTAGCAAAGATTAAATTAATTGCAGGTGGTTTGTATGGTGGTCATTATGAACCTGTGTCAAAGCGTGATACCGACCTTGCAGACGCATTGATGAAAGTGCATAAGGTCATGGAAGAAAGATATATGAGTATTCGTCGTGGTCATACTGTGAGAGTAGTGGCAGGATTTAATGTAGGTGCAAGAGGTATTGTTGAATTCGTTGAACCATCTGGTGAAAAGATTTGGGTACTACGTGATGGTGCGAGTACACCGGTGTTTTATCATCCAAGTGAACTACAGAAGATTGACCCTATAGTTTAATCAAGTATTGTAAAATCTCAAAAATCCATGCTACAATTCATGCACTGAGATAGCTTAATGATAGAGCAGTGGGCACACAGGTAACGACGACTACCCATAAGTACAGGTTCAACTCCTGTTCTCAGTACCTTTTTCAACAACTGGAGTAATTATGCAAGTTTTTATCGTAATGGCTGAAAATTCGTACAGTGGTAATGAGCATTCTGTGTGGGATATTGAGCGAGTATTTACAACTAAAGAATCTGCAGTTGAGTACATTCAGAACAAGAAGCGTAATGGTTCTGATGTAGAATACGACATTGAAGTAGAAGAAGTTTACGCATAAGGAACTAGCATGAAAGCATATCGTCATCTGGTCAAATTTGCACTGAACAAAGGCTATGACATTAGTGTTTGGGATGGTGAAGAGTGGCAGGTTAAGCGCAGTAATAAATTTCAAAATATCATTGATGCGATTGAATCCGTAGAGGAAGCACAGATTAAAATCCGCATTCCAGAATATGGTAATCTTGTAGGTGTTGCAAATGTTAGTGCATTTGGTTTGGAAGATGATGAAACCGTCACTGATCATAATTTGAGTGAATTTATGCAAGAATGGGAAGAAAATTACGAGAAGCATCAAAACTTGTGATACAATCTAGTCTTCAACAACAGGAGTTAAACGATGAACAAGGTGAAAGCGATGATTCGGTCTGCTACCAAGGAGTACCCTAAGTTTGTAGTGCTGGTCAAGGAATTCAAGTTTGACACTATTCGGCAAGAAAGTTATTGGGTGACGAAGGAAGTTCGTGAATACCGTCTTCGTTCTGATGCCGAAGCATTTGCAGCACGATTCAACTAAGGAAGTATATAATGTCTCAAGGTCAATCTCTCTATCGTCAAGAATGCTATATCATGGAGAATTTCAACTTCGATAAAGTGCATAAATGCATGCAAGCATTGAACTGGAAATATTATGATGGTGAACCTACTGTAGAAAATCTTCAAGGCGTTGCAGAACGACTTATCAGCGATGTCAAACGCATCATTGAATCTGGTGAAGAGGGTACGTGGTTTTCATGCGCTACAGGTGGTTTTGTAGCTTCTGGTCATTTGATCAAAGGTGACTGGCGTTTGCGTCTGGAGTTTGTTGTTGCACAGTGGGAAGGGATGCTAGAATGATTCGCCTAACTTGGAAATTTGATAGTGATCACCAGTGGCATCGTGATTTTGATACAATCAAAGAATCTTATGATGCAGCTTATGAATTTGGATTGTATACGCACCCTCGTATCGTGCATGTGCATGTAAAAGATTTGAATGATGATAGGTGTCGGGGTGGAGTAAACCTTATTGATCGCAGGGAATCGGAGGATAACTAAATGTTTATCAAAATTCATATTAAAAATTCAATTGATGAGTTAGTGCCTATTATGGTAAATGCTGACATGATCTGTACAGTTGAACCACTGGTGCAAGGTGGAACTTATCTTGTTTTTCATGATCAACGTACTTTAATCGTAGTGGAGAATTTTGATCAAATTGTAACAATGCTACACACAAGGTAGTTTTGTGGTATAATTAAAGCTCAACTTCTGGAGAACGTCATGAGCAAATGCAGCTACAATTCCGGTTCCAACTTTGATCGTCAAGGTCAGTGGATTATTGCAAAATATATGCAAGAGTGCTTTGTGACTGGTGTAGTGCAAGAAACTCGTGTCAAATACGGTAGTGCAGTACAGCATACAATTGTATCGGATAGCCCTACTGTAATTACACACAGCGGTGAAGTGCGACCGATTGGTACACGGTTTCTGGTTGAGGAAAATGACCTTACATATGCAGAGGTTATTCGCACAGATGCCGAAAGTGCTGTATAATTCATTCATCGACAACACAGTAGGAGTTCTATCATGGCATGGGTTAGCAAAGAAAACATCGACAGCAAGAAACCTCTGATCAAAGCTCTGAATAAAGAGTATGGCATCAAAGCTACATTGTCTGGTACTAATGACTATTCAATGACTTTGACTATCTCAGAAGGTCCGATTGACTTTATTAGCAGTTATCTTAATCATAATGATGATAAACCTGCTATGGCACGTAATTGGGCACGGGAGCATACCGTAAAACAAATCACAGAATCTCAGCATGTTGACGTTAATCCTTATTGGTATAATGAGCATTTCGATGGTAAAGCATTGGAATATCTACGGAAAGCATTTGAGATTATGCATCAGGGTAATCATGATCGCAGCGATATTCAAACTGATTATTTCGATGTAGGTTGGTATGTTGATGTGCGGATTGGTCGCTGGAATAAACCTTATAAATTGGTAAAGTAAACTGACTAAATAATCCTTGATTCTCTTAAATTTAACTGTTATAATAATAAAGCAATAGTTGAAGAGTAATTAACTTCAGCGACAAGAGCAGCTTTCCGTAGCTGCTTTTTGCTTTTGTTTATACGGATTATTTAACGGAGAATAAAATGCGAAAATCAAGAAATGTTTACAATAGAGAAAAAGCCGAAGAATTACGATTACAAGGTTATTCAATAAAAGAAATAGCTAAAGAAATAGGTTGTGCAGAGATAACTTGTTCTGTTAATCTTAAAAATATAAAGCCTGTAAAGTATTTTAAAGAAGTATTAAATAAACACGTAGTTTATGAGTTTTATGATATAAATCATAACTGCATTTATGTTGGTCAATCTAAAAATTTCCACCGCAGGTTAATACAGCATAAAATGAAAAGTAATTTTTATACTCAGATAAAGAAAATCATCTGTTATGTCTTTGATTCGTTTCCAGATATGACATTTGCAGAAGCTCAGTTAATTATTCAGAAAGAACCAAAGTATAATAAAAGAATAACAGGTTCAAGTGCATCACAATTTAAAATAGATTATATTGATAAAATAGAATATAATTTGAATGGTGTAAAATTAAATTAAAAATCCTATTGCCCTTTCGGACTAGAAATCCGTTAGGGTTTTTTCTTTTAGTTTCAAAAAGCCGTTTTCAAAATTAATCAAAAAATCCACTTGGGGTTTGCAAAAATAAAATTGGCTTAAACGACAGAAAAACGGCGATTTTTCAGATTGTGAGATGGGATTTCGCATTATGGAATTCCGAGTTATCCACAGCTTTTTCACAGGATATCCACAGGCTGTGGATAACTTTTAACTTATCCACAGATTATTCACCGATTATCCACAGTTTCACATTGTAAGATGAGTTTTTATATTATGAAATATGATACATCAGCGTATAATTATATTCGAATATAAGCAATTAAGCAAGTATTTGATTAAGCAAACAATTATATAAGCTGTCGCTTATGTTTACAGATAGCATGCAAACCTTACAAGATGCTGACATGGTTACAATTTGTTACAATTAATGCATGAGATGGAACTGTAATACTTGTGTTTTCAAATTAATCAGGAAACAAAAGTTCGCATATCAAGAATTATGCCAGTATTACACCCATAAATTGTAAACTGTAAAAACATCCATACCGCTAGAATCGCTTTAAAACGGGTTTTTAGCCGTTTTTTGTCTGGTGCAGGTCTACCCCTTAGAAAAAGTTATCCACAGCAGTTTATGTAGTTATCCACAATTTTGACTCTTATATAAGACTGAAACCTGTGGATAACTTAAATTGTCGAGAAACAAAAGTATTCATTTTCGACCCCTATATATAAGAGAATCAGCCGTTACATTTTGTTACAATTTATCCGGTTTTTTTTCAGTCAATCCATGCACAAGGGCCAAAAGTGCATATAATGGAGCCATGCCACGAAATGATCGCATTTCAGGCGGTAAACGAAAGTTTACAATTCTGTTCTTTAAAAATACAGTGATTTTTAATATATAATCTTAATAATGAGATTATATAATCCGAAAATCATTAATTGGAATAAATCAAAATGGATAAACAAGACAAAATAATGCTAATAATCAATTTGATTATGTGGTTTATTATCTGCCCTGCAATCGTTTATATTATGTCGCATTAATCGGAGTAAATCAAAATGAATAAGACACAAATTAATATAATGCAAATGATGATTTTGGCCGGTAAAGCAACTATAATTAAATCAAAAGTAAATGAAGAAAAGGCATATTGGGAATTTAGAAAAGCTGGATTAATTGATACATTAACAGATAATGAAAGTTTTCGAGTAATTAAAATTAAAAATCATAATCACGAATGGAATTAATATTATCTTTAAATAATCCGGTTTAATTATCGGATTATTTAGGGGCTAATATTGGCCGATTTTGAAAATGAGATTATCATGCAAAAGACTAAATATGAGAAAATCAAGGGTATTAATTCGTTTGATAATATCCCGGATAATACCCGTAAGGGACAATGGTTTATTGATAATAATTCAGTCCGGGCGCAATATCTGGGAAAAACAAAATCGAATACTGTGGTAATGAATTATAAACGATATAATGGACAGATTGATTATCCGCACATGCTGGCGAATAAATCGCTAAGGGGTTTTGCAATTAAATATGGCAGTAAATAAATAATAAAATTCTCTGATAATATCTTGATTAATTCAGGGTATTATCGGGGTGATTTTACCCGATTTTGAAATGAGATTATCATGCGTTTAATTTCCACCATTAATAAATCAATCGGTTTTTCTGCGAAAGTTTATTATAATGCGGATTATTCCGAATATGTGGTTAAATATTACGACGAAAATAAAAACAAAATGCCAGAATCTACATTTTATTATACTGACGATAAAGAAGATGCAATTAATACCGCATATAAAGAACTTGATTATATGCAAAATAATAAAGTGCTGGCTGATTAATCGGAGATAATCAAAATGAATAAATTCGAACGTTTTGCGCTTGATTTTTACTTGTCAGATTATCCCGATAATCTGGATTTTATTTCAATTCTAGGATTAATCCAAAATGATAATGAATCGGTTATTATCTGGCATTATTTCGAATATGAGAATAAATTGGAATTGTGCGATTTAATTTGCGATTTTAAATCATCCCTTGAAAATACTTTCAATTAATCAAATCAGGATTAAACAAAATGACAAACTGCAATAATGCATTTTCGGGTTTTAAATCGGATAATCTGCTTTCGGTTAATGCCGATTATAAAACGTCAAAAGGTGTTGAATATGGTTATTTAACCGGGATTCTATATCTTGCACCATATAAAACGATTAATATCTATAATACGTGCCCCATGGCTGAAATAGCTAAATGCGGTAATGCTTGTTTATATACCGCAGGCCGTGGCAAAATGAACAGTGTTCAAAATGCAAGGATTAATAAAACAAACTGGTTTTATAATGATAAACAAGGGTTTATGTTGCAATTAATCAAGAACATTAACACCCTTATTTATAAAGCAAATAAACAAAATCTAAATCCATTAATTAGACTTAATGGCACTTCAGATATTAAATGGGAAAATATAGGGTTTGAATATAAAGGTAAATCGTATAATAACATTATGGAGTTATTTCCAGATATTCAATTTTACGATTATACTAAAATGCCGAATCGAGTAAATAATAATCTGCCGATTAATTACGATCTTACATTTAGTTATTCTGGCGTAGAATCATATTCAAAATACGTAAAAGAAGCGATTAATAATAATATGCGAATTGCCGTAGTATTTAAAAATAAATCGAATATCCCCGATTATTTTATGGATATGCCGGTAATATCTGGCGACAATTCAGATATTCGACATATTGACCCTAAAGGCCATATTATCGCATTATATGCAAAAGGTAATGCAAAACGAGATAATACCGGTTTTGTGGTGCATAATGATTAATAGGGGATAATATGAGAATCATTTTATCGGGTTTATTTATTATCGCTGGCTTTTATGCATTGACTTGGATTATGTGCATTATGGTTTTATGCTTAGGTTTAATCCATGCAAAACTAAAAGGAAGATAATCAGATTATATAAACCGGGTTTAATCGCCCGGTTTTTTTGCGCTTTAATCGGGGTTTAACGGGCCTACAATGCATTAAAATCTAAAGGTAAGGCACAGGGTCAACCGGAGAAAATCGGGCCTTTAATCGGGGTTTAATCAGCCGGTTAATGTATCATGGGTTTAAATGCAAAGCCAGGGACAGTAACCGACCCAGGTGTAGGATTTTCACAATATGAAATTATAGCGGTAAAAAAAATTTGCCCTCGCTTACGCTCGGGTTAATACCTTTATTTAAACGTCAGATAATCGAATGAAGAAACTAAAGAACAAACCGAGATAATACTAGGCTTCGCAGTATGAACGAAAGGAATAACTGATATTTTAAAATTCTACGCATGGTAAATCACTGGGTGTTGGGTTCCATCAGACACCAAAGACAAACTTCAGATTAAAACCTTCATAACACCATCAATTCAATTTTTGATTTATATCAAACATTAATCAACTCATAAACAACTCACGATTTTCTTGTTATAAGTACCAAATATACATACCGAAGCCTCAACAAGCTGCTTAAAACCGCCTACAAGCGCATGTTCTACTAACGACATACCTAAGTAGGTACAAGAGCTTAAAACCTCTATAAACACCTATGATATTTGCAAAGAAAAAACCCCAAGGTTTTTACACCAAGGGGTTACAAAATTTTTTATTTAGATTTTCTACTTGACGAGTCCTTTGAGGAAGAATTCTTGCGAGTTGCCTTCTTAGGTACTTGAACTTCAGCTTCTTTTTGTTCTTGTGCTAAAAATGCAGCTATTTGCTGTTCCTCTTCAGTTTTAACTCGTGCTTCCTGCGAGTCAGCTTCTTGCTGACGATTCTCTTGTAGTTCTGCTCTGCGTTTTAGCCTTGCAATAATCTCTTCGGAATCAAACCAAATTTCTCTACCTACAATTACTTCTTGAAATTCTTCTTCAGTCAAGAAATCGGCATAAATATCATGCATTAATGCTTTGACTTGCTTATCTACGAAACTAGCATGAGAAATAACATCAGATTGTTTACCAAAAGCTCCAAACGTAGCAGCATGAATCATCATAGATGCATAAGGAGAAACCGCTACCGATGGTGCTGCAAGAGCAATAAGAGATGCTGCACTAGCAGCTACACCGTCAATACAAACATGCACATTAGCATCAGTACTTTGAATAGCATTAATAATAGCAATAGCACCGTCAAGATAACCACCGTAGCTATTTACACTTAGATAAACCAAATCTCCTTCATTAAGAGATTCTACTGATTGAATCCAATTACGATAGTATTTAGCTTCTTTGATATTTTCATCTAGATAAGCTTTAATACAGCGTGATGTTTGTGTACTTTCAAAATAAGGTAAATGAATATGCTGGATATTTCCACCTATGTTTTCTTCATCGTCATCAGAATTACGTTTAACTACTGTTTTATTCATCGATTACCTTTCTTGATTTCATTTACAATTGCTAATCCTTGTGCTTCAGCTTCAAGTTCTTCTTCAAATGCAATTACAAATTCTTTTGTTAGACCACTACGAACTACATCTTCACGAGTAAAACTAGTAAAACTACAATCATCAATATTGTATTTCTTACATACTTTTTCTAGATATGTTAGTCCATCCATACCTTTTTTAACATCCGTTTGAGGACCAGTATTATCACCACAAAAAATAATCTGAGAGTTAGTACCAACACGGGTAACAAGAGCCTGTACTTCAGGGACATAAAGGTTTTGAGACTCATCGACAATAATAATGCTATCATTCCAGCTTCTACCTCGAATTGTCTCAAGACTACAAATCTCAATAGTTTTATTCTTTACATGAATTTCTGTACTGGCTTTACCAAGATAATCCTCGAAATAATCCAGCATCTGTTGATAGAAAGGAATTAGTTTTTCTTCTGCTGTACCGGGTAGAAAACCAATACTTCTTCCAGCTAACGGTTGATATGCTCGGATAAGTACTACTTTTTTAACATCACCATAATGTAGTTTTTTTGCACTATGCCAGCATGCTAATAATGTTTTACCTGTACCTGCACTACCTTTTGCTACCACAAGAGAATTATATTTTAAAGCTTCTAATAGTTCGGTCTGCTTTTCATTCATTGGAAGAAGTGCAGGAAATTGAACTCTAGCAAACTTTTCTTTTTGTACACGTTGCTCTTGTGTTTTTTGTCTTCTTTTCATAAAATCCTTTCTACTACTTCGGATATTTATTAATAAAGGTTAATAATGTTAAATAATATTAACCTTGGATTATTTTAATTATTCTTTTGAGGGACGACCACGTTTAGACTGTACTTCAGTTGGATTTTGATCTACTTTTTCAGTAACCAGTTCAGTTGGACTTTTAATTTTAGGTTCGGCTTTTACCATACCTGCAACCAGCATTGTACCAAAAGCAGTTGGGAACAGATCGTTAGAATCAAAGTCAAAGCGCCAGCCTTCAACTACTGCTTCTTGAACAGCTTTACAAAATTCATACAAACTATAGGTTTCAATTCTTTTAATTTCCATAATTTCTCCTTATGATTGAACATAGATGAATTATAGCACATCAACCCATACAAGTCAATACAAATATTTCTTAGAAAGTACTTGACAAAGACTAAAAGTTGTGATACCCTAATATATACTTATAGTATAATATAGGTTATAACGTATAGTAACCTATATAAGTACTTATATTTAGTACATATATTAGTACTAACATAAGTATAGTATATAGGTTAACATTTAATGTAACTTATAAATGTACTATACATTTACAAGGTTATTAATCATCATATATAATAACTTTAGTTAGTATATACATTAATACGTATGTTGTTAACTTTAAGTTATAACTAAAGTCGATTTAAAGATTATTATACCTAATCCTGTATCGATCTCAAGGCCGAAGGGCCAAGTTACAAAATAAATTGATCCTACTCAATGAAACTTTAGAAGTTAATTTTAATTATTTTGTAATTGTGCTTGAGGAACGAAGTGACGACTGCTACTGCATAAATGTAAGTTTAACGTCAGTTAAGCATAAAATTACATTGTTTTGTGCTTGGAGGCGAAAGCCGACACTCTTAATGCTCTAAAATCCTCAGTAATACCCCTAGATCGATCTACAATAGGTTTTTTCAGTACTAGTCTAGGGGTAGGTAGCCTGAGAGTACAAACGAGCGTTATAGAGCATTTAAAGAAAGAATCATATGGAACTTGAACAATTGCTTGAGTATGAGATGCTAACCGGTGCATTCTACACAAAGAAAAATGGTAAGATGGTACGTAGAATATTTCCAAATGAAGAAGGTTATTTAGTATTTTATAGAAATAATCGTAGATTAAAATTAAAAGCCAATAAAGTAGCAATGGAGTTAATAGTAGGTAAACCTATACCAGATAAAAAGACAATATTGCATAAAAATCTAGATGAAAATGATTATCGTCTACAGAATCTAAAGATAATCTCAAGATCAACATATAATTTAATTAAAGAAGCACATCGAAATTTATCCGGTAGTTTAAAATTACAACCGCATCCAAGAGACATGTTTTGTTATATTCTCAGTTGGAAACAGGATGGGAAAGATCGTAAGGTTGTAATCTATGACATTGTTGTAGCGAAACGTACATACAACAAACTTCAGTTGAAATATGCTAAGATTTTAACTAAGTATTGTGTCTTCGATTGAAAAGAAGAAGACATATTTACGTATTTGACTAAACTGTTGATATTTCTCTTGAAATTACAACAATCTTATGATATAATCAAGTCATCTATGTAAATTAAGTCTTACTTTCCATGTAAATTGCTGGTATTAAGCACCACAACCCTGCAAGGATCATATCCAGACTTAACCCTGCATAGATACAATCTTCGTATGTTCGCTCACGACCCTTTAACTCCTTTCAGTCTTGAGTCATTCGGTACGACCCGGAGCAGTAACCGGGAACTATTCAGTTTCTGAAGAGTGACTTCAGGGACTTACATCATCCATGTGTAAGGACACAGGAATTCATATAGTTGTATCGTATTGTGTACGAATACATAGTTTATCCATAATAAGAAACAGAAATTATGAAATGTATTATTTGTAGTGGATACTTTAAGCAACATGCTTTCAATCGTACAAATGAATGCGATGATTGTGTAGACTTGGTATTACCTGAAATTGATGCTGAAACGGAAATTGATCTAGAACTTATGCGTAACCCTAGCGGTAAGACGCTACCTGTCTTTTATGAAGATAGAGATAGTCGTGAAGATGCTTGACAGGTAATAGACTTTCTGTTATAATTCAATCATTCGCTGGATTAGTTCAACGGTAGAACACTGGTTTTGTAGTCCAGTGATGAGTGTTCGATTCATTCATCCAGCACCACGCTCCATTCGTCTAATGGTTAGGACACCGGGTTTTCATCCCGGCAATGTAGAGTTCGATTCTCTCATGGAGTACCAGAATAAACGTGTAATCGGTAACTACGTTAAAAGTTCCGCTGCTCAATCGCCAACGGAAAGAGCATAAGGTAACAGTTGGATGAATTTATTCCGCAGAACCCGAGCTAGGTGCATGGGCTTGACTGTTAATCAATGGTTAGCTGAGTTCGAATCTCAGATGCGGAGCCAAACATAGGAAGATTGGCAGAGAGGCCGATTGCGGTTGTTTGCTAAACAATAGAGTGATAATATCGCTCCACAGGTTCGAATCCTGTATCTTCCACCATACGTATCTCTAGCTCAACTGGCAGAGCAGCGGCCTCCAAAGCCGAAGGTTGTAGGTTCAACTCCTACGGGGTGCGCAAAAATACAGCGGGGATTCAGGGTATCCGTCCGTTTCATAAGCTCGACGCAGAAGGTTCGAGTCCTTCCTCCGCTTCCAATTTGATGTACTCTAAAACATCATACGTCTGTAGATCACGGTGAAGAATCTACACTGATATGGGTTTCGAGTAGCACAGGTGACTGCACCAGACTGTAAATCTGGCTCCCTTCGGGGAATACTTGGTTCGAGTCCAAGGGAACCCACCATAGACCGTTCGGGAAGTAACTTCAGTTACTGCGGGAAGAGTAGCAGGAGCAAACCTACGCTATAAGTTAAAAACATGAAAGCTGTTAATCAGTCATGAGGAATTGAGCCTGACAGTTCGAAATTACAGTATCAGGCACTAACATTTATATGACAGCTAGGTTGGCCGACCGAAAAGATGACAACTCATCATCCTGCTGTTTTTATTTTGAGTTTCATTGGAGAATGAAATGGTTGAATACAAGAAAATTTGCAAAGGTTGTAATCTTAATTTATCTTTCACACAATTTAATAAACATAGTACAACTAAAGATGGTTTAAGATCAAAGTGCATAAATTGTCGAAGAATTGAGCATATTACTTATAGACAAAATAATCCAGAAAAGATGAAGGATTATGATAAAAGAAAACTAAAACGACCAATCTCAAGAGAAAAAAGAAGAGTTAGGGATAGAAAATATAGAGAAAAACACAGAGAGTATCTAAACTCATATTTCTCAATGAGAAGGGGAATGGAAAGACAAGCAACTCCCCTGTGGTTAAATAAAGAAGAAATTCTAGAGATAAGTGAATTGTTTATAATTTGTAAAATGTTTAAGATTTATACTGGTGAAGAATATCACGTAGATCACATTGTTCCAATAAATAACAAAAAGGTTTGTGGTCTTCATGTACCTTGGAATTTAACTGTAATTTCTGAAAAAGAAAACAAATCAAAGAGTAATAAATTTTATGAGCATTCGGCAATAGATCATTCTGCTAGTGCTTATAGTAAAGTCTACGCTACCACGTAGGATCGTTATGAAATCGGTGTTGAAGTTTGCCAAAGCTTCTCGGCGTCATAACAACTGCAATCTGTTGGCAGTTTAAATAAAGGATACAGCGTGAGTTGCCGAGCCGTTGATACGAAAAGTCAACCCTGAATTCGGTAATCAGGACTAACACTTAGGAGAAATCATGGCTTTTGTAAAAGGCAAATCAGGAAACCCCGCCGGTAGACCCCGCAGGGATCAACTGTTGGATAAACCAACTAATCGAGAATTAAAAGAACGTGAATTGATTATGCTATTACGCAAGATCAAACCACACGTTGCTGATGCCATTGTTCAGGCAGCTAAGATTATGAAAAATGAAGAAGCTGCTCACCAAAACCAATTAAAAGCCGCTGCTCTCCTTTTGGATAGTTACAGAAAGCTTTCACTTGATCTTTATGGTGGTGAAGATATTGCAGATGATGAAGCTACGGAAGTACAACAGAATAATCCTGCACCAGTGTTTAGCCTGAAGGTTATTAACACTGAAGAAACAAAGAGTGAATGATCATGTGGATTATTATTCCAATTGTAATATTCATGATTTTGACAAACGGATTTAAATTATGAGCAATCAAGAAATTGTTTTTGCTCCAGCTTCTAAAGCACAAGAACAATTTTTAACTAGTGACGCTGATATCACATTTTATGGTGGTGCTGCTGGAGCAGGTAAATCTCATTGTCTACTTGGATCATTCTTAAAGTTTTGTCACCATCCGAGAACTCGTGGTGTTATTTTTCGTAAAACAACTAAACAATTATCGAATCCCGGTGGTTTATTTGACTCAGCGGTAAATCTTTATAAAAAGGTCGATCCAAAACTAAGAGTAAGAGTCAGGGAATTAGAAATAATTTTCAGTTCCGGTGCTACGCTAAAATTTGGCTATCTAGACAATACATCAGACAAATACAACTATCAGGGTGCAGAATTAACCTTCATTGGTTTTGACGAGGTTCAACAACTTAGTGAAGACAATGTGATGTACATGCTTTCTCGGTTGCGTTCTACCTCTGTCGATTATAAGAAACAGGTAGTTGCAACAGGTAACCCTGACTATGATAGTTTCATCAGACATTGGGTAGAATTTGCACTTGATGAACGAGGTATCCCAATTCGAAAAGAACTTTATCCGACGAGATATATGGTTCAGGTTGAGGGTGGTCGGATTCAGTGGGCTGATAAAAGAGAAGAACTTGAGGAAGTATTTGGTAAAGGTGATAAATCAGGTATTTTATCATTTAAGTTTATTCCAGGTACAATCTATGATAACCCTCCTTTGATGAAGGCTGATCCTACTTATGTTTCAAAGTTAAAAGCTCTACCAAGAGTTGAAATGGAGAGACTATTGTTAGGTTCGTGGTTTGCAAGACAAGAATCTGCCGGTCTGTTTAAGCGTGAATGGTGTAATCTCGTAGATCATCCAAACCCCAGAGCTATCAAACGAATAAGAGCATGGGACTTTGCTTTTACTAAACCATCTGAACAATATCCAAATCCTGACTGGACAAGGGGTATTTTAGTCTCTAAAGATAAAAACAACATGTATACGATTGAAGATGTTCAGTCAATTCGTGATCGTGTGCATGAAGTAGAAAAGCTCGTGTTTGAGACAGCAGTGAGAGATGGACAAGAGGTTATCATATCAATTCCAATCGATCCTGCTGCTGCTGCAGGTGCTTATGCGAGAGATTTACAAAGAAGACTAGCTGAGATGGGTTTTAATGTAAGATTGTCAAAACCTGTAAAATCTAAGATTACTCGCTTTGCACCATTTTCAAGCGTAACACAGGCTGGTTTTGTAAATGTAGTAAAAGGTCACTGGAATACTCCATTCTTTGATGAATTAGAGGTCTTCGATGGTGATCCTAAGAAAAAGGATGATCAGGTGGATTGTTGCTCAGATGCAATGCTTTTGTTGAACAAAGAAATGGTTATACCTACATTCAGTCTACCAGACTTAACTGGTACTAACCCTTTTGATAGAATGGCAAGTTCGTCAATCGACATGCCGGTATATGCAAATATTGGAATTTAAAAAGGAGCCTTAGATGGCATCAAAACGAAATATTACGCCTGTCAATAAGGCAATTGACGATACTCCTGAAAGATTTAAACTGAGTGAAGCTGGTTATCTCGGTCTTAATATTTGGAATGGTATTAGTCAAGATGAACTGAAAAAAGAATTAAATTTTCCAAACAGTATCAAAACTTATAAACAAATGACGTATCATGGTACTGTCAATTCTGCTCTAACTTTATTTGATAATCTCATTGGTAAAGTACAATGGAATTTCAAACCACCAAAAGATGCAAGTGAAGAAGAAAAACGTCAAGCTGAAATCATTAATGAAATGATGCATGATATGCAAGATCAGACTTGGCAAGAATTTGTGAGTGAAGCACTTAGTTCAAATGTTTTTGGTTTTTCCGTGCATGAAAAAGTTTATCGTCGTAGAAATAAATCGAATGGTTCAAAATACAATGATAACTTAATCGGTTGGAAACGTTTACCCATTCGAAATCAAGAAACTATTGAAAAGTTTATCTTCTCCGATGACGGAAATGATATTCTTGGTGTTAAACAAAATTTGAATACTATTTCAGATTTATATAATAGATACACCAATCGTACACTTAAAGAAGTTGTACTACCTCGCAGTAAAATTATGCTTTTCAGAGCAGGTAAACACAAAGGTGATCCTTTCGGTAAATCAATGCTGAGAGAAGCTTATTTAGCATGGAGATTTCTAACTGTAATTGAAGAAATCGAAGCTAATGGTGTAGCCAAAGACCTTGCCGGTCTACCTGTATTGAAGTTACCACCTCAATATCTTTCTGCAGATGCATCTCCGGAACAAAAAGCTATTCGCGCTTATTATGAAAATGTAATGCGTAACTTGCAGATGAATCAACAATCTGCTTTGATTTTACCACAAGCTTTTGATCCTGATACTCGAAATCCTCTTTTCGAACTTGAATTACTATCACTCAACGGTAGTAAGGCAATGGATACAAGTAAGATCAAGGAATACTATAAAAACATGATTGTCACTGCATTATTTGCAGACGTTCTAATCATGGGTCAATCTGGTGGTGGTTCTTTTGCTTTAGGTCAAATTAAGAATTCATTATCTGCTAGTGCTGCTGAAGCAATGCTAGATAAAATCGTAAATGTAATCAATAATGATTTGATTCGTCAAACTTATGAACTCAATAATTGGGACACATCTAGAATGGGTTCAATGGACTATGATAATCTAGAAAATGATGATCTAGAATCGTTCTCCAAAGCTGTACAACGATTTGCAAGCACTTCTGTCATTGAAGTTGATCGTGCTGTTCTCAACCGTGTACGTGAAAGTATCGGTGTTGATCCATTACCATTAGATCAAGAACCAATGGATGAATATCTACCTATGGCAACATCACGTTCTGGTGATGGTATGGCTGTCGGTACTACAGGTAACGGTACAGCAACAAGCGCATCTGGTGCAGATACATCTAGCAATAATTTAGAAAACGCAGGTTAATATTATGCCATATTCAAAAGATAATGTGCCACAATGGGCAAGCAAAAAATCAAAATCAGTACAAGAAGTGGCAATTCGTGTATTCAATCAAACACTAAAAGATACTGGTTCTGAAGAAAAAGCTCGTATTGCTTCCTTAGCTGCAATGAAAAATGCAGAAGAAGCAAATAAGAAAAAAGTGGCTAAATCAGTAGAAGATATTCTAAAAGCTAAGTATTCTAATTAAAGGAAATGTTCATGTCTAATAAAAAATTCAGCGATACAAGTATTCCTCTTAATCTTAAAAATAAATCTGAAGAGATTAAGAAAATGTTTGTGCAAACCGCAAATGAATCATATGAAAAAGGCATGAATATGTCACAATCTATTGCTAATGCAAATAAGATTGTTGCTGAATATGAAAGTGCAGTATTAAGTAAATCACAACAATCTGCATCATCTGTAAGTACCTGCATAAAAGAAACGATTAAGAAAAGACTTGAAGAAAGTAATATTTATAATATTCTTGAAGAACAAGAAATTATAGAGGTAGAAAAAGCAAGTTTAAATTCAGAATTAACAGATGAAATTGTATCTGCTGATTTTGATGAATATGGTAGACTTGTAATTACTCTACAAAGCGGTAAGAAGATTATATCCAAGAAACCTAGATTCAAAGAGCAAGCTGTTGAACAAAACATTGTAGTTACCAATGATTATCGTCCATTCATTGAAATGCAAGAACCAACTGGTTTTAAAACAAGAACTACAAGTCAAATAGATTTTGATGATACAACTAGAACGTTTACAATCTCTGCTACTACAAATGAATTTAATGTATGGTTGCATGCTAAAGAATTCACAAGACAATCTGAATCTATTCAAATTCCTGATATTTCTGGTATTCATTTCTTTTATTTTGACTACCCAGATAATGAATTAAAAACAACAATGATTCCAACAAGTGATTTGTTTTTGAACACTGCTCTTGTTGCATTGGTTTATTGGAGAGCAGATCAACAGCATTCGATTTATTTTGCTGATGAAAGACATGGTATTGTAATGGATGGTGCAACACATCAGCACATGCATTTATCAATTGGAGCACAGTATAGAAGTGGTTTAGGTCTTTACAATTTCCAAGCAGATCAGAATGGTAGTTTGAATTCTCATGCCCAATTTGCTTGTCAAAATGGTGTTATTGCTGACGAAGATTTGACAATAAATATTACAGATGGTTCACCACAGGAATTAGCTCCAATTGCTAATATTCCGGTATTTTACAGAATTGGTTCAACCACAAGTCCTTGGTATAAGAAAAATGCTAATGGTTTTCCATTGATCGTGCCTGGACAAGTTACGCATTACCAAGTCGGAAGTAGACCTTGTTATAATTATCTTGTTGGAAACGATTGGCAACTTGCCGAAGTACCTAATAATCAATTTTTATTGGTGCATGTTTTAGCAACTAACGATGTTAATCACCCTATTGTTGCTATTTTAGGTAATACCTATAATACAAAAAGTGCAGCGAGAGATGCTATAACAAGTGAAATTGGTTCTTTAACAAATCTACCCATTTTGGAATTTGTAAAACTGGGTTCAATTATTTATGAGTGCGCCGACTCATATTTGAATTCTGTAAAATCGAGAGTTACAACAATTGATGGAACTTTACCGTATTACGATTTCAGACAGACATTTTTTACGTTTGTTAGATTCTAATTATTACTCTTGAAAATAATAAAAATTTATGATATAATGAATTCAACACCCCTCCGTTTATCGGAGGGTCTTTATTTGTTTATAATATCGTAATCCTAAAGTAAGGAACAAAAATGCAACCAGCAAGTTTAGATTTAACGATTTATAAAGGATCGACTTTTGTAAAAAGCATTCAGTGGAAAACTGGCGATCCTGCTGTTGCAGTTGATCTAACAGGTTGTACTGCAAGAATGCAGGTTAGAAAGAGTCCTTGTGATTCAGTTATCTTAGAATCATTGACTACCGAAAATAGTAAAATAGTTATCACAGAACCATTAAATGGTAAACTTGAAATTAGAATTTCAGCATCAGTATCTAGTGCTTATACATTTGTATCTGGAGTGTATGATTTAGAATTGGTATTTACAAATGGAACAGTAACCAGAATTATTGAAGGTAATTTTATTGCAATGCCAGAGGTAACTAGATGACAACTGAGATTATCGTAGATCAAAAATATGATACCATACTTGTCGATGATTCACCTGAAAATACAATAATTGTTGAAAGTCCTGGAACAATTACTATTTTAACAGCAGGTGAGCAAGGTCCACCGGGTCCAACAGGACAAGCAGGTATTCAAAATATTAGTCAAGCCAGTGATGTTGACATTTCGAATTTAGAAAATGGTTCAGTTTTAGTCTACTCCGGAGCAAGTGAAAAATGGATAGCAACAAGATTGCTTGAAAATCAGAGCCTAGAATCTGGGCATTATTAATTTAAGGAAAAAATTATGGCTTCTATAGTGAGAATTAAACGCTCAGAGGTGTCAGGTAATCCAGCTACATTAGGGCAAGGTGAATTAGCTTATTCAGCTTTACCTGATAATGGTTCGAATGGTGGTGATCGTCTATATATTGGTATGGGTACAGAAACTGCAGGAAATGCAGTTAACCACGTAGTTATTGGTGGTAAATACTTTACTTCAATTATTGATGCTGCCACAAATACAAACACAGTCTCAACACTTGTAAAAAGAGATGCTTCCGGTAATTTCAGTGCAGGAACTATTACCGCTGCTCTTTCAGGTAATGCATCTACAGCCACTAAATGGGCTACTGCAAGAGATTTGACATTGACAGGTGATGGTACAGCTACCATTGCATCTGTAGACGGTTCAGCAAATGCATCTGGTGTTTTAACCTTAGCCAATGTTAACTCATCTGTTGGCACATTCGGTGGTAGTACAGCTATTCCTGTTATCACTGTAAATGCTAAAGGTTTGATTACAAGTGTAAGCACTTCTAGTATTTCCTCTAGCTTTACCATTGGTACAACCAATATCTCTTTAGGTGGAACACAAACTTCTTTAGCTGGTCTAACTGAAGTAACTGTAGATAATTTAAATATTAATGGTAATACGATTTCCTCTACAGATGCCAATGGTGATATTATTATCAGTCCAAATGGTACTGGTAGTGTAGATGTATCCAATTCAAGAATTGTTGGCGTAAGTACCCCTGTCAATGACAATGATGCAGCTAATAAACTTTATGTAGACAATGCGGTTGCTGGTTTAGATTGGAAATCTTCCGTAAATCTATTAGCTACTTCTAATATAACTTTAACAGGTACTACTGGTACACTCGTTATAGATGGTCACGCTGCCCTTGATTCAACAGATAATGGTTATCGTGTTCTATTAAAAGGTCAGACTACATCAGCTGATAACGGTATTTACGTGTATTCTGATAATGGTACTAATTATACATTAACTAGGGCAACAGATGCAGATACTTACCAAGAACTAATTGGTGCTTCCGTATATGTCATGGAAGGTGCAACATATGCGACGACAGGTTGGGTACAATCTAATCATTATCTAACTAGTTTTTCTGGTCAGACATGGGTTCAGTTTTCAGGCTCTGGTTCTTATACAGCTGATGGTGGTTTAACCTTAACTGGTAACTCTTTTGCTGTTGGTCAAGGTTTGGGTATCACTGTAAATGCTAACGATGTTGCACTTGCTTCTACTGTAGCTGGTACTGGCTTAACATATACAACAGGTGTTTTAAACGTAGTTGGTACAGCCAATAGAATTACAGCTAACGCAGACTCTATTGATATTGCTTCTACATATGTAGGTCAAACATCAATCACGACATTAGGTACAATTTCCACAGGTACATGGAATGCTACTGCAATCAGCGCTATTAAAGGTGGTACTGGTATTACGACTTATGCAACTGGTGATATGATTTATGCAAGTGCAGCCAATACATTGAGTAAGCTTACAATTGGTACAGATGGTCAGTTCCTTCAAGTAAATGCGTCAGGTGTTCCAGTATGGGCAGCAATTGATGGTGGTACTTACTAAATAATTTAATAGGCGGTTTTTACCGCCTTTAACCCTTTATTAAGGAACAGATATGGCAAATAAAGTATTGCTGAAGAAATCATCCGTAGCTGCAAAAGTTCCGTTGGTTACTGATTTAGATTATGGCGAGTTAGCTGTAAATTATGCTGATGGAAAATTATACTATAAAACTACAACTAATACGATTAGTGCTTTTACAACTAACGTAGGAACTGTTACCTCTGTTAGTGGTACTGGAAGTGTTAGTGGTTTAACTTTAACTGGCACTGTTACTAGTTCCGGTAACTTAACTTTAGGTGGTACTTTATCGCTAACATCGACTCAGATCACAACAGGTTTAGGTTTTACACCTGTTCAACAAGGTGGTGGTACAGGGCAAAGCACAAACAAACTGTATGTAGGATGGCTTGGATCACAACTGGGTTTACAAGTAGATGTGACCAACTTTGGATCGACTTGGCCTATAGGTGTAACAGGTAACTCAGCCACTGCAACTAAATTAGCCACTGCAAGAAACATTAATGGTGTAGCTTTTGATGGTACTGCTAATATTAATATAGCAACTAAACTTGTAATTTTAAATAGAGCAGCAGCATCTATTAACGTAGCAATTGCAAACGGCTTACTGGGAATTACAAATAGGGCAGGTTCAACAATTAACGTAGCAGTAAGCTAAAGGAGATTTTTAATGGCAGCAATATATCCATTAGTATTAAATGGTACAGTAATTCAAGAATTACAAGCAGCAGATACACTTGATGTAACATCTGTTCAATTAACAAGTGGTGCTGGTACTTTAACATTCCCAACTACAACTGGTACACTCGCTTTAACTAGTCAAATCCCAACTCGTGGTACAGGTGTTGATACATTTTTAGCGACACCATCAAGTGCAAATTTACTTGCAGCAATGACAAATGAAACAGGTAGTGGATTACTTGTTTTTGGGACAACACCAACTCTAGTGGGTTATAGAGAAACTAAAGTTGCAATAGCAGCCAGTGCAATTGACTTGTCTACTGGTAATTTTTTCACTAAAACGATTTCGGGTGCAACTACTTTTACAGTATCTAACATTGTAGCAACAGGTAGTGTAAACAGTTTCATCTTAGAATTAACAAATGCAGGTTCTGCAACAATTACGTGGTTCAGTGGTGTTAAGTGGGCAGGAGGTACTGCTCCTACACTAACTACAGCAGGTGTAGATATCTTGGGTTTTTATACACACGATGGTGGTACAACTTGGCGAGGAATGGTTCTTGCTAAAGATAGTAAATAATTACACTTGATTTTTTTAGATATTTATGGTATAATTATGTTTATATTATGCTTATGGGGTGATTATGCAAGAAATTAATAAAGCTAAGAGTTTTACACCCACTCAAGCTATGAGAAATAATGCAAAGCGTGGTCTTGCACTTAGAGAAAAGTGGAATAGAGGTGGTTTAAGTGCTTCTCAAGCCAAATCAGAAGGTGTAGGTTCCGGTGTTGCAAGAGCTAGAGATATCGCAAATGGTAATCTTACACTGGATACTGTAAAAAGGATGCATGCATTTTTTAGCAGACACGAAAAGAATTTTAATCCATCAAAGAAGGAATCAGATGGTGGACCAACAGCAGGTACTATTGCTTGGTATCTTTGGGGTGGTTCAGCCGGTAAAGCTTGGGCCAGAAGTATTCTTAGACAAGAGAAATTATTAAAAGCTATTGATGCTGAGTTAAATCTAAATATTGAAGATTTAAAAGATAAGTTATCTGTTAGCAAAGCAGTTAATGAAGAATTGAAGCAAGCTACATTTGTAGTAATGGTTCCAGATGAGATTGATGCTCATGGTGATACTACTACAGAAGAAGAAATTCGTAAAGCTTGTTATAACTTCAACAAGCACTCAATGAAAGCTAATCTCTTTCATTTGGTAGAAACAAAAACATTTGAATTTTGCGAAAGCTATTGTTGTCCTACAGACTTCATCCTTGGTGATAAGTTAGTTAAAAAGGGAACTTGGTTAGCAACCATTCAAGCACTAGATGATGGTTTATGGACATTAATCAAATCTGGTGATATTAACGGTCTTAGTATTGGTGCTTTGGCATCAGTAGAAACAATTGAAGAGGATGAATAATGGCACGTAAAGCTAAAAGAAAACTCTCTGATATTAGCTTCCAGCATGAAGGTGCTCACGTTGCTTTGGTATCCAAAGAGCAAGGTGGTCCAGCTAATCTACACGATTATGCATTGGTTCTAAAAGCTAATAAATTCAGTGAAGAGTTTGTAGAGAAAATGCAACAAGTTCGTGTAACAATGGAACTACCTGATTTTCTACGTAAGTTTTTCAGCATGTACGGTGAAGAAGCTGAAATTCTAGCTCGTATGATGGGTTATGAAAAACCAGAATCTGATGATGCTGTAGAAACACAATCTTATGAAGACTACATTCAGTCTAAGATGGAAGCATTTGAGATTTTAAAATCTGCGCATGATTCAGATAATCTGGCTACTGTTTTATCCGAACTCGATGAAGAACAATATTTAGCTATGCTAAAAGATCAAGAGCTAATTGAAAAGGCTTTTGAAAATGAATCTAAGTCATCTGCAAGTGCAGGGGCTGATGATACCTCACCCGCATGCGAGGTTAACAAAGAAGAGGTATCCACCTCTGTTGATAAAGAAACCTTGGAGAAATCTACAATGGATGAAAACCAAAAAGAAATGGTAGAGAAAGCCACTCTAGACCTTCTACAGAAGTCATTTGACGAACAGAAGGTAGCTCTAGAAAAAGCTCTCGAAACTCTAGCTCAATTTGAAGCTGAAAAGAAAGCTGCTATCGAAAAAGCCCGTAAGGACGAAATCGTTGCTGCTGTAAAAGACGAAGCTAAAGCTGAAACCCTATTTAAAGCAGTTAAGGATGCATCTGATGAAGATTTCCAAGCTGTTATTAAAGCTCTAACAGAAATGCAAGAATCTGTTGAGAAGTCTGCTCTATTCCAAGAGCAAGGTAGCTCTGCTCAAGAAGAGCCAGAAGTTATTCAAGAATCTGCTGTGGCGAAATTACTAAAAGCCAAGCAATCTGCTAAAAAGTAATTTTAAATTTTATATTGGAGAATTAATATGGCTAACCCATTTGCCACAGAAGCAAAACGTCTATCTAACGTTGTAAAACAAGAACTATGGCCTGAAACTGGTTACACTCGTGCAGTAGTAACCGTAAATGATGCCGCTTCTACACTAGTACCCGGTTCTGTTCTAGGTAAAGTAACTGCCACTGGTAAGTACAAAGTTGCTGTACAAACTGCTGTTGACGGTTCTGAAGTTGCTGACGCTATCGTTATGCAAGAAATTGCTGTTCCTGCTACTACTGACACAAAAGTGCTAGTACTAATCAAGGGTCCAGCTATTGTTTCTAAAGCTGGCCTAGTACTAGATGCTACCTATAACACCGCTGGTGAACTGGCTGCTGTTTATGCTGCTCTAGAAGCTAAAGGTATTGCTTGCAATGATGCTGTCTAATTGACAACGTTGATTGTAACTATTGAATAACTAAATAAGGAATATATAACATGGCACAAGTACGTAGCTTTGAAAAACCATTTGAGCTAGTTGATTACACAGAAGAACTTTTACTAGTTCCTAATCAATGGGGTCTAATTAATGAACTCGGCGTTTTCCGTAATGAAGGCGTTGCTCAACACTCTATCACTGTTGAAGCCAATCAAGGTACTCTCGGTCTAGTAACCGATAAAGTACGTGGTGAGCGCAACAATGTAAACAAGGACGATACACGTAACCTACGCTCTTTCGCTATTCCCCACTTCCCAATGGATGATGGTGTAAAGCCTGATGATGTACAAGGTAAACGCGCCTACGGTCAAGCCGATGCTGCTGAAACCGAAGCTGCTGTAATCGCCCGTAAACTAGAACGTATCCGTAAGAGTCACGCTGCTACTCTAGAAGCTGCTCGTGCTTACGCTCTAACCACTGGTGCAATCTATGCTCCTAACGGTACTGTAGCTGGTAACTTCTACACTGATTTCGGCGTAACCCGTAAAGAAATCGACTTCGTTCTAGGTACTACAACTACCGATGTTCTAGCCAAGTCTGAAGAAGCCATCGCTCACATTCAGGATAACATCCTAAGTGGTGAAACTGTTACCAATGTAACTGTTCTTTGCTCACCTGCTTTCTTCGGTAAACTAATTACCCAAGCTGGTGTAAAAGAAGCTTACAAATATTACGCTTCTACTCAAGAACCCCTACGTACACGTCTAGGTTCTGGTCTATATCGTCGTTTTGTACACGGTGGTGTTGAGTACATCGAATATCGTGGTAGCTACAATGGTTCTGCTCTAATTCCTGCTGGTGATGCTTACGCTCTACCACTAGGTACTAGCGACATGTTCCTAACATACTTCTCACCTGCTAACAAGTTTTCACATGTTAACACAATCGGTGAAGAAGCTTATGCTTTCACATACCGTGATCCTAAGGATAGCGAAATTCAGATTGAAACCGAATCTAACTTCCTAAACTTAGTTCGCCGCCCAGCTGCTCTAGTTCGTCTATACACTAGCAACTAAGTAGCTTTAAGATTGGCTCCTTCGGGAGCCATCTAACATAAAGATTGCATTATAACATTACTCATGTTGTGATTCAGTTTTTATGTTAGATAATTACTAAGGAACAATTATGGCAAATATTCAAGATATACGATACGAACTTGGAGATACATCTGCCGAGTTCCCAATTATGTCAGATGCAGAAATCAGATATTTTCTGTACAAAAATGATTGTGCTCTTCAACGCACATCAATGGATGTAGCAAAATCAATGCTACTGAAATTGAGTATGCGTAGTGACGAGACTGTTGATTTATTCAGCATTAAGGGATCACAAGCTGCTAAGAATTATATGCAGGCTTTGAAAATGTATATTAGTAATCCTGATCTTAATAGAATTTATGATAGTGTCATGCCTTATGCAGGTGGCATCAGTAAATCAGACATGGAAACAAACGATTCTACACTAGATAATAATATTATTGTATCCCCAACAAAATCACCTAATCTACCAATCAATGGTTATTTTGAAATCTAAGGATCAACATGTCAAATCAATTCTTACAATCTACTGTAAAGTTAATTGATCTACATGGTCAACAAATGACCTATGTTGCTGTTACAGAAGGTACTTATAACATTGAAACTGGGTCAACTACAAATACAGATACAAATTATACTGTAAAAATGTATAAACGCCACATTAGAGCTAATCAGTATAATTATCCGAGTTTAATTGGTCAAGATGCTGCTTTATTTTACTTAGCAAATAATAAATTAACTTTTATCCCTGCAATAAGAGATAAAATAATGGTTGACTTAAATACTTATACTATTGACAGTATTACAGAACATAGAGCCAATGGTATTATTGTGATGTATAAACTTCTTGCTGTAAGAGGCTGATATGATAATTTGTGATACTTCAAAACTAGAAGCAGAACTAAAGAAGTTTCACGAAGATGCTGTTCGTAAGTTAGAAGGCATGGTTGAGAAATTCTCATATTGGGTTACTTGGGAAGCTATTGAAAATACTCCGTTTGGTGATGATATTACATACGCTGCACTTTATAATCATCCAGAAAGAATGAGTATTGCTAAAAACGCAAAAGCAGGTAATGCAAAAGGTGGCTGGGTTATCGAAATGAATAAGCCATATTCATCTTGGTGGTTTATGCAAGCAGATAATGAGAATGCAGAAAATATTAAATGGGCAGCGGATCATAGATCGTCTAATTATAAAATTGGTGATACTATCTACATAACAAACAGTGTTCCTTATGTTTCCTCAGAGGGTTGGCCTTATGAGACTTATAAAAATGGTTCACCTGTAAGATCACTGGAATCTGGTGCATCTAATCAAGCCCCTTACGGTATAATGGAACCTACATTGAATGCTATATTAGGTATCTATCAATCCGATCTTAAAAAGTATTATGAGGAAAGTTGATGGCAATTATAGAAGTTAAACGTGCTACTGAAAGGCACTTAAATACATTGACACCAATTGTCCCCACTGGCTGGGAAGCTGTCAGTTTTAACCCACCTAAAGATCAATTATATCAACGTGTGCAATTTCTTGTACAACCACCAGATGATCCTGTGCTAGGTACAGGTTTTCATAGGGAAAGAATCACAATGCAAATCTTTGTTGTCGGTATGATTAACAAAGGCACTTCTGAAGTTATTTCACGAGCAGAATTAATCAGAAATAGATTTGCAAAAGGTTTAGTGTTGAATGAAAACAATATAAAGATTCACGTTTTAAGGACACCTCAGATTTCAGGAACAGCAATTGCGTCCGATAGAATAATCTGTCCTGTGATTGTAGAATTAGTTGCAGAAGTGTATTCTAATTAATACAAGGTTTGCTGATCCCTTAATTCAGTCATTTTGCAAAATGTAAATATTTAATGGAGAAAATATATGGCTATTTCTAAAGGCGTAGCAAAAGTTGTTGCTTACAAAAAAGAAACAACATGGGGTACACTAGCTGGTGCTTCCAGTGGTAAACAAGTTCGTCGCGTAACCGCTGACTTTAACTTGACAAAAGAAACTTACGAATCTAATGAAATTCGTACAGATCGTCAGTTAGCTGACTTCCGACATGGTGTTCGTAGTGCTGATGGTACTTTGAGTGGTGAACTTTCACCAAACTCTTATTCTGATTTCATGCAATCTCTAGTCGGTAAAGACTTTGCTGCAGTAACAGCTATTTCAAGTCTATCTGTGACAATCGCTGCATCTGGTCAACTCTGGACAGTTACTCGTGCTACAGGTGATTGGATTACCGGTGGTATTAAGGTTGGTACAGTAATTCGACTAACAGGTGCTGGTCTAAATGCTGCTAACTCAGCAAAGAATCTATTAGTTGTTTCAATGTCATCTACTGTTCTAACTGTAGAAACACTAAACGGTTCTGCTTTAGTTGCCGAAGGTCCAATTGCTTCAGTAACAGCAACTCCTATTGGTAAACAAACTTACGTACCTGCAACTGGTCACACTGAAGATTCTTACACAATCGAACAATGGTTCCAAGATATTGCACAATCAGAAGTTTTCGCAGGTATGCGTGTAGGTACAATGAACGTACAACTACCAGCAACTGGTCTAACTACTGTTGATTTCAACTTCATGGGTAAAGACCTAAGTTCTAAAGGTACTACTCAGTATTTTACATCACCTACTGCACAAGGTACAAATGGTATTTTTGCTGCTGTTAACGGGGCCATGATTGTAAATGGTCAACCTGTTGCTCTAGTTACTAGTGCTGACTTTACTGTTGAACGTGCTATGGAAAACGCAACTGCAGTTGGTTCAAACGCTGTTGCTGAAATTTTCATGGGTCGTATTCGTTGCACAGGTAACCTAAGTGTTTACTTCCAAGATGCTAATTTCCGTAATTACTTCGATGATGAAACCGCTGTTTCAATCGTATTCGCTTTAACCACAGGTTCTGAAGCAAATGCTGATTTCATGACATTTACAATGCCCAAAGTAAAATTAGGTAGTTTTGCTAAGGATGATGGTGAACTTGGTCTAGTAGCTTCTACAAGTTTCCAAGCTTTACTAAATTCCGATACTTCAGCAGGTCTACCAGCAAGTACAATTCAAATTCAAGATTCTACACTAGTTTAATCTAAAGATACCCCGAGGCTTATACCTCGGGGTTTTTCTTTTGTGACTATTGATTTTATTGTAAATATATGATATAATTAAACCTCTAGGTTCGGAGCAATCCGATTTGTTTAATCTATCGAAAGGAAATTATGTCATTTGATCTAACAAAAAATAATTATGGTGAAGTAGCTGAAGCAGGTTATGAGTTTGAGCTAAAACTACCCGGTACAGGCGAAGGTACAGGTGCATTCATTACTGTCCGTGGTGATCAATCAAAAACAGTAAAAGCTTACGCTCGTAAGAAATATGCTGAGTTCAAACTGAAAGAACAACAAGCTCGTCGTAGAGGTAAAGACCCTGAGGATATGACTCTGGAAGAAGCCGAAGAACTGGCTGTAGAAGCCGCAATTGTTCGTGTAATTACTTGGAAAGGTATCGATGAATCTGGTAAAGCTGTTGCATTTACAAAAGATACAGCAAGTAGAATCTTCATGGAACACCCATGGATTCGTGATCAGGTGATGGAGGAATCTTCACAGATTCTGAACTTTCGACCCGAATGAAATAACAGAAGCTGTTGAATTTGCAAAACAAGAATTTGATCTTGGTCAAACAGCTGGTAGTGGAACCATTCGTGAACAATTAGAAGTTGTCTGGAAAAAAACAGGTGTAAAACCAAGAGAACTTGAAGAACTTATTGAATTACCAGCAAGTTGCTATCAAGTTTGGAAATGGTTCATTGATCTACACAACGCCAGGAGTTCAAATGGTTTTGGTATAAATCCAGTAAGTTATACCGAGATATATTCTTATTTTAATTTAATTAATATAGAACCAGAAGAATGGGAAATTGATCTAATTAAGAAATTTGATTCTGAAGCATTGAAAGCATATGCTAAGAGTGCAGAGAAGCAGAAGCAAAAGCAAAAATCAAGCAAATAATACAGCCTCCTTAATGGAGGCTTTATCTTTATTGATATCCAAATGTCTGTAAAGATAAACTTTCCATAAAGTACAGGAGATGAATATGGATTTAGCACAACTAAAATTCGTTGTCGATACGTCCGAATTGAAGAATGCAACTACTGAGATTGAAAAATTAGGTAGTGCTGTAAGTAAGATAAACAGGCCAGTACAAGAACTTGTAAAAACTTCTGAAAAACTCAATCAAGAACAAAGTAAGACAGAGAAAACTTCGGTTAAAGTTACTGAAGCAACCAAGAAACAAACTTCTGTTTTAGAACGTCAGCAGATGGTTCTTGAGTTCATGACCCAAGGTTATTCAAAGGGTCAATCTTCACAATTGGCATACGCTAAAGCAGCTGGTGCATTGACAAATGAAATTGAACAATTAGGTAAAGTTTTACAGACGCAACGTACCTTGATGGGTACAGACCCGTTTGATAAAAGTATGGGTGCATTACAATCTCTTCGTAATGAGTATACTGTCATTAAGGAAGTACAGCGTCTATATAATGCTGAGTTAGGGTTGACCAAAACTCAGATGGAAGACCTTGCTCGTGAAAAACTTCGTTTAATTGAAAAGTATAAATTAGAAGGTAAAAGTTTATCTGAAATTAAAACGGGTTTAATCGAATTAAACACAGCATATATCAAAAATGCAACTGCAGAAAATTCTGTAGTTACAAATATGCGTAATCGTCAAAAAGCCATGACAGAGATCTCTAAGGCAAATGACTACATAATTGCAGAACTTGATAGAGTAAATAGATTAACTTCTGAAAATGGTAATATCACTAGTGCTACCAATAACAAATTAATTGCTTTTGAAAAAGCTTTGAGATCATCTGGCATGTCTGCTAGTGAGCAAGTTAAAAAACTAGATGCATATCGCACAAGTTTAGAGTCCATTCAAAAAGCTTCTGGTCAACGACAGGTTGACTATTTGTCTCGTGCGCTTGGTCCACAGATTACTGACGTTTTTGTTGGTTTGGCTACAGGTCAATCACCAATGATGGTTTTACTACAACAAGGTGGTCAATTGCGCGATCAGTTTGCACTTGCTGGTGTAGCCGGTAAAGACATGGGTGACATGCTTGTACAAGCCAGTAAAACAATGGTGACAAGTATTAAAGATGTTGCATTGGCTGTTGGTGGTTTATTGGTAAATGCTGTAAAAAGCACAGGTTCTACTATAGTTACAACCCTACTTGCACCATTAAAATTAGCTGCTGCAACCATGTATGATATGGCAACAGGTGCTAACACAACAGCTAGTGCCATTGAAGGGTTAAAGGTAGCATTTCTCGCCCTTGGTCGTGCGGGTATATTAGTGCTAATAACTGCTGCAGTAACTGCTGTTGTTGCTTTGAAAGACTTGTTTAAAGAGCAAATGGAAGTTAGCAAAGCTGCTAATTTAATGGGAGGTGCATTAGGTCTGACTACCAATTCCATTTATGAACAAGCAAAGGCTTTTGCTGGAACAGAAGGTAGTATGTCAAAATACATTGCTGCCATCAATTCTGCTGCTAAAGCTGGTGTTAATTCTTCCAATGAATTGAAATATGTCACTGATGCAATGCTTGCGTTACAAAAAGTTGGTATTGATTCCGATGAAACAGCTAAGAGATTTGCTAATCTAGGTAAGGAACCAACAAAAGAACTTAGAGCATTTGCTAAAGAATCTGGTTTAATTAAACCTATAATCCTTGAACAAGTTAGACTTCTAGAAGAACAAGGTAAAAAATCAGAAGCTGTTGCTCTTGCTACAAAAGAAATGTCTAAGGCAATGGTAGGTGCTTCTGAGAAAATTCAAGGTGAGCAAGGTTATATTGTACGCGCTTTTAATGCTATTGCTTCTGGTGCTAAAAGTATGTGGGATGCTATTCTAAATATTGGTAGACCTACTTCTTTAAGTGATCAATTGGGTAGTGCCATCAAAAAAATGCAAGAACTTCAATCTGCAGGTGGTTCAAATACAGCTAGAAAAGATAAAATGGTTTCTTATCAAGCTGATGTCATTAAAGGTATTCTGGAACAGATTGGTGCAGAGCAACAACTCAAAAAAGAAAAAGAAGAGTCATCAAAAGCTGGTGCTGCTGGTGAAGAAGCTGATAAGGCTCGTAAAAAAGCTCAGGATGAATTAAATAAAGCTCTTGAATATACCAACGGTCTTCTTTCTAAGAGTGATGGTTTTACAGCAGATTATGCTGAAAAAGTACAGATGTTGAATGCTGCATTTAAAACCGGAAAATATTCTCTGGATAAACAAAATGAAGCATGGGCTGAACTTTTAAAATCTCAGCCTATCGTCAAGAAAGCTATTCAAGATGCTGCTGATGCAGAAAAAGAAAGAGCTAAAGCGTTAGAATTAATTGATAAACTTTCAGATAAATCAATTGGTTTTACTAAAGAATACAGTAGTTCTTTAAAGACCTTGGATAACGCTCTTCTTGAAGGCTGGATATCACAGGAACAGTTTAATGATTCTCTTGCTAATCTAGATCAAGGTCAGCCTATTATTCAGCGTTTAAGTAGAGCATATAATGATCTGAAAACTGCCCTTGGTTCTAATACTATAGCGATGGAAGGTCAAATTGATTCAATTCAAATTGAAAGACAGTTGATTGGTTCTTCGAATGAAGAAAGAGAATATCGCCTTGGTTTAATTAAGGCTGAAATTACATATCAAAAAGAATTACAAGCTATAATGGCTAAAATTCGTACTGGTGATTTGGTAGACCCCGGTAGAATCACAGAATTACTTCAGAAAGCTTCTGAAAATAGAAATCTTGGAATTAATTTAGTAAATGAAGAAGCTTCTCTTCGCTCTGCAAAGAAAGTTTTTGAACAATATACAGAATTTGCTTCTGGTGTTTCTAATGCAATTGAAACTGCTCTTTTCGAAGGCGGTGAAGCGGGTAAGAAAAAACTCAGGGATGTAATTGTTGCTGAATTAAGAAAACCAATTACACTAGTAATTAATGCTGTTGTCAATGCTACTCTTGGTAATATGCTTCAGGGGATTACCGGTGGTGCTGCTGGTAGTTTTGCCGGTTCAGCATCAGGTGGTTTATTATCAAATTTTGCAATCGGTGGTGCAACACTTGGTGCGCAAGCTACTGCATTTGGTCAGGGTATTGCATCTGGGTTTAGTACAGGTGCTCCGGTTTCATCTCTTGGCTCTGCAACTTCTGGTTCGTTTAATGCAGGTGCTTCGTATGGTGCTCCTGTAATTGGTGCAATCGGTGGTATGGCTATCAACAGGGGTATCTCTGGTGGATATCAAATCAATAAAACAGTAAATACTCTGCAAGATGTTGCAACGTTGACTGCTGCATTTGTTCCTGTCATTGGTCCATTACTTGCTTTAGGAACTGGTGCTATAAGTGGTCTTGCCAACAGAGCATTCGGCAGAAAACTAACTGATGTTGGTATTCAAGGTACAGTTGGTGGTCAGGCAGGCTTTGCTGGTCAACAATATACTTTTGAAAAAGGTGGTTGGTTTAGAAGTGATAAGACCACTACAAGTCAATTGGATGAAGCAACTAGAAGTGGGTTAGCTTCTGCTTTCAGAGTAATTAAATCTGGAATTTTAGATTTAACTGATTCAATTGGAATTGGTTCTGATGCTATTGATAACTTTTCAACATCCTTCAAAGTAAATCTAAAAGGTTTATCTGAAGAAGATGCAACGAAAGCAATCAACACAGAGTTTGCTAGAATTCAAGAACAAATGGCTAAAGCTGCTCTTGGTACAGATAAGTACACAAGACAGAATGAAAGCAGTTATGAAACTCTTGTTCGCCTAAGTAATTTTATGCAAACAATCAATGGTTCGTTTAAGAATCTTGGTTTTGAAACGTATAAACTCGAATTGGCATCCATTGACGCTGCACAAGCCTTTGTTGATTTGTTTGGTGGTATTGAAGGTTTTACTCAGGCTTTTAGTTTCTTCTATGAAAACTTCTTCAGTGATACTGAGAAAACTGCAAATCTCACAAGAGAGTTAACTACTGAATTTAATAAACTTGGTAAATCTCTACCTGCTACACGAGATGAGTTTAAACAAATGGTTATTACTGCAAAAGCTGCAGGTGATGATCAACTTGTTAAAAGTCTTCTTGACTTGCAGTATGCATTTGCTGATCTAGTACCAGTAACTGCTTCTGTAACTGAAGTAACTAAATCTGCCGCTGAAGAAGCTAAAGCAGCAGCAGGAAGTCGTAAACAACTTTTAGAAAGTTTACAGTCTTCTACTGATATTGCTTATGCTGCATTAGAGAGAACAATTGCTTCTGATAAGAAAGCGATAGATAAAAGTATCGCGTCAAAACAATCCGAAATTGATGAACGTGATAAACAACGCAGTATAACAGAATCTACGATCAACTCATTAACTTCTTTATTTGATTTATTAAAATCTAATATAAAAGAATTATATAACGAAGTAGATTCTGTAAGTTCAATGACTTTCAAATCAGCTAGACAGTTCATTTCAAATGCAGCTACAAGTGGTGTTCTACCTGATGAAAATCAATTATCTGATGCCATTGGCTCTGTTCGTACTGGTCTTGATAAGAACTATTATAAGACAAAAGCAGATGCAGAGAGAGATAGAATTATTCTTGCAAATGAATTAGTTGAAATTCAAAATCTAACTGAAAAACAACTAACTGATGAGCAGAAAATGCTCAAATCATTGGATAGTCAGATTGATTTATTGAAACAACAAATTGACGTATTGACTCTTCAGAAGACCGACCTCGATAATATTCTTGTTTCTGCTAAAGAGCAAGTAGATGCTATTCGTGGTGTTGATACTTCAATCAAAGATTTGAACACTGCAATAAGTGATCTAGCTACTGCAATCGCTGCACAATCCTCAGCAATGGCAAGTAGCGAACAGTGGATTTCATCTAATGGTTCTACTACTTGGTCAAGTACAGGTGGTGCTGTGGCAGTTTCAACTTCTGGTGGTGGTTATACCATCAGTGGAAAGAACGGTGAATCTTTTACCGGAACAGAGGTTGTTGATTGGGTAACAGGTCAGCTTGGAAAAGGTGATGCGCTATCTGTATATCAGAAAGCTATCGATACTGGTGTTAGTGCAAATAGTTTAGATGCAATAATGGGCTGGACACCTGGAACATCTAACGCATGGGCTGAAGAAAACAGTCTACCAAAATTTGCCAATGGTGGTTCTTATCAAGGTGGTCTTGCTCTTGTCGGTGAAACTGGTCCTGAATTGATTAACTTTAATCAAAGCGGTCAAGTTTACAATGCAGGTCAAACAGCTGGTTTACTTGGTGGTAGTTCCGATCTTGTTGATGAACTACAAGCACTACGTCAAGAAGTTGTAATGCTTAGAGCTGAGGTTCGTGCTGATGTACAACATAATGCAAAGACTGCTAAGTTACTCGATAGAGTAATTCCTGATGGTCAAAGTGTACAGGTTAAAACTGTAGTCTAAATATGAAGAGGGAGTTGATTCTCCCTTTTCTTTATAAGGAATAATATGAAGGTTATTAAACCGATTACATTTCAAAACAGTCAATTGATCAGTACAACTGCAGTTAATGCTGAAAGTAACTGGTCATCTGGTACAACATATGCACTAGGTGCAATTGTATCATATAATGGATTACGTTGGGAATCTTTACAAGCTACCAACTTAAATCATACACCTGATACATCACCAACTTGGTGGTTAGAGTTAGGTGCTACAAATCAATATGCAATGTTTGACCAAGTGGTCGATACAAGTACAACAGCCACTACAAGTTTAACCGTTGTTTATGCTCCGGGTGCTGTATTTAATTCGTTAGCTCTAATCAACGTAGACGCTGCTGTAATTAACATCACAATCAGAGATGGTTTATCTGGCCCTATTGTATATGAAAACTCTGCTGGTTTATCTGGTAGTAACGTTACAAACTGGTATGACTATTTCTTTTTAGATCCATTACTCAAAAGAACTCAAGTTGTATTCTCTGGTTTACCTGCATATATTAATGCGCATATTACCATTGAACTTACTAACTCCACAGGTGTACAAGTTTCTGTAGCACAAGTAATTGCTGGGGATTTAGCTTCATTAGGTCAAACTCAATACGGTGCGTCTGCTGGTATCGTAGATTACTCAATCAAAGAAACAGATGAATTTGGAACCACAAGTTTTGTAAAACGAGCATACAGTAAACGATTGAACTGTCAATTCTTCTTAGAGAATACTCAACTAAATCGTGTGCATTCATATCTAAGCTCGATCCGAGCTACACCAGCTGTTTGGGTTGCATCTGATAATCCACAGTTTGAAGAAGCGTTAATTGTCTATGGATTCTTCAGAGAATTTTCACTTGACATTGCTTATCCAAATAATAGTTTATATAGTTTAGAAATCGAAGGACTCACATAATATGACCACGATAACAACCTTGCCTACACCTCCTAGTAGAGAAGATCCAATTAACTTTGCGGATCGAGCCGATACCTTCCTTGGTGCATTACCAACCTTCGGTGATCAAGCTAACTTAGTAGCTGCTGAAATCAACGCAAATGCTGCAGCTGCTAGTACTGCTGAAACACAAGCTGAAGCCGCTGCTGCCGCTGCTCTTGCAACTGCAAACACCACTCTGTGGGTTAGCGGTACAACATATGCACAAGGTGTAGTTGTATACAGTCCAATTACCTTTCTAAGCTATCGAAGAAAAATTGCTGGTGCTGGTACAACAGATCCTTCTGCAGATACCACCAACTGGCAACTTGTAGCTGGTTCTGGTGATGTAACTTTAACTGGTACACAGACATTAACTAACAAAACTTTAACATCTCCTTCGCTGACAACACCTGTTTCAACTGCAGCTAGAGAAATTAAAGTTGCAATGCCAGCTAATAATTTTGATTTGGCTACGGCTAATTATTTCACAAAGACTATTAGTACAACAACCACTTTTACAGTAAGCAATGTTCCTACAACGGGTACAGCGATTGCTTTTATCTTAGATGCTACTAACGCTGGTTCTGCAACTATCACGTGGTTCTCAGGCGTTAAGTGGGCTGGCGGTACTGCTCCTACGCTGACTACATCAGGTAGAGATATCTTAGGTTTCTTTACTCATGATGCTGGTGCAACTTGGAATGGTTTGGTATTAGCTAAGGATATTAAATAAAGGAGTATTATGACAGCAAGAAATATTTTAATGGCTGCTGCAGGTGGTTCTACTGCCGCCAACTACATCGAAGACGTATTCAGCACATACCTCTACACAGGCAACGGCTCTACCCAGACGATCACCAACGGGATTGATCTGGCGGGTAAGGGTGGGATGGTTTGGCTAAAAAGCAGAGGCCCATCTGGATATAACCATTACCTGTATGACACCAACAGAGGCGCAACCAACGTCCTGTTTTCCAATCTTACAAACGCATCCGGGACTCAAGCCAACGGTTTGACAGCGTTCAACAACAATGGATTCACGCAAGGAAGTTTTATTGGAAGCAACGGAACAGGTGAAAACTACGCCTCCTGGACCTTTCGCAAAGCCCCCAAGTTCTTTGATGTAGTGACGTATACGGGGACAGGCTCAGTTCAAAACATCGCGCACAACCTTGGTTCTGTGCCGGGGTGCATGATTGTTAAAGGAACAACGCAAGCAAACGCTGGTAACTGGAACGTATATCATCGCTCTATTGGCAGCGGAAATCGCTTGATCTTAAACACAACAGACGCATCTTTAAGTGCCGCTACAACTTGGAACAACACCGATCCAACAGCCACTCAATTTACTGTCGGCACATCTTCTCAGATTAACAATTCTGGAGATCAATACGTAGCCTACCTATTCGCCCACGACGCAGGAGGCTTTGGCCTGACGGGTACGGACAATGTGATTTCGTGTGGGATTACAGATTCTGGCGGTAACGCAATTCTTGGGTTTGAGCCTCAATGGATTCTTGCCAAAGACCCAAACAACGTAGACAACTGGAAAATCATTGACACCATGCGCGGCTGGCGCAACGGTTCTACAGACAATTATTTGTTTGCTAACACGTCAGGCGCAGAAGGCACAAACGGCGGTCTTGGACACCCAACAGCAACAGGCTTTACTCTTGATGGTGGAACCCACATCTACATCGCCATCCGCCGTGGCCCGATGAAAGTGCCTACGGATGCAACGAAGGTGTTTAGCCCTGTTACATACACTGGCAATGGCACTGCTGGCACAACGACCACGGGAATCGTCACCGACCTTCTAATTTCGAGAGGGCGTAATCACGCCTCGTATCCGTTGAATGCGCTACTTGATCGGTTGCGCGGGGCGACCCGCTATCTGCTGACAAACTCTTACGGTGGCGCGTATTTTGGCGATCAAGCTGAAGCAACTGGAACAAACACTATAACGTCTTTTGCCAATATGAGCGGCGTTGCTGTCGGTACGGACGCTGTCGGCTTTTGCAATATCGACACAATTCAGTATGTGAATTGGGCACTAAGACGAGCTCCTAATTTTTTTGATGAAGTCTGCTACTCAGGATCAGGTTCAGCGACCACGGTTTCGCATAATTTGGGCGTTGCTCCAGAGTTGATTTTTGTGAAGTCAAGGAGCAACGCTAGAGATTGGGCGGTCTATCAATCTGGATTGGGCGCAACCAAGTATCTCAACTTGAATAACGCATCTGTTGGCGGCACAAGCAGCACCTACTGGAACGATACATCTCCAACTGATTCTGTCTTTTCAGTTGGAACCACTTTGGAAGTCAACAGTAGCGGCTGGACATACGTTGCGTATCTCTTTGCTTCTTGCCCCGGCGTGAGCAAGGTTGGCAGCTACACAGGCACAGGCACAACTCAGCAGATCAACTGTGGCTTCACAGCAGGTGCGAGGTTCGTCCTCATCAAGCGCACGGACAGCACTGGTGACTGGTACGTGTGGGACTCTGCCCGTGGCATCGTGGCAGGTAACGATCCCTACCTGCTCTTGAACAGCAATTCGGCTGAAGTGACATCGACTGACTACATTGACACCTACTCTGCTGGCTTTGAAATCAGTAGCACAGCGCCAGCGGCAATCAATGCGTCAGGTGGCACGTTTATTTATCTTGCAATCGCATAAACCAAAACCCTCTTAACCGAGGGTTTTCTTTAAGGAATAAATTATGTATATTAATACACAAACTAAACAATATCCAATTTCTGAGCAGGATATTCGTGCTTTAAATCCTAATACAAGTTTTCCATTTCCATTTCAATCTCCAGAAGAATATGCAGTTGTATTTCCAGTTCCAAAACCAGAATACAATACCGTAATCGAAGTAGCTGTTGAAGATATTCCTGAGTTAACTAGCAAAGGTACATGGCAGCAAACTTGGAAAGTACAATCTGCATTTACTGAATATACAGATGAAAAAGGTATTGTACACACGGTAGAAGAACAGAAAGAAGCTGCAATTACCAAGGATGTTGCTGAGAAAGCTAAAAGATTACAAGAAAGTGTAACTTATGCTACTCAACAGCGTTTAGATGAATTTGCTAAAACTCGCAATTATGATAGTATTTTATCAGCTTGTACTTATGCTACGTCTACAGTAGCGCAGTTTAAAACTGAAGGTCAATACTGCGTAGAAGCACGAGATACAACTTGGGCTAAACTATATGAAATTCTAGCTGAAGTTCAATCTGGTGTTCGTCCAGTGCCTGAAGGTTATACTGATATTGAAGGTGATCTTCCTGTATTGGTATGGCCTAGTGTGTAAGTAAATTATAAATTATTTACCTTGATTTAATTTACAAATCATGATATAATAGAGTTTATTATAGCCTGTCTTATTAACGTAAGACGGGCTTTTCTTTTTATTAATTTTAGCGGGTTATATTATGTCAGTAGAATCTCATGGTGCGACAGCGTTTGATACAACAATGGCTGCTATTGGTAGCAAAGCAACATATACTGGTGCGACCACAAGCATTTTAGGGTGGATCATGTCTTCAGAATTTGGTATACTTGTTGGTATTGTTTTAGGTGTTGGTGGTTTCTTAGTTAATTGGTATTATAAGTATAAACAAGATAAACGCGAACAAGAGCTACATGATCAACGTATGAAAAATGAGGGTAAACCTTTCGGTTTAGAATAATATGAAACAGACAGGTTTTATCCATCTGTGGTTATAGTGAAAGAGTTATAAATGCAATATCAGTTGAGTAAGACAAGAGTGGCCATTGCAGGGATTATGTTATCTGCCAGTGCTTTAATCAGCATTGCTACTCATGAGGGTTATAGAGAAACAGCATATATACCTATAGTCACTGAGGCGGGTTCTGACGTTCCGACAATCGGTTTTGGCAGCACAATGAACCTAGATGATACTCGGGTATCACTTGGTCAAAGAACAACGCCTGTAGCGGCTTTAAAGCGCCTTGGTGAGGATGTTGAGAAGTTTGAGACAGCAGTTAAAACCTGCGCCCCTGTTCCAATGTATCAATATGAATTCGATGCTTACGTTTCCCTTACTTATAATATTGGCGAAGGTGCTTTCTGTAAAAGTACATTAGCTAAAAAATTAATACAATATGATTATGAAGGAGCTTGCAAGGAAATTCTTCGTTGGGATAAGTTCCAAGGTAAACCACTCAAAGGTTTAACTATTCGTAGACAAGAAGAATACCAAACTTGCATCGGTAAATAATGACTTGGCAAACTAAACTTGTTGCAATATTATTAGTACTCACTAGCTTATTTGTTTGGCATAAATATGAAGTTTCTAAAGCAGTTACAAAAACGATAGCTGAACAAACTGCAATTTATAAAAAACAAGTTGATGAATTGACAATAAAAAGCCTGAAAGTTGAATCAGAATTAAAAACTCAGGTTGCTGCAATAAAAGGAGAAAAAGATGCTCAAGTTAAAAATATTGATCGTAAGTATCGTACTGCTATTGACAGCCTGCGCCAGCGTCAAGAAAGAAGTACCACAAGCAATTCTACCGGAAATTCCTGTAATGCAGAAAGCACCAAAGGAGCTACTGATGAGGGATTATTTGGAAGACATGCAGAAATCTCTCTTGGAATTGCTAGAGATGCCGAAAAATTAAAAACTTATTTAAATGCTTGTTATCAGCAATACGACATTCTTAAAGAAGAATTAGATAGTTATGCAAAGTAAAATTTGTAAAATATGTAAAGTTGAGAAAGATTTATCCGAGTATCATAAAGCACAAGATTTAAGATTTGGTGTATCAAATACATGTAAATCTTGTACAAAAATAAAAATGCAAAATTATTATGAAGATAATAAGGATAAAATACTTGATAAAAAGAAAAAGTTATACGCTAAATCAGATAAACTAAAATTACGAAATAAATCTTGGTCAGAAAATAATAAAGATAAAGTTAGGAAATACAGAAAAGATTGGATTTCTAAAAATAGAGACTTGAAACGTGAAACAAATGCTAGAAGACGAGCAGCAAGAAAGAGTGCTACTCCAAATTGGTTGACCAATCAAGACATTGAATTGCTGAGATTACATTATTTATTAGCTCAATTATTAAATGACTGTACTGGTGAAGAATATCACGTTGATCACATAGTTCCTTTACAGCATGAAAGTGTTTGTGGTCTTCATGTACCTTGGAATCTGCAAGTAATAACAGCAAGTGAAAATCTTAGTAAATATAATTATTTTGATATAAATAAATAAACCCCTTAGGAATTAACCTAAGGGGCTTTTTTACGTCTATAGTTTTATGCTACAAACTCTTTTAATTGTTCTGCAGTCATATAACCAGACTTTCGTTTTACAACCATGTTATCTTCAAACACTAATAACGTAGGTACACCACGGATTGTATTTTCACTTGCTGAAACAGGGTCTTCATCAATATCAATAATATTGACGGGAACATCCAGATCAATTGTTTGTAAAGTTTTTTTCAACTGTTGACAAGGATTGCAATACGATGCGCTGTAAATTACCAAGTTTTTCATGTTCCGTGCCTTTCTGTGTATAAATAACCATTTTGTTTTAATTGTTCGATTGCAATCTTTCTTTGATTAATTGCCATTTGTTTAGCTTCTGAACCAAATTTGTTTACAGAATAAGATTTACTCTTTTGTTTACCTTGTCCATCATGCCACACTGCCCGCCAAGAATTAGTTGACTGACAATACACAACTCCTGTCATTCCTGATTTATTATGCGACATCTTCTTAACATTATGAGAATTATCTACAGACAAAACTTTCTTTAAATTGTCAATTCTATTGTTGTGCGGATTTCCATCAACGTGATCTATAACACAACCTTTTTCTATTTCACATTCCATTAACATTTCATAAATAATTCTATGAATATAGTAAGATTTATTATCTACACTGACTGCAGAATTTCTTGGTAAACCATTTTTATAAAATCTTAAACAACCAGCAACTTCATCTTTTAGTGCAGTAATATTATTAAATCTCGGATTTCTTCTTGTAGTTTTCCATCGCAAACCTGTTGGTGAGTCTTCAGAATAGTAAAAAATATCGTTCCAATTTACTTTGCCCATACATCTTCCCAATTTCCTGTCAAAGCGCCTTTCGCATAATCGGTAACACGTTGTTCAAAGAAGTTAGTGTGTGTCGTACCAAGCATACCATCAACCCAAGGTAGAGGGTTCTTCTTAACCTTGAAAATACCTTTTAAACCAAGCGCAATTAATCTACGATCAGTAATGTAGCGAATATAGAGTTTAACTTCTTCTTTTGTTAAACCTTGCATTTCATTAATACCGAACGCCAAGTCAATAAACTTGTCTTCTAGTTCGACCATCTTTTCTGCAATTTTGTATAGTTGTGATTTTAAATCATCATTCCAGATGTGTTTGTTTTCTTTTACAAATTCTCTGAAAAGTTTAATCATGTTTTCTGTATGATGTGTTTCATCTGAAATTGACCAAGAAATAATCTGACCCATTCCTTTCATTTTACCAAAACGAGTAAAATTCAATAGCATTACAAATGAAGAGAACAGTTGCATTCCTTCTGTGAAGGCACTGAATACTGCAACCTGTTGAGCAATTGATTCTTTGTCTTGTAGAATAAACTCTTCAACATAATCGTGTTTAGCTTTCATTTCTTCATATTCAAGAAATTCATTGTACGTTGTTTCTGGCATTCCTAAAGTTTCAATCAAGTGCGAATACGCAGCAATGTGAATTGCTTCCCTAGCAGCAAAGCTACTTAGCATCATGCGAATTTCTGGAGCAGGAAAAACAGGAAGATAATTATTTACATAAGCACCTGCAACATCAATATCCCCTTGAGTAAAGAATCTAAAAATGTGAGTTAGAAAATCTTTTTCTTGCTGTGTAAGTTTGTTTTTCCAGTCATTTGTGTCTTCTAGCATCGGTACTTCAGTGTGCAACCAATGCATCTTTTCAGATTCCAGAAAGGCATCAAACGCCCAAGGATAACTGAAAGGTTTAAATGTATTTCGTTTATCTGTTAGTTTCAATTTTTGTTTCATATAACTCCTTAAAAGGTGAGCCGAAGCTCACCATTATACATCAACCTTCACAAGCAAGACAAGTTTCGTTGTTAACAAGTGCAAGAGTATCGATTTCATCTTCAATGCGTTTGCGTTCAATTTTCTGACCAACTTTGTCAGCTTTCTTTAGTTTCGCACTACGTACATAATACAGAGATTTCAAACCCTGCTTCCATGCTTGGAAATGCACAGCGTGTAAATATTTTACGTTTACATCTGGTCTGAAGAATAAGTTTGTACTAATTGCTTGATCAACAAATTGTTGTCTGTCCGAGCATTGTTCGATGATCCACCTTTGATCGATTTCGTTTGCGGTTTTGAATACGTCTTTAGAATATTCATCCATCCACTCCAAATGCTGAACCGAACCATCATTGGCAATAATACTTGCCCACACATCATCATACCACGATTCTTCTTTTCCTTGTGCTTGAATTTTGATAATTGCGTCCAAGAACTTGTTTTTGTTCAAATAAGCACCCGAGCTTGTATCTTGACGATATGCATTCGCTGAATAAGGTTCAATGCTAGGACTGGTATTACCCATAATGATTGAACTGGAGGCATTTGGTGCAACCGCCATTACGTGGCTACATCTTTTCATTACTCCATATTCAGCAGCATCTGGACAAGAACCTCGTAGTACAGCAAGATCATAGTTTGCTTTATCTAAACTATTACGAATGTGTTTAAACATTTTAATGTTTGTACCTTTTGCAATAGCGCCTTCAAAAGCAATGTTATTCTTCTGTAGATAAGCATGATATCCTAATGCTCCAACACCTATGCTCCTTTCTCGATATGCACTGTATCTTGCACGAGAAATTTCATCTGGTGCGTTTTGTACAAAATATTCTACAACATTGTCTAGCATTTCAAGAATGTCTCGAAGGAACATTTCGTTGTTTTTCCATTCATCATAGTACTCAAGATTTACAGATGATAAACAACAAACTGCTGTTCGTTCTTCATTTGTAGCTAAACTAATTTCACTACAAAGATTACTACCGTGGTTTTTCAATCCGAGTTTCTTTTGATAATCTGGTAACCCTTCATTTGCTCTATCGATAAACCAAATATAAGGCTCACCGGTTTGCATGCGAAGTTCTAGCAATTTCATCCAAAGTGCTTTTGCTGAAACAACCTCAGTGACTTTTCCGTTGTGAGGCTGAATTAACTCCCAAGAATCATCTGCTGTTGGATCAATCATGCATTTTTCAATCAGTTGCATAAAATTGTCGCTTACATTTACACCGTGATTCAGATTCAAAGTTCTTAGATTTTGATCACCTGTTGGTTTACGCATTTCTAAAAATTGAATAATATCTGGATGACTAATATCAAGATATGCAGCATATGAACCTCTGCGAGTTGTCCCTTGTTTGTATGCAAGACTAGATGCATCGTAAACTTTAAGGTGAGGCATCACACCAGCAGATTTTTCATCAACACCACGAATTCCTACGTGAATACCAACACCACCACCCATCATTGATAGCCAGTTCGTTTCTGAAAGATTGTTTACTAGACCTTCAGAAGTATCATTTAGATAATTCAAATAACAACTAATTGGTAAGCCTCTTTTATTTCTACCAAAAGAAAGAATTGGAGTTGAATACGACAACCAGTGCCTGCTTGAATAATTATATAAACGCTGTGCATGTTCTTGATCTGTTGCAAATGCTGCACTTACAAATGCAAATCTATCTTGTGGAGAGGTTTCATCTTCTCGCATATAAGATTCTCTAAGTCTCTTGATACCAAGTTCATCGAACAATGTATCCCTTGAATAATCTTTTACAATGTTATGCATTAATTTTCCTCTTTAACTTCACTATATTTATCTCTTGCCTCTAGCAAAGCTTGACCATCTTCTGTCAAATATTTACTACGATAGAGGTCTTCTAGGATTCTACTTCCGCTTGCTTTATCAATTGCTTCTTTACTTGCATATCCTGTTGAAATCCAATCAGGATCAATTCGTTCTTCACCTACCCAACGACTACATACTACGACTTCATTGAATCTATTTCGATGTTGAAGGCCATCTTGTCTCTGAAATGGTTTATTTGTATCCATCCCTAGACTAAATAGAAACTTCTTAAATTCATCTTGATTATTTTCAAACTCACAAGAGTAATTTGGCATTACTTTAATGATTTCTGATTCTGAAATAATACTCAAGGCAACAATTGCACTTGGACGAATATATTTTTTGCTTTTTGGGGTCATACTACAATCCTTAAAAGAAGCGGAACTTACGATTATATCACACGATTTACGGTAATTCAAGGTGTTTATTGTCACCATGAAACGCAGTTCCACTGTATTTAAAATCCATTACAAACTTGATAACAGCCATTGCTACCAAAGTGCCTACTACTGACATTATCCCTATTAGAATTAGGGGAATTAAAATGTTAGCACAAGTCATTCTTTACTCCTTTCTGTATATTCAAAACCCAATTCTTTTAATCTTTGAATATTTAAATCTCGCCATTCACACGCAAGTCGAAGTGCTTCACTTTCCCCATATTTTAAATGAGAAAAATTTTTACAACGTCGAATTCCATGTTCATCTACATAAGATGATTGATAGTTTAAATTTCTAAATTTATTAGAATATCTTAGAGATACACCAGCAAAACCACTAGTATTTGTAATGTTAAGCTTTAAATTTCTGGCATTATTCTCTTTGCTCTTTACTTTTAAATTAGATGTTTTATTATTAAAAGGATTTCCATCCAAATGATCTATTACCATTCCATAAGGAATCTCACCATTTAACATTTCATATATTACTCGATGTGCTTGGTATAATTTTCCAAACAAGCCAACTCTTATTGCTGATTTTGAACCATCTTTTCTGTATTGAAATTTACCAGCTTCTTTTCCGATTTTAGCTTTTCCAATTGAAACTCTCCATCTTAGAAATGTTGAACTTGTTTCATCATAGTGTAAATAGTCTTCAAATTTTATTTTCTGTGAGTTTTTCATTTGTTAAAAATTCTAAAATAAACATTGCGTTAACAATTACTGCACTCATATGATACATATTTGGTTCAGAACTCTCAGGGTCATACACTTCGCCTCTTCTATGGGCTTCTAAGTGCCTATAAAGGGCATCTAGATAACGTTGACTAGCATTTGGTACTTTCTTCCAGTTATCACGCTCTTTGTATTTCTTTAATCCAATTGTAAGATTACGAGCTACTTCCATTAGAGCATGAGGTGGAATCAGCGTGTACTGAAGTTTATCACTGTCATATTTTGTACCTGCAAGTTGAGTTGTAATACTTGGAAGTTGTTTTACAACAAAACTTTCTGGATTAAAATCTTTAATTTCTTGTGTAATTGATTTCATAGGTTCTTCCTGAAGAGGTTTCCAAATAATTCGTTTTGTCAAACAATTTACATATTGAGTTGACTCAGAGCACTTCTTATAATCATTTCTAAATGAGCAATCAGTACATTGTCCTGCAAACGATTCTTCAACTGGAGTATATGGTTTACCATCTGTGAAGATGCAAGTGTTAATTGCCATAACCTTCAAATCCTTTTTCAAGTAGTTCATCAGGAATGCAGTTTGAAAGATCATTAGATACAAAACCAAGAGGTTTCATAATCTTGTCATTATAATTCTTAATCACGAAGCAATCACCCTCTTTATTGTACTCTACGAACACTTGTATACCTTCATTCTCATAGTGTCGAGCAGTGTAGATTGCATCGAGTTCATGATCTACAAACTTTGTAAGGTTATTTGCTGCAGTGTCTCGCATTGCTTTATTTACATCAACACCAAGATTCTCCAGCTTTTGTAGAAGACCGAGAGTAACAACCATTACATCAATTGCACCATCTAAAACTTCTTTTACATTATTTTCGTAAAGACCATCTTTGATTTCTTTGGTTTCTTCTTCAATCAGCTTGTACTGGAACTCAATGTCTTTCCATTTTACAAGATTATGTTTACCACCAATTGTGTTAAATTCATAGCATTCATCTTGGAAATCACGAATGTCGTAGGATTCAATTTTTTCAATAGTTGTCATTATTCACCTTTCTTAGCTGATTTAATTGTATCAAACACAAGTTCTGCATCATCCATTGCTTCACCAAGGTAATTAAACCAAAACAACGGCAATGTTAAAACCCAAATGATATACAAAACAAATTTCATGTTGTGATCAATCAACCACTGCACCCAAGGTCTAACCATATTTTCTCCTTTACTAAACAAAAAATCCCTATGACTAGCATAGGGAGTATTGTATCACAATTAACGTGCAGTAATCAATAGACTATTGCGCTTTTCTTTAGAGTTTTTAGCTTGGCGTGTACGACTACGATGACCGCAATCATTACAGACAACTTCTGCAAACTCAGAGACTGGAGTATACACTGAATTTCCGGTGTATTCTACATCATCTGAACCACATACAGGACAACGAGCAGTATCGTCTTCAAAGAAGTGACCAGCATTAGCAGGACGGGTATCAAATGCACGTAGACGCATGTAAACACGTTCTAGTAGAACTACGTCTTGTTCGTTATAGTCTACCATATCTTGTAGTGCATCTTTGTCACCAGCCATACAGCGAATCCATAGGGAAATGCCCGTTGTTTCCACCTTCCTCCCTACATCAAGATAGTTACCAAGCGAATCAAGCTTATTACTATTGAATCGCAGGCCTTTGGCAATTTGCAATGTATCTACAACCTTTACAGTCTTTGGTGGAGGCATACCATGAGAGATTAGACGAGTCTTAAATAAAGGTACATCAAATCGTGCTGCGTTGTGAGCTACAACCAAATCAGCAGCTTCGAATGCTTCGTATAGACCACATACAATACGAGTATCGTCACCCTTGATTGCTTCATCAGAAGTTAGCACCATTTTAGTTACTGCTTCATCACCTAGAAACTTCCAGCAAGCGGATAGTAGAAAACCGCCTTCACGTAAAACTGATTCAGTACCGATGTTTTGTTTCCAACGACCGAAAGTAGCTACGATACTCGGTGTGCTTTCTAGGTCAAAGAATAAAATTTTTGGACCATCTTTTTTCTTAGGGAAAGCAACATCTTCTGGATCATATTGTAATTCAGTAGACAAGTTAAATCGATTCCATACGTCATTTACACTAGACTTACTGATACCGAGTTCTCCAGCAATTGTACGACTGGACAAACCAATCATTTTCATTTCTAGAATTTGCTGAATTATTTCTTGTGAATGTTTCATTTATATCCTCTCGCAAGTGAATCACTACATGTGATTGTATTTGGTATTCCTGTATACCAATGATTATTTTGATTCGGTTGTATAGGAATCTTATTTAGTGCTGCACTCAAAGAAGAATATAGTGTCTCTGCTTCAACTTTTGTCATTGAAATAGTTGTACCATCTTCAAGAGTTATTACAATATTATTATCGACTTTAATCATTGATGTTTCCATCTACAATTTTACAATCATTTTTATATACCCAATTCAGCGCATTATAAGTACCACCTTCTCTTGTCCAATATGCCTTATCTTCAACATAATAAACAATGAATTCTTCACCGATTCGATCTCTATACCAAAGCATAGAATTGCTGCAATCTGTAATTTTAATTTTCATTTTTGATTTCTCCTATGAATTTTCGAATTGTATCATAGTTATGCTGTCGTGTCAATACCCAAATAGCAAATTTGTTAAGTTGATCTTTTGTGGCACAATTTTTCATTGTATTAGCTAGATTACTTATGACTTGTATATTGTCTCTAACGTACCCTAATTCTGGTATAATTCTATCTAAACTTGGAGATTTTGATTTATCACCATTTCTTTCTGAGACCGATAATTCCAATCCTAGAATCGGGCAGAATTTTGGTATTTGAATATCATCTATTGTCAAATCAAAAGGAATTTGTTTTTTAGAAGCTCGTTCTTTTGCTCTTCTGAGCATATATTTTGCCAAATTTTTAGGATAATCATTTTCTTTAAATGTTTTCATTTTTAAAAGAATTTCTTCTGAATTTTCAGCATAATACTCTTTTTGCTTTTTAAGCACTTCTTCTTTATTTTTAGAATACCATTCTTGTTTTCGATCTTTCTCACAAAGTTTACAAATATATTGTCTTCCATCTCTATTACGTTTTGCAACATGAAAATCTTCAAGTGGTTTTTCTAATTTACAAATTCGACATTTCTTTAACATCTTTTATCCAGTCTCTTAATATTTCATATGAAAATTCTCTACTTAGGATTCCACGTTGAAATAATTTCTTACGTTCAGCATCGTTTTTACCTTTTTCTAAACCCATAAGTTCTAATAATTGATCTTTCTCAGAACTTTTAAGTTTATTAAATGCAGTATTAATTTTCTTAATCCACATTGGATGTCGATACCTTGTATCAGGTTCACGTTCAAGATAATCAGCACATTCTCGCATCAGAGTAGGTAAATCATTAGGATACCACCATTGTATCAACCGAACATACGCATTTTCAGCTTTACCTAAGAAAGCATTCACTTGACGATGTAAAATACCACGTACAAACTGTTCATCATCATGTGCATGGTCAGTTACATGTTGTTTAGCTGAAATTTCAAGACCTGTGACTAAGCATTTGTTCTCCTGCTCTTGTGTCAGTTGTTGGCGAACCTTAGTTACTTCAGAAGTGTTATATAGATCAATAGTCATCGTGATCCTGTAATCTTTTATCTATCCGTTCATCAACATGAATTGGTCTTCGCTCCAATCGATCAATAATATCATCCATTTCACCAATGATAGATTCTTGATCATATAATGCTTGTGCAGCTTCTTCAAGCAATTCAGCGATTCGATCAGGCTTACCTTCTTGTACAGATTTACGAGTTGTGATATTTCGTCGTATCTCTGCACGTTTCCTCAGTCTATAAATTAAATCGTTATTCATAAATACAAATATCTCTTTTGTGTTATGCATTTGGTTTCTTGTGCAAGATTAGATTCATCTTCAAAGTATCTTGTAAATGTAACTTCTACAATTCTCCACTTTACATCAGTATCCCATTTTAGATCATCATACTTTTCTTTAGCAGCATGAAATGATTCAAATCTACGATTCAAGCAAGGGAACCAACTAATTCCAGAAGTAAAACCAGTATTTTCTATTTCAAACCATATAATTTGTTTCATATTACAATCTTTCGTTCATCCATAAAGTCAAATACATCGCTTGGGTCTTTCCAACTACGTTTCATATAAGCGCATTGCCAATACAATCTTAACATGCTCAACCAATCAGCTTCATGCTGCACACCATGACAATCTGTATACTCAAACTTCTCAGGATACAGGCGTTTAAACTCATTGAACATGATCTGCATAACTTCCTGTTCGGTCTTAGCGTCAAGAAGGGCATTCATAGCCTTTGTAGGACCATATTTTACATTGGATAGGGTGTACCCACAGTATGTATCTGCTGTGTCTCCTGCAAGTGTTTGTAGAGCTAAGAATTTTAATCCATTGCCTTTAACTGCTGTTTTTTCTTTCCATAGTTCACCAACATCAGGCAGAAGTTCAAGCTTCCAGTCATCTTTACCCCAATTCAACAAAGTAACACCTTGACATTGATAGCTGTCTTTATCAACACTAGCTAACACAGCTTCTCTACCTGCATTTAAATACTCATAAGAACGAATTGTAACAACGTCATCGACTTCGTATTCTTCTACGAGTTGAGCGCCATATTTCTTACGCATGTAAGCTCTTGTAGCTTCTAGATGAATTGGCTTTAGAGTATCATCACGATTGTCTTTGTATGGTGTAGGTAGTGGTAACTTGTGTCTGAAAGTTTTACCTGTTCCAAGATACACTTCTACGTTGTCTGCCCATGCTGCTTCTTGTAGTTTCTCCATGAGGTTTTTTACAGTAGCCAACGCAATTGACACATCAACTGGTGTCTGAACATCCTCAATTTCATAATCTTCTGCTTTATATTCAAAGCCTTTTTCGATCACAAACTTTTTGAGTTCCGTTCTATTCTTGAATTCTTTTTTATTACCTGCTTTTTTAATCGTAGCAATAATTGATCTTTTTTCTGCTGCGGCTGCATATCTATATGCAATAAGATCACCATCAATGATTAGTGTTCTATCACTCATTCTTTTTATCCTCAGTTAAATAAATGAATACTTCCAAACCTTTTCCTCTTGCTTGAAGAATCATGTTTGCTGTTCCTTTACTTTCACCATCCCAAACTGCAATTAAAGCATCAGCATAATTCGCCATTTGCGAATTGCGAATAGGACCAGCTTTTCTACCATGTGTATTCCAATCAGCAGGAAATACTTTAATTGGAATATTCAAATTTTTTGCAATGCACTCACCTAGATAATCTACACCCCTTGCACCACCTGAAACAATTTCTGTTGCTTTAAAACCAGATTTAGCATATGCCGTTCTAACAAGGTTGTAATCAGTGATATCTCGACCACCTGCAATAATGACTTTCATAATGACCCCTAAAGAAAAACCCGAAGGGTATTAATCCTCCGGGTTGCTGAAATTAGCTACGAGCTACATTAATGGTTTCTAGAATCTCGTCACTCTTCTTTTTGAGTTCATCAACCTTGTCAGTAACAATGGCTTTAGCGACAGCACTCAAAATAGCAGGTTCAAGACCACTTTCTTTTGCTTCAGCTTTAATTTCCTTGATCTGTTCAGCAAGTGATTGCTCTTCAGTATAAAGGCGAACTAGTTTTGCAATTGCGGTTTTCTTATCCATATCAATCCTTTTTAATAACAGACTTACTCATCCAAGTTAGATTCAGTAGAACTACTGCAAACCAACTATAGAAGTTGTAGGGAATTGCTAAAATTGGGAATAATGTATTGAGTGACCAAATAATTGCAAGTGGTCCGAATACGAGTAATAGACCCAAGAAAGCAACGAAGAGCAGGGAGCCAAGAATATCAGCGGTATACTTTGTCATTTACTTTCTCCTTAATTAAAATGGTAGGTCTTCGTCGTCTTCGGCAGCAGATTCAGCTTTAGCGGCTTTAGCAGGTTTTGCTTCTTTAGCTGGCTTTTCAGCCTTAGCCGGTGCAGAACCTTCATCACCGAATTCATCACCGGGATTGTAGTCGCTTTCTTGAGCAACGTATTCAATCATCTTAGTGACTAGAACGTTCTTTAGATACAGTGAAGCCGTACCGTTGGTGCGTTCAAACTTATCAATACTAATTGAACCTAGAGAACCATTTGCAGGTAGTTTGCTGTTGGTTACATCAACTAGTGTAGAACCTACTTTTTCGAAGACCTTGGGTTTGTATAGTTCAGGAACTTCCTTACCTGTCTTACCTAGTTGGGTAGACTTACGAAGGGTTACAACCCATACATTCTTACCAGCATCTTCTGGTGGAGCTACTTTGTAGATACCTTCGAATTCAGTAGTTTTTACCTTTTTAACTGAAACTTTAGCATCAACACCTTTAGCAAACTCTTCATATGCGTCAATCGTATCTTCGTCAGCAATAGCAATGGAAGCTTTCCATTCATCAGGCTTGGCGGGTTCACCAGCTTTGACAAAAGCCTTTACCGGCTTGTTGAGTTGGACGTATACAAGCATACCTGTTAGTTTATTCATAATAATTTCCTTTCGACTAATTATAGGAAGACTACCCTTAATACGGTAAGGGTTAAACCGAAATGAGATTATAGCAAATCTCAGATTCAATGTCAAGTAGACTTTAAGTACTACTGGTGGGTCAGGCTGGACTTGAACCAGCACTATCTCGATTATGAGTCGAGGGCTTCACCTTTAAGCTACTGACCCATGTTCGTGACGGTTACGTTCTCCGTCTTAGCATTTCGTCGCTAACGTAGCAGTACGCCCTTTGCAGATACTCTTTGGTAGGTAGCTAACCTCTTGTTCAAAGGGTAAGGTTTGGTACGAGTGGAGGGATTCGAACCCTCAAGCCCATTACAGGCGGCGGTGTTTAAGACCGCTACGTATACCCGTTCCGTCACACTCGCTTAAATTATATTTTAAAGAATTTCGTCACTGTAACTTCTTTCGGCTGAACAAAAAACCATTCATTGAAATCTGCACCAACATATGATGCATAGAAACCTTCGAATTTTACATAGACAGATTCATCACTAGATGAAAATTTATATACTGACCAATAATGATCACCTTGACCTTCACCACCATAATTGTCTACGTGTTCAAATTTAACACCTTGGTCTGAAGCGATTTTACGGAAATCACTTACTTCATCAGAATCCCAAGTAATGTTATCTGAAATTTCAGAGTGGAAAAACTTATTGATAATATCATAACCACCATCGTTCAGAAGTTCTGTTACTTTAGCATTTAGAGACATGTTATTTCCTTTCAAGGTTTGTAAGCTTTAAAGATTGTACAAGTAACTGGTTGTGGTTTAACAAAAGTCCAGCTACTATACTCATTACCATTATATGATGAATATTGACAATCAATACGAATATATCCTTGAAGTTGATTTCTTAGATCAGATACTTTAAAGATTGTATACACTGGATATTCACTCAGATCGTAGTCATCGACTCCACCAATAATTTTATACATGTCATTATCAAATGTAGCTGAATCATACTCAAGTTTCAGATTCACATGTGATAGACTGTCATTAATTTCATTGATTAATGATTTATTAGCACCATGTCCATCTAGATCAACAAGATTAAATACTGAAGGAACAAAAGCGGATTTGAATCGCTTATCCCATGTTAAACTATTTTGCAATTCTTTAATCTTTTGCTGTGCTTCACGCTGAATCTCAACGATCTGTTCTTCAACTGTCAATTCTTTAAATGTTACCGGTCCTTTAGGTTGTGCCATTCTCTAGTTCCTTTCCAATATTTTCAAACTTCATTGTATCACACAATTCCATCACTTCTGGATAATAATCAATTGCATGATCACGAAACCAACCACTACATAATGTAGTACAAACTTTATCCAATGCTCTTAGATACGCATGTTTAACTGAATAATTCCAATCTTTTGGTACTAAGAACCGTTCAATTGCAATTACCTGTGTTTCCTCAGCAACGCATTTAGTCTTATCTTCCAGAGATAGTTTATCCCATAGATCATGTTCACACCATGCACTGCTACTATCACGTTGAAGTCGAGTATACAACGGTTTATCGTAGTACGCAACAAGTTCGTGCAAATAATCATGATTGTATTTTTTAGTTACATAATCATCGAAAAATTCATCTACACTTTTCTTCAGGCTTGGATGACCTTGTGGGAAAGCTTTTATTGTTAGTGCAATACGATCTTGTAATACACCTTCCATGAAACTATCATATTGCTGTCGTTTAACAAACTGTAAATGCTTATGATAGTGTGTAATGTGCTTTTGAAAGCTTAGATCACGCCATAGATGACTACGTTTGATAATTGATAAACCCCACATATCGACAACATATAGTTTATGACCGTTAAAATTTACATTTGCTACATTTGTAAATTTTTCAAATTCAGAGTTATTTAAAAATGCAGGATCATGCCACTCAGCACCTTCAATTGGTTCATCGCTAATAATATCCCAATCGGCATTAGGTTTCAACTGAAAATCTTTATTCCAGTATGCTAATGCTCGTGAACCGATCAATAGTTTCATATTACTCCTTTGTTTGGTGCGACAGGATGGAATTGAACCACCGACCAAGGAATTATGAGTTCCCTGCTCTAACCACTGAGCTACTGTCGCAAGTTATAGTTCAGTATATTCCGTATCTTAGTTCCTCGTCATGCTTTAGCTCACATGCGTCATAAAACCCAAATAGTAAACCACGTTCGTTTACCCAACCTGAAATATACTGAACTATAACCACCTTCCCTAAAAGGTAATTATAGTGTCTTGTTACATCCGGGCGACAACCCTTTGGTCTAAGAAATCCTGCAGTACCACACCATCAGTACTTACATTTTTTAATGATAGGGCTTTCACCTACCTCGCTCGAAGTGTGCCGCTAACTCTAGGGATTCGAGCAACAGGCATAAGCGGGACTAACTTTAGTATAACTGGATGGACTCAAACCATCGGCTTGGTTTACCCTCTGGCATTTGGTCCTTCACCATGAAGAGGTTCCTGCTCTACCCACTGAGCTACAGTTATATTCTGGTGCGAGTGGAGGGATTCGAACCCCCATTGACTCCATTACGGTACTATGATGTAGAAGATCATTCCGGTACACTCGCTTAACCTCAATTATACATCAGATTTATCCTTCATGTCAACAATTCGCAAAATATTTTCTTTGATGTTGAGTTGTGCAATCAAGTTCAAGTCACTTTTTGGCATGCTCATGCTAGAACGTAGTATACCATACTCATCGAACTGTTGCAATGTACCATATTCTTTGTTGTATTTATACGACATCTTTCTGTTCATAGTTCCACCCTCCCACATCGTGTGTTTTAAACGTAGCTTTTGAGAGATTAATTACGTGCGCAGGCATTGCTTTGCTTGTACCAGAGAACCATTCTTCTTCAAAAGCACATAAACAACTTGATAAATGATGTTCATGTGATAGCTCATAAATCCACAATGGTAAAACGTTATTCCAACTCACATCAACCTCCAATAACTAGCTTTTCAGCTTCTTGCACATAGTAATCAAAATCGATATCACCAACAAAGTCCTGCATGTTGTTACATGTCTTGACATTCCATGCTGTATCGATACCCATACGACGATCTGACTTATCTTCACTATCCGGTAGTGCTGGCATTAATTTCATGAGTTTACCACCAGTTTTACATGGATAGTAGCGACAAATATTCTGTTGTTTTTCTACACGACCGTCTTCGTATTCTAGCACAAGCGATGAACTACGAGGTACTTTGGTACGTAGCATAAAATCAAAGATGTTTCCGTCAGCAAAGTGCTTTTCTACAAATTGCCGGATATCAGTATCATGTAGCATCTTAGCTTCAGCAGCCATTGGAATAACCAATGCAGACTGATTCTGATGCCAACCTAGACCTTCGTATTGGTATGCACCTTTGCGTTTTACTTTCATTGTTTCTCCCATGATTTTCTGAATAATTAAATTTTTGCTCAAATTCTAATCGAACCTTGGCAGCTTCTTCTATTGTATCAAAAAGTCCAAGACTAATACGTTTACCATTAACATTAATTCTTGCTCTATAACGATTGCCAAACTTACTCACACCAATTACATTAGTTGTATTGTTTGAATACAAAGATTTGTTCTTCATATTAATACACCTATCCGCAATTCTCAAATTAGTAAGTTTATTATTTCCTCTATTACCGTCAACATGGTCAATTTCAAAATTATCCGAAATATCTGTATTAAACATATATAGAAATGCTAGTCGATGTGCTTTATATCGTTTACCTTGAATGGATATAATTAAATATCCTTCACCTGATAAAACTGAAAGTATTTTGTTTTTGATAACAAAATTACCCCAACGATCTAAATAGCCAATTCTTGTAAAAATTCCAGTATTTGGATCATAATGTATAAACGATCTTAGTTTCTCTTGAGTTATCATTTTACTCCTTATATACGCTCAGATAATTATTTACATCACGGATTATCATCTTAGAATAATCTACTCTTTCCATTTGAAGTTTTGTAAGTTGTTCCCATTCTTTCACAATACGTACTAATTTTTCATCATCTTCACATTTACAACAAAACGTAATACCGTCTGTATTTGCCATTACCATTTTAAAATTGATATTGTTTTGGTAAAACATATCAATCAATAGACACAAGGTTAGTTGTCCACCGATTGTAATCGACATTGTGAATTTAGGATCATAAAATACAGAGTATTTATCATTCGATTTACCATATGTTCCATTTAATGCAAGTTTAAGCATTGCATTTTCAGCACTGGTCTTTGGATAAGACTTGCGTTGTTCATACATGTCTTTATAAATATCACAAAACTTTTCCGTAAGATGTTCAGGATAAATTCGATTTGAAATCGCTAGATTTGGGTAATAGCTAGAAACATCATAGTCAATCAAGTTCCAACTTTTAGTTGATTTTACAATCTTGTTTGACAAACTACCATGAATACCACCTACACCAAAATCAAGTCTAAAACCGTCTACAACAACGTTTAGAGTCTCGGCAATACGGTAGCATCCCCAATACGATTTCTTAGGCACACGGACCTTTTTAGGCTTCTTTGTGAGGTCAGGTAGACCATCGGCATCTAGCTTATACTCAGTCACATGATTACCATTGGCATCGAAGAGATATTCAGTAGCTTTTAGTTCTTCTTCTTCAATCCAACCAAGAGGGTGTTCCTTCTTGAATTCTGCAATTTCTACATCAGTTGGCTTACCTTTAAATTTCTTGCGCTTTTCGGTTAGTTCTGCATATTGTGCAACATCACCAAGCTCATGCTCTTCAAGATCAGAGAACACACCTTTAGTCTCAGTGATTACCTGACGAGAGAACCAATCATAAACTGCTTTAAATTCTGGACGAGAGAATGAATAGTAATCGAAAAGACAATCTGCAATAGCAATCTTAGGACGCTTAGTTTGCTTCATGACTTTCTTACCATCTTTGAATTCAGTAAGCTTTACACCAGCTTCTTCAAGTTTCATCTGAAAGTATTCTGCACCGATTTTAGTATCATCTGCGTTTAGTACGATACTCCCCATTGTCTCTGACATTTTGAATCGGAAATCAACTTGCTCCTGAGACTTCAGTAGAAACTGTCGAGTAGCTTCAACGTCATGTTCGTTATAGGAAACAATCTCAGCGATATCTTCTTTAGATAGATTTGCATCGATAGCAAATGGTAGGTCTTCAATATTGTTCATACGCATATTGAATTCCAGCATCTTCAGACTTGTGGCTTTAGCTTTGTTGTTGAAGTGGTGAATGCGATACAGGTCTAGCTGTTTGATAAACTGCTCTTCCGAACGAACAGTATTACCAAATCCATTATCCTTAAATGAATCGATCTGTTCTTGTGCCCATGAGAAAACTTTAGATGCAATACCTGCACCTGTTTTGGGTAGACGATCACGTTGAAGAATGAACTTATGCACAATAGGGTAGTCGAATCCGATGTTGTTGAATCCAACCATATACATTTCGTTCTCAGTCAAATAGTCTAAGCAGCGAAAAATGTCTGCACTCTGATCATTGAAGGCAGAACACTCAAATGTTTTCTTGAATTTACCATCAGCACGAACAATACTGAAGGTAAATACTTCTTTGTATGTCTCGATATCGTACACCCATAGTTTAGTCAATTCCATCTTTTACTGCTCCAAATAAAGAAAACCTAGAGTCTATCACAACTCTAGGCTTCTGTCAAGTTCAATTAGCGTTGTTGTTCAACCATTCATCAAGGTTGTGCAACGTATGTGTTTCGTTATCATAGTATACCATTCCAGCAGGACCAGTGATACCACAGATACGATTCTTACTGAGTACAACTTTTGTAGTGTTGCGTTCAGTTGGGTCTTCTGCATATTTATTCCGACTTAGCAAAATATTAGCAGAGGCAGACTTGATGATCGTAGAACTACCCATAATCTCTTCTTCAGTAAAACTACCACCTTGTGAAGAACTTGGTGAATTGCTAGATGATGAAGATTTACGAACATGGTTAATAAAGATCAGAGTTACATTGTGACTCTTAATAATACCTTTAGCCCACTTCATGAATAGTGCCTGTTCATCAATTCCTAGACCATCCAAGATATCCTGCAATGGATCAAGTACAATGATTCTACAACCACATGATACCACAAGCTCCTCTACTGTATCTTGAATCTCTTCAATACTACCATCACGGTTATCAAGTAGATAGAAACGATGTTGACCATCTTCATTATAGAAAAGCTCATTTGCTTTTTCACGTACATTGTCAGATTCTAGCAATTGCTTTTTAGCACTATCATCTTGAATCAATGATAGCTTACGACTCAAATGCCGACCAAGTAGCGTTTCACCATATTGACCAGAATCAAGTTCCATAGAAACGATACCAATCTTGTGTGGTGAATTGAAAATCCAGTAATAGATCATTTCATTAACGAATGATGTTTTACCTAGACCAGTACCAGCAGCAACGTTCACGATGTGACCAAGTGGTAGACCACCAACTAGCATATCGTTTAGTGTCTTCATGAATGGTGGGAATGGCACTTTAGGAATTACTGCCTGTTCCAGAATCTTGGAGTATAAGTCACCAGAACCAACAACACCAACTGGAGTATAACGTTTAGCATTATAGAAATCAGCTACAAAATCCTTACCTGCTTCATTCTCAAGGTATTCATTAGCATCCTTATAACGAAGACCCATTACCTTGACCTTACCTTTTGGTAGTGCCTTCACAATGTCTTCAATTGCTTCTTTACCAGCCTTGTCATTGTCGTAGCATAGGATGATGTTATCAAACATGTCAAAGAACTTATACTGTGCCGCAATCTGCTTTTTGGAGTTAGCACCAGTAGTTGGACTAACTACAGCAGTCTCAAATGTACTACCACGAGTTTTATTGTAGTCAGCAAGCATCTGATATGCAGATAGTGCATCTACTTCACCTTCAGTGATTAGAATATATTTACCACCACGATTGAATCGGAATTGACCAAATAATTCACAATCAGCACCAGTGCGACCAACAGAACGGAAATTCTTTGGTACTTCACGAATCTTGTAACCAGTCAATTGACCTTCCTGTGTTACAGGGTAATATTGTTCAATGACTTCACCTGTTTGTGCTGAATAAGTATACCTGCAACTGTAGTACTTACTGACTTCTAGAGTAATACCCCGAAAACCTCTTGGGTCAACTGAAGTTTCAGCTTTGATTTCATCACGTTGTTCTTCATTGATTACGGGTTTACTACTAGGTTTGACTTCCATTTCTTCTTCCTTTCCTACAGATGATTTAACTCGTGGTTTCTTTCGTGTGTCTTTTAATTGACTGCGATACTCCTGACTTACAGAAGTATCACCACAGACGAAGCAATGATAACTTGAATCGTCATAAATTGCTTTTCCGTCTGATGACCCGCAAGCTTTACATTGTGTATGTTTAATAAATTGCGCCATTATTCTCCCATTTTTAGCAACCAGCGATTACTTATACACTTGAATGAACGATTATGCACTGAATTACTCTTAAACACAATACCTTCACGTTCTGAACCGTTGAGTTGTGATTTACCTTCTGCATCAGTTAGAACACTAGATACACTGGAACCAACAAGTGTAATAGATTCAGCGAGGATTGGAATGTGCTTTAGACCAATACGCTCACACGCAGCTTTTAGCTGTACTGGCAAAATATATTCGCCTGTATGAGTATTGTACATGTCGTATACATAGAAGTCAAGTACAACTTTGTACTGATTTCCTTGGATACCTTCACCAATCATTTCACCTTGAATAGCCATTCCCTTCATGCTATTTCGACGCATGATACCTTCAACATCAAACTTACGTGCTACTTTCCAGAATGAATTGTTTTCATCTTCTTTAAGATCAAGATTACGTGAACATACGTGAAATACATCTTCATCATCCAGATACATTGTGCAAGATGAACCATCAAGTTTTTCAGTAACAGACCAAGTATCTTCTTGGAATGCTCCATTAAACTCTTTTACAAGATTCTGTACTCGTTCTTGATCAGTCTTTGGTACTAGCGAAGGGAAGTTACCACGAACTTGACCAGCAAGTTGAGCAGGAATTGGTTTCTCCCATTTTAGAATACCAAGTAGCTCAGTTACATCAGAGCCTTCTTCACAAACGAAAAACTCTCCGGGTGCAATTTTGTTACTAGCAACCGATTCAGGAAGTAGTAAACCTTGAGAAAGTTGTCCTTTGAGTTTTACAGTACGCAGTCGTTCACCTTTAATACCTTCGAACTCACGAGGTTCTTTTCCTTTGGATAGAAATGGTGCTAGTTCATGCGGAACCCATGAATCCACCTCCAAAAACACCACCAAGTCATCTGGTTCATATTTACCAACAGAATCAACCACCCACCAACCACCTACCCGATAAGCACAAATTTTATCTGCATCAGGAATAGATTTTACTTCTTCAATTTTACGAATAGTTGCAAGCTTTCGTTCACTCATTTTCCATGCCTTTCTGTATAACCTGCTCCAAGAGCATTGAGTAATTCTAATTGTTCTTTTCTCCAATTACAAGCATCTTGAAATGCTACTTCCTTGTGCAAAGTAAAAGGAAACTTTTTACGAATTAATTTTCCATTTAAATCTGAAACAAAGGCTTCATAATAAAGATAAGTTCCATCATTTGAAGATGTCAATGATACACCTACAACACCTGTTTTATTTCTATGTGACAATTTTACATTTCTAGCATTTCTTATGAAATCAACTTCACGAAGATTATCCATTTTATTATTAAATGGATTACCGTCAATGTGATCAATAATTTTTGTAACAGGGCTACCTGTACATATTTCCCAAATTAGATTATGATTATAATATACTTTGTTATCAAAACAAGTTCTAATACATTTTGGATCACCGTTTTTTCTGAATGTCAATGAACCAACGCTTTCTCCTTTTAAGTAAACAATTCTTCCATTCCAAAGAATTCTGTTCTTACTTGCAATCAAACCTGTTTTTGAATTTTCATCGTATTCTATATAATCAAATATCTCGTCCATCTCTAATTCCTAAAAATATCGGAAATCTTGGTGTTTTGTAACCAGTACCTACATCGAAGTACTTCACTTTGGCTAGTTGACCAATCAGTGAATCTCGCTGTTGCCACAATTGTACACGAAGTTGATCATTAAAACCACTACCGCAAGAAAAAATTTGACCTTCTTTTGTTCGAAGAATAAGCGCACCCATTAGATCAACAGCGACTAATCCATCCTTAGCAGTACTACGTTCAGTACGACCTAGTTCATTAGTCTTAGCTTCATTGTGATTTTCATACTTTGGTTCAAATCCAATGATTTCAAACTCATTGTCAACAAAACGTTTTACTTTTTGTAGTTCTGGATTCTTAGTACCAGATCGACCACATTTGTAAATACCATCTGGATCACGAAGCATTACACCTTCAGCACCAATTGCAAGAAATTCAGCTTCAAACTTATTCACTTCATTTTCATTGTCTACCAAAATACTCGGTAGAAACCGCACACGATCAGGAAGCTCAATAGGAATCTTACCAATGCGAGTGACATAATCGGCTGGATGAAATCTATCAAACACCCAAAATGTAAAATCAGGTTCACCAGACTGACGCATTACACCACTTGTACTTTGATTAAATACATCAGGAGCGTTTTTATCACCTACGATAAGCTCACCATCCATACCTTCTAGAATATCGGCATGTTGCTTGAAATAAGCCTGAATAGAAGCATTTGGAATAGGTTTGAGACTACGTGAATAGCCAACACCACCAAATACAATGCAGCGAATACCATCAAGTTTTTCACTTAGATACATGGGGTATTTTTGTGCTTTGACTTTTGTATGTTCAATTGCGAGAAGTGGTTTAAAGCCTTGTGGAATCATCTTGGACCTACTTTCAAAATACGATAACGTTTGTTTCCAATCTTTAGATAAAGACCAGCATGATAAAAAATCTTTGGACTTTGCCAGATTAGCTTAGGAATAACCATGTGACAAATCCTCTAAGGTCTTGATTATAGCATCAGCAATCTTGGTTAAATGCTCAACACGAGATTCTTTTGTAGGGAATACACCTAACCAACCGGAATGATTCATGAAAGTATATTCATAGATTTTACTACCACCTACATCTGGAAATGCACAATACAGTTGACCATAACGTAGACGAACATAACCAACAATGTACGTGATACCGTCAAGACCGTTATAAATTACATCATATTGTTCTGGACATGCACCGCAAGTACCAATGAATTTTAGACCATTGATAACAAAGTCTGGTTTATTATTTGCAAATTCACTGTTGTATGGTTTCATTCTTCATTATCCCATTCATTAATTATTTCACACGCTACATCCCAACCTCCCCAATTATCTACACCAGCACCCTCTAATGCACATAACCAGCGATCACGTTCAAGTAATCTATTATATTCCTCTTCAGGAACCATTACAATTTTATCACCTACATTCATTCTTGCACCTTCGCTTTCAGTTTAGCAATTTCATCCTGAAGTTTGAGTTCGATCAATTCTACGGTTTGCTTACCTACATTGCTCTCAACTACAGTTTGTGCAGTATATGCACCTGCCATCATCCACATTGTACGTTCACTTGGGAGTACAACTGTCATTAGCATACTAGATAAGATAACGGCAATAGGCCACTTGTAGAACTTACCACGATTTTTCCAATTATGTTCATTTGAGATTAGATATCCAATCGTATAGATTGTGTAAATACATACTGTAGCTCCAAAAATAAGAGCAACTGCTTTTGTAAGTCCTGTGATTACTCCAGCAAGATAAACCAAAAGTGCTAATGTCATTTCAATACTCCTAGAATCATATTAATACCTTGAACAACCTGCATCTGCTCCATTGGATTTAGTTGCTGCCATGTACGACCATCACCAAACTTAGCAGATACTGCTTGCCAAAATTTTTCTACATCACTCATTTTGAATTCTCCTTAACACTTTTAAGACTCTCACTACTTACCCAATATATTAAACGATTACTACAGGTAACTGCTTCCCTACCGGTAAAAAAAGATGAAATTTCTGTTACTTCATCCAATCCACCACAAATAGCAGATGCATCTTTAATATCACGAAGATTTACCGATTGATAACAACCAGTGAGCATAAAAGTAAGAATAATTGTAGACAAGAATTTCATTTTAACTCCTTTGGTAAATTTCAATTACTTCAGTAGCATGTCGCTTTAGGCGATCAATCTCTACTTCACCTTTGATTTCAACATAGTCTACATCAGTTTGATTTGCGGCATCATCCATCGGTTGAGCCATATCAAGTTCTTCAAACAGATAATCGATTTCGTCTTTGTCAAGAGTTTCTAGTGTAGCATCATCTGGTACTTCAATTGCATAAGTTTTACAGATTGTTACATTTACTTCATACCATTTGCTCATGCTAACCTCTCATTTCTATAAGCAAGTTCTTTAACAAGCAAGTCTTCGGTGAACGTACCATGAATGTGCGTTTGTGTCCGAAGAATATTACGAATATGATCAGTTGTCAAATCACACAAATGAATGTAGTGCTTTGGTTGATCACCCATTCTACCATAAGAACCCCATGTAAAAGCCATTCGTTGCTTTTCAAATGGATCATCACTTGTGACTGTTAGGTCTTCTGCTTGTACTTGATTGATTGAGCGACGAATATAGTCATTGCCACCATCTACAATGTATAGTTCACCTGAAATAGTGTCTTTGTACTCTTTGTAGTCATGACGATGATAGCTACGAAGGTAAGTGCCATCTGGCGTGATGATCGCATTACGTAAGATTGTTTGTGTCATAGTTACCTTTCGATTTTGATATTGACGATTACGCTCGGACTCTTACGCATTTGTATTACATACCACATTGCATCTTGCTGGTTACACATGTGCGTCTTGTCCTGAATTGTACCATCATTTTTCTTTTCTTGCCAAACCAGTCTGACTAAATGTTGGTTTGTTGTTTTCATACCACTCTTCATACCACTCTTCATACCACTCTTCGAATTCCTTGCGGTTGCGTTCAATCTTTGCGTTGTATTCATCTAGCATTTCCTTTGTTGCTGGTTTGTAGATTGTATTGCGTGTTTCAAAACTACCGTCATCAAACTTTTGCTTAACGGTAGATGTGCGTACATCTGGACAATCACCAAGGTGTGGATGACCAAGAACTACTTCTAGACTTGCTACTTCATTTGTAGGATTCCACATCCAGAAGTAAGGTACACCAGTAAAATACACAATTGGTTTATTATACATGAGAATTTTCCTTTCTTGGCTCATTTTGAAATAAATGAAGATTTATCTTTGCTGAAAGATAAGAATTGTGTGCTGATTCCCGAGTTTCAAAGAACCCTAAAAAATGAGTGACACCAAGAATTGTAATCTGTGCTGCCCATTTTCCTGCTTTTTTGTTCCAGTGGGTTCCTCTTTTCATTCCTCTTGAATCCAAATTTTGCATGTTTTCGGATTGAGATGCCTCCCTTAAATTTTCAATACGATTGTCTATTTTATTACCATTTATATGGTCAAGAGATTTAGAAGGAAAACAATTGTTTACCCATAACCACGCCAATCTATGTGCGTAGTACTGTTTTCCTCCAAGGCGAATCATAACATAGCCTGCACCGTTTGTACCACCTGCCACATCATTTATTTTAGCACCATTCTTACGTTTAACTTTCCATCTAAAAACACCTTCTGATGGATCATAATTAAATGTAGAATGTAACAATTCTTTTATTTTATTTATTTCTTTCATGTTACAATTTCCTTTCGTTGTTACGTAAGTTATACCTTACATTATACATGATTTCTAAGCATTACGTAAGTTATATCTTACATTATACTTCAGTTAATACTTAAATATAAAATAAATAGATTCCTAGATTTAGATTCCTGAGTTTGTCATCCATCGCTTGTCCCTCCACGCTGCCCTCCCTGCCTCCCATGCTGCGAATTGTACACGTTTAAAAAATTCTTGTCAAGGGGTTGCACAAAGAAATTTTCTGTGCTACACTTCAGTTCATCTCAACAACTCTAAGGAGTAAACAAATGGAAATGAAACGTGAATTCTTGCACATGGTAGATCGCATGGGTCTAGAAGATGGTGAACTATCTCTAGCTGAAATTGTATGGCAAAAAGCTGAACGTGCTATGCAGGGTAAACCAACACAGGAGGCTGTATTGCTCAAAGCAGAACACACTATTGAGTCTAATCCACATGTACTATCTCGTCAAGAAGTTCAATTTCTGACAATGATGATCACTGATATGCTAAATACTGCACAGATCAACATGTATAAACTCAAACAAGCAACTCAAAATGCATGGTTACTCTGTGATCCTGAAGATGAAACAACCAAAGAAAATTTCGAAGGTCTGAATCACCTTCGTTCGTACCAACGTAAAATTTCACCGATGATGCGTAAGCTTGAAAAGATTCAACATAAACTGAAGAAACAACGATGAAAGAAAAGAAACGCTATACACTGGTTGCTACTTGTTTTGATCGCAAAGGTCGAATCCTTGGTACTGGTACAAATAACTATCACAAGTCTCACCCTCTGATGCAGCACTTTGCTGTTAAAGCTGGTGAGTCTGACGAAAAGATTTATTTGCATGCAGAACTATCTGCTGTGCTACAATCTGGTCGCAAAGAGATCGATAGTATCCTTGTACAGCGTTTCCATTCTAACGGTGATATGGCGAATGCAATGCCATGTCCTACGTGTCAACAGATGCTAAAATCCTTTGGTATGCGTCTGGTTCGTTATACTCATGAAGAAGGAATTAAAGAATATGCTATCCATGTTTAAACTGAAACTTGAAATTGTAGAATTTGCAAATGGTAAATTTGCAGTAAGAAAGAAACGTTTTTTATTGCCTGATCTTTATTATAGCAAACATGAATGCTATGCTTGGCGTGATCCTTCACATGTCATGTCCTATTGTGCAGTTGATACGCTAGAAGAAGCCAAAGATATTCTTTATAGGTCTACATTGAAAATTAAAGAAGTTCATCATGGCGAAACAATCTGAACTTGATGATGTGTACATGGGTACTGCAATCTTGCATTCTCGGTTATCAAAAGCCAAAAGAGCGCAAGTTGGTGCAGTACTTGTTACAAATCATGGTGTAACTCTTACTGGTTACAACGGCACTCCTTCTGGTCTAGCTAATGAGTGCGAAACACCTGAAAATCTAACCAAACCAGAAGTTATTCACGCTGAGTTGAACTGCATCATGAAAGCTGCTCGTGAAGGTGTTAGTTGTATTGGTGCAACAGTCTATGTTACACTATCACCTTGTGTACAATGCAGTGCTATGTTGGTTCAAGCTGGTGTTAAACGTGTTGTATACCATCAACTATATCGTGATACGTTTGGAATTGCTTTGCTACAAGACGCTGGAGTTGTGGTACAATCCTATGATCAATCTCAGAAAGGTTAACAAATGAAACTACATCCTGCACTTCAAACTCGACTCAAAGAAACTAAAGAACGTTATGAGCAAGTAACTCTATTTGCTGAGAAGCTTCCAATGTTTGCTGATCAAATTATTAGTAGTGAACATACTGGTGATTCTTATTGTTCATTGGCTCGTCATTATAAAGGAATGTATTTCAATTGGGATATCAATTGGGGTGCGCATCGTCCGACTAATTATCCTGAAGATCAACCTTGTGAAATTGGTTTAGTAAATGTTTATATTAATTGCATGAGTCTATTTCATGATGATCTGTATTCATTTGCACGTAGTGAATTAGATAAAGTTGTTGGTAAAATTAAATACTATTTCTACGATGATCTGAATAGTACATTTTATTTTAAACCAGATGAAGTTGAAGCTGGTCTAGATGCTATTGTTGAGTGGTATAATTCAACCAAAGCATATGCTGATGCACAACTCAAAGAAATCAAACGTAAAGAACTTAAACGACAACTGAAGGAATTGCAATGAATAAACAAATTCAAATCGGTGCAGATATTCATGCTGGTGACGGTGGATATAGTGAAGGTACAAAAGAAGGTTACGATGCATTTGTAAAACAACGCAATCAATGCAAACCTACTTTGTATTTAATCCGTGGTGTTCCCGGTGCAGGTAAATCTACCTTTGCTGACAGTATGTGGGAATGTGGTCTTGTAGATATAGTTATTGAAGCAGATCATTATTTTTATAGGAATGGTGATTATAATTTCAAAGCTGAAGAATTAGGTGAAGCACATCAAAATTGTCAAATGAATACTCGATTTTGGCTTCTTGAAGGTAGAAATGTAGCAGTATCAAATACTTCAGTTTCAGAATGGGAAGTTGGTATTTATGAAACAATGGCAATTGAAAGCAATGCTAAATTTGTAAGTATCATTGTTGAAAATCGTCATGGTAACTCAAGTATTCATGGTGTACCATCTGAAAAAGTAGAACAGATGAAAAAGAAGTTTTCGGTTAAGTTGTAAGGAATAAAATGCTCAATACATATGATCAACAAATGAATCTAGTCAATCGTGGTTTAGCTACGTTGCGTAATGATGGAAAATATACCACTTTTCGCTATGCACGTAAAGCCATGTATGAATATCTTTGGAGAAAAATACCTGCCTTGCGTGAATGCCGTGGGCATGTTTACCATAATGAAACCCATGAGTTAATTCAAGCCGCACCAACTAAAAGCTTCGGTTATCTTGAACGTGGTTGGTGGGTAAATAAACCATTGGATACGCCTGTTCAAATCTATAAAAAGATCAACGGATTCATGGCTTGTGCTACCATTTATAATGGTGAGCTAATTGTTTCAACTACGGGCACTACAACTAGTGATTATGCAAAATGGGCACGAGAGTTGATCGAACGTGATTATAAATTTTATGATATGGTTATTGATTCTGAAGTCAGTGCATTATTTGAAGTTGTAGTACCCCAAGACCCACACATTGTTCAAGAGCGTGAAGGGTTACATCTATTAGGTGTACGTGAAAAAGTCAATGGTAACTTTCATCCTATGGGTGAATCACATAATGTAACTTTAAAACAAGCACTTGAACTTGCTAAAGTTGATCGCGGTGAAGGTTTTATGATGTACCCAATGAAACAAGATGGAAACTATGATTATAATGATTGCTGTAAACTAAAAAGTGAATATTACGCAGGTAAGAAAAAACTTATGCGTATGACGCCAAAGAATGTAGAAATCATGTATAAAGATGTGCATCATTTTAAACAACAACTATCTAACTACTGGTATGCTTCTGCGAAATCTGTTGTTAGACGGGTTGACAAAGAAGTTTGGTTAGAATACACTGATCAAGAACGTAGAACCTTTCTTGAAACTTATAGTGAGGATTTTTAAATGAAAATATTTTGTAGTGACCTTCATTTCGGTCATAAACGAATCGTAGAATTTACGAATCGTGGGGTTGAGTGCAGTTCACAAGAAAATCATGACTTGTGGTTAATTGATCTGTGGAATCGAGAAGTTTCTGCCGGTGATGTAGTATATCATCTTGGTGACTTTTCATTCTTTAAAAAGTACGAAGATGTAGCCAATGTTGCAAGTCAACTCAAAGGTAATAAGATTTTCATCAAAGGTAATCATGATCGTCGTGAACATCTGGATCAACTCGTAAAAGATGGTCTGATTGCAGCATGGCATGATTACAAAGAAATCAAACTTGGCGATACTTCAGTAGTACTTTTTCATTTCGCTATTGCCAGTTGGCACAAACAAGGATATGGTGCATATCATTTACATGGTCATTGTCATGGTAATTTTAAGGATTCACACGGAAAAATGCTTGACGTAGGTATTGATAGCATGTATAATTTGTATGGAGTTCATGGTTTTGTTGACGAAAACCAAATTCATGAAATTATGAAAGATAAACAAATTTATCTTGCAGATCAACATAGAAAAGAAGTAATGTAAGTTACTTTGCAAAAGAAAGGATTTATCATGAAAAAAATCAATGGCGTAAAATGCAGGACAGCAACTGAAAGTCTTAAATATATTATCAAAAGGGCTGGAGCAAATAAAATTGGTCCGACTAAATCGGATTTAACAAAAAATCCAACATGGAGTAATTGCATGTATGAATATCCTTCTGGTAACAATTGTGCAGTTGGATGCTTGTTTTCTAAAGAGCAGTTGAAATATATTAATAAATATAATTCTAATAATATTAGTATTGATGCACTTTCCAATGTTATTGGAGTTAAAAATATCGAAACAGTAACAGGATTAAAACTACAAGATTTGATTAGTCTTCAAGAAATTCACGATGAGGCTGTAGATGAATATCAGGACTATAATCACAACCGCATAAGTACTGCAGTTATTGAAGAATCTCAGAAACTACTAAATAAATATAAAGGAATCAAATGACAATTAGTGCAACAGTAATTGCAGACAGCATTAGCCCAGAAGGTGCTCGCATTACTACATTGGAACTTGAATACCCACGATTCATTCATGCTGAACTAATGACACATCGTATGTTCAGTCGTAACAGTGCATCGAGTCGTGCTATTCCAATTAAAACAATGCTTGATGCCATCATCTTTAATCCTGCTACTCCTGTTCATTGGGGTAAAAACCAAGCTGGTATGCAGGCTAAAGAAGAGCTAGAGCAACCGCATAAAATTCGTGCCCAAGCACTTTGGAATTCAGCAAAATCTGCTGCTGTAATGCATTCAGATCAGATGCATGAAATGGGTGTACATAAGCAAATTGCTAATCGTATTACCGAACCATTCCAGCATATGAAAGTAGTTGTAACATCTACCGAATGGAACAACTGGGATTGGTTGCGTAATCATCCTGATGCACAACCTGAAATTAAAGTACTAGCAGAAAAAACAATTGAAGCTCGTGCAAATTCTTTACCTCAGAAACTTAATCATGGTGAATGGCATGTACCTTATGTAAAAACTGTAAGAAATAATGTTGGTTGGCTATCTTATTATGATGAACATGAACGTGAAATTTCTGCACATGAAGCTATCATGATCAGTGCAAGTTGTTGTGCTCAAACATCATACCGCAAGTCAGACACCAGTCTAGAAAAGGCAGAAACGATCTACAAGCGTCTAATTGAGAGTGAACCATGTCATGCCTCACCTGTAGAACATCAAGCTGCTGTGATCGATTTTAGCTATGTTGTTGAAGGTAAATCAAATACATGGCCTGTTGGTATTACACATATTGATCGTGAAGGTAATCTGTGGTCTGGTAATTTCCGTGGTTGGGTGCAGTATCGCCAACTTGTACCTAATAATGTAAAGAAAGGTTGATCATGATTAATGAAAAAGAAAGTCTTATTACACAGACTGATCTTTTTGAACTCTTTAACTACGATGAAATTACCGGAATTGTAATTTGGAAAAAATCTAGAAGTAATAGAATTAAATTAGGAACAAAAGTTGGTAGTTTATCAAAACATGGTTATCTTCAGGTTAGATTAAATGGTAAATTATGGCTGCTTCATAGATTGATTTGGTTAATGAAAACAGGTAATTTTCCAAAATTATATATAGATCACATCAACGGTATTCGTTCTGACAATTCTTGGAATAATCTTCGAGAGGTTAATAGAAATCAAAATATGCAAAATATCCATAATTCTCATTTTGATTCAGCAACAGGACTTCTTGGTGTAACCTTCGATAAACAATCTGGAAAATATAAAGCCCAGATGACAGTAAATGGTGAAAAAGTTTTGAATAAGCTATTTAATACACCAGATGAAGCAAGAGAATGTTATTTGAGAGTAAAGGAAGAAATCAAAAATGATAAGTAATGTGGATATTAAAGATTGGGAAATGCTTGCTGTACCATTACCTCTAAAAGAACTGAAGGTAAACGATATTTTCAGTATTGAAGGTAGTAATGAAATGTTTGAGCACTATGGTAAATTAGGTAATTCTATTATTGCTGGTTTAATCAGCATTAAACACATGCGAGTACCTTATAATCTTCCTGACTTCTTGAAAGTATATAAGTGGAAAAAGCCGGTGTAAACAAAAGTACAGCATATAAGAACTTGATTCGCAAAGTATCTTCAACTTCTGGTTATCACATCTATGAGGTTGAAGATGTACTGAATCACTTTATTGGTCATATTCAGCATTTACTTGCAGAAGGTAATGATGTAAAAATCTCAGGTATTGGAACAATTAGTGTTACAACTATGAAAGATGTAACAAGGGTTCTAAATGATGAAGAAATCTGCTATGATGCATACCGTCTATCAATTTCGATGGACGTGCCAATGCGGCGATTCATGCAGGAGAATGCTGGTGGAAAATCAAGTACCAAATAATTGCAAGACGAGCGAAAGCAAGTATATGTGGCCTTTTCCAATATATAATGATCAACGAACGGAGGAAAGTCAGAAGCTTCTAAATACTAAGCGTTTTCCAAAACAAAAGGAAGACACCTCGGATTGGGAAGAAGCTCTGTTTTAACGATGAAAATACTAAGTATAGAACGAATTCTAAATACGAAAGGATTACCAGCATGGGTATATAAAGCTGCTTTTGAATTAAAAGTCAGCGGGTATCTACCTACTGGTGAATTCTTTGAAAAACTTGATGATGAAGAACTGAAGCATCTACGAGAATGCGCCAAGAATGTAAGTACAAAAGATTTCTTTAGTTTTGAAACAATGTCAAGACAAGAAGAAGAAAATCTTGAGTTCCTTACATTACTGTGTTTCATTCTTGCTGTTGGTGAAGGTGAAGTAGATATAACACCAGACATGCTATCTGTGCTACTCGAATCATTGTTTATTTTCATCAGTATTGAATATATGTATCGTCAGAAAGAAATTGATGTTATTCGTGAAAATTATTCTTTGATTGATGGTAGTAAATCTGTTATCAAAGCGAAAGGATCGAAATGAGAGTTCATATTGGTAGATATCCAAAAGATGCAAGTAATCGTAAAATTTCTGTTAAACTTCACAAGTGGGATAGCTGGAATGCAGACAATACTCTGGCTATTATTGCACATCCTCTGTTGATTCAACTGAAAGCAACCAAACATGGTTCACCACTTGTTGATGACGAGGATGTTCCAGATGAATTAAAATCAACATCAGCACCTCCAAAAGAAAATGAATATGATGTAGATGCTAATCATTTTAAGCGATGGGATTGGGTTATGGATGAAATGATCTTTGCCATGCAAGAAGTTGCGTATGGTGATGATTCACAATTTTACGATCATTCAGAAGTTGATGAAGCTGCTGATATCAATACACAAGTAAAACAAATTAAAATAGATCGTGTTGGTCTTGATGCATATCATACTAGAGTCCAAAACGGTTGTCGATTATTTGGTCGTTATTTCCAGAATCTTTGGGATTGAATATGAAAACATATGAAGAATTAGAACGTGAAGCATATATTAATGGTGATGTTAAACTTGCTGATGTATATTCAAAAGCCGCTGAATTGGAAGAGGCTTTGAATAATGAAGAAGATTTATATGCCGAAATTAATGATCTTCGAGATGAAAATGCTAATCTGGAATATGACATCTCAGATTTAGAAGCAGACGTAGAATTCTATCGACAAAAAGCAGTACGAGCCGAGGGAAAACTTGAAGAAATCGCAGCAAGAAGCTTATCTCATGAGATTCGATAAGCAAAAATTGAAGAATAAACTTGACAAATTAGTTGAGATTGATGTATACTCTAGATTCTCTGAATCAGATTTAGAATTTGTACATAAAGAAGATGAAGACAATGCATTGTATCTAATGGATAGTTACAATGAGTTTAACCAAGAAAGGAAATATTATGACTGAACAAGAATTTAAACAAGCTCTAGACAAAGTAGTGCTAGAAGGTATTAATAATGTTGGTGTTAACATTGTACTTGGTACATTGGCAGTAGTAACTCGTTTTACAGAAGTTGTATATGACATGCAAACAGTAGAACGTTTGGGTCAAAGTGCAGTTGAAGCAAAAGCTGCAGCAGAGGCTAATAAATAAATAATGAATGAAGTTAACTTTGAAATCGAACTTCAAGATTTAGTACATCGTGCTAATCGTGAAGAAGTACCAATTGATTACATCTACTCAATTCTTAATCGTCAAACAATCATTGCTGAAACGATTTTACGTCTAGGTATTGAAAAAGCATACAAAGAAAGGTTTCACTAATGCGATACATCACAAAATGGAATAATGGTTTTCACAAGGTATTTGATACTGAAAAGTACGAAGATGCTATGATCTGTAATCTCAAGACAGAAGCAGAATTTCACTGCAAACGTCTAAATTCTAAAGGTTAATAACCTGTTAGACCGTAGGTTATTCCTGCGGTCTATTTTTTATGTTACAATCTAGACTCTTAATCTTTAGGAGGTGAAATGAACAAAAAAAGACGGTGCGCCTGAATACATCTATGAAGCCATCGCCGCCATCCGAGCAAGAAAGGAAAACACATGAGCCAACCAACTTGGGAACAAGCCATTGAACATGGTCCGGCAGGGCGTTTACCTGAGCCGTATCAAACACACTGGGATAGTATCTCAGCAGGCATCTCGCACGTGTATTTCGCATCTGACGACGACTATGACGAAGCGTTGGGAAGGGAAATGACAGAAGAAGAATTTAATAAGTTTTCAGAGTGGGACTGGCAACGACAAAAGCGAGTGATCGCTGTAGCGTTCTTTGAGATGTTAAGGTTAGTCAAGAATGATTTGCTTCGTATGTCTACACTAGCAGAGTTGATTCGTAATGCTCAAGCTGCCGAGCGCGAGGCGTGTGCTAGATTAGCAGAGACGCCTGTGGGCGAGTACGAAGTCGTTGTGGCTTGTGGAACTGATCCTATTCCACAACGCATTCCACGTTATCTTGATTCACACGATATTGCCGCAGCCATCCGCGCAAGAAAAGACAATACACTAAGTTGCACTTGAAAGCACCGAAGCAACAAAAAGAAGAATAAACAACCGTGAATTTCACTAAGTAATTCAAATCAATAAAAATTCTATGCTTGACGAACCTTGTAAGACAAGATTCTATGCTACAATGCACCTGTCATCAACACATAAGGAGTATCCGATGAAACACGTTCCTGAATTTGAAGTTCTAATCGTCCGCAACACTACAGTTCATCGTCTATATGATGTTGTTCGTGTAGACTACATGAATGAAGATGTAGAATTTATTGCTCAAGCTCTTGCGTATGAAGAAGCTGTGGGTCTTGTCGTTGAACTGGAAGAAACCAACTAATTAAATTAAATCATGCAAGAAATCATTTCTCAACACTGTTTCGCTATGCAATCCTCTTACTTTAAAACCAGCAAAGAAAAATCTCGTAAATTTCGTCGTGAGTACGATGATGAACATCAAAGTCGGCAATTTGAAAAGAAACGTGAGAAATATCGTGATGAACGTAGGAAACAAAAACGTGAAAACTTTGGCTTCCAAAGTTAAATTCGTACTGAAAACTGGAGTTAATGTGTTCTGGAAAATTCTTATTGTAGTATTTATCGGTTGGGCACTTGTTGATTACAATCAAACTGTCAATGAAGAGCGCAACAAGCGACAATCTATTGAACGAGAATTCAAAGAAAAAGAGAAACGATGTATCACTGATGCTTTGTATCATGAAGCTCGTAGTGAAGGTGTAGTTGGTATGAAGGCTGTAGCGAATGTAATTCACAATCGCTACGAGCATCCTGCTTATCCTGATACTTATTGTGGTATAATCAATCAACGCAAACAGTTCAGCTATACTTTGGAAAATAAACCACAAGGGATGATGCTGAAAGCCGTACATCGTGATAAAAATGCATATCAAACTGCGGAACAAATCGCTGATGAAATGCTAGAAGGTAATTTCCAAAAGTTTTTACCATCTACTGTTTTGTGGTATACTACGCATAAGGTTAAAAATTATTGGACTAAAACTAAAAAAGTTGTAGTTCAGATTGGTAACCATAAGTTTTATTCTGATAAGGAAAAGAAATGAACATCAATATGAAAGAAGCGAGAAGGGTGGTTGCACGTATTGCTAAAGAGCAGTGGGGATGGGAGTGGAAAGACGCGAACCACATCACTACACTTTCCGATGAACAGGTAATAAACACGCTGATTGTATTGATCGAAGCCACCCATGGCATTCGGAAAGTTTATGCGGACATGATTAATCGATCATTAAAAGCACTAGAAGATGGTGATAGTGAAAGAGCAAGAAACGCACTTGATTGGCGAGAGGACATGGGCAAATGAACAATGCATTTGATCAACTAATACGTGAAGCTGATAAATCAGTACAAGTACCAGAACAGATTGCAACGTATGCGAATACACTTATAAATGGAACACACGAAATCACCAGTGTAACTATCAAACCAAAGCGCGATTGGGTAGGATTAACGGATGATGATGTACAAGACGTTATTCAACGGTCAGTGTATGCAATAACTGACGGTAGCAATACATTTACGTTATCTGCAAACAAGATTTGGGTTGCAATTGTGCGTGAAGTTGAAGCTAAACTTAAAGAGAAAATGCATGACTCTCGATGAAGTTCAAAAATTGTTACCTAATTGTAAAATCATTCCTCTGGATGATGGCAGGTACATAGCGTTACCAACTCCACTCACGGAACAAGAACGGGACGAACGCTGCAAACGTATTGAAAAATACTTCTCTATTCACGATACAGGAGAACAGAAATGAGTAAACCAACATGGGAACAGGCCATAACAGATGGACCTTGCGGTGATCTACCAGAACCATATCAAAAGCATTGGGACTCTATTGATTCTGGTATTGCACATGTATTTTTTGCTTCAGATGAAGACTACGACAATGCCTTTGGTCGGGAACTAACCGATGACGATTTTGATCGTATATCTGAGTTTGATTGGCAACGTCAAAAAAAAGGTTACAGCAATAGCCTTCTTTGAATTGCTGAGACTGGTAGAAGAAGAGCGAGAAGTTTGTGCTAGAATCGCTGAAACACCGAGTGCAATAACACATGATTGTACAGTAGTTATAGGTGACCATGAATGTACATTTAAACAACAGTTGCCTAAGCATGATTTTGAAATTGCTAAAGAGATTAGAGCAAGGAATGACAAATGAAACAATTAGTAATATCAGCATTCACAATTCTTGATATGAAAACCGAATTAAAAGGTGCAATTAGCATGGGTTGGAAAGTTAAGCTTCTAGAAGCTAATGATCATGGTTGGATTGCGGTGTTAGAATCATGATTCGTTGGATTGGAACAGTAGCATACCTAATTGCTATGATCTTGACTGCACTAAATATTTATCCATTAAATCTAATCTTTGGTGCAATTGGTGGTGTAATGTGGTGCATTGCTGGTGCACAGTACAAGGATAAAGCATTGATTCTTGTCGAAGCTGCGTCTGCTGCGATTTATCTGTTTGGTTTGATTTTGTGGGGTCTGAAGTGAAATACTACACAATCGCCTATCCCGGTGAATTTGGTCAGCACGTTCAGGAAACGTTTAGTGAAGATCAAATTATTCGGTCATATTACAAATACTGGTACGGTAAGATGGTACAAGCGAACAAGCATGAATTTATTAGTCGTGAGCAATGCATTGGTGATTGGATTATGGTGCATTGGGCAATGGAGACAGACCAGTTTGGTAACAAATTGTAACAATGACCCTTTAATGCACTCAAGTATTCGCACAAGTCAAAAATTCGTGTATAATTGATCCCATCGCAACACAACAGGATGAATTCATGAACTACATCGAACCAATCAGCCGTGGTGAAACTCGTGAAGGTGAGTACAACAACTGTACAGCACGAGCACTTGCTAATGCAAGCCTCATGGATTATGATGATGCACACGAACTACTTGCATATTATGGTCGTCCTGATCGTCGTGGTTGTAAAGCAGGTGTGTTCGTTCCTGCGTATGCTGAAGCTGGTTTCAAGAAGCTGTATGCTGTTGGTGACAACAAACAAGCTCGATTTGTAGCTAATAAATTCGATTGCACCTATGTTAAAAAAGGTCTTACACTTGCAAAATTCTGCAAACTGAACCCAACAGGTCGATTCATTGTGGTGTATAATGGTCATGCTCTGGCAGTAGTAAATGGAAATATTGTTGATACGTTTAGCAACAAAGCTAATAAACGTGTTACAATGGTGTTCTCTAAAGATTCTCAACCTCGTTTCAACTGAAAGGAAATTTAAAATGCAAAGTTCTAAAGCTCTCGCTTCTCTAATCGAAAAATCCAATGGTAAAATGCTTACCGTTACCTTTGTTAAACAAGACGGTACTGAACGCATTCTGAATGGTCGCCTCGGTGTTAAAAAGTATATCAAGGGTTCTTCACTCAAGAAAAATTCACCCGAATACATCACTATTTATGATGTACAGAACAAGGGTTATCGCAGTGTCAACCGTGATACCATCGTTGCTGTTCGCTGTGAAGGTATTGAAGCTGTTGCAGTAAAATAAAACTTGACTAGTCCGTGGGGTTATCCTCACGGATTTTATTTTTTGGTGTATAATTCATCTCATACGTTAACTACTCAAAGGATTTCAAACATGACAGCAACTTTCATTCTTATTTTGTTCGCACACGTTGGACCTATGGGACAAGGCAATAGCAATGCTATTACTGTTGCTGAATTCTATACAAAAGAACGTTGTGAGTATGCTGGTAAAGCTGCTCAGGTTATGGTCAAAGGTACTGTAAAATCTGTCGAATTTACTTGTGTTTCTAAATAAGGAGTACATTATGAACCCTCAAGAACTTTACACTCAAGCTGATGCTGCTGGTCGTGCTGCTGTTCAAGCTGCTGTTGTACGCCCTATGATTGTCACCAATGAACGCACTGGTCAACAATGGTATGAAGAGGATGGTGTCTGCGGTTTTGCATGGGTTAAAATCCGTCCTGCTCGTGGTGCATTTGTCAACTGGTGCAAGAAAAACAACATTGGTCGTATCGATTCATTCGAAGGTGGTTACAGCATTTGGGTCAGCGATTATAATCAGAGCATGCAGAAAAAAGAAACGTATGCTCGTGCGTTTGCTAAGGTGCTACAAGACAATGGTGTCAAAGCTTACGGTATGTCTCGGATGGATTGATTGGAGTTATCATGGATAAAATCATCGTTACATATTTCACTGATAAAGATTTCTATCATTTCAGTCTACCTTATGGTGAATGGGTAGTTAATGGTAAAGAATATACAAACTCGAATTATAAATCTGAACAGATTACATCTAAAGAATCACCTGTAATTTTCAAGATTGAACGCAAAAATTATATTGTTCGATATAAAAACATTGCAGATGAAGGTATGATTGGTCTTAGTACAAGTGCATATGAAGATTCTCTTGAACGATTGAAAGCAAAAGGTAGTTGGTGTAATCTTGATGAAGAATTTGCATTCAAAGAACTTGAAGACGAATTTGCTTACAAAAAGTTTCTGCGTGATTGGCAACCAGTAACTGAACAACAGATTCTAAAGCATCGAGTTGAAACTGAAATTCGACACGCAATGATTAACACCGGTTCTGCATTCATTACTCCTTTGTTTTGTATTGACCAGACTAAACCTGAATTGGTTCAAGTTGAATTTGCACGATTTCAAAAATACATTGTTGAAGCATGGTTGAAAGAACACAATGTAACAGATTATGATTTTCCTAATCACAGTCATCTTGAGTATTTCAAAATCGGTAAAACTTATGTGTTTACCAATTCTGGAACTCGCAATGAATACAATGGTCAAAATCCAGTACGGGTAATGTCATACGATGATGCTGATAAACTTCTTCGAGATGAAAAGAAAAAGATCGAAGGTAAGTTGTATTCTGTGCTGTGTAGTCTCAGAGCAATTCCTGATGTAAATGTACGTCAGGTTGTAGGTGAGATTGAAGCGGTGCGTACTTATTTACTAGAGAACGCAGGTGGTCGTTTATCTAAATCTAACATGGCTGCACACTGTAATACTGCTTTGAAAAAAATTGTAACAAGACTGGAGAATTTGAGCAAGCAAGCAATTTCTGGTGTATAGTAAACTAAACTGACAATTGTATACCTTGAAAATATTTTTAATTTATGATATAATAGTTAATTATATTTTATGAGGTATACAATGAAAACATGTACAAAATGTAAACAAGAAAAACCATTTGAATTATTTGCAAAAGCAAAAACTAGAAAATCTGGTTATCAATCTGCGTGTAAAGAATGTAATGCAAAATATCGTCGTGAAAATTCAGAGAAAATAAAATCTTTAAATATTGACTATTATGCATCAAATAGAGAAGAAATATTAGAACAAAAGAAAGAATATTATCTTGAAAATCGAGAGCAAATTCTTTCTCAAAAGGTTTTATATCACGAAGAAAACAGACAAAAGATTCTAGAATACAGAAAAAAGTATCTTG
>JACCDW010091831.1_pt1 | contig 80978 bp, 98 predicted proteins | sample 7449781 | NCBI WGS metagenome assembly JACCDW01 (sample SAMN15323449, study PRJNA562643) | freshwater metagenome | isolation source: river surface water | place: USA:Blue River Watershed | collected 2017-08-18
ACTCTGCCATACGCACCATGCCTGAAATATGTTCGTCACCGCCTTGGTAATAGAAACGCAGGCCTCCGAACTTTTCTTTGACCTGTATAGCCACGACCTGTTCAACTGGTTGGAAGTCTTTGTAGCCAGCAGCCGCACTCTTATTCTTCCAATCAGTGTAACTTTGAATCTGACCGCAAAGACTATCCAAGACCTGATACCATCCATCGCCGCATTCGAAACCCCAACACATTAGAGTTTCTTTCATATTTCCATGACGATCTCTAAATATTTTAGGGTATTTGGTACAGAGTGCTTCGTCTAGTTCTTTTTTCATGATTGGATTGTTTTATTATCGTGTTCTAATTGCTTCCGTTTAAGTATAGCAATTTCGTCCTTTAATGTCAACTTGTGTTTCTTCAAATCAGTTAATCTTTGATCGGTAAAATTGCCTGTTCTTTCCAAAGTTTCGATTTGTTTGTCCATTGCCCTGTGGGCTTCTTCCAAATGTTTAATTCTGCTCTCATACATTCTGTGCCTCCTGTTCATAGTACAGTTCTTCGAGTTCACGAAGTTTTTCATCCTCTGGATCCATGAAATCTTCTACGCCACCAATTTTCTGTTCTTCTTCATACAAAGAATTGAAATTATTTTTAGCTACACCGCCTTTGAGACGCATTCCCATCATGTTATTAAGCATTGGACGAGCTTGTTCGATCATCTGCATAGGCGTTTCGCTTTTGAATAGTTCTTTAACGAATCGATCAAAGTAAAGAATATTTCTAGGCACCCAGTCTGAATATTCGTCACTCATATCAGCGTCTTTGATCTTTTTCCATTCTCTCCAGTCAGGAGCGAATCTAGTAGTTTCGATGTCAGCGAGATTGTTAGCTCGTTGTACAGCGACGATGTGACAGTAGGTGTTATGTGCCATCATTAGAGCATAGCCGAAGCTGTCCCATGATGTCTTGCCTTCCTTGCCTACTTTGTTGAGCATTCCCGGCTTATACCAGCAGATGTCGCCTTGACTGAGCCTGCGTCCGATTTCTGATTCGAAAGGGAATGGGACATGAAAAGCCTGGCTAAGGGCTTTGTTGTCTGGGGCTTTGTCCATGATGACTGACCAACGTTTGTTTGTGTGCTGGGCATTTGTGTAGACGAGGCCATGTGCTGTTGCGATAAACGGGCTGGCACAGTCAAAAGATATGGTAAAGTTTTCATTGATGTGTTCTCTCACTTGTCGTTGAATCGACGTTAAATAACAACTCCAATCTAACTGGGCTGTACCTAAGAAGTGCATCCAGTTCCTATCATCTAAGAGTTTTTCATCTCTTAGAATAATAAGCCTTTTTAGTGCGACTTCCATATCGCACATGTTCTTACCACCCATCGCCCAACCTTCAGTGGGCAGATGTTTAACTGCTTCGTACCAAGCCTGTGCTGTTTCCCAGTCACTGCCTTGTAGAACGTTTAAGAATTTAGTTTGACCTAACCGATTACGGATAAAGTAATCATTATTGTGTAGAGTTTTTTCTAGACAATCATCGAAACTTTTTAACCCGGTCTTTGGACTGTGAATATGGTCACAGGCCCAAGTAGGAACGTCTAATAACATAGACCAATCAGCAGTTAACTCTAACCAATTAAGAATACTATCACGAGTTTTGTTGGCACTAGGACCATCAAAGTTTTGCCAGTCAAATTTAAGAACACCTTTACCGATCTGATATCCGCCTGAATCACCAACGATCACTGTGTTAGCACGATCGCGTTGTTGGATCATGCTGTCTTGTTTCATTGTTTTTTCAAGATCTAACTGTGCGTGACCTGCCGAATATAAACCATACTTGTAGGTAAAATATCCTTGTTCGGGATTTAGAAAGTTCATGCCTTCGATGCCGCGATCGAATCCTTTAGGAATACGATCCTGTGGAACAAATTCTTCGTATCGTTGTTTGCTGACGTATGTTGAAAAAAAGCAACTGATCGCAGGCAAATAGACTGCGTAGTCTTTCTGTAATGGTGTTAGGTTAACTGGTTGTTTGCTCATAATCTCTCGCTAAAATTGCTGTAAGTTCTACTCTTGTTCTTGCCTGTTCTAATTGATCTAATGCGATACGAACAGCTTCGTTTGATGATGCTAGTTCGTACCAGTCTTGTTCTTGCTTCTGTCTCTTAATCGCCCAATCGATGGCGGCCTCAGCTTCGATATTTAGGCCCACATTTGCGGTACTTGCATAAATCTTCACCCATGAATTACCATCAAAGACTTCCATCTCAGAACCATTTAATCGTAGCATTCCTGATACTGGATTGTTATGATTAACGGATACATAGGGTAGCGAACTACCCCCTGCGGCATACAGATGTTTGCTAGAACTGTTTACTGATTTGATCATTGTTGTTGTGCTGGAATGATGTATTTGTAAACTGCTAGTCCGCTATCTAGAGTGATTTGAATAGCACCTTCATTACTTAGGTTCATCTTTGTATTGTTCACGTCTGCTACTTTTAAGATGCTTAAGATTGGCAACACAGGCCAAGTCCAACCACGATCAAGTTTTCCAACTACGTTTTGAGAAAATACAAACTCGCCGCCATGTGTAGACGCATCACCAAAGATAAACTTTAGGTTACCGCCATCTGTTTTGGCTAAGAATGTCGGATGCTCGCTGTGAGCACCTGCTTGGAAATTGAAACGCTGAACAGCGGCTACGCTTGGTTCGATCTCTACATCCCACTTGACTCCACGGAACTTGACAGTCTTCATCTTTTCGTTGATGATTTCTTGATTCATGAAACGATAGTCGTTCTTGAAGTCACCGTCTTTGTTTTCAAAGTGGATGCCTACGGGAATAGTTTCTCCGTTGCGTTCTGCTGAGATGATATTGATCTTAGCATCTTCTTTATACTCAGGACCATCAAGTAGGTATTTCAATTTTTGTAATTGTGGCATACCAAAAGTACCGATCATGTCTGGATATGGATTGTGTGTAGCAGCTTCCATGATCACTGAACGATCATCTGCCATAGAAAAAATGTCTGTGCCGTTTTCAGAGCCTGTTACTTTAACTGTGGTTAAGAAGCCTAGGTTTTGTGTATGTGATACGATGTCTTGTAAAATGTCTTTCATTTAGAGAGTCTCCATGTATATTAAGATTATATTTAGATCTTGAGAAAAAATCAACCTTGAAATCACTCAAAATCAAACAATTTGTTGAATGTATTATCCGACCTTGTTGAACTGATGTCCCATTCCAAGACACCAATGAGGTTTTCTAGTTTTTCATCAATGACCGCCGTTTCCATTTCGCTGTCATTGAAGGGCAAGTCTTTGAACCATTGCGGTAATCTAAGTTCATCGACAGGATAAGCCACCGACGTATAGCCCATTGGATTATCTTTGACTTTACAGACGATGACTTTAGCGCCGTCAGTGATGCCCATAGAATATTTGTCATCATACATACGCTTCAAAGTATTCCAATTTAGTGAAGCACGGACATGCCCTGGCATGTTTGCTTTACCTTGTTTCTTTTCTTTGGCAGCATATTCAGTGATGTTGTTAGCACGTTTAGGTGAACCTTTTTCCCAACCGGGTCTAGTCTTAAACTCGGTTCGGAAATCCGTGATATATTCTAGAATTTCTTCCTTAGGTACACCATTTAGTACTTTTTCTAATACTTGACTTAAGAAATCTTGTATGACTACAGGAGTATCTGAACGCTTAAGGTCTAGGCCCATGGCTTTGATTTTGCCAGGCTTACCATCTACATCTGTACGTTTACCTTCTTTGTCATAATAAAGGACTGCATAACGCTTCTTGGTAATGAATAGGCCTTTTGATGCGACGATTTCACGACCAGCTTTAATCACTTCGCCGCGAGTCTTTGGACAATGGAATTTGTCCTGCATCATCTTAGGAAAGCTGGCATTGACTTCATCTGCGATCTGATCATAGAGCTGAACGATCGTTTCTTTAGTCCAAGGAAGTTTTCCAGTTTCTATTTCTTTTTTCAATACAGGATACGCAGAGAAGTAGCAGGAGTCAGTGTCACCGTAGATAACTGCTTTGCCTTTGTAATCGTATTCGCCTGTGGCAATCTCATTGATCTTACTGGCCATGTGCTTGACGATCTGCCTACCGCTGAGTGTAGTTGATTGACCAATCCTGTTATCGAAGAATCTACAGCCAGGGTTAAGAATAGCACCGTATAATGAGTTAAGGTTAATTTTCTTAACTAACTGACGTTTGTCCCAGTATTCTTCTTCGACTTTGTTACCTGCGGCAATACACTCTTTTAGCTTGGCCTGCATCTCTTTACGTTCAGCATACCAACGCTTTAGCAGTCCGGGGATGATGCCTTCTTTTTCATAGGTAAAGATTGTGCCGTTAGCACTGAGCATCCACGGCTGATTGCTGTCAAATATAAGATCATAAATTTGGGCACCGCTAAGTGTATCGCTACCGCCGTTTTCCCAGTCGATAGTGATTTCCTTAGCGACATTTCGTTCCATAACGAACTCGTATTCTAAACTACCAAAAACACCTTCCCATGCTGCGGCAAATGATTTACCCTTGCCCATTTCTTGTTCAATATAGTTTTTAGTGTAATCTTGGCGTAATTGACCTATGATAGTCTCGGGAGCCATGTTCAAGGCACGAATGGCACTAGGATACAGTGAGTTGATGTCAACAGATCCGATCCATTCGTGGATGCCTTTCTTAGGATAGGCAACATACGCACCTGCCGCAGGCTCTGAACCGGGTTCTCTTCTGATTCGATTAGGTACTATAAAACCTCTGCGATGTGCTTCGTTAATGATAGCCTGTTCAGTAACAGCTACAGCACCCATTGTGGTCTGTAATAGAACTGTGTTTTCGTGTGCGATCTTATTAGCAAGATCTAAGAACTGTAGTTTCTTATCGAGATCGTCTAGAAGTTGACAGTCTTGTCTGTTATATTCGATGAACTTGCGGAAGTCATTGTTATACAGTTGATCCAATGTGCCTTCGTATTGTGTTTTAGTCTTTCCAAGTTCATATTCTGCGATAGCATCTAATCGATATGTATGGCGTTCTTCGTAGGTATATTTACGATACAGCTCAAGATAGTCTATATGGACTCTGCCCACGATATCATAGGTTAAAGCCGTTCTACCATACTTTTCATATTCACGCTTTTTGGGATATTGATCCCAAAGACAGAATCTGCGAGTATCGTCTTTGCTGAGAACTTTAGTAACACGGTTAACGGTATAGGGGATATCAAAGCCTTCTGAGTTCCATCCACTTAAGATATCAGCATCTTGGATCAGATTAAGGAAGTTATCTAACAGCTCTGCTTCGGTTTCGAAGATATATGTATTGGGAAATTCTTTAACTGCTTCAACAGCCTGCGCCATTGTCATAGTCTTTGGAGGAATAGCCAAACAGACCATAGTCTCTAACCACTGAAGATAGACAGCGATTGCTGTGATTGGCATGAACGCATCCTCTGGTGATGCGTATCCGCGTTCAGGATCGAAGTCAACTTCAATATCAAAAAATGCTGTATATAATTTAGGGGAATCTTGATTAAGATATTGATCTTCTAATATGCGATAGATCGGATTGATATCTGATTCATACAGCTTCATTCCGCTGTGTATTTTTAGTTCTTTGTGTAAATCTTTGAGATTCTTACAAGTTACACGGCTTAAAGGATCGCCATTTAAACTTGTATATTTGCCCTTAGGGTCTTGGAAGTAAAAGATATGACGAGCAGGATATTCTTTAAAATGTCTATTTCCTTTACCGTCTCGTTCGACGATATGGATAGTATCCTGATCGCGATTATAGAATGCGTCAACGTAACTCAAATTTTTCTCCTTGCCACTTGCGGCTGGCAAACCAAACAGATCATTTATGGCTGATCAAACCTTACTGTATATTAATTAATTAGCATTCTTACCAGCCCAACACTATCAATGGTGGTGAGCAGGATATAGTTAGCCAACATGCCAAAAGATTTCCTAGTCCAAGCAGCCCAAGCATACATAGCACAACCAGTAATCCAAATAGGATATAGCACAATGAGTGGAGGATTGGGTACTGTGAACGCCATAGTGAGTGAGCATCCAATAGAGATAGCCCAAGCAAGGAGCTCAACAATAAAACGTAAACGGTTAGATGCCCAATCATCTTTTATCCATTGTATAGTAGGGCCGAATATTGTGTCAATCATTCAGGTAATCGTTTAGTAACACCAAGAATCATTTCAATTTCATCCCACTCTTCTTCGTGAGATTTCCAATTATCTTTGTGTGCGATCTTGATCGCTTTGTTAATGATGCTGGGTTTAACCTGAAGCTCGTCTGCTACTGCCTTGACTGTTTCTTTAAGACCTTCTTGTAGATCTTCAATTTCACGTAAGACATTACCGCCTTCGTTGATTAGTCTTTCTAGTTTAGCCTTTTCTTCAGGACCGTACATTTTTGCCATTTATTGACTCCAGTTAATAATGCATATTATATAGTCAATAAAAAAGCCGGTCAATGGATAACCGGCTTTTGTTTACCAAATGATAATTTAGGTACCGTCGCTCTTACTCAAACCAACTTGACTTAGCATCATCAGTGCTAGAATACCTGGAATAATCAACCAACCCGGACCTCCGAAGAAGCCAGCGATTGTCATAGCAGTTCCACCTAACGCACCGGCAACACTTGTTAGCTTTTCACCTAATGTAGCACTCTTGTCCCAAGCATCAACAGGACCTAAAGTTCCTTTGCCGCTTTTTGGATCTACTTTCTTTTGACCAAAAAAGTCTTTTACAGCATCTATTGGTCCTTCTTCGATAGATTCAGCAGCAGGTTGTTTAACACCCAATGCCTTAGCGACGGCCTTGATATTATCTAATGTAAAGTCCGAAGTATCAGCACTTGGTTTTCCTAAAACTTTTTGTGCAACAGCTTTCATTTGATTTTGTTCTTCACTTGAAAACTTAGGAGCAACTTTAGACATAATAAAGGACATGATTTTGTTAATCATGCCCTCGTCGAGAACTTGACTCTCACTTAAAGTTTTTTTTTGAGTTTCCGTGATAACTTTATGTAGGCCCCACTCACCGCCCATTCTTTCGTAGGTAGCAGCAGCAAATGCCTGTGCCTGAACAGATTCGGTGAACTTGCTCTTACCAACACGTTCTGCCCATGCCCATAGATTCTTGTCCATCGGATCAATTTGGAATTGACCACGACTTTCTTTAACAACTTTTAATGCTGTAGTGAAAGACAAAGATTCTTTAGTTGAACCTTTTTTACCTACAGCCTTTGAAATCGCAGTACGTCTTGCTTTTAGATATTTGTCGGTCTTGTCTTTTTTGCCATCGTTATTGATGTCATCATCTTCCTTACCAACTGGATCCATACCGCCTTCTTTAACCAGTTTACCGTCAACGTAGCGTTTTACAGAACCTGGATGTTTCTTTTCGTAATCTTTAGATGCCTTAGACTGCTCTTTGTCTTTGGATTTTTGCTCACGACGCTCAGCACCAGTCATTGCTGTTTTCTTTTCTTTCTTAGGTGGAACATAATCATCGTCATCTTCTGGCTTATGATCTCTTGTATGCTTAACACCTGTCGCGGTCTTGGTCAAAGTACCGTGTTGAGTTTTCTTTGTATCACCGACTTTCATTTCTTCAGCGATACCTTCGTCATCTAGATCAACGCTTTCAGCTTTCTTTTTAGCGATTTTAGTAGCAGTGGCGTGCATAACTTCTTCGCCCTTCTTGCCGTAACGCTTTTCAAAGCCGCCCTTGTCTTTTTTCATAGACTTAACAACTTCTTCTTTCTTGTCTTTTTCTGCTTTAGACAATTTCTTTTCCATTAGGTCGGCAGCTTCTGTTAAAGTCTTAGTACCTGCTAAAACATGCATAGCGATATCTTCGTCTAATTTAATAGGCTGAGCCAACTTAGGTGCCTCGACACCTTTCGGTGGAGCAGATAGGGTGTCTAGTTTGTTGAGTATAGATTTAAAATCCATGTTCTTATCCTTGTGTCTTAAATTTTTTCCACTGGTTGACGAGGTTTTCAGCTACTTCAGCAGTTAATGATTCGTCTGGTTTGTCGTCCAAAGACATATCTGACATTTCGTCATCTGCCTTCGGTTCTTCAAATTTCTTTTGATATTCCATATAATGTGCTACAGAATCAAGATAATCTGCTGCTTTGGTAATCTTAGCAGCTACCCAGCCTTCTAAATTGTCACCGGGTTCAATCATATGGAAGATCTTAATGGCATATTCAGCAGATTTGTAAAGCTCTGCTCTGGCCATAGAAGCTTCGTGGTCTTGAGGACCTAGATCGTTATCTTCATTAAACACATTGTTTTTCATAGTAGTATTTATCTTTTTACCAAAGAGCCGCCCGAAAGCAGATTTCCGCCTTTTATATCTAGGGCATTAGGAGCAGTTCCGTCTTTGCGTTTTTTAGGCTGTTTACCCTTGACATTAGGATAAGCGACGCCTATTGTGACATTTGCTGTTGATGTGGATTCTACTGATGCTGATTCCTGTACGATATCTTTGATTTTCATTTGATTTCTCTAACATTACTGATCAGTGCTGTTTTTCCGTATTGTGCTTTGATCAATCTTCTCGCCATCTCTTGATTTTTAGCAGTTACAGTAGTATCAATGATCTGACTATAATTAGTCTGCTTGATCCGTACTTTAGCAGCAAAAAATTTGAATTGATTTGTAAATTCTTCAATTCTCATAGTATTATTTACCGCGTCCGCTTTTCATGTTAGCACACCAGTGATACATCTTGGCTTTTTCTCCGCTAGCATTTTTAGCACGACTTCGGAGATCAGATACCGAACCATCACAGCTAGCACCGCTGCGTTTTACTCTACCTGGGCGACTTTTGCCTTTGACTTTTCCGTCGGCAAAGTTTTCTACATTATAGGTAGGATCCGTTTTTTGACGCTTTATATTTTTCGGCTGTTTAGGGTCAACTGGGTCGATATCAGTAGTAGTCAGCCCAGTTTTCATTAGGTTTTTAATATATTCGTGTTCTTCTTCTTCGCTGCCAAAAGACATTATAGTACTAGGAGGACCTTTTCCGAAGTCATGCTTGCCTAGCCCTTTAAGATTACTGATATGCTGTCCTAACTTGTACCAATCATAAACATCGCTGACGTCTACACGAACAGTACCTTTAGGCATTGTGGGTTTTGTTTCTGGGCCTGGTGGGGGATCATTTATATCATAATCTTCCCCAACGTCGCCGCCATCACCGCTGTAGCCTACTGCTGTACCATAGTACCCGTAGGGGCCAGGGCCATATGCTGCCCATCTACTGCGTCTTTTTTTCTTTCTAGCTTCTTCTATACTTTCAGTGGGCGGATTAGCAAGGATCTCTTTGGCATCTCTAAGGCCATCTAACACTTTTTTAAGATTATCTTCGTCTGCTTGATACTTGATAGCTATACCGCCAGCTGCCTGCCACTTTCTGATATTAACACCGTAATCGTCAATTAGGATGTTAGGTACACCATTAGTGTTGGCATATATCTGTTTCTCGTGCTCAAACACCCAAGCATCTGCTGGTACATTGATGTGCTTCGATAACCATTCTTTCTTGCCCTTGATACTGCCTGCTTTATCAAAGTTTAAGGGACTGCTAAGGATTTTATAACCACCTGCGAAATTTTTAACTATTGACAATAATTTATTAGCTGTTGGAAATACCGGAAGATCCTTAAACAGTTCGTAGGCATTAGAATCCTTAAAGAATTTTTCCCATTGCTCAGGGGTCATCTTATTATAATGTTCTACATTATTAATTTCACCGGCATAGTTAAACAGATCTGCGAGAACACCGTCCATGTCAACATAGACAGTAACTCCTTGCGGTAATTGATTTAAATCTTTCGCTCTCATTAATGTTGTCCGTAGGGATTGATAGGACGATCTGTGCCGTCATCTTCTGGATATACTGGATATTGATTTTCGTTCATAATGAAAAACTACTTCCACAACCGCAGGTTGTTTGAGCGTTGGGATTTTTAATAGTAAATTGACTACCGTTGAGATCTTCTTTATAATCAATCTCAGCGCCTGTGAGATACTGCATACTCATAGCATCAATAACGACTCTCCAGCGATCGTTGAGAGCGATTTCGAAGTCGTCATCGTTCTGTTCTTCATCGAAGGTAAATCCATATTGAAAACCCGAGCAACCGCCTCCTTGGACGAATGTACGCAACATCAATCCGGGATTATTCTCTTCGTTTAGAAGATCGATTACTTTGGCTTTTGCTGATTCTGTTATCTCGACCATTTGTCATCACCTATGGGTTTTTCTCCGGTCATAAAAGGCAAACTGAACCATAATTTAAACCATTCGGGTGTTCCTGGTCTAATGTCGTGCTTCTTCATCAGTTCTCCTTTTTCATTTCCAGTTAAACTGATGTTGCTGCCTTGCTCAATGGTATACGGAGTGAAACCTTTGAATTCTGTAATACCAGCGAGACGTTTTAAATCTTTAATATCCATTATGCTGTAGGTGCTTCGCCGGTGATGTATACTTCCCACTTCTTGCCAGTAGCAGCAGATTTTTGCTGGGCCCACGCTTTAAGATCATAATACTGTTTTCTTTCTCTTTCGTCATCGGCGTAGGTTCCACGCCCTGCGAACACTTTCCATTTCTTACCGTTGATGTAGATAGCAAAGTTGTTTGGCGGTTCTGTATTGCCCTCGTCCCAATCTTCAGGATCTCTCACTCTTTCTGTCATACTTTCACTGGTATCCATTCTTTCCCAAGCACGGTTAGCAGTATCGCTATTCTTCTTAGCATACTTAGGATCAGTATCTGCTTTCTTACTTGTTACACGATCTACGGCACGTTTCTGAACCTTAGTCAACATCTTCTGACCTTTAGCGGTATCACCGTATTCCTCTACTTTGCCTTTATGCTTTACATCACCTTGTTTTTGGGCTTTCTTTTTATCTTTGTGTGCGCCAGCACCCGCAGTCTTTTGATTCTTGGCTACAAAGTTTCTTGGCTTACTTGCCGGTATAATTTCTTTCGCTTTCATAATGATCCCTTTTTCTTAGGACCGCCTAGTCCCTGTCTAACAGCATTAAACAATGCTTCAGCATATTCGCCAGCACCGGTAGCTTCTTGAAATTTTTCTAGATTGCCAGCAGCAGCAGCTTCTCTAGCTTTGGTTCCACTTACGCCCTTGACGCCCGGAGCATCGTCTTCTCGATCTCCACTGCTTTCAAAGTTTAAGGGTTCGAATCTATAAAAGCCGTGACCTTTACCTTCTACGCCATTATAATCTGTTAAAATTTTTCTAAACTGGTCTAATCTATCGGACCCGGCAACAAAGGTAGCTTCTTTATAACCTAAACTATAAAGATATGATGCCACTTTCATAACTGTATTCAAACTAGTATCTACTACTAAGTGATCAGCATATTCCGGATGGATTAATTTTATAAAATCTGTTTTTGTTTTATAATCTAATGGATTATCTTTTTTATCTTGTGTCTGGCTTAAGAATATCATATAGTCACCACCTTGATCGGCCATAGTTTTAAAAACTTGTTTATGACCGATGGTAGGAGGATTCATTCTACCAAAGCAGAATGTGATCTGTTTTTTTTCAGCTTCGAATAATTCGTTAAGTCTCATAGTCGCCGCGTTCTATATATTTGCCCTGCTCTTCGGCAAATCTTTTACAGACTTCCTCAATGACTTCATTGGTAAACACATCGTCTTTGATATCAGTCATCCTATACTCGTCGCAGTATTTAGGTATAGCACTCTTTACAGCACTAACGTAAATTTGATATTGACTAGGATCACCACCTAGCTTTCTGTGCTTCTTAATAGCAGGAAAAAGTGTTTGGCTGACCAGCTCGTTGTCATTGTCGATGAAAAACTTTAAATCAGACACATAGTCAATGTCTGAGTTACGTCTTTCGTCTTTGTTCTCTGGCTCATGACCAAATATTTCAAACAATCTCATTACCAGCTCCTACATGACCAGTATCTTGCTTTCCAACGTGGACCTGGGTTTTTACAATTATGTCTAGCACGGAATGATTTTCTACGTGCTGGATTTGATTTCTTAATACGCATTTTCTTATCGCCGAAGTTTACTTTGACGACTTTACCGTTAGGCTTGCGTACATATACTTTTGATTTTTTAACATCGCCGGGTAACTTTTTACCTAGCGGGACATTCTTACCATGATACTCGGCTTCGTCGACATCACTTTCACCTAACGCTCCTTTGAAATCGCCTTTAACTAATTTCTTTAAAGGATCACCGATATCTTTTTTAACTTTTTGTGCTAGAGTCTTTGGTTCGTCTTTTTTTGCTGCTAATTTTTTCTCAGCAGCATCTGCTCGATTTTGTATGCCCATGGATCTTACTTTAGCATCCATCTCTAACTCTTTAGGATGTGGACGAGTTCCTTCGTTAGTATCTTCGATACTTTCTTTAGGCACACAGTTTGGCACAGTACGTCCGTTTTTCTTTTTTGTACCTACTGGTTTGTAGCCTTTCCAGCATGGGTTATCTTTAGGATCACGAAGACCTTCTTGTAATTCTCCATCTAAAAAGCTGATACCGTTTTCCTGTAGATAGCTTATGGCAGTTTCATCTAGATCAATAACAATACCATCCTCCAAGAAACCAGCGATTTCAGTTTCGATCTCAAAATCTTCGTTAAAACTAATACCGAAAGCATCGCCTACTTCTAGTACTCCAGCAGATTCGGCTTCTTTTTCTAGATCAGCTCTTCTTTGATCAACGGCCGCAGATAGTTCTGGATCAGCTGATACAATAGGATCCTGCTCTAGATCGTCTAGTGCTTGGGATTTTGCTTGATAATCGCCCTTGGGGTCTTTGGGATTGAGGGCAGTCTCTTTGACAATACCGTCTAATTTGCTTAATAGATCACGCATAGTATCTCTCTTTAGAATGATACTGTATTTATCGTGATCTATTGTGAACAGTAAATGAATTAATCTTGTAAAACGAGGTTGTAGATCGTGCCGATTACGTTAGAATTCTTAAGTTTCAGCATTAGTAGGGTCTTTTCGTCGTCTACAAGTATATATCTGCGATCCCAGTTCCAGTTAGTGTTGTAAAACCAAGTCTCTACAGCATCTGATATCGATACCCCATTGACAGATTTTAACCACAGCAGGTAAGATTCTTTTTCTTCCGGGTCCGACATTTTGTGTGGCTTCAAATACACACGCATCTTAAATTTTTCCTGCGGGTATTTCTTCACTAAAATAGTTTTTTTATCAGACAGTTGCTGACCTGTGGGATCTTGTGGTTTTTGTGCGAATCGTATCTTTTCCGGAAGCACAGTGATCAACATGCTAAAGATAGCTTCGTCGTTGGTATAGACATCGATAATGTCAGTTTCGACCCTGAGATCGAACGATTCCCTGGGAAGTCTTTTTAATTCAGAAGATATACGGATCAACTCTTCTCGATTATTTAAGATTTTCCTATGATAGATATTGGTTATTTTTAGGTTATCGAAAGAAGAATCGATATCATCAAATAACTTTTGACGAATAAACGAACATCCTTCTATCTTATAGCTAACCTTGTATAGCCATTTTCCATAAAACAGTTTTTTAGTTGGTTTGTATTGGATCATCTTTAATTAAAGGAGCACCATCAAGAATTCTCCTATGATGTTTAAAGGCTCGTTTCTCAAATTTATCTAGTTCATCTTCCTGTAATTTTACAACAAAATCCAGCTTCTCGTCAACTACATTTACGAACACTTTTCCACCATTCTTGAGATCACCAAATAATATTTTCCTACTAACTGGAGATTTGATTTCGTTATCGATCAATCTATTCAACGGCCTAGCACCCATTTTAGAATTGTAACCATTCTTAGCTAACCAATCTCTAGAATCATCTGTTAAGATAATCTCAACACCCTTGTCTTTGATCTGTGTGTTAAGATCTCGCATAAATTTATCAACGATAACCTTGACAGTATCAATAGACAATCCGCCAAATTTAACTATGGCATCTAAACGATTACGGAACTCTGGAGCAAAGAATTTCTTAACTGCTTTGTCATCTTCACCATCTTTGGCTAGATCTCCGAATCCTATGGTGTTGCGTTCATTATCAGCAGCACCTAGGTTTGATGTCATGATCAAAATACAGTTACGACCATCGGCCTGTTTACCATTTGAACCTGTTACAAATCCGTTATCCATGAATTGTAGCAAGATGTTAGAAACATCTGGGTGTGCTTTTTCGATCTCGTCTAACAATAATACACAGTTAGGAGTTTCCTGTAACTTGGTAATCAATTGTCCTGCGTTATCTTCAAAACCAACATAGCCTGGAGGTGCTCCGATCAATCTTGCTACGCTGTGTTTCTCTTGATATTCACTCATATCAAATCTAACCAGCGGCATTCCCATCTTATCCGACAGTTGTTTGGCAGTTTCAGTTTTACCGCAGCCAGTAGGACCAACAAATAGGAAACAACCGATTGGTTTGTTAGGAATCTTCATGCCAGCTTGTGCTACAAAGATCTTATCAAGTAGATTTGAAATAGCAGATTCTTGTCCGAACACCGAATTTTTAAGATTGCTTTCTAGATCAGCAAGGTTCTTAGATTCTTTTTCGCTGACTGTTTCGAAAGGCATATTAGTCATCTTACTGACTTCAAACATGATCTCTTCGATATCAACAACACTAATTGCTGTTTCGGCATCTTGGTCTTTGATCTTAAATCTAGCCGCAGAACAATCGATGATATCAATGGCTTTATCTGGCAGTTTCTTCTCAGGCATATATTTGATACTCATTTTAACTGCCTGCTCGATAGCCGCATCAGTGATCTTAACATTATGATATTGTTCGTAATACTTTCTGATGCCTTTAACAATCTTAACTGTAAGTTCCGGGGTTGGTTCATCTACAGTAACACGTTGGAATCGGCGCATTAGGGCACGATCCTTTTCAAAGTGCTTGCGATATTCTTCCCATGTAGTAGAAGCGATTACTTTCATAGTACCTTTAGTCAACATGGGTTTGAGAATGTTGGCTAGGTCATTAGCTGAACCATTGGCGGCACCTGCTCCGTTCATCATATGTGCTTCATCGATAAACAGAATGATATTGCCTTTCTTTTCGAGAGCTGTTAAAACTGCTTTGATTCTTTCTTCGAAATCACCTCGGTATTTGCTGCCAGCTAACAATGCCGAAATGTCTAGTGTATAAACATTATGATCTTGTATAAATTTAGGAACTTTCTTTTCAAAGATCTTGCGAGCAAGGCCTTCTGCGATAGCAGTCTTACCTACCCCCGGTTCGCCAACTAAGAGCACATTGCTCTTAGATCTACGTGCTAGAATCAATTGTATTTTTTCTAGTTCTTCGTCTCGACCGATCACAGGATCGATTTTTCTTTGTTTGGCTAATAGGCTAAGGTTAGAGCAGAACTGATTAAGTATTTTATCCAACTGATTATGATTGAGTCTCGGCTGGTGTTCGTCAATGTCTATATCATTTTCGAACTTGTTTTGGAAGTATTCGATTAATTTTTCTTTGGTGATACCTGATTTAGTCATGTAATAGAAACTAAAACTCTTTCTTTCACCAATAATAGCGATCAGCACATCTTCAACTTCGATGACCTGCCTACCGCTGAATAATGCCTGAGTAAACGCTCTGTTTAACACACGCTCAACAGATGTGGTTCTTTTTGGCTTGTGGTTAGAAGTACCTGTCCTGATATCATCTAATTTTGTTTTGAGAAAATGCTCTAGATTGACTTTTAAAAATTCACTAGCAAATCCTGCCTGCCCTAGACTAGCGTATGTTTCACTGTCTGAGATAATGGAAAATGTCAAATGTTCGATAGTGATATATTCGTGTTCCAGTCTTTGTGCGATATCGATAGCTTTTTCAAAGACTGCTTGTAATTTTTTACTTGGTTCTAGCATTGATTACTTTCTCTTATTAATTTTTTTCATAGCTAATTGTAGCTTCATCTGGCTGACTCTGTCAACGAAGCAGATGCCCTTTAGGTGATCGAACTCGTGTTGAAAACATCTGGAAATCAAACCATCTATCTCCACTGTAACGACTTCACCTTTGCTTGTCTGATACTCGGCTATGATAGCCTTAGGTCGCTTAACTGTTAACCAGAGATCCGGATAACTTAGACAACCTTCTTTAAACAATTCTGTTTCTTTGCTGACTTCTAAAATTTTAGGATTAAACACAGCCATTGGCTCATAACCTTGTATGTTCTTGCTGCCTATTACGAAGACATTTTTCGCAAGACCTATTTGATTCGCGGCTAGACCTATTCCGTTATTGGCTAACATAAAGTCGATCATTTCCTTTTCTAGATCTTCAGCATTCTGATCAACCGAGAAATTCCAGTCTGTGCTTACCTGTGTTAATGTGTCGTGCGGTCCTAATTTAAATTCCATTGCTGAGATCCTTTATCGTTTTTATAGCCTCTTCGGATAGATTTTTTGGTATATTAACTTTTACTTTGATCAGTATCGCACCCCTGACACCGGATCTTGGATGCGGTAATCCTTCACCCTTACAGCTAAACACTGTTCCGGGTTGTGTGCCAGCTGGAATCGTTATGCTGAGAGTTTTCTTTTCGATAGTCTCAAATGTTACTTCACTGCCTAACAGAGCTTCCCAAACTGAAATTTCTTTTTCTAAAACTAGGTTGTTGTGCTCTCTACGCCATACCGCATGTGGCAATACTCTAACAGTCACTATCAGATCCCCAGGCGGAAGTTTAGGGATACTATGATCGCCCATTCCTGGATATCTGATTTGTATGTTATCTTCAACTCCAGCCGGAATGTTAATCGAGACTAATTTCTTTTGACCGTTTCTGAAACTGATTTCAGCATCGATGGATTTGCCAGTCAGCACATCTTCTAGGCTGACTGCCACTGTGGCACCAATATTGGCATTTCTTTGCTGTTGATGGAAACCAAAACCAAAAGGACTTCCGCCACCAAAAAACGTTGAGAAGATATCGTCTCCCATATTACTGGTAGTAAAATGATGTTGATTCGGGTTATCATACTGATAACGTTTTTCGTCGTCGCCGAGCGTGGCATAGGCTTCCTGGATCTCCTGGAATTTTTTCGAGTCGCCTCCTCTATCCGGATGATACTTCATTGCCAACTTTCTGTAGGCTTTTTTGATATCATCTTGGTTAGCAGATCGATCTATGCCTAATGTCTTATAGTAGTCTATCATAGATTAAAAAAGGGTATAGTAGTAATTATACTATACCCTTAGACAAAAGTCAAAAATAGAATTACTTTTTTCCGTCAGGAACTTTTGTACCTTCGTGCTTTTGATGCTTCTTAACAGTTTTACATTCTTGTTTTGGTTTCTTAGTCTTCGGATCAATTACGGGCTTACCGTCTTTGCCTTGTACATCAACACAAACTTTAGTTGTTTCAGCTGGTTTCTTTTCCTCTGCGGCATACACCGAACCAGCGGCTAAGAAACCTGCCATCAACATTGTTAAAAATAATTTCATTTAAATCTCCTTGATTAAATTATTTTCTGCTCATCCAGGCTGTTACGCCCATATAAGCACCCACTACACCGGCTTGGGCAATATAAAACATGCCTAGCAAATCAGCCAACGCCTTTACACGTTCAACTTCAATTATTGGTAAAAATAAAAATCCGCTGAAAATGATCATCGACCCCATCGCTACCCATGCCATTCTTCTATGAGCATCTGCTTTTTCTTCACGGAGCTCAATTTCTAAAATCTCATTAGCATTGTTAATCTCGTTGTCGTTCACAGTACCATCGCCGTCCATATCGTACTTGTTATATCTTGAATGTTTTTCTAGTAGTTTTGCCATCCGCCGCTCCTGCAACACTTATCGTACTTCGTCAAAAATCTTTTTCTGAGAATTATACCATAATATCCAGTTGTCGACTTTTACACGGCATTCGTGATACTGTGTGTAATTTTCAGTAACTACGCCTATGACCTTGCTTAATTGTTGTGTGCCTTTGTCAATTTGTTTGAGATCAGGGCAAGCCTCTATTAGCTCTTGAGGAACTTCTGGAAAATTTCTTTTAACAGGAACAGTTGTTAGACAACCTGTTAGTAAAAATGCGGGTATTAATAACAATAATAATTTCATTTCTTATCCCCCGCTCCAACACCTTTGGCACTATCATTGAGTATTTCTAATGCTTCATCAGGGACTGTACACTGAGCATCGATGATCTTTTCTTTCTCGATGATCACTTCCTTGATCCTGTCTTGGTAAACTTTGATTTCTTTTATCTTGTTTACGATTTTTTCTTTTATGATTACATTAGTCTCTTTTGACTTCTGCTCAGCGATAGCTACTTTTTCCTCTAGCTCTCGCACACGTTCACGCCATACCATTTCTGTACCGTAGCTACCGAAAACATACGCACCGACGACTAGAACTATTACTCCAAGAATTTCTGCTGGAAATTTATATTGGCTTAACAACGGTAACCATTTGATTACCTTGCTGAGAATATATAGGCCTACACCTATAGCCATCAGTCCATACGATATCCACAAGAATATGCCGTCTGGAATAAAGCTCAGCATCCATCCAGTCAGCCACATTTTAGTGAACTCCTAGTACATGAAGAGCGTGATTGTAATGTTTCTGACGATCTTCAAGTCCAATAGTTCCACCGTTGATACGTTTGGTCAATGTTAAGATATCTCTCTTATCTGCCCATTGATTTAGATTGTTCTGTTCCCAGAAGAAACAGGCTGACTGTACAGCACCCTCAAATGTTCCGAGATATTCAGGAACATCTTCTACCTTCATGTCTAGGCTGGCAGCAAAGAATGTATAATTGTTTTTACCAGTTAACTGGATAAGTCCACGTCCGCAGAAGCGCCAACCGTCGCCGCTGGCTTCGTCACCGTTGCCCATACGATTAGCATAGACTCTGTTGGCGATTTTTTCTTGCTTGTTTGCGTATTCAGCCGCGATAGCATCGTCTGGAAAATATTTAGGGAACACTTTTCGTAGACTTGGTGCTTTGTAATTTAAATTTTCTTTTAAGAATTTAAAACCACCGCTTTCATGAGCACATTGAGCAATGAATGCCGCTACACGTTCGGGGGTATTAATTTCGTATTCAGGAAGAATTTCACTTAAAGCACTATGCCAGTTATCTAGATAGGGATTATTTCCAATCATTTCTTTTAGTTGTGCTTTGGTAAATTCAAATGTAAAACTCATTGTTGCTCCTCCATTTTAATGATCATGGACTTTTTTCCGTCCTCAAGGACGAACTGATCGCCATATTTTGTAATGTTAAAGTCTCCCAAGACTTTAGTTAGCCACATTACTTCAGCCATACTTTTTGTATCAATTTTAACAGTTTCTGTGATCTTTACCTGTAGATCATCTGCTGAACCAAACTCGATCAAGTTAAACGAAAACTTAGAACCGAATGGCTTAGTGATCGTGATTTTATTTCCTTCTACAAACAGTTCATTTTTAAAAGTCTTAGAGAAGAATTTTTTGATACCTTCTACTCTGATGTTTTCTGTCATCATGTCGTAGGCGTCTGGTGTTCCTGGTATCGCTGCCCGTAGTGTATTTTCATCTAAGGGTTGGTAGCGGTTATTTTTATGATATCTAAATTTCCATTCGTTGATAGAAGTTAGACGTCTAACTCCGTCGATCAATTCATTGATCTGATTATAAAGTTCCGGAGTCCTACTAAGCTCAATAAAGATATGATAGTAACCGTTGCGATCCTCACCGGAACTGACATCGGCATCTAGCACGAAGTTATATCCTTTTTCGATAAACTCCATCATGTCTCTAGCAGGACCTCTTTCTCTAGCCTTAAAGGACACGACGCAGACATCTCTGTCTTCACCCATCTTGCTCTTGAAGGAATCGATTTCGATGTTATCGAAAATCATGTCTGCTAGGTCGTCGGGCCTGAGACCTTCTTTTAACTGTGTCATTGTTCTGCTGCTCCTTCTGCTGGCTCAACCTGACTTTGTTGTCCTGGAGGAACCGCAGTAGTAACTCCTGCTAATGGACTCTCGACTTTATTCTTTGCGAGTTTTCTATAGCCTTTGTCAATGTCAAACATTAATTTTTTAGGCATGCGGATTTCTACGATCCATACAGGTTTGTGATCTATCTTGCCTTGCTTGGTGCCTGGACGTATGTCATCGGGCGTCTTGATTTTTCTAACTTCAGCAACTTGATCTAATTCAAAGAAAACTCTACATCCATAGTCTAGCAGACGCATGCCGCCCTTAGGATTAGGCATCTTCTTTTCTGGCCACATAAATTTACAGGTAATGAAGTATCTGGTTTCTTCGGGTCCTTCGATAAGTTCACCATCCATCCAGTTCTCATAAACATAGAGATCTAATTCGTCTAAAACACGCTCAAAATCCTTTAGGATATTAAGGCTGTTATTTGACCCATAGATATTCTCGATATTTTGTAGTATTTCGCGAGTGTCACGCATAGCTTTTTGTCTCCAATAGTATTTATCGCAGAAAAATTATCTTAAGTTATTATTTTTTGAAATTATTCTTAAATACTTTTGTGTTCGGTCACGGACACAACGGTTGAAAGGTCCGTGCCGCTCACTTAATTAGGAGGCTATCCTTTGAGAAAACAAAGAAAATCAGTCAAAAATCTAGCTGTACAAGAGCATGATAACGTAGTTCAAATAAATAAATTCCTTCCAAAAAAGAAAACCAGGGTACTGATATATCCTAAAAACCTCAATCAAGAGAATTATCTCTTAAAACTCCAAGAAGAACAGAAAAACATAGTATTTGCCATAGGGCCTGCGGGCACGGGCAAAACCATGCTTGCCTGCCAGTGGGCAGTTAAACTGTTTCAAGAAGGGGAGATTGACAAGATTGTGGTTACTCGACCCGCTGTAAGCGTGGACGAGCAGCACGGATTTCTACCAGGAACCCTACAGCAAAAGATGGAACCTTGGACACGCCCGATTTTTGATGTATTCGAAGAATACTATTATGCTAAAGAAATAGAAAATTTTATCAAAGAGGGGGTGATTGAGATCAGTCCTTTAGCATATATGAGAGGACGTACATTTAAAAAGAGCTTCATCATCGCGGACGAGATGCAGAACGCGACTCCAAGCCAGATGAAGATGTTATTAACTAGATTAGGCGACGGTTCACGGATGGTCGTTACAGGAGATTTACAGCAGGCAGATAGGCCAGCATCAAACGGGCTGCTTGAATTTCTAAAGCTATATGATAATTTTAAAAATCATCGACATGTTGATATTTGTCAATTCAGTGTCGAAGATGTTGAAAGACATCAGGCTGTAAAAGAAATTTTAGCTATCTATGGTGATTATGACGGGAGGTAATCAAGCAACATAGGACCTATAACTTTTTTGTAGAACTCCAACATATCACTGAAAGATGCGTTGGAGTTCAATTCGTTTTTAACTATTTCTTTTTTCTTAAGGTCTAGAATGACCTTAGCATGATGCCTATGCTTTAATTTTAACACATTTTTAAATTCTGTGAGTTCATTGTATTTTCCATCGCCCCGCTGGTGATAGGAAACTAGCATATATCTGTATTTCAATTTTCTACCTTTTCGACCAAGATCCCCGATTTCTCAAGAAACTCGACACCGCTGACATCACGATAAGCGTCCCTATATAGAACATGGCCAATACCACTTTGGTATATAAGTTTGGCACACTCCATACATGGAGCGTGGGTAACAAACATAGTAGCACCCAAACCACTGTTCTGAGATCGAGCCAGTTTGGCAATCGCATTAGATTCCGCATGTAATACCTCTGGTTTAGTTTTTAATCGATATCTATATTCTTCGTCGGCGTCTTCGTTGTATTCAACATGGGGCCAACACTCGTAGATTTCGTCAGGATTTAACCAGCCTCCGGCATCACGATCCATGTATTCTTTATCTTCGCAGTTGTTGTCCCAGCCAGCCGGCATGCCGTTGTAGCCGTAGCTGATCACGATATCGTCTTTGACGATCACAGCACCAACATGGAGCCTCTTAGCATGGCTGAGTTCAGAAACTCTTTTAGCCCAATCCATATAAAGGTCTATGAATTTTTGTTTCATGCGGTCAATTTTGCCAGTTTAACTAAAGTAGCACTGAGATTAATCTCTGGATCAGATATTAATGTATGATCTACTAGACCTTGTTTGATGATAAGGATAGCAGAATCTTGTTTTTGTTCGTCACCGAAAACAGTGAGATTATCATAAAGCCAGCGATAGACTTCTTCCATCTCTTCGGCACGTAACTTACCGCAGAGCATTTTACGTGCTTCTGCGATTTTTCCTGCTTTGAACAACTCAACCATGTCGAACTTCCAATCAGATTCGCCTTGGTCTCCTTTGTTAGGAGTAAGTAGTTTTCCTTCTTGGACGTTTTGCTGAACAAGATTGATACATTTCCTAAGATCCGGGTAAGTCACCTTGACATAGTTGTCTAGCGTTTCAAGATCGAATTCCACAGCCTCTTCAACAAGAATAGTAGCAATACGAGCGGTAAACTCAGTAAGATCCGTTCGCTCAACGTGAAATCCTTGACATCGTGAATGTAAAGCAGGGATAATGCGATTAGGGTAGTTACAGGTGAGGATGAAACGAGCAGTTGAGTGATACTCCTCCATGACCCCACGTAACGCTGCCTGAGCATTCGGACTAAGATAATCAGCTTCATCTAATAACACCACCTTAAAAGGTCCAAACGGAATCATTTGGACGAAGTTAGTAATTTTGTCTCGGACATCTTCAACGCTGTTAGTACGTGATGCGTTGATTTCTAAGATGTCATATTCTTCGATACCGATCTCATTGATAAGGATTTTAGCCAATGTAGTTTTACCAATACCAGCACTACCGCTGAGTAACAGATGCGGCAAACTCTTATCTTTGATCCATGTCTCTACTTGTTTGCGTTGATGGCCGTCTCTAAATACATATCCATCAATGCTTTTAGGTCGATACTTTTCTACCCATAGTTCTTTCATTGTTTTAATCCCTTGTTAACTTCAGCCGCAATTACTCGCTGACGCAATTCACTGGTTGAAAAATTATGTTCTCTTTTATTGAAATACAGTTCAATACCTCGATCGTAACATTCACTTCGCCCAGTAAAATTTTTATCTTCGTACTCTTCTCCTAATATTCTAACATTAATAGGATAAGAAAGCAAGATGTTTACAAGATCTTGTTCTGTTTCGTAGACAAGTATTTCGTCAATGTACTTACAGGCTTTGAGTTGCTCGTAGCGTTCGAATATACTTTGGATTGGTTTATTCTTTTCGTTTGGGCGATCGATCGTTGGATCGGTTTGAAGACCTACGATTAGATAATCGCATTGAGTCTTGGCTTCTTTGAGCATCATGATATGACCTGCGTGGAACAGATCAAAAGTTGAACATGTAAAACCTTTTTTCATTCTGACACCATGTTAATTAAATTTCTAGCACGATAGAATCTATCACCAGAAGTTTTTTCTCCTAGTATTATTATAGCATACTTTTTATTATTTTTCTCAACTATTAATGCCAAACAGCGTCCCGCTGGGTCTGTATAACCAGTTTTGCTCAAAGTGATATTATCAAAAATGTTCAATAGGGCAGTATTGGTGTTGCCTATTGACATATAAGTGATCTTTCTTTTGTTCTTGATTTCGACTTTGAAAAACTTAGATGCCGATGTATTGCTGATCTCCGGATGCTCGTAAGCCTTTGTTACCAAAATGGCAAGATCTTTGGCTGTGCTCAGATTGTCACGTCCTAGTCCGCTAGGATCTTCAAATTTTGTGTCTTTCATTCCTAGTTGTTTGGCTTTGATATTCATGAAAGCAACAAACAGCTCTTTACCGCCCGGAAAGGATTCTGCTAATGCGTCTGCTGCTTGATTGTCGCTTTTGATTAACAGAGATTCGAGAAGGTCAGATCTTTTTACTCGTTTGCTTCTCCATATGCCGCCTTTGTAGTTGACCTCTTCATTCATGGCTATATTTGACTCTACGATGATTAGAGCAGTCATTAATTTAGTAATAGATGCGATAGGTCGAACTTTATCGTCTGCGATAGATGATATAGTTTCTTTTTTAGAGATATCGAGTACTAAATGAGAAGGCCCATTCGCATGGGCCGCCGAGATCATCAATACTGATATCGCTACCAGTATTAATTTTTTCATTTTACGTAGGGGTTAAGATCCGGAGGCGTCCATCCTAGAGGTTTCAATACCTTGCCATCTTCACGCTTGCGAACCTTGCCAGTTTCCTTGTCAATTTTAGCAAGGTTGGTACCAATGACTTCTCGCCAACCACCTTCACCATCATATCCACCGCTGTGTATAGCACCTACGGTAACGACGATAAAATCTAAAAGAGCATCGAGTGTTTCTAGTCTATCATTGTTGTCAATGGCTACTTTAAGCTCTTTCCACTCTTCTTCCATTAATTTAATATAAAGGTTGAATTGATCTTGATTGAACTCGCCTACTGTTTGATCGGAAGCTCGCATGAACTTTTCTTGATCTCGGAATGGGTTGGTCATTATGTCTCCTTGAGAATTTTTATCAATGATTTTTGTTCTTGCTCTTTTAACCACCGTTGTTCTAACTCACCAAAGTCAGGAGCGTCAGCTAGAGCACTATCGACTATTTTTTTAATAAGGTATAGATCTTTTTTACATTCGAACGAAGTAAATCCATCATTGTAGGGACTGCTACATTCTCTAGCGAGAGAATGGAGCTGATTGGCTATATCAGCAGCGTCCCAACTTTTTTTGAAACCCATTAAGAATTTACCAGAGGAATAAAAACATCGTCAGATGCTGGCGGTTCGTCGGACACAGCCAGCATAGAACTTGTTTCGACTTTACGAATAGTTTTTACACCTTCGCCATCGTCGATTTCCATACCCCTAGTCCATCTACCATGTTCTACTAATACCCACTGTCCCACTTTGACGTCCTGTTGTTCAGGACCTACAGCGTAGACTTTACCCCAACGAGATTTGATACCGTGTACCTTTCCATCGTCGGATTTTAAAATAATACCAGAGCTGGTTTTTTGTTCACCAAAATCCATATCGGCGACTATGACATGATCGCGGATTGCTTTGATTTTTATTTTTTTAGGTTCGAAAGCTGACATTTTATTCCTTGGCTTTTTTTTCTGCTCTTACACTCTTAGGATTTTTTTCATAATAGTCTGACACGATATCTTCCCGTGTACGGACGATTTTTCCTCCGGGCCCTAGTTCATCGCCACGAGCGTTAACTCTGACGTTGCCTACTGCTGGAGTCAATTCATTTAATAGGGCTAGTTTTTCCATGTCAATCTCTTTGCCCTGCATAGTTCTATAAGTTTTTCCCATGTTTATTCTCCTTTAAAGAAGTCGGTTATAGGTAGTTTATATTTAACGCTATCTATCTTATGTATACCTATTAGGTACAAACAATAGCTAGAAACGGAACTTCCCCTGCCTACTCCCCATACTATTTTGTTAGATCTCAGCGTATCTACCAAATATTTCATGACTTTAAGTATGTCTAGCATGTCATGTTTTTTATATAACTCTAGTTCTTCTACGAGCCGATCGTAGTTCTCTTTTGGACATTGCTCTACCAAAAAGCTCTCTATGTCCATGTCTCGATATTCTGCTGGTATAAACCAATTTCTTTGTTTCGGCTCTTCCGTAAGAACAGAAGGATACGGAAGTTTTTCTTCCATTATCCTTTCTAAATAATTTTCAATATTTGGATTATTCTTATCTACAAGGCAGTGTTCCAAGATTCCTGGACCAAACTTTAATATTCCCTGTAATAGATTTTCGTCTGTATTAATCGACATTGATAAATTGACCCAAGTCCTCATTAGTTACATTATTATTAGAAAGTGCTTTAGCCTGTCGCTTACGCAATTCTTCTTTATATATTGTAACAAATGTTGACAGTTGTGTCAATAGATCTTGGCTTCCCAAACGAGATGCTTGATAAAATTTTCTAGTCAATTCGTGTAGCTTGGATTCAACTTCGGCATCCGTTAACTGACTTAGATCTCCTTCAAGCGGATGTAACATTATGCGAACTGTCCTAGATAGTTAAGGAATACGATTCTTCCCAGTGAACCTGGATCTTGACTTTTTGCTCTAGTAATGATCTCAATCAATATTGGATTTGATGTACTAGATACAGTCAACGTTGTTGGAAAGTTGCTGCTTTTCTTGATAGGATAAGCACCGTCGGTAAAAAAGTCTACGGTATAAGCGCCACCATCGGAAAGTAGTTCGATCGTTACTTTGTTTACGTTATCATTTGAAAAACCTTCAAATTCAAAAGTGACATCGTCATTAAGTCTATAGACCTGATAGTCAGCATTTCCAAAATTGATATCGATCCTGTTGCTGACCCCAGATCCTGTTCCATAATTGTTTAGACTGTTTTGATTCTGTTTGAATACAGCATTTGAAAGAAAGTTACTGTTAAAACTGTTGTCAACATCAGTCCTAGCTGTGTAATTTAATAATTCTTCTAATTCTGTTTTGGTCGCATTGAACGCAGTCTTGATATAGGTAAAGTTGTCCCTAAATCCCTGCGTATCGTTGTCTACGCCGGCGACAGGATATTCATTATCGATTGGCCCTGCGTTTACGTTACTTGTCCTTGGCATGTTTTATCTCCGCTGTACTGCTATTTATTGTCTAAATTTCTCTGCTTGAAATGTTGGAAATGCGAGGTATTTATCCTCTATTTCACCGTCTAAAGCATCTATGATATATCTATCGACTTCAAAATCTAATATCTTGAAATCAAAATTACTGTTTTTTATGTTTAATATGATTTCGTCTGCCTGTCCTGGTTGGGCAAAGCACAATGGCATAGCACTGACGAAACCGGGCTCAGCAAACTGATCTTCCTGGATACTTCTCATCCATAACGGCAGATAAGTCCTATCTCTTGCTCCAGTTTCCTTGATACGCCTACGCATATTTTTTATAGAATTTGGAAAGATGCGTTGATAGTCTTTGTCACTAGCTAATGGAATATTACTGCTGACATTTATTCTGTTGCTGTTTACCAAGAATGGGCTGTTAATAGTATCTGAAAGATTTACTACGCTAGAAATACTCTTTCCTTCTTTTACCAATGGATCGATTATTTCCACATATACTATTTCATATATGATTTCTTGTGTGGTCTGGTCTTTGGCCACTGCTTTCTTTACTCGACCAAAATTTAATCTTTTGAAATAATGATTCCTACTCACGGCCTGTACGAATGTTTCGGCATTGTTGCTTTCTATACCTGCGAACATCAGCATCTTGATTTCGTCCTGAACACCAAACGCAGGATCTCCGTAGCGATAGATCTTTTCGGGAACGAATATCGAAAAATCAGAAATAAAATTATTCCATATTTCTCTTTTAGATTTCTTCTGATATGCTTTGAAATAGAGATTGCTATAAACTGTATCGGCCTGAGTAGATACTGTAATTTGAAATGTCTTAGCACTCTCAACATAATTTAAGATATCTCTAGCTTCTACGATAAAAGTATATACTCTATCAAATGATGTTAGATTACTATCGTAGGTAGTTGTAGCATAGTCTCTGGCAGAACTTCCGTCCCAGTTGTAAAATCTTGTTATTCCCGGAGTAGTCTCGCTGCCTATCTGATTTACTTTTCCGTAGATTTCTCCGGATGGTAGTAATCTTAATCCCGGAGGCAAATCTCCAGAACGCAGATTATAAAAAACGTTTCCTCCGTTTATTTTTGACTCTGCTTCTACGAACAGCATACTATCTTTGTTAGGACTTATTGTTCCAACGTCTCGATCTGAAATCCATACGATACCGCTTTCAATTTCTCCTAGCACTCTAAGACTAAATGTTCTTGGCGCTGACGCAGATACCCCATTGTCGTAGGTGTTAACAGCACTTACGGTAAATCGATAATCTTTAGTTACTCTTGGTTGATAAGGAAGATTCCCCACCAACTCGCCTGTGATCGTGTCTAGACTCAATCCCGGAGGAAAAATACTATCATTACCAAAGATAATTTCAGCGCCTTCGATGACTCGATCGCCCAGACTAGGATCAAACGTGATACCGTATCTTGCCGGGTAACCGTCAATCTTTTCTACATTAGTGATTGTGTAAGTTCCCAATGTGCTGTCTAAAAAGTTATATACATTGGCTACAGCAAATTTTTGATTTTTTCTCGGAAGGCCAAAGTTGCCTTTGGTATCTGGAACCACGTCAACTTCTATGTAATCTGTTTCGTCTCTGAATATCCTAACAGATTTTCCTTTAAATTCTGGGTTTATAGTTTCATATCTATAAGAAATGTATCCGGGCATCGATGGTGGATCAAACACATCTAGGTATATGGTTACATAATTGTTAGCACGTCGAATGCCAAGATCAGCTTCAGTAATCCAGATAGGTGTCCGTACATAGGTATTATCAGCACGGAATATACCTGTGCCGACCTGCATGATGGTATTATCGGATCTTAAGAAATCTTCACTGACAACATATATCTGGAAGCTTCTTCGATCTTCAAATAGGCCGTCTGTGGCAACCACAGTAAATTGATAGTATCTTGTTAATCTTCTAGGAAATCCAGTTTCGTCAAAATAGTCAAACGATCTTTCGTCGAACGTGAAACTGTCGTAACCGTTGATAGGCCGAGTTCCTAGATCGTATGGTTCCGAATCAAACAGATTTAAATCATAATTTCCGCTGTAGATTTTATATTCTAAAGCAAAGATTGGATCAGTGAATCCTGATATTCTTCCTGATCTGGATAATGTTAGACCAGGAGGTAATTCTCCGCCGTCGTAAGGTATGAAATATTCTATAGTATCTCCAGCAGGCATATCGGGATCCATGGCTATCAGCTGGAAATCTACTTTGTCGTTGTCGAGAACAAAGAATGTTGAATTTGGTCCTACTGGTAGTAGGCCCTCTGAAGTGACCCATTTAGGTTCGTCGTAGCCGTCGACTGCGATACTAAATGTTCTGTCTTTCTTTTCTGTTCCGTCGGAAGCTCTGATAACAAATCGAGAAGTTGTAGGTTTTGAAACTTCAAACGGTGTTCCGACGATTTTATCTGATTCTAATCGTAGCCCTTTTGGTAGACTACCTGCCTGTAGAGAAAAGGTAACTGGACCTTGGGTAGATGAGGCAAGTAATGTTATTTCTTGCCTGTCTCTTTCATTTATGCTCCCTAGAGGACCAGGTGGAGTTATCCAAGACAGTGACATTCATGATTCCTTAGAATGTAGCTAAAATAACTGAAGTTCTAACCCATATGTCGCTAGTGCCATCCCATGGTGCTATACAGAAATAGATATAATTGCTATTAGCAAAAACCATTCCAGGCTTATCGCCGTTTAAGCCTTTTGATGTTGCTGGAACAACATCTCTAAAAGTCACGCCGGGTGTGCTAGATGACGGATTAAAAAATCTTACAGTTTGGCCGATAAGGTTATCTGATGACGTAAATGTGCCTGTTGTAGTTACAGCATTTCCTACGATACTCTGTACTTCTAATTCTGAAGTTCCATTTAGATAAAATTTCGCACCATTTCGGATACCCGATGTTTCACTGATAGTAAAATTATTATTAGATCCGTTGGGTATTGAAGCACTGAGAGTAGTTGTGACTTCTACGTTATGGTTAACACCGCCCCAGCTAGAAATTTTGTTGCTTTCTATTCTTAGGTGTCTGTCACTGATGTTTAAACCACTTTCTAGATAACCTGAAGTAAATCGATACTCTCTAGTACCAATTCTATAAGCACTATCAGTATTAGGAACAATTTCTGTAACTGTGCCTTCTGTGTTAATGACATTGTTTACACCGTCGACTAATCTTGTTGAATTATCGCCATAAACAGAACCATAGAGGTCGCCGACAATATCGGCCGGGAAAGTTGGAGGACCACCACTTAATCTAGTATCAAAAAGAACTGTGCCGTCGGGCAGAGCTACAGCACCTATTAGTGTTCCTGTTACAACGCCGGTTAAGTTTCCGCTGACATCTCCTAGCACATTACCGATAACGTTACCAGTATGTGTTCCTGTGGTATTGCCAGTGACGTTAGCAAAAACAGGACCGACGATTCTACCAGAAGTAGCATCAACAAGCAGTGTTGAATTGTCAGCAAAAACAGATCCTGTGATATCGCCTGTGTGATATCCTACGGTATTGCCGTTGATTGTTGTAGCATCAACAGTATTCGCATGTACAGTATTCCATCTTTTTAATGCTGTTCCTAGATCATAATTGTTGTCAACATCTGGTACGATATTAGAAACTACCTCAGCTTTGAATTCTACTTCATCTGCGTCATCATTGCCTATCGTGATAGTTCCGTCTGCTGTAATATTACCAGTAGCATGTATATTTCCGTCAACATCAAGGTCGCCAGTGATATCAATGTTACCTGTACCAGTTATGTCGTAACCATTTAATACAAGGTCATCGATGATAGTTCCGCCGCTGGCTAACAGTTTTCCTCCTACTAGTGATCCGTCTCCGATATAGATCGCTTTTTGATCTGTGTCGTATACTAATTCACCGTTAAGAGGTGTGTAGGTTAATCTTTCAGCTGTGGTTCCTCTTTTTAATCTTAGAGCCATTTATAATTCTCCGTTAAAACGTTCCGAGATCTATTTCTAGATCACTCGGGGATGGTATTGTTCCCATATCATAATCTCCGTTAGATATGAGAAATTGTATAGCATTATTGAAAACATTAGTAAATGTTCCAAAATCGATCGAATATACAGCACTGACAGTTTCACGACCGTCATAATTCCAAAGATCCCCAGTAAAATTATCAGCGGTAATATTTCCGTTAATGTTTATATTACCAGTTCCGATGATGTCAAATGTGTTTAGATCTAGATCCTGTGATAGAATATTGCCTACCGGATCAGAGTTAATCGTGATAGTCTTACCTGTTACAGACAAGGTAGTGTTTAAACCACCTACCAGGGTCAATGTTGTATCGGAAGTATCGGCACCTATTAGAGCACTGACTTCTGGTACAGCAACTTTTGTAAAAACATTCTGTAAAGGGCTAGATATTGTAATATCGTTAGCGTTTTCTGTGACAGCAATATTAGCAGATCCTTTGATAGATCTGAATTCTAAACGATCAGCGTCTGACTCTGGAGTTATTGTTTCAGTACCCCCAGCATTTGATTTTCTTTTATAAACAGCCGCACCGTCGCCTAGGCTCCGACCTGATAGCACAAGTTCGCTGTTCAAGGATAATAAGCTATTATTAACCTTTTGAAACGCCGTGCGTAGATCGTCGCCGAGCCCGTCGTTGACTAAATTTCCTATGTTTACTGTTTCTATAGCCATAATTTGATTTCTATCTAATATTTATCCATGCTCTTTACAATCTTCCAACAGCAACTTCTATGATTCCTATATGATCGCTGTTGTAATTTTGTAGAGCTTTTCCTATGATCGTTCCTGGTTGAGCTACTTCTCCTGCTGATATTGCGACTCCTGGTACAGGACCTGCGATCATTAGATCACCTTTTTCAACTTTGCCGACAACTTTACATGGTACTCTTCCTTGTAAGGCCACGCAGGCTTTGATACCTTCTAGTCCGTGATTCATTGTATAAGCAGGGTTAGTTGTTACAACACCCGCAACTCTAGTTGTTCCTTGTTTAGATGATGAGCGGACCTCAGCATCGCCGCCGAACTCTAGGACGGTACCTGGCTCATATTCTTTGTCGGAACTATACCATTCTGCCAAATCTGCCCATGTTGCTTGGAAAGTAGCACCTGAAGCCAATTGCCAAGCACCTTGGATGGTACCAGCACTTCCGCCGGTGCCCGCCTTTAGGATACCAGCAGCAAGACTAAGTGTGCCGCCCGCCCCGCTAGTATCATAGAATCTATGTTCTTGAGCATAGTAATCAGTATGTTTGTTGACCACACTGTTACCTTCAACTAAGACAATACCCTGTCCACCGTTACCATTTCTTAGTATAGTTTTATAGGCATTGTCTGCGCCAGATTCTAGTCCGCGCTGTAATATAGTAGCAGTGGTACTATTAATGGTCATCCTAATACCTTTAGGATTAGAAATGCTACCGGTATCGGTGATAGTTGTTATGTCACCATTAGCTATCAATGTATTAACAGTGACCTGATTAGCTTCAAAGTTTCCAGACGCATCTCTTTGGACTAGATCGTTGCCGCTGTTCGATGAACCGTATCCTATTGAGGTAAAGCTGACATCTGTAGGATCATTGCTGAGGTCGATCCTAGCTAATATACCTTCTAACGGTACATCAAATTTAGAAAGACCGTATCCATCTCTCACCACGGTTCTAGCATCGATAGGCACAGGTTGACCTATCACAGATCCTGATGTAGGCAATGCTCGACGACCTAAGAGTTTTGTACCACCACCGGCGTAGCTTGTTTCGTCTGTGGCATCATAGATCGCTGGATCGATGTAGGCTAGTTTGTCAAAGGTTATACCTGTAGATGTACTACTTGAAGCACGTAACTGTAAGAATCCTGTGCTCGATACTTGGAATTCAGAAGTCTTAGCGCCGCTGAGTATTCCGGGTTCTCTTACTTTAGCATTGCCGCTTAATACACCTGTTAGTCCAGTGATAGCGATATCGAATGTATTTGTTGTAACACTGACTGCTTTCCATCGTTTATTGATACCTGTTAGAGAAACGGTGGTTTCTCCGAGTATTTCTATACTGTCATTTTCGCTGATACCATGACCGTTGGCAGTAAATCTTGTAAAGCCAGACGGAACACCGGTTGTGGTATAGGCAGTGATTGTAAAGCCATCTGCTGCGGTGTCTCGGATATAATTTAACTGTAACTTGTGCTGTAAAATAGCCGCATCGTAGTTGACATCGTCATTGACAATAACATTGTCGTTGATAGTAGAAACAATGTAAGGATCAGTTTCTACGGTTGTGTTTAAAGTAAACGTCAACGCACCGGTCATTGTAGCATGGCTAAACTGAGAATCAGTGCCTGTGAATGCTAGGATGTCAGCTCTTTGGATAGCATAAGTTGGAGTACCTAATGCTGGTCTCCAATAGTCAGGACCGTCCTCGACGTTACCTAATTTCATGTAGAATTTAGGAACAGCTTCTGTATCACCAACAGCACCTCTTCTTGGAGCAGGCAAGTTACGTAATGTATTGCCGTCCATCTCGATAGTACCTTTAACCGCGAGCGATCCGTCTAATGCTAGATAACCTGGTCCTCGTAGACCGTCAGTTACTCTTACACCGAAGTGATTCAGGCCTAGTCGTTTGTCGATATAGCTTCGAATAGCATATTCAGTAGGCACAGCCTGTGGGTCAGCAGCACCTTCACCGCCCATGGTAATGTCATTGGTAAATTCAAAAATTTCGTTACCAGAACGTAGTTTTAGAGAATCGATACCTTTAAGGTCGATCTTAGCATCAAGTGTAAGTTTACCAGTTCCTTGGTCAACAGCAAAGAAATCACCGACTTTAAAGTTACCATTTTGGTCCGTACTTACATAGAATACACGACCTGTTGTAACTTCGACTACCTGTGCTTCAACATCTGGTTCGTTGGCCGGTTCGCCGAAAATATTGCTTGGATAATTTGTATCTGCGTACGAACCAGTACCAATATCTAAGAAGTCATGTCCAGTTGCTCGCATCGTTGAGATGTTAACTGTAACTGTACCTGTAGCGCCTGCTCGTATACCAGCATCAAATGATACATTAGTACCATTGGTTTCTAGTGGGGAGAATGTGAGGCCGCCTAGTACGGTTAGGGTAGTTTCGACACCTAACGCACTTGAATTAACACCTAGTGTTAGATCTTCATCGGAATAGAGCTGTAACTCCATCCTTACCTGTTTGGCAACACCACGAGATATAACTGCTTCGACAATATCACCACTACCGCCGACTTCGTTGACAGTGATCAATACATCGTTAGCAGGCGTTGTTCCACCTAGAGATGTTCCTAAGATTTTTATTGTATCGCCTACATCATAGCCTGTTCCAGCAGTATCAATTTGTATATCATCGTAGACGATGCTGTTAGTTCTAGTGATTGTAAATGTCGCACTAGTACCGCCACCTGTAGCAGGACTTATGTTAGTGCCGCTGAGCGGTCCATGATCGACATTGCTGATTACATTCTTAATATAATAATTAGAACTACCAATCTTTACTCTTCTAGCGTCAGATAGATTATGGTCTGCGGTTAACGCTAGCTGAGCCGGAGATACACCAGTGACTGAGAATGTATAGGTTCTATCTGTTTCGACTAGGGGATTAGTAACGTTCCTAAATGTGATGATACCAAAGATATTATTAGGATCTAGATTATTAACTTCGTAATCAGTGATTTCATACATCGAATCTTGATAACCGAAGATCATACCGCCAGTGCCAGTGGTAGATCCGTCATAGATCATAGCACCAGTGGTTGGGAATACCACACGTTTAGAATCTCTAAAGTTTAGAGCCTGAACGATAACCTGATTGTCGGCAAGTTGACCGAAGCCACTTGGAATCGTAAATTCGGAGGTATCTTTTAGGATAGTTAATTTAACATACTGATACCCGTCTCTGGTTGTAATGATTTGATCATCAGCAACTGCGTCAATATCGTCGTATTGGTTGAAGCTCAATAGTCGGATAGCAGTGCCTGTGTTCTCATCAAATATAAGAGCAGTTGAAGGACGAACAGCAACAACTTCTTCTTTGTCAGAAAGAACAAATTCTTCGTTGCTTCTAACGACCAACGGTTTACCAGGTGCTACGTATATGGCCAATCCAGCATTAGCAGCCACAGTGCTTAATTGTAGTTTAGCTATTCCTTCAGGTAACCCGGATGTAGTAACTGTTTCGACAACATAGGATCTTTGACCTATCGTGGTTATCGTATACACAGTGCCATCGCCGTTACCGGAGTTATCTGCTACAAACTTGTCTCCGACAGCATACACTATTGCTGAAGTACCAGCAGCCAAGTTCCAGTCTGTGGTTCCTAGTGTTGCGATCTCATATTCTGTACCGATCTGTAATGCTGCCGCAGGGTTGATAGTATCTGTTCGATCGCCGGTGTGATCAATGTCCACGATACAGCCTGCTCTTGGTAGATACTGATAGTTGGTAACCCAGATAGCATCGCCACCCCTTGCGTTTTCGATCTCATCACCAACATCCTCATAGGCTTCGACGATCTGTATCATCGGGAATTTCAAAAATACAGAATCTGGAATTTCGTTTGGATCTGCTCCCTCGGCCTTTAAACCAATAACACCGTGTGCTGATGATCCGTTTAATGATCTAATCTGAGCACCGTTGAGAGAATAGAACGCTGTATAGCAATAATAGGTAAACACTGAAACTTGTTCAGAAAGACCGTTGTTAGTACAGAAAATACCATAGCCCATGTCGTTGACCTGTGTAAAGTCATTGCCTAACATGGACTTGTTACCTGCTGTGCTCAGTGTCACTTTGCCTGTGACATTCTCTAAGAATTCTAGTACAGTGGTCTTGATAGTTTCTTTGGCAGCGATGATTTCAGTTCTAGCTGCTAATAGGTCAGCATTCGCTCCAGTGAGTGTGGGCAATACTTCAGTAACCGGTGTGTCATAATCTTCATCTGCTACGTAGTCTATCAATATATCTGTTAGATTCTGAAGTGTAGTTCCTTCTGTGGCAGTGGCAGCAGGATTGCTGACATCTTGTGTTAAAGTGTTGCTAGATGATTTGGTCCAGGTTGTTGTATCATTTTGAACGACATAGAACAGCACAACCTTTAATCTAGTAAATGCTGATGCTGTGATTACTTCCTGGTCAGGAACAAAACTTTCTCCGTCTCTATAATATGTTTCGGCGTTGTTCTTAGTCTGACTATTTCCACCGTATAATAGATCGTAGATCATGCCATCTAACAGATAGCCTACGTCTCTAGCACATTTAGCAGTATCGTATTCAAATCCTGGATTGTTATCAGTTACCCATGCTACGATTTCTGTCTTGATAAATTCTCTGTTATCTACTAAAACGTCCACGGCCTTGGCTTTGTTAGAGCCTACAGAGACACCTGAGGGTAACGGATAAGTCACGGTAGGAGCAGCACTGACACCGTCTCTGATGATATCTCTTATGATTTCGAATCTATCTGACAGAGCACTTCTAGCAGGTGAATATGGTCCTTCTGGAATTAATTCTAATGCTTCTAATTCAGTTTTTGTGATACCATTTATGGTCTGTTGTTTTTGTGAAGCGATTACAGTGCTTGAATATGATCTTAGATATGAAAGACCTGCTTTAACAGATTGATAATTAGATCCTAGAACCATGTCATAGTTAACAGCATCAAGAATCAATCCTACGTCTCTAGCACACTTAGACTGATCAAACAATCCATTGCCATAATATGGGCTGTCTAACACGCACTCATATTGAGGATATATTCCAGGAACACCTGTGGTTTCGCCCGTGATTAGTGTAGTGATGTAGGTCGTTCCTGATGTGATCGCTGCTTCAACACCAGAATTGGTAATGTCGTCTACGACTATTTCTGGATCAGTTACCTGATAGAATTCTAAAGTATGTGAAGCACCACTACCAACACCTACGATGTTTAATTCAATCGCTGTGTTAACGCCTTTTTCTTTCGCGATCAGTAATGGAAGATTTTCGACCAACTGGATGTTATCGCCGTCGACAACATAGACATAAAATACCAAATCATTTAGATCAGTGATCGGATCTCCGTTTTCGTCGTCTAGGTTATCAACGGTTATAGATAATCCACCTCCACTGCTGTACTTGACTCTAGAGCCACTCTTAAATCCGTGATCTAAAATCGTGATAGTATTAGCAGTAATATCTATGTTAGCACTAGGATTAAATGTTTTAGTGGTCCGGATGAATCCAGTAAGTAGTTCGTTTTTAATTATCTTTTTAGCTAAGAGAGCAGCGTATTCGATACCGTCAATAGTTTCAGCTAATTGGCTTGTAGGACCAGAATCTGGAATGATCCTTCCGCCTTGTTTGTAATATGAATAACCTGCTCTAACAGTATTGTTGAAGTCGCCGAAAATATCTATAGACCAAGCGTCAACGATGTAACCGACATCTCGATAACAGGTGTCGCGATCGTAATTTAATGTAGGATATAGATCATCTAGGTAAGCGATTGTTTCTGCTTGGATAATTTCTTTATTGATCTGTAATAGATCTTTGGCTTTGTAAATTGTTTCGCCATATTCAACAATGTTGGCGATAAGATCAAAAGCTGTTTCTACTTCTGTCTGAGCATCACCACCGCTTGGATATGCTGGTAAGAATACTTGATCGACTGTGCCTACACGTTCATAGTCTGGATCTTGTGTGATAACTGCTACTGCGACTTCTTTGATTTTTTGTATCGCTGCTACAGTTTCTGCTACCTGACCTGAAATTACAGTATTACCGCCGACAAAATAAAGTCGAGCTGCTTGGGTACTGTTTAGATATCCTCCATACAGCACATCCTGTACAACCGAGTCAACTAACAGACCAACATCTCGGAAACACTTGTCCTGATCATAATCTAGTGTAGGAAACTCACCGTTGACAAAAGCCACAACTTCGGTCTGTATAAATCTTCTGTTTCTTTCTAATAGAATCTTTGTATCGAAGAATCCTGTTTCAATTCTGTTCGATAGAGTAACTCTATAAAGATTTTCACCTATAGTAAATGATGTTGGTAGGCTAAGCGGACGCATCAGTCCACCAATGATGACCTTTTGGTATTCTTTGAAGGTCGTTGGATCAGAGGGGATATAAGCAGGATCTGATGGATCTACTGGCACCTGTCTCAACAAGACACCTTCTAGGTTACCAGAGAAGCCGTCAATGAATTGTCCTCCTGCGAACTGGTGTTCGTTGATACTCTTAGAAAAACTAGTACCAGTTTGGAAATATGGTGACTTAGAAAGGATCTGTCCGTTAGGGTCTAAGACCATAACGAAACCGCCGTGTCCCTGGAATGAAATCTCAGAAAGCCTTGTGGCATCATTTACTAAACAAGCATCTATTTCATCGTTGTTTTTCGGTTGGCTCGAATAGTCTAGAGGATCGGTTAGATACTGATAACCATATTCATAATCAGTTACTCTTAGATCGTCGATGACTCTATCTCGTCTAAAGAAAACTCTAACCCATGGTGATTCACTGATACCTGGTTTTGGTCTAACGATACTACGACGTAGGTCGTTTCCTCTAATAGTTACGTTTTCAGCTAGTCTTAATGGATAGTTCTCATAATAGATTCCAGTTTCAACGTTGATAGTGATCTGTATATTTCTTGTTAGGTCAGCATAGCTTAGTCTTTCTCCGATTTGGAAAACACCATTGATAACTTCGATTTCGAAAATTTCGTCACCGTCTTCATTCAACGAACCATCGTGCTGGACGATCCTAGCTAGAGCACCAGAAGTTTCACCTCGAAGAGCTTGGCCTTCTCTGATATCGTCTAAGAAATCTGTGTTCAATCTTTCAGTTAAGACCAACATTCTCGGTAGATAAACAGCTACACTAGGAATACTAGTGTAACCGACACCACCTTTGGTAACTGTGATTTCTTTGACCTCGCCACCGATTTCAGTGATATAAGCCTCTGAACCAGCTCCACCGCCTCCTGTAAAAATAACAGAAGCAGAAGTATATCCGCTGCCAGTGGCAGTTACGTCAATTTGTGTAACAGTCCAGCGAACACGAACGCGAGCAGTACCTGAACCAGAACCGCCGACTAATAATAGATAATCGTTGTCTACATGGGACTGAGGTAATATGCTGTAGATGCCTTTTTGTCTTACACCGTCGGCATCAGTGTTCATAGCCAATTGTAAAATAGAACCGGCGAAGTCGACCGCGATAACTCTAAATTGAGCTTCTTGACCTAGGTATGTTCCACCATTGGGTGTTAGGATATCGTCTTTCTGATAGCCGGTACCTGCGATTAATATCTGTATCGCAGAACCTTCATCGTCGATACCCATCCTTGCTACAGCGGTACACCCGTCACCTGATAATTCAGATTCTTCAACTGATACTATTTCACAGTATTTTGTACCATTGGCATAGGTTAAAATCTTTTGATATGGGCCTAGCTCTAATGGAGCTTCGTTTACCATTTCCTCTGCGGTTTCACAGGCTTTTTGTATCGTGGCGTAGGCAGTGGCTTCTGATCTACCTATCTGATTTTGTGGAATATCTGTTCTTTCGTCGAGACCTCTAGGGCTAACATACAGATTGTAGTCGCTTGAAAATGTCTTGCTGTCAACGTAGGCTTTGGTAGCAGCTATAAGACCGTTATATTCTAAATCGTCTTCTTCGACAGGATTTCGTGATAATACTAGCGGACCACGCATTACACCCCAATCGGGTCTAGCCCCACCGCTGACATCAATAGCATCGGTACCGTCGAGACTTAATTTGTTGTCAACATATTCCTTAGTAGCAGCATCCGTATCTTCAGTGGCTTCGCTTAGATTGGTTAATCGTTTAAAGTTAGCATTTAAATTGGTCTGTAGTGTAGGATCAGGGTCATTGATAAGTGCTGATGCTAGAGAACTTAAACGGATCTGTCCAGGAATACTTTGGTTAACAATAATAGTTTCTGAACCGACAAGTTCTTTAAAAACTATCTGTTCTCCTTCAGAATCAACTACTAACAATCTATTATTATCAGAGCTTCTATAATTTTTAACTGTTCTTTCTTTTTCAACATCCTCTAGGCCGATAAAGGATAGTTTACCGCCTTGGCCTAGGATAGCATAGAGTTCTGTGAAGTTTTCGTTGACTTTCTGGAACGAATCGCGAATACTGTCGCCTGTACCGTCATTGCCTTCGATACCGATATTAATTTCTTTTCTTGACATTAGGGGACTCCGTTGGATACCTTATAATTGATATTTAGCCCAAAATTCTACAAGCCGAATGTAAATAATTGTATGTTCCTAAAGAAAGAAACAAGATCAGCAGAGTATGTTCGCACCAGTAAACTAGGTGTTGAGCATACCTATATTAGAGAACGAACAGTCGCATTATTTCGTTGCGATAACTGTGATGAACGGTTTGAAAGAGATCTAAAACAAATGGATCATCGCAGACTCAGCAACAATTACTTTCATGTCTGTTCTAACTGTGATGCCAAAAGATTCGCTAAAAGAAAAGCAGTAGAACGCAGATCTATTTGGGATATGCCTGCTAGCAGTACTTTACCTGTGGGCAAATACTAGCGACACATTAGATCATCTACGAAATCTAATAGCAGTTTATGATGTTTTCCGTGATGCCAGTGCTTGGGCATCCATGAATGATAGTCGTACCAAACTTTGGTGCTTTCAGGATGACAACCTATCAACCCAATTTTCCCTTGTATAACAGCCATAGGATCACCGTTGCTATAGGTAGCCACAACGTCCAAATTATCGCCAGTAATAGCACAGCCGTCATAGAAATACATCCTTTCTACTTGCCCTTGCCAGGTAACCAATTGTCCCTTGGCATGAGGGCGTCTTGTGTCTGCGTTGGGACGTGTGATGTATTGTCCCACATCAGTACCTGGCTCAAGGATATCAAAATAGTAATGACTAGCCCAATAAGCACCAAGACAGATACCCAAGTACCTGCCACCGTTCTTGACCCAGCTCCTAATGCTACTAGCATGCCTATCAAGAACAACATCAAATCTATCGCTATCACCTAAACCTCCGGGAAAACAAACGATGTCTACATCGTCGAAGTATGTATCTTCTATGTCATGCTTGGTGAAAATTTTAAAGCGATAGTGGGGTGAAAGTGCTTCTATGATACCATTGACTGAGTCAACAGCACACAACGGATGATGTACAAATATCGCTATTGTCGGCATTCGATTATAGAAAAATGCTCACTTAGAGCGCCATTCCGGGGCACGACTCCCATAACGCTCTGCCCAGCAGCCGGGCACACCTATGTAACGATACGTCCTAAGGTAGGTGTTTTAGACCCTAAATGATTCGCCGCAACCGCAGCGATCTCGTTCATTTGGGTTGATAAAATCAAATCCTTCGTTCAAGCCCTTCTTGACCCAATCCATAGTTGTCCCGTATAGATATGGACGATGTTTTGGGTCTATATAAATCCTTACTCCATTTACATCATGGTGTTCCATACAGTGCTCGTTAGGATTGTCTACATATTCTATTGTGTAGGCCATACCTGAACACCCAGTAGTTTTAACACCAACTTTAATTCCTAATCCCTTGCCACGTTTTACAAGAGATTCTTTTACTTTACAGGCAGCAAGTTCAGTTATTGATATCATGTTTAGTTCTGTAATCTGCTACTGCGGCTTTGATAGCATCCTCCGCCAGTATTGAACAGTGTATCTTAACGGGCGGTAACGCAAGTTCAGTAGCGATATCGGAGTTCTTGATAGACTGTGCCTCATCCAAGTTCTTGCCCTTGAGCCATTCGGTGACAAGACTAGAACTAGCAATAGCACTACCACACCCATAAGTCTTAAACTTCGCATCTTCAATAATACCTTGATCATTAACTTTAATCTGTAGCTTCATCACATCCCCGCAGGCAGGAGCACCAACCATACCGGTACCAACTCCGGTATCGTTTTTATCAAAGCTGCCAACATTGCGGGGATTTTCATAGTGGTCGATTACTTTATCTGAATAAGCCATATCAATCTCCTGCTGCTGCTAATCTATCATTTACTACATTCCAGTCAATGATTCTCCAGATGTTTGATAGATATTTTGCTTTATCTTGTTGATAATCTAACGCCCAAGCATGTTCCCAGGCATCTATAAGCAGAGCGATTTTCATTCCTTTTTTATACTCGTGATTATGAATGATTTTTAATTCGCCCGAAGTGCCCATGTAGATCCAATTAGATCCTTGGGCTGACATAAATTCTTTTTCAACCGCTTCTTTAAATTTATCAAATGATCCGTATTTGTTTTCTATGATTTCGTTACTGATCCCTGTGGGTTTATTTGCTGCTCTAGGTGGGGTAAGATTTCCAAAGAATAAATTATGGAGCATAGCACCTCCATAATTAAAATCGGGATCACCTTCTCCTTTGTTATAACGTTCTGAGTATTTAGAAGCAAGTCCGTCATAGTGATACTTGATCGTATCTTCACTCATAACAGGACTCAGCTCGGATTTATCAAAGGTTAATTTATTTTGATAAATTTCTCTTTTATCTGAGTTTTCAGTCAAATATTTCAAAAAATGTAGCGTCATACTAATATTTATTGTAAATATACCACAGGAGGATTTTCTATGGAAATCGTAATTATTGCCGTAGTAGCAGTGGTACTAGGAGGCATTTGGTATTATAACCGCAGCCCAAAATCGTTTGATCTTAATCAAGACGGAAAGGTTGATGCCGCTGATGCCAAAGTTGCTGTCGAAGCAGTTAAAGCTGAAGTTAAAGAAGCAGTTGTTGAAGTAAAACAGGTCGCTGAAAAAACCAAGGCTGTAGCTAAAAAGACAACAGCCAAGGCCAAGGAAACTGTTCAAAAAGCAACCGCCCGCGGCCGCAAGCCAAAAGCTAAGTAATCTTCTTAGCTTGTTCGTAGAGTGCGAAGGATGCTAGATTTTTAGCCTTGCTCTCGCACATGATATCGAACTGATCTCTAAAACTCAGTGCCCATTCATTCACTGCTGTGTTCCAGTAGAAGTTTGAATGTGCCCTGAGTTTTGCTTTCTTGTGTCCGCTTTCTATCAGCGTATCAAGGGCGGGAAAGGAGTCTGTGGGATGGTTAGCAAGATGCTCTTCCCGTGATACACTATAATGTATAACAGGCCGCTGACCGCGCCAGCTATCAATAATCCTTTTAACACGATCGTCAGATGCTTCAATATATTCTCCAGTTTTAATCCAGTGATGATGTATGTCTAATACCAGGGCACAGTCATTGACTAGATCAAGGCTGTCCTCAATACCCCAGGTCATTTCGTCGTTTTCGATTGTAAGGGTATTACGTGCTTCGGGCGTCATCCTAGCCAACGCAGCACGGATGCCATCTGGCCCCAATCTACCTGCGATGTGGACGTTGATCTTGAAATCTTGAAACGTTTTGCCGTAACCCATCCAGCGAGCCATGTCCACATGATATTCGAACTCCTCAATTGATCTGCTTACAATATCAGGATTATCGCTAGCAAGGACAGTAAACTGACCGGGATGAAAAGACAAGCGAACATCCATCTCACGAGCCAAATCTCCAACTCGCTTAAATTCTCTTTCACAATAGGATCTGACGTCGGGATTCCGCCAATACCCGCCCCAAGTTGGCTCAGTGTAAACAGGAAGGATATCGCTGCTGAGTCGTACCATTCTAAGATTTTCATCTTGTTCTCCTACCAGAGAAACAAGTTTACGAACAGATTCTATATTTTGTACCATTAGGTCCCATAGTTTCTGTTCAGCAACATCTCTGGACTGTCTATTTAACCAAGCCACAGTGGTGCTGCCAGTGTTGTACTGTTTACAGTTATCTTTCTGTTTGATGCCGTCGATCTGTGAAGGACCGTCGATCCATTTGCAGGCAAAGCCTATGCGTTTAATCATTAGATAATCCCGAAATAAGGAGTTCACGTTCTGTCATATAAGCTACAGGTTGGATCCAGCCACGATCAATACATTCGGATAAAATTAATCCGTACTCTCGTGGACATTGTTTTGAAATTTCGAATCCTGCTCTACCACAGGTCGTGAATTTGTCAACGATACGAAAACGGGGATCATCTTGTTTGATTGTTCGAATTTGACTTTTATGAACGTTATACATCGTCTTTAGCTTTCGCTGAAATAACATTAGCGATACGGAAGGATCGCCATTCCTTTTTGTCCAAACACCAAACGCTCATTACGTCCGGATTTTGTTTCTTTTCTTTTTTTGCTTTAGGAAAGTCGACAGGATTATCTGTGTTAGTAACGTGTACCGGTAGAGGTGGAATCAAAGATTCGTTAAGCGTACAGGGCATTGTACGCACCTCACCGTTTACTTTGGTAAATTCTACCACGCATTCGCCGGAATGGAGTAGATCGGATAGTTGTTCGCGTGTAATAGTCATAGTCTTATTATACAGTCAGCAGATCTAAAAGTCAATATATACTGTATGATTTTTGATTTATATCCACAATACGGTGCTCTAAATAGTCCTCCAATATTCGAAAGTTTTAGATCGGGATTAATAAAGGCTGGACACGAGATTGGCAAACACAATAATGGTGATGTTGCTGTCATTTGGAGTGTGCTGTGGAACGGCCGAATGAGAGAAAACAAAACTGTCTGGGACAGATATAGGAATCTAGGAAAACCAGTCGTTGTTCTAGAGATCGGAAATCTAATCAGAGATAAAACTTGGAAGATTGGAATCAATGGTATCAACCTAGGTTCATACTTTAGCCAAACAAACAACGATGATCAACGTGCCAAAGATCTAGGACTGACATTAGATGACTGGACCATGTGCGGCCAGCAGATTCTCATATGCGGCCAACATGAAAAGAGTCATCAATGGGAATCCAATCCTCCTATGAATGTTTGGTTAGAACAGACAATCAACGAATTGAAAAAACACACAGATCGTCCTATAGTATTTCGTCCCCATCCTCGATGTCCTGTAAAACTACGCAGTCCGGTCGCTCTTAGTACAGGTGACTTTTTAACAGAGATAAAACGATCTTGGGCTGTGGTAACATGGAATTCTAATCCTGGAATACAGGCAGTGATCAAAGGTGTTCCTTCTTTCGTGGCAGCTAACAGTCTTGCGGCTCCAGTCGCCAATACAGATTTAAAATTTATCGAAGATCCAAAGAGACCGAATCGTCGGCAGTGGTTCAACGATCTTTGTTGGACGGAGTGGACGCAGAAAGAAATGGAACAAGGTGTTCCTCAAAAACTTATTGCCAATTATCTAAGATAACAGGATCTTGAACCTGATCGACTCTTGGGTGCCCGTGGAAGGCCAAAATACAACAATCGGTGGGAACAACAGGATTCCTAACAGACATAAATCTCGCACGTTGACCTAGTCCCTGTATTTCATCCCTAGATCTGATTTCCCACTTATAACTTCTAATCCACGCATCTGGAAAAAATGTGATATTGTTCTTATGTAAATGCCATATCCAATCTTGGTCGCCATGAAACTTTCTCATTATCCCTGGATTCTTTTCCATGTCTGTCCAAATATCAGAAAACTGGCCCGCTTGCCAACGCATGACAGCACTGCCTAATTTTTGATAATCGGGTCTGAATACTCTGCCAACATCTCTAAGTCCTAGAAATTTTCCTGGGAGATATTCTATCAGTTGTGTGAAGTTTTTTACGATTACCGTATCGAGATCTAGAAAAAGATTAGTGTCGCCGTAGGGAAAATGATCTTGCTTAAACACATAGGGTTTCCACCACCAACCTGATATAGTGGACGGAGGAAGCAGTCTTGTTTCGATATTAGGATTTATATCTGTGACATCATCTGTAAAACAAACAAAACGATACGGCACATGAAGATGCCTCTGTACCATGTTGTACAATTTGTTTACATATTCTGGACCGTATTTGGTACCATGTTTTAGACAGATGACGTTTAACATTACCAGTGCCTTATAACGCCTGCGACAATAAAACAGTTTGTGATCAGATAAGAAAGAACAATCAGTGTGCGAACAAGTGCTACCATGTCAGCCTCCTGCTTGGTAGCACCTGCCTTTTCGCCTAGGGCCTTAGCCCATACACGCCATAGTTTACGCATTGCCCTCATAGGTCGCAGAGTTGCCTGCGTGTTCAAACACTTCTACACTTCTAATACGAACTGTTGGATTGAGCGGATAACGATGGTTGCCATTCTTTAATAGCCAATCCATTTTATCATAGCACATTTTAGCAAACAGTTCGCAGCCTACGCCTTCTACAACACGTAGATCACAAACACCACTTCGTCGGTACGGTTCTGTCTGTACACGTTCCGGGTTACCATCGTGCTCTGGGTTTGAACTCCATCCAGACATTTCTTTGAATCTAGGTAATAGTGGGTCGTCTTCAGCGATCACTGTAGTATGATCGAACATCCAGTCCGCCCATTCTTTGAATTCTTTGAGGCCACCGAAGTCCATGCCCCAATTCTTTTCATCTAATGTATCGCATTCGAATACAAGTTTGATGCCAATTGAGTAGCCATGTAGTAGTGAGCAATGGCTGTGTGTGGCACGCCATTGTCTGAAGCAGCAACTAAGACCTCTGTCGTTGCCGTATGTTTTTGTTGAAAGATATTTTGCCATCTCTAGTCTCCTTGTAAAAAGTAGCAAGTTTGATGACATGCAGAATATTTAGAGTGGGATGAATGCCATTGAAGACCACTATTTGATTAGTTTACTATCATTGACGTAGCAAGTCAAGTCCTTTAAAAGAAACATTAGCCAAATGCCATTGTTCAGGTATTTTCCAATCTTTCTCATTGTAAACTACAAAGTACTTATCTGGATGATGTTTAAACACCATAGAGATCTGATGTATCCAATATCTAGGATCTATAGCTCTGTGATCGGCATGATTATAATTGTCAGTGCCTTTATAGAGATTATTAATGTGCTGATCCTTGCTCCAAAGATCGAAACCGATTAAACTCACGGTATCGGAAATCGAAGCTGCTAGAAGAACAGCATAAGGACCACTGCCCCAATGGAAAGGATCGTCTGCTCTAGTGTTGCTTGCGTATGGGAGATCGGGAACTAGTTTTACTCTAGGATGTTGTTTAAACTCTTTTATCCAGTCGGGTCGTGTATATATGGGTTGATCGAAATAGTTAAGAGCTTCTCTGACCATCCTACGATCAACGCAGACGAGATGATCAACAGCAAAGTCTCTGATCACAGCATTACAGCCTACAGTTATGTCTTTGGGGATTTTATCAAGATCGATACCGGAACGACTTTCACCGTTGCCAATAGCCAGAGACAACATCAGCTGATAATACCGAATGGTCTCCACGTGCCAGGATTTCCTGCCCTGGTACATACCCAACCTACTGGGTGATTAGGTTTAGGTTCTGCGTTCCAAACTATATCACCGAGATTATAATTACCAGTCTGCGGTGCTTCATCGCCGTAGGTGTGTAGCCTATTACTAAATTTAATAGCACCGTTTACATGTAGGTCTACATTAGGATCTGGAGTACCAACTCCTATAGATAATCTTCCGTGAACCTGTACCTGTGAAGGAGTACTATTCTTATTGCCTAGAATAATATTACCATTGTTGTGTAAGGTGACTCTTGAAGTGTTGTCGGTGATCAGTGATAGATCGTGATAGCCGTGTGTACCGAATACAGCTCGACCATCTAGGAAATCGTGTTTGAGTTCTATGTTATTGCCAAATACAGATAGTTTTCCGTTAGACTCGCCTAGTCCTATAGTGATTCGTTCTGCTGAAGAATTTAGGAATACGAAATTTGATAGATTAGAATCCCCCATTACTGTAAGGTCTTTTAATATTCCTATTTCTCTTAGACGACTTTTGGTTACTCCCGGGCCTAATTCTTTTTCGCTGATGACCACTGTATTGTTGATTAGGAAACTTTTTCCTGGTTGTAGATCTATATTCTCAGTAGAGAAAATGCTGTCATCTCCTTTGAGCACAAACTGTTTAGTTGGACCTATTCCAGTCCATGCTAGACCTTTACCGAAAATAGGATTATCTGGTGCGTGTTTGAATTCTAAACTTGATGTTCTTTCTAATCTAAGATCAGATTTAATTTCTGCTACTTCGATTCGCTTGGCTTTGATCGTGCCTGTGATTTCGGCACTCTCAGCTTTGATGGTTTTTTCTACAGTTAGATTATCTAGTACTTTGGCGATAGAGATAGCGTCAACAAATACTCCATCGTCCTTGATAGTGATCTTGATAGTTCCTGTGCTTTGATCGCGGATACCTGTGCTGGCAAAATTCCTAACAGTACCAGGTCCTAAAAGGTCCTGCGAAATAGCCTGTTTGGGAATACGCTTTAAGAAATCTGCGTAGTTAACTTCTACGTTGGCTCTAAGAACTCCGGAAACTGTAAGATCTTTTAGCACAGTTAGTTCGTTAGCGATTAGATTTTCTTCAACAAAAACACGACCTTTTAACGCAGGGATCGTAGCACTTGGTGCTTCTATCGTGCCATTTTTAACAAACAATGTGGGCTCAGCAGCCGAGTCCAGTATACCTGTGCTGGAAAAACTTTTAATCTTTCCGCCCGCGATTTGATCTCCGGATATGCTATTATACGGAATTGATTTGACAATATCTCCGATTTTATCTGTAACATCTTTGATATCAAAGGGTGTAGCAGCCTTTGTAGATTCGATGTTTTTCAGCGTTTGTCCTAGAGATTCTAATACCTGATCGATGTGGTTTTGTTTCATGATATCAATATTTATACTAGTTCGGTAACAATAAATACTGAGTACAAGGACGAATAATGCCGCTAACAAATACATTTGATCCGTCTACGGCCGTTAACACGGGCACTGACGTTATTACAATTAATTCACATGGTTACATAGATCGACAGGGTGTTTTATATCACTCGGGAGGCGGCACAGCCATCGGCGGGCTGGTCAACGGTTACAAATATTACGTTATTCTAGTTTCAGTTAATTCCTTTAAACTAGCCCTAAGTCCGGACGATGCCATCACTAGTACCGCGATAGATCTTTTATCTGCGGGCAGCGGAACCACCCATTCTTTCGAATCAACTAACGTCTATTACAATAGTGCTGCCTACTACGATTTCTTTAGATCAGTACGTCTATTAGGTAACGGAACTCCTGCGGGAGGCTATAAATTAGAAGCAGATTCTGTGCGAGACAGTCTAACGATCATCGCTGGCGATAATATCGTATTTGAAAATACCAGCGAGGAACAAGATACATTTACATTATCCGGATCAGAGTATGATTTTGATATTCCGGTAGGAACCACAGAACTAAGACTATACGGCCGAGTTGGATCAGTGATCACGGACGATCAAAGTATTAGATTTTCTGTGGACCGAGGTATCAATATCACACGTATCAGCGATACAGAATTGCGATTTGAGGGTCTGGGCGTAACCGAAACTGATACACTGCATTCTGTAACAGAGCGTGGTGCTTTAACTTCAAACACTATCTATTTGAATAATCTCGAAGTAGGTATCATACAGAGTATCCCTGGCGAGGACGGAGTCACTAATTTTACTTCTACAGGAACTACAGGTATTGCCATCAACCTTACCGGAGACGGCACCCTAGATAGTCCCGGGGAGGTAGACCTACCGTCGAGTTCAGAGGCTAGTAAAACCGTACAGATAAATTTCACTCTGCCTGTTTCTGGTACACTGACATATTCTGCTAGTTATAAAGCAGAATCTGCTTTAACCACAGGATCAGTCATACTACAGCGTGAGGATCCGTTGAGTCCTGGCACGTGGACGACCATTGATTCAGCGTCAGGAACCACAGCGAGATATGCCTATACTATACAAAACGTCTATGCTGAACCTAATACCACAGGTACAAATTTTAGGATCATAACCGCATGGACAGGTCTATCTACAGGCTATGTAGATTTTCCTATCAACCTACAGTTTGAAATCAGTCCGATCTATATCAATGAAATGATCCGCACTGACACTAGTGCTGGTGAATTATATCTAGGACGTATAGATGGCGAAGTCTATCTCAGAGGTGACATCAATATACGAGATAGGATCAATACTGATGGCCTATATATCTATCAGAACGTCATACAAGGTACTAACTCTAATGACAGCGTCATCATTGATCCCGCAGGTACAGGTGCTGTTGAATTAAGAACACAGACTCTTAATACCGATCAGACTACTTTTAATCTTTTAGATAACACAGCAACTACAGTTAATGTGTTCGGATCAGCGACTGCGATCAACATGGGTGCGAACACTGGAACGATAACTATCGAGAATCCTACATTGGTAGGTACAGTGGCCACACAGTATCTTTACGATACCACAGCAACCACTGTGAACGCTTTCGGCGATGCTACCGCTATTAACATAGGTGATACAATTGGAACGATCACTTTAAGAAATCCTACACTGGTAGGAACTGAAACAACTCAGAACGTCTATGATACTGTGGCCACAACGGTCAACGCATTTGGTGCTGCGACTGCGATTGACATTGGTGCTACAACAGGTACTATCACGATCAATAATCCAACTTTGGTTGGTACGCAGACCACACAGAACGTCTACGATACTGTGGCCACAACAGTCAACGCATTCGGTGATGCTACATCTATTGACGTTGGAGCCAATACCGGAACGATAGTGATAAACAACCCTACGATCAGGGGAAGCCAGACTACACAGAACATCTACGATACTGTAGCAACTACTGTTAATGCTTTTGGCGACGCTACAGCGATCGACATAGGTGCTACTACAGGTACGATTACTATCAACAACCCGACTTTAGTTGGTACTCAGACCACTCAAAATGTCTATGACACAGTAGCAACTACAGTCAATGCTTTTGGAGCAGCTACTACTATCGATCTTGGTGCTACTACAGGTACATTAACAATCAACAATCCAACAGTAGTCGGCACACAAACAACACAGAATCTTTACAATACCGTAGCTACTACAGTTAATGCCTTTGGTGCGGCCACTACTATTAATTTTGGATCTTTGATCTTTACTGGCAATACTATAGATACCAACGATTCATCGGGTATTACATTTATTCCTGCGGTAACATTTAATTCAGATATTAGAGCCAATGATATAAGAGCTGATCAAGATGTTATAATACAAAGAAATACATCTGTTGGCAGTGACCTAACTGTCCAGGGTAATACAACAATTGGTAGTAGCCTAACTGTTCAAGGTGACCTAGTCGTAAACGGTAATACAGTAACCTTGAATACTTCAACACTAGATGTTGAGGATTTAAACATCACGATTGCCAAAGGATCTCCGACTGCTTCTGCGGCCAACGGTGCTGGTATTACTGTAGAAGGTGCTGGTGCTACGATAACTTATGCTAGTTCAGATGACAGTTGGAACCTAAACAAACAACTGAAAGGTACTTCGTTAACTTTAACAGGAGATTTCCAAACTGATGGAAACTTGACTTTCGGTAGCAACGACACTGACAGTATCACTGCCAACGCATTCTTTGTTTCTGGAACACAGCTTAAATCTGGTAAAGCTAATGCCAACACATTATCCTTAGCAGCCTACGACGTTGATGGAACAGCCTATACTGATTTAATTACATTGACAGCCGGCAACACACCTACATTGACTCTAACTTCAACTGGTGTAGGCACTATCAACAATATGAGTATAGGTGCTATAACAGCATCTACCGGACGTTTTACTACTTTAGAAGTTCGAGACACTACAACTACAGCGTTTGATCTATCGTTGGTTTCTAACTCATCTGTGGCACTTACAGCAGATAGAACATTGACTGTTGATGTAGAAAATGCTTCGAGAACTATCGCCCTCGGCGGCAACCTCGACATAGCCAATAACTTTACCACATCTGGTAACTTTGCTCTTACATTGACAACAACTGCGACAACCAACGCAACATTGCCGTCCGGAACAGTTACATTGGCAACTACAGGTAATCTAAGTCAGTTTGCTGCCACAACCAGTGTACAGTTAGCGGGAGTTATAAGTGATGAAACAGGTAGCGGAGCACTAGTATTTGGCACCTCACCGACTATAGCCACACCTGATATTACTTTTAAGAATGCCGCTGTTACAGGCAACGCCGATTATGTTCTTGATGCTGCTACTACCACTGTGGCTTCTTGGATAGCGAGCTTTACGGCTACTAGAAACTTATCGGTCACAAACCTAACCGCAGGAAGAATGGTACAGGTTTACATACGAAATACTAGTGCTTCTGCTCAATCAATTCAGGTATTCGCTTCCATAACAACGACTGGTGCTGCCTTAGTAAACGTAGCCGGAAATCATAACGGTGCCAACGCAGTCGGCCAAGTTAGTTCTACTTTTATTACCTTAGCAGGAAGTGGAGGTACCGCCGTAGTCACTGTGTTTAACGCAGGCGGTAACCTAGTTGGAATGGTAGTTTAAGCTACTTTAAGTAGGATAGTATCTTCGTTGATACGTCCGTTGAGTTTGATATCAACTGCTTTGATATCTTCTAAGAACTTACGTAGAACAACCTTACCCGCTGCCTTAAACTCTTTGAGCTGTTCTTCGGGCTTACGCAGAGTTTTCTGTACGCTCTTGTTCTCGTCAAAACCAGTAACGGTAGTTCCTTTGACATTCAGTTCTGCGAACTCTGAAGTAACATACTTGCCCAGTTTACGAGTCTTGGTATTGAATACCCAAAGTTCTTTAGCACCGATGATATCCTGAGGATTAACGGAAACCAATTTCAGCTTGTCGTCTTGTTTGAGATATTTCATCTTAGCAACGACCTTGGCCTTGTCAGTGGGTTTCTTAGCACGTGGCTTGCGATTAACCTTGGCTTCCTGCATCAACATATCGCAGGCTGAAAGGATTTCGTGATAGAATGCTATGATCTTCTTGACCTGGGCTTTGGTCAAATGACTGTAGCCTTCTTTGAGTTGATCGCATTTTCCACCCTGGAGCTCTAGATATTCATCATGTTGACGCTGATAGAAATCTCTGATGATGCGGGCATGTGCGGCCTTAACCTGTTTGCCTCGCAGTAGATTAACGACCTTGAATGCCTTGGGATCAAATGCTTCTGGATCTTCGCTGAATGATTCGATAGCATCTTCCAGTTCTTCGGTCATCTTGTAAGAAGTTTCGCGTAGTCGATCCTGGATAGTGATCTGAGGAACTGCGATCTGTTCTTCAACCGGCTCTTCTGGCTCGTAATCGTTTTTACCAGCTTCAATGATCTCGGCGATGCGTTCACCTAGCCACGAAGCAATGTTTTTTCCGTTATTGAAGTCTGCTCTAACGATAGGCATACCCTTGAGCAAGTTAGCAGCGATAGCACCCATAGTACCATTACAACGCCAGTCTTTGGTATCTTTGAAGGCCTTGATCTGATCTTTGGTATAACCAGCCTGCGACATCCAATTGATGACTTTGGGCTTTAGATCTTTACTACCGGTTTCGATACGATACCAATCCATGCTACGGCGGAAATGGCTATAGAATTGATCAGTAGTCCAGGTTTCGTGGCCGTCCCATTTTGGACTTAGATCGCGACCTTTGCTAGCCCTTGCTTCTGCCAAATGTTTAGATTTGCTTTTGGTAACAGCCATCGAATGCTCCTTAATTTCCAGTTAATATAGTTATTATACTACCAAACTATTCATATGTCAACCTTTCAATCTCCGTTGTATCGCCATCTTCTGTTTCTTTATATATGACAGCGATTGGATAATCGATTAATGTAGTTTGGGCGATAGCCCTAGCCTCTTTAAGGCTTTTGGTAGTTTCGATCAACTCCTGATGGCCGATGTCGTCTTCAGCCCAGACCTCGTACAGTTCCCAGGTCATTTTGGTTCACTTTTCTCCTAGTTAAAATTTTTCCCAATCTCCATCAGGTGCGGGCACCCAACCAAGACGTTGGAGATCATTCCGGATCTCGTCGGTTATACAGCCTTCCGGCACAAAACCATCTTTGATATCATCATCGTAGCTCATCCCTCCACGAATTCCTGAACAATACCAATCGATATAGTCACCTTCTTGTCGCATGTCGGCAACGATACCGCCAGCGTATCGCCACGAAGCCGACCAATAATCTTTTTTTGGATTTTGTCTAAGGATAGGAATAACAGCTATTTTGATGAAATCGTTGTTACACATTGCTGAATACAAATTTTGAGCGTAAGATTCGGACGAACGAACTTTCTCCAACATCCAATCAGTGGTTAGGAGATCGTATTCCATATTGTTTACGTGTGTCTTAGGATCGTCGAACTTGTTATCGTGATCCTCGATCATCTTTTGAAAATAGTCGAGGTAATCTTCATTGACAGGTTCGCCTTTTTCTGCCTGACGCTTAACATACCCTTCCTTTTGGAAAGTGTGTCGATCGGGGCTTTTTGAAACTTTGGTCATCTTTCGACTTGAAATATTTTAAATTCTAAACTTTTTCCTGTGGTAGAGTAACCGCCAGTATCTTCGACGATTTCGCTGGCATAACTAACACCATTGATCAGATCCCAACCTTCGACATCTATGTGACTGAAGCTGAGTTTACGAGGATCGAATTTTCCAAGAACTTCTACTTCACCTGTATAGAATGTACCTTTTTCTACGCTCTGCCCTAGGAAAGCATATTCAGCGTCACTGTCATACTTGATATAATATTCTTCAGATGCGATACCTTCAGGATCGATTCCGTGCTTTTCTAGAGCCGCATATCCTAAGGGACTTTCGAAAACAGTTTCGTTAGTGGTCTTATCAACTACAGTGATATAATTTAACTCGGAAAACTCACAGCCACTTTCATGTGCGAGGTCATCAAGTTCATGCCAACTGCCATCACGTACCAGTTCGAGACCTGTTGGAACTTCCATTTCGTTATCCCAATCATTACAATGGTCATCAAAGTCTTCACGATCATTCCAAAATTCGTATTGTTCTTTGGTAATTCTACCGAGTACTAGTTCGCCACCGTAACCGCTGAGAATAATTTCATAGATGTGAGGCTCCGCTTTCAGGGCTTCCATGAGTTCTTCTTTTTGTTTTTTAGTAGCCATTATACACAATCTCCTTCTTCTGCTAGTTTAGATGCTGATTTATTTTTTGGATCTGGTTGTTTACGAAAATCTTTAACGTCCTGTACAGCAGATTTGATCGCATCTGCGTAGTTAAAGGCCTGTTGTTCAGACATTGTGATAGTAGTTTCGGTTTTAATATAACCTTTAGTCCAGATAGACCAAGTTAATTTAACACGTGAGACGATTCCGTTAACTAGATCTTTCCATGCCCAATCAAATTCCTGTTGCCAAATGTTTTCGATGTCGTAGCGTTTTTTAAAAGTCTCCGACCAATAATCAGTTTTTGAAGTTACAAATACATCAACATTGACACCGACATCTGATGATTCTACCCAAACATCATGTTCATGATCAGGTTGCTGACATCCACAGACAATTTTGTAACACTTGGAATTACCCCAATCGCCTGTTTTCATAATACCTTCTGCTGGTTTTTCTGATTTCATAATATCGAAGGTCCTTCTAGTTTTTTAACATCGAGGCGATTTTCGTAAATTGAATCAATCATTTTGAGATAGTCTTCTTCAGGCAGCATAGTTCTATACATGCTCAAACCCTGTACAACCATAATGGCCGCGATTTGGAGAGGATCGTTTTCTTCAAACATTATCTCGTTGAATGACATGTACCGACGGTATAGCTCTTCTTGAGTGCTCATCTCTTTTCTTTTCCTTATCTTGTTGATATCTAAATTCTCTTTTTAACCACCATTTGAAATTATTGAAATATTCTTCGTGCGTATAGCTGGGCTGATTCATTTCAAAATGCTCATCGCAATTTTTATACCAAAGTTCTCTAACCCAAGTTCTAAAAGCACTGACTCGGTGTTTCTGGACGGACTGAACAGAATTCGCAGTTTGAGTCATCACATCTCCTTTCTAACCAACTGTTACAAAGTTCGCAATAATACGCATCATACCTACTGTTATATTGTACTTCACTTCCGCAAGCAGAACACCAATTGCCATTTAATTTTAAGTCCATAGGCTTTCACGGATTTTAATTAGACGAATCATCATCGCTTCGTCCTCGTCATTGTAGGCTTTTTCGATTTCGTGGCTTTTATCTAGAGCAGTACGGCACTGTTCTGCTTCTTCGGGAGTCTTATCTTCCATATCAAAGAACTTGTAGCCTTTTTCACGGCGCATTTCACAGTAGGCAGTCCAACCGCTGGCATCGTGTACATCTGGGCGATTTGGATAGACTTCCTTCCACCAGGTATAGAGCTCAAGTATTTCTTGAGCAGCCTTGGCCTGGTAAGTAGGCTCTGCTTTATGCTTCTCGCCTTCTTCTAGGAACTCTTCGTTGGTCAGAGTCATAGCCCATTTTAGGTGTGCGATACCTGCTTCTGGCGAGCGCCAAGTTCTCCAACGCAGCCAACCACTGCGCCACCAAGGCGGCGAATATTTTTTACGTGCTTCGTCGTCCCACAAACAGGTATGCCAGGCTTGCTCTATCTCAACAAAATCAACCAGCTCATTAAATAAGCAAGGCAAAAAGCGGTTCCCCACGTCGCGCCACTCACCAGGTTTAATATCCCGGGGATGAGCGGTAAGAGCATGAGTACGAGTAACCCAGCGGTTGTTAATGTAATATCGAACATCGTTAATTCTTTCTGGAATGTAGCACCAAACGTCTTGAATTTTATCTAGTCCTTCTTCAGCCAGCCACCAGCGGATCGGGTAGCGGGCTTTAGCAGCCTCTTCCCATTCACGCCATTCTTTGCCGGTGCCGCACTTTAGTTTAGTGGTGCCGCGGATCCAATCCGCAAATTTTGAGCAGGTCCAATAATTTCTCATATAATATTCTTTCTGTCGAACACTTTAATTATACGATATTTTATAAAACCTGTCAAGACGATTCTTTTTTGAATGATTTCAATTTATGATATGCTGGGCCAAAACCATACAGCTGATCCAAGCCCAAAGTGTGTTGAATGCTACCAAAGTAGGCAGTAGTTTTTTATTGCTGGCCCAAATAAGGGTGAGGCTAGTTGCTAGAGTTAAGAAATAAAACCACCAAATTTGGATGCCGAAAATGAGTCCTGGAACGATAATCATGGCTTTGGTTAACCAACTTGCCGCTTCGACGAAGTTGTAGTCAGTCCAATATCTACGAGTGAACCACATGCTGTAACAGTTTTTGATAGCAGTCCATGTGCTGTGACTATAGACTACGGCTATCAATACAGACCAAACGAGAGTCGCATAGATTATCTGTTCTAGTGTCATAGTTTTCTCTGATATCCTGCTAGATTGAGCATGATCGAGTATTGCTCGTAGGCTTTTTGGACAGCAGGATTGGTATGTCTATAATGTGCTTCTTCTCGTTCTTTGTTCATTAGGGTCTCAAACATGTCGATTTCCCCTCGGCTATGCTTCTGCCACTTAAAGAAACGACGTTCCAATTCTACGAGTGTGCGTAGTCGACCTTCGGGTATTTCTAGAGTATAGACCGGTTCAGTTTCGTACTCTACGATATCATTGCGGATGATATCAGCACGAGTCGGCTCTGTAAAGAATCTAGGAGGGTGATAACGTGCTCTACGTTTTTGATCGTTGAGCACGTTAACTTCGTAGTTGCGACAAAAATCTTTTAATTCGTCGTTCATTTACGCTCGCCGAATAGCTGAAGCAAACTAAGGAAGATATTGATAAAATCTAGATACAGGCTAAGGGCACCCCAAACTTCCATCTTGCCATCGTTGTCAACACTGACCATCTCTCGAATCTTCTGTGTGTCATAGGCAGTGAGTCCTAAGAAGATAATGATAGCGATAGCTGAAATTACCATCTGGAACACAGAACTGGCTAAGAATATGTTTATGATGCTGGCGATGATGATCGCGATTAGACCGATAAACATAAATTGGCCTAGACTATCTAGACTTCGTTTGGTAAAATATCCATAGAAGCTCATAACTCCAAATAACACAGCCGCAGCCATAAACGCTGAAACAATACTACCCATGTTGTAGATTACAAAAATCGTAGCGAAGCTTAGACCCATTAAGGCAGCAAAGCCGTGTAAGAATAATTGAAGACCAGTCTTACTCATGTTCTCCATGGCAAATGTGGCACCTAGGATCGCTACCAACGGAGCGAAAATGACCACCCATTTCATAGCACCTGTAAAAAAGAATGCCATTAGGTCTGCCGAATTGCCTACTAGGAAACTAACAATCATCGATGTGAAAACTGCCAGTCCCATGTGACCATACACTCGTCCCATGGCTGAATTGATATCTGCGGGTGATCGATATGCTGTTGTTGCGTACATAATTTTCTCCATTAAGTCCAAAGATCAAAATTAACTATACAGCGTGGTCCCTTTTTTGGGATTCCGCCACCGTGTAGCATTTCTCCGTCAAACAATACCACACGGCCTTTTTTCGGTTCCACTGACTGAACAATGTTATTGTTTTTGTCAAAGAACACAGTGGGTCCGTCGGCATCATTGACATAATAAATGACTACGGTATGCTTGCCAGGATAATCGACATGTGGTGCGTAATGAGTTAGCTCAGTATCATATGGTACAGTGATATAGATCCTTGCTACCATAATGTCTTTGAGTGTTAACCCATTATCAGCACAGGCCGCCTGGGCAATCATACCGAAGTTATCTAAATGGCTAGATACTCGAGTATTAGATTTTAAAATGTGTACGAACGACATAGGAGGGTGTGTGAGACTGTTTTCCTCTGCAGTAGATTCGTACTTACATCGGAAGTCAACGGTTGGATGTATAAATTCATCTCCGTTGACTCCTAACGTAATCATCTCAAAATAATCTTGTAGATACTTAGGAATTAGATCGTCCCAAACTTTGATCATTAACTGTCCTTGAGTATTTTCCACATTTTTTCTTTTTCGATTAGCTCTTTTTCAAGAGAACGATATCGTTCACCTAATTCCTTTAACTCGTCCCATTTGTTTTCGAGTTCAGGATTGTGATGTAAAATATTCAAACGTTCTTCCAGCTTAGTCAAAACTTCTGTAAGACTCTGCTTTCCAATTTTGATATCAGTACCTTCTTCCATTTTGATCCCATCTGTATCAATTCTCACAACACCGCCTGATGTATATGTGGTACCAATACCAATACTACCAGTAGCATAAGTGTTAGTATAGCAGGCATTGTTAAGACTCCATGAAACAACACACGGTGAAGTGATTGAAGTAGAATATAATGAAGGATCAATGCTGATAGTATAACAATCGTCAGATGTTGAGGTCATAGTCGAACTGTTACTAAAATCAAAATCCAGCTGCTTGGGATCGATGGTGCTCATTATGCTTTCGCGGCTTTGGCCTCTTTGCGAGCATTTTTCTCTGATGTAATTTCGTTTCTTCTAACTTTAATGACCTTGGCCAATTCGGCTAGAGCTTTTCTGGCACGAGTACCAGCAGCTGAATTACCATTTGAAAATTTAGTATCTTCTGCTAGGAATGCTTCGAAGTGTTCTTTGAGTTGTTCTACTGTTGTTGACATAATAGTTTCCTTTTGTTAGTAGTATTCTACTTATAATAGAATTTGGTGTGGTCGGTAGGTTTCGAACCTACAAAGGCGTTGCTTACAGCGTTGCCCCGTCACCAGCTTTCCTTTCGGAGAAGCGGCAGGTCTGCCATATTCCACTCACGACCACATGTACATTATATACTCATCTTTGATTAAGATCAACTGTTTACCGAGTAAATATTAACACTTTATGACAGAATTTCAAACGATACCTTTTAAAGACATAATAAAATTTGGACAAAGGACGATGATGGACCGTCCTCTTTTCAATGTAAGTTGGATTTTAGGAAGGTTCTGTAATTACAGTTGTTCCTATTGTTGGCCTTATGCTCATTCATCAAAACCAGATTTCAAAGATCTAACTGTGTATAAATCTACAGTGGACGAAATCAAACGGCAGGCAAGACAAAACGGTTTTACTCAATTTCATTGGAGCTTCAGTGGCGGCGAACCTACTGCTTACAAAAATCTTTTGGATTTAGTAAAACATCTCGACGAAACAGAAAGTCCATACCAAAGCATACATATGACTACCAATCTAAGCCCGGGCAGTAAATGGTGGAAAACTTGGTGCGGCAATACCGAAATGCTACAGCGTAGAAGCATCACAGCCAGCTATCACTCTGAGTTTGCCAAAGAGCAGGAGTTCGGGGATAAGTGTCTACAGCTTCAATATGAATTAGTTCATGTCACAGTGAATCAAGTCATGGTTCCGGAACAGTTCTATGAGTTGTATGAACGATGTGAAAGATTACATAAGAGAGGAATCAATGTAACCCTCAAGCCGCAGAGTGATTCGACAGCCAGCGGCATCGTTGACGGTTATACTGAAGAGATGATAAAGTTGATGCGTGAAGGATTTCCGCAGACAATCAACAATCAACCCGGATACCAGATAGCTCTTTATGATCAACACAACGAGTATCTGTTAGATCAAGCAGAACGATTTAACGCTTTTGGTTTTAATCAATTCAACGGTTGGCAATGTAACAGTGGATATCAGAGTATAGTGATACGGGGTGACGAAGTTAAACGAGCATATAGTTGTCATGATCCTGTGCTAGGATCTATCACCGGTGGATTTGAATTGTTCAAAGAACCCAGAATATGTTCTACTCCGACCTGTGTTAGTTCGGCAGACAGCAAGATACCTAAAACCAAATGAAAATTATCAAGATACTCAACAACGATCTGGTCAATAGATTACATATTGGTTTTATTGTCGGTACGACCTGTAATTACAAATGTCATTATTGTTTTGACGGATGTAATGATGGGAAGTATAGATTCCCCTCAGACTTTGAATTAATAAAAACAAATCTTTCTCATATTGTTAATGTTTATAAAACGAACTTTAACAAGACACAGATCAGGATACATGTGTCTGGCGGTGAACCCACTCTCTGGCCTATGCTGGGAGAATTCGCAGAGTATTTCAGCAAAGAACTAGGATGTAAGATTTCGATCAGTACCAACGGTACCAGGACTATGAGATTTTGGAAAGAATATGCTAGGTACTTTGATGACATAGGTATCAGTGTTCACAATGAAGCCTGCGATCCAGAGCATGTTATAGAAGTCATGGATTGGGTTTATAACCATGAACCAGATGTATTAATCAACAGCACAGTTTTAATGGACCCGTTCAATTGGGATCGATCTGTAGAGCTAGCAGAAAAATTAAAGTCGCATCCAACTCCTTGGGTCTTGAAAGTTCGACCAGTACTATTCAACGGTCAACTTTTACACTTCACTAAAGATCAATTACAGTATATCAAGGATAAGGTTAAAAAAATCCCCCCAGAGGACCGAATCGAACGGTATAAAGAATTACAGGTAATACAATCAAATGAACCTGATGTTGTTGCCTTTACGGAAACCGGGGAAATTCTAAAATATAATACTTTTAAATTTTTAGAAAATGATTGGCAGCATTTTAAAGGATGGAAATGTAATCTAGGTATTGATAGACTTTCCATAGAAAGAGATGGCAGCATACAGGGTTCCTGCGGAGCTAAAAACTTGTTTGGATTACTATCACCTCTAAGCATATATGATTCTTTGCTCCCAGAAAAATTTAAACCGGAGATAGTTAAAGAAACAACGTGTCCGATGAATTATTGTATTTGTGCTACAGACATAAGAATGACCAAAGAAAATGTACAATTATAAAGACATACGGACCATCCATCTCGAGATAACCAGCAAATGCCAAGCCAGCTGTCCTATGTGTGCGAGAAATATACAGGGAGGCATCGATAATCCTTTCATGACGTTGGCTGAAATAAGCCTAGAACAATTTAAAGAATGGTTTCCGGTGGAATTTATACAGCAATTAGATAGACTCTATATGTGCGGTAATCTCGGTGACCCTATCATTGCCAAAGACACGCTGTCCATATTTCAGTATCTTCGAGATAATAATTCTAAAATACAGCTCAGTATGAATACCAACGGAAGTGCTCAGAACAAAAAGTTTTGGCAACAGCTAGCCTCTTTAGGTATTACTGTAAGATTTGGCATCGATGGATTAGAGGATAAGCATAGCCTGTATAGGATAGGGACCGATTGGAATAAGATCATAGATAACGCAAAATCATTTATCGACCAGGGCGGTTATGCTGTATGGGATATGTTGGTGTTTGAACATAATAAACATCAAGTTGAAGACTGTAGATCATTAAGTCAACATTTAGGATTTAAAGAATTTTATTCTAAAAATACAGCGAGGTTTAGAGACAATCAATTACATGTACTGGATCGTCGGGGTAAGACTGTACATATATTACACCCTACAGAGCGTAGTAAAAATATTGTTACTGCTCCTGAATCTAAAAATATCAGCTGTAAAGTTGCTAAAGAAAAGAATCTATATGTCAGTGCTACTGGTATAGTTACTCCGTGTTGTTGGTTAGAATTGAGTTCGATTCCTCCCCACAATCCTAATAGGGTTGATTATATGGACAAGGTTGGTGTTTATCCTAACCTAAAGGAATATAAACTAAAAGAAATATTTGACAGCGGTTATTTTGATGTTATATCACAGACGTGGGCCTGTGATCCTTTAAAAGAATGTGCCAAGCAATGTGGTCAAGTAGATCGATTCAATGAGCAATATAGATAAAATGAATCGATACAGGCATTATGAAAATCGTCCGGGCATCGAAGTTGTTTTTAGCAACGGCGAAAATACCCTGAGTATTTTTTACATAATTTACGAATGGTCTGCTGCTCAGACTTTCTATGAAATGATTAAAGAATCTATTGATAATGGAATAGAGATCTGCGGTGATACTAGTTTTAATATCACATTAACTGACAAGAATAAACTTATAGAAGATATCAATGAAAGTATAATCGGTATTAATAAAAAATACAATACAACAATGCCGTTATTTGAATCCGACCCAGATCTAAATTTTTTACATCAACAGGCTGCTATCTATGCTGAATGCGATCTATGGTCAACAATCAATGATCGAATTCACGCATACGAACAATACATAGCCCAACAAGATTCTGAACCAAGGGTCAATGCCTATTTCAAATTCAAAACCAATGACTATGTGTTATTGGATAAAGAAGACTTCTTATTTTTTAAAACTGATAGGGAGTATGGTGATCTTTGTTTAAATTATACATACAAAGGAAAGCATTGGTTAGAAATACAATCTGACAATGACTTAGAAGCATTAATAGATGGACAACTAAAACCAGAAACTAGAATATCCCCTACCGGATATATGCTTTTTAGACCACCAAGTCCTAGTCCATTTTTTAGATTACACCGATTCGTTAAATGGTTTAAAGAAAATCTCCCCGATAGAGAGATCACAACCGACATGGCTTTAGGGTATCTTTTAATAGGAAAACTAGTTATGCCATCGGGGTGGAATGATTTGTATGTACCTGAAAGATCCCAATGGACTCGGATGCTCTGCGAATACAAAAAAATAGTCGATGTAAAAATAACAACTATTAGAGATGTGAACAGCTTGTTAAAAATATCTAAAATGATACAGGAAAATAATTGATGAGATCAAAAACATTCTGTCCTTTGCCTTGGATACACATAGCCACTAGACCAAACGGTGATGTTAGATTATGTTGTACTGCCAATGCCAGTGGCGCAGGCATTGTCGACGACAAAGAAGCAGGGCTCGTTAAAGACAATGGTGTAGCTATGAATCTAAGAAATCACTCTGTAGATCAAGTGTGGAACAGTGATTTCATGAAAAATACTAGATTACAGATGCTGAGAGATGAAATACCAGATAGTTGTAAAAAATGTTTTAATGAGGAAAGCCTTGGGATTGTTAGTAAACGTCAATGGGAAACTCAGGTATGGAATGAACGGATCGATATTGAATCGATAGTTGATTCTACAGCCGCTGACGGATCCTTACCGGTTAATATTCCTTATTTTGATCTTCGCCTTGGAAACATGTGTCAACTCAAGTGTGTGATGTGTAGTCCGCATGACAGTTCGTCGTGGATTAAAGATTGGAAGATACAATATCCAAAATATCAAACTATTGAACTCAAGCAAGATCAAGACTGGGATAGGTCTTTTGATTACACATGGTACCAAAAAGGCAGCTTTTTAGATACGATGAAAGATCAGTCGCATCAGATCAAGGAACTTTACTTTGCTGGCGGTGAACCATTATTGATTCCTGAACACTATAAGATTTTAGAGTTCATGGTTGAATCAGGAGCAGCAAAAAATTGTATACTCAGATACAACAGCAACGGAGTTGAATTGCCGTCCAGATTGTTCAAATTATGGAATCATTTTAAATCAGTAAAGTTTAATTTCAGCATTGATGCTGTCGGGTTAAAAAACAATTATATTCGATATCCCAGCGAGTGGAACTCAATAGTACAAAATTTACATGTCTTAGATACTACGCCGGATAATGTTACGGTGAATATAGCAGCGGCTGTTCAACTGTTAAATGTCTGTTATCTTTCTGAATTAGCCGAGTGGAAATTAGCCAAAGGGTTCAAGAAGATAAATCTGATTCCATACGGCGGAGGAATTATCGGTACTCATCTAGTCTATTTTCCCGGCTACCTAAATGTTCGAGTTCTTCCTGCTAGTCTAAAAGAATTAGCCAAAAAGAGGATAGACGAATTTATACAGTCGCAATCGAATAACGTTGATTTCGTTAATCATACTTTTGGAAAACAGCGTTGGGAAGGAATAATTAACTACATGATGGCTGAAGATTGGTCGCGCAAGTTACCCAGCACAATAGAATATCTAGAACAATGCGACCTTGTCCGGGGAACGGATTTTAGATCAATTTTTCCAGACCTGAAGGATTTATAATGATAATCAACGATAAAATAATTTGTGAAGCAATAGATTCTAGTTCTATGTCTGAGCAACGAATATTTGGTGACACTGAAAATAATGGACATGTTATCATACGAGCTTCAGAGAATGAACAGCTCTTATATCTCGACGGAGCTTGTGGTAATGAACCGATATTCTTAGGCTTTACAAAGTCTAGAGGTTCTCAACAAGAAAAATTACCTGTCGAAGCCGGAGACTTTATCGGAGGCATCCAGGCTTATGCTAGGACAGTTCAAGGAAATAGTCTAGGTTACAAACATGAAGAAACACCTCTAGCAGGAGGACTACATTTTAAAGTCAGTGATCAGTACACTGGCAATGGACCTGTACCGACAGAATTAATCGTAGGACTAACAGATACTGACGGTATGGCGATTAAATTTATATTAGACTCGTCGGGTAGCCTACAACTATCAGGCAATATAACACTAGGTGATCTAACAATAACTGATACAGAAGTGTCTGTTGATGATATAAGCGATACAAAAAAATACCTACTAGCATATCACAAAGGTATTAGGTATGCTATTACTGCGTTTGAGATAAAAGAATGAAAGAAGATTTTTTTTGGATCCACAAGGATTACGGCAATGAAAGTTTAAACAACATAGCTAAAAGATTAGTAGAATATCACACAGCAAATCTAATCCAAGATTTTAATGTCCACTATGTTTACCAAGACGAAGGTTATCAACATTCTGCTCCAGTAGGAAAGATTTTTCTAGACGAGCCGTATCTAGTTTCTAATACAGAAATAATCAATACCTTGATGAATTACAATGTATATTTTAAATCCAACACCGAAGATCCTATTAGTCTCCGTAAACCAATCGACGGATTAAATTTTATTGTTTCTTTGGCTGCTGGCGATCTTAAAGATGAACATCTTCGATCATTGAAGCGTTACATTATTGATATAAGTCCTCGGGCGATAGAAAAAAGCAAAGCATTTCTCGATGTACCAACAACAAACTTTTATCAGATTGATATTTTTGATCAATCACAGGTTAAAGAATTTTTAAAAACCATAGATGGTGATGTTGGATTGATGTATGTCAGCAACTGTTTTTTATACATTCCGAATTGTATACTATTTGACATCTATCATAGATTAGAAAAGCAGAATCAATTTCTTGAATGTTTAAGAAACGATAACAAAAAATGGTTCGTAAATATGTGTTCAGCGAACGGCGAGACCTTTTATAATGTAGATGTAGCCGATTTACCGAATTCGACTATAGATGAGAGATTTAAGGTACTACCATGGATAAAGTGAATGATTTTTCTAATTGGGGAAACGATCCTGTTGTCTTGGAAAAGTTTTTTAACTGGATACAATTTAGCAGTAATTTAAAAACTCTAAAACTAGATATAAATTGCGATGTTGAAAAGTTGAAAACTGAAATCATGCCAAAGATAGAAGTATCAACCCCGCATCGATCCGAGGATGGAGAAGGGTGGAGGTCTGTGGCTCTTCATGGTTATAGTTCTATAATGACTGACAGTGACGATCATTATAGAAATCTAGGCTTTGAACTAATGGGAGAAAAACATTGGACCAGCCTGAGTGACTTTTTTCCTAAAACAAAGAGATGGATTTTAGAAAATATCCCTTTTAAAAAGTTCGGACGTGTGAGGCTGATGATCGTAGAGCCGGGGGGTTATGTATATCCTCACAGAGATTACCTTCGAGGTCAATGTCTTGCTGGTATCAACGTTGCTATTAATCATCCACCGGAGGTAAAATATCTTGTTGCCGGTGAGGAAATTACCTGGCAAGAAGGCGATTGTAGGCTCATTGACATTGGTAGTATACACGAAATAAAAAACGACAGCACCGAATCTAGAGTTCATATAATCGTACATGGGGAACCAATTGATCAATGGGGCGAAACTATGATGAAAATAGTATGTCGAAGTTATCTAAGCGAGAAGAATAAATGACACATGAAGAATTAGAAAGAGCTGCTCTATGGAATAGTTTGATACACCTAGGATCATATGTTAAGACCAAATGGAACATCAAACATTACGAAGTAGAACAACAATTAGAAAAATTTAAGGATAATTGGTGTCCGTATAATGTCAAAAAAGATTCTCACAACAATCGATGGGGCTTACCAGTGACCAGTCATTCCGGTGATGTGATGGACAACTATCATCTGAACAGTTTTGGATACATGCAGAAATATCATGATATCGAAATGAAGGAAGAAAATTTTATTACGCCCACAGATGTTTACCATTCTATACCAGAGATCAAACGCCTTGTAGATGTGTTTGCCCCTGACATAGGTAGAGTTCATGTGTTACGCATCGATAGGGGTGGATTCTTTCCACCACACAGAGACTTCCACGGTGTAAGTCCAGAATACTTTAGACTGCTAACTGTATTTGGTCGCTGTAGTCCAGAAAATTATGTACAGATGTTTGACGGAAAACCTATATATCCAGAGGCCGGATGGATATATTTTTCAAACACACAGTTAGATCACAGTGTTTTTAGTTTCAGCGATAACCTATATTGTCTTATATTAACTGTAAAGCTCAATGAAAGAACACATAATCTAATTATGAACAACACAATGGCAGAATGAAACTAACTTATAAAGATCCTAATAAAGAAAATTGGTTCTTGATTGCCTGGACCCTATCTAATAAGTGTAATTATAGATGTAGTTATTGTCCAGAATCTCTACACGACGGCAGCACAGGTCAGCCTCAATGGGATACTGTCAAGAGATTCGTTAAAGAATTTCCGATCAAAGACAAAAAACTATGCTATAGAATCAGTGGAGGAGAGCCAACCCATTGGAAACATTTTATGGATCTGGCAAAGCTGGTTAAAGAAACTGGTAATTACTTTTCTTTTTTATCTAACGGCAGTAAACCGTTGGATTATTATAAAGAAATCAGCAAATATTCTGATGGAATAATGTTAAGCTATCATCCTGAATATTCTGATGTAGAACATTTCATTGAAATAGCTAATTCTGTAGACTGTCCAATCGTAGTAAATTTAATGCTCGATCAAAAAGAGTTTTCTAATATTGTATCGATAGCTAAACTGTTGTATGACCGAACAGAAAAGTTAGCTGTATGGCCCAAAATAATTTTAGATAAAACCTCTACAGAAAATATAACCAACGAAGTAATAGAATATACTCAGGAACAAAGAGACCTGATTAAAAATTGGCCATATTTTAGAACCGTTGACGATTCTAATATCCATCGAGGAGACCTGTTGTTTGACAACAAACCTATAACAGGTAATGAAATTATTTTAAAAGAGATAAACAGACACAGTGGATGGGAGTGTTGGGCAGGACTTCATATGATCAGCATTGACATGTGGGGAAATATATATCGGTCCGAATGTCGACAAGGCGGCCCTATCGGTAATTTAGAGCGTTATAAACTGCCAGATGCGACCATTACCTGTGCTGCTGCTAAATGTTCTTGCCTAAGCGACATTTACTTAAGAAAAGAATCTAAAAATAATAGTTGACTTTCCTTAGTGGAGAAGTCATAACTCATAGTAACTAACCTATCCTTGTATATGACTGGTCGACCTAGCATAATATTCGGATGATAGCTTTTACTCAATATCTCTCCTTGTTTGTTGACAACTATCAATGGACAGTTAGGAGTTCCAGAAGGTAAAAAAACAGCATTGCCCTTGTAGGCTATACCTGATCTAAACCTGTATTTGCCTCCGTGATATATTCCTATATCGAAAACTTTATATTCTCGGGTCACAATATTATAAATTAATCCCCAATTACTGTCATCGGTATTATCGTCCCCGTAAGGTAATGCTATGATAGTATCATCAACAAGAACACCAACATTAAATTTTTTAGCGAAATCTGGAATATCGAGATCGTGTAATTGATAGGTATTTGTTTCAGTATCAAACTCTAGGATCTCCGTGGCACCCGGAGTTTCACCGAATGGCAGTGCGAAAATCTTATTTTTAGAAACGATAAGATCAGTGAACTTCCTGGCAACTGATTGATCTTTGACTGCGATGGGATGAGCTTCTAGCCTATGTCTATCAAAACTCATCAAATTTATATAACCGGGTTCGTCACCCCTAGGCGCACTCCAGAATCTGCCGTTACAGTAAACAGTGCCCATGTGGAGTTTTGTATATTTTTCTTTGTTAAATTCGACAGTCTCTATTTTATCATCATTGATAAAAAGTCCGTAGTTAGTTTCTTCATAGCCTAACGGAAAACTAAACGCGGTCTCGCCATCTGTTGCCGCATTATAGAATTGTCCTTTTCCTGGTTTATCTATGTAATGATAAATGGGTTTGAAGTTTTTAAGTTGAACTACTACATTAAAATCATCCCATATGCCGTAGGGAATGAACCACAGACTATCTCCGATACTTACTGCAGAATTAAATTTACTAGTAGCTGGAGGTAGATCTAAATCTATAGACCATGATTTATCTCCATCAAAGCATAATACAGTACTGTAATTTTTACATAGATCCGTGGCGAATGGAGGACTGACTAATATGCCCTGGTGCTCAAAGACAATTAGATTCTTAATAGCCTGCTCTTTATAAAAGTCCTGGAATGCTTTATATGTCATTTAGATCGATCTCTTTGATCACTTGTTCTCTTAGTGTATCGAATACAAGGACGGTTTGGAATTCATCGCTTTGCCCGTAGGGAAACGCAAAGATCCTATCTTTATAAATCAAGGATCCATTAAATTTTTCAATAGTGGTAGTGTCTGTAAAATGTTGACTGATGTCTACAGTATAAATTCTATCGTCTAGGGTATCAACGACTAAAACTTCTGCGAGATCGCCTTGTAGTTTCCATTCATCTGTTGGCATACATACGCAGCCTCCCCTGGGAATATAATATATTTTTCCTTGACTGTTTTCCCACCCAGTGAAATATTTTTTACTTTCTTTTTCGATGCCGGTTGAGACAGTTTTCCATGTGTCGTTAGTCGAATCGATCACCAACATCTCTGCCCAGTTTTCTTCGTGGCCTGCTGGCGGACAATATATTTTACCATTTTTGGAAACTGTATGACTATAATACTTTCTAGAAGTTTCTTTAATCTGGGTTCTTTGATAATGCCAACCATTGTCATAAATCAACAAGATATCAAAATTAGGATTTTCGCTGTAAGGTGGGGCATATAATTTGTTTCCGACTTTGGCTAATGTGGTATATTTTTTATTTGTGTAATCTTCAGCGTCGTAGTCAGGCCACATCGGTGATAAATCTGTTAGTTGATATTCTAAAGTATCACAATCTAATTCTATAGCATAGGGGAAATATGGAGGAGCCCATCGCTCGCCTCTAGGAACAGCATATATTTTTCCATCTAGATATTGACTGGTATGCCATTTCTTTTCATCGTCTATGTCACAGCGAATTTCATTGAATTTTAATTCATTGGTACTGACATTAAGCGACAGCGCGAAGTTAAAAATCTCTCCTTCGCCATAGGGTAATGCTACGATCGTGTCGTTATGTACATGAGATTTTATATACTTCCCCCTAGCATCGAAAGGAATCTCTAGGTATTCTATAGTGTCATCGTCTGTGTTTAAGATTAAAATCTTTTTTTCGTTATACGGAAGAAACACGATTTTATTTTTGATACAAACACCGTATTGCCATTTCTCAAAACTATCATCGACAATTAATGGGATCTTTTTGACTCCGTAGGTTTCAGGATCTATCTTCAACATGAAATTAATAGATTCTTTTAGACCATACGGGGGAATATATATTTTTCCGTTGTTACCTAATGTAGGGAAACTAAATGCTTGGGGAGTCATTTCGCTATGACCTGTGTAAATCTTTCCCCAAAGGCGCTGAGCATATCTTTGTGTAATTTCTTTTTAACTTCGTCCATTGGGTAGATATTAATATTATCCCAATCGCACATCTGTATTTGATCGTTATTGATAATAATATTACTCAAGACCCAATCACCGTGTACATAAGGTTTAGTTTTTTGAATATTATCTAAACAAAACTCATAGATTCTACGAATAAACTGATCGGTGTGTTCGAAGGTTGATGCTGGGGTGCCTTCAATGATCTTATAGTCTATCCACATTGTTTCATCGTCCATTCCGTGATCTAACACATAGTTAGGAATTACTTTGTTTAACAAATCAACATGAAAATTTAACCAGACAGGGTCTTTGATAAGCCAAACTTTTCTATAAAAATTTTCTGACTTCCATGTTTGTCTTTTCTTCTGAAGGTTATTTTTAACTAATATCATAAGCATCAGCAACTGTTGGTAGATAGTCTCGTATACGAATATTTCTCCATTGATCTAATCTATGTATATTTGATTTAAATTTTTCAATTTCCAACGGATCAGTTTCTTCTCTATACCAATTAGGATCTACACGTTGAAATTTTTCTTTAAGAGACGCTGGGGCATTTTTACAACTTAGCCACGAGGGCATTAACAATAAGTTTTCGTATAGGTGCCAATTCTTTTTGTCAGCATATTCAAAAATCTCATCATAAAACCAAGCATTAAAAATACTAATCGTTGGAGCGATGTTTACCATGAAGTTATCTGAAAAACGTTTAGCATTGTCCTCAACTTCGGACCACCTGCTACCATAACGTATGTATTCTATTTTTCTATCAACCGCATCTAGACTTAGACTTAGAGATACTACGTGAAATCTTTTTAAAATTTTCTCTAGTTTAGGATTATTGATCGTACAGTTAGTGCTGAATCGAATATGAGTTGACGGATCTAATCTTTCAAGAAACTCAGGTACATGCCTAACCATCATAGGTTCTCCGCCAGTGAGATACACTTCTTGTAATGGCAGACTTTCTAGCTTTTTAAAATTATCTTCAGAACTCCAATTGATATTTGTTACATCGATGATCTGCGAAGTAATGGGAATTCCATTCTTAACCATTTCATGTTCTTCTTCGGCTATGCTACTACTGCTCATATTCCAACAACTGATACATTTCAAGTTACAACTGTTGCCCAGTCTTAGATCTAAATGGCTGATTCCGGGACCGAAAAATTTAGCCTTGGTTCTTTTACTTTCTACTCCTGCTTGTTCTTGTGTTTTACATTTTATACAAGCATCGGGCCATTCATCTCTCTCCAACATTTCTCGAGCTGTTCGATGTGTTACGCTGTTCCTCCATTCATCAGGAAGATGAGAATTGATATTTTCTTTGTTACTAGATTCGGTGCTTACACAGCAGAGTCGATACTGGCCGTCTGATCTGATGGTAATTTGATTTTCCAGATACTTACATTTCATCGAATATTTAACATAAGTAAGATTTGAGGGTGTTAGTAAATGAATGACAACAATCAATCTTTGATGGAACTTTCTACTTTTTGGAAAGAAAACAATAAAGAAGTTAATTTAAAATATCCAGATTTTTTTGATCCCAAATGGACGATCACGGAATCAGGATGGCCATTTTTTAAACTAAGTTGTTTAGATAATCAGCCATGGAAAGAAATGTATGCCGAAGCACAGTCGTTAATAAATGATTTTAAACCTCACCGAGAAACATACGGCAACGGTTGGAAGAGTCTTACATTACACGGATTAAACGATGACACTCAAAGTCTAGAACAGTATAGCGACAATAGAAGGGACGTCCTCGACAGCCTACATTGGACATGGGTAGCAGATCGGTGTCCGATTACAAAGAAATTTTTAACTGATGTCTGGCCAGCAGAATTTTTAAATCGAGTTAGGTTCATGTTATTGGAACCCGGCGGTTACATATTGCCTCATCAGGATCGACCTGACGATCAAAAAAGACTAAGCGTTTGTAATATTAGTCTTAACAATCCTAGCGGCTGCGAATTTCTAATGAAAGATCACGGAAAGGTACCATTCAGTGATGATGGTAGTGCTTTCTTAATGGACATTAGTAACGTTCATGCGGTATGGAATCGAAGTAACACTCCAAGAATACACATGATCATACACTACGAAATAGGACATAGGATCAGAGATTTTTTCTATGTATTGCGAAGCAGCTATTATACCAATCGAGGTGAACAATGAGAGATTGGAATAGCATAACACACGATAGATATTACGATAGCAATACAAAAAAGAAAACAGTAGGTTTTGGAATATTAGATATTTCTAGAGATATCGATAGTGACATGGTTCGTAAAAGAACCTTTGACATGACCTTCTGGATGATCAATCAGAGTTTAAAAATGAATATTGGTTCTTACAGAGGATTCGATGAGAAGGTAGAAAATTTATTAGAAGAAAGCCTTAATAACGGAGATGATATCTGTATAGTCCAATGCCAAGGAATGATGAGTATCAGGCTTTTAGAAATAGTTCATCAGAGCATTGATTACTTTACCGCTAATCCTGATAAATTTGTCATAGGTCATATCATGGCTAGAGAAGGAAGATATCCGGGTCTACATAGACAGATATTAATAGTAAATCTAAAGGTATGGGATTTACTGGGTAGACCTCCGTATCTAGAACAAGGATTTTTTTGTGATCGTAAAAGGTTATATAATAATTTCCAAGTAAGTGACAGCAAGGTCAATGCTGAGTATACTCCAACGACTATATTTCCTTCTGAAGGAGAATCAGAATATTCTTATACTGAGGACGGAGCAAACTGGGTTGATCTAGCTCTTCGAAACAATATATCGATTGACAATCTCAGCTTAGAGATGAGGGAATGTAAAGTTTTTCTTTACCCTTATGAAGAAACTGATCTGATAGAAAAAGTATGGTACGATCTACAGAATGAAGAATTAGTAGACAGTATCAGCAACTATTCAACTAGAGCTTGGATGAGAAAATTAGCCTATCAAGAACACATAGAAAAAAACAGAGTATACGCATTTAACACAGAAAGACTCAGCGCCGAAGGTACACGATCACCGGGACCGATAGATGCGTTGTTCAGCGCCGCAGCTGGATTCAAACCCTTGGCTATTTTAAGGAATAACGGCTTCCATGAAAACACAGTGGTTCATTATTTCGATTGGTGTGAAGCTAGCTTAAATTTTAAAAAACACTTGTTAGAAACTTGGGATGGTGTAGACTTTCACAAGTGGTTACTAGAGCATGATTTAAAATATAATTTTTCTAGTACCTATAGAGGAAATTACGAAAAGTTTTGGCGGAAAGAAATCGCTAACGAGTTCGTATCAGAACAAGATTTTAAAGAACTTTGGGATAGATATAGAGTTTTAAAACATGAGTATCATGTTATAGATATCGTCACTCAACCCACAGACCTGTTTGACCTGATCAATAAATATTCAGGTAACCGGGCTCTCTGGACAACAAACATATGGGCAAGTATGCAGTTACACTGGGCCGTAGAACCTGAAAAATTAGAAGAACTATGGTTAGATTTTGAAAAGTTAATACCCAAGGATCTCGCTCTGTTTGGTCAGGATTATTTGGCCAGAGACATGCAGGAAAGAGTCCGATCTGGTAACGCATCGACACATCCGAGATACAGGTCTAAAAATAGATATGTAGCTAACGAATATGAAAAAAAGATACATTGAACAATATGAATCAATCGATCTAGGATTTAAAATATTACCGTGGTTTAAAATTGACGAACAAAAATTGTTAGACTGGTATAGAGATTTAGAAGAAAATTTCAGCGATTGGAAGTTTGTTATTGGTGAGAATCATCATGTATGGAAAGAACCGATAATAGATCCGTTGGGCATTGATGGTCATTATTTGCCCGACGAAACAGCATATTATACACTGTGTTGGAATAGTGACGAGCCTGGACCTAAACCTTTTGAACAAGGAATGGCCAAACCCGAATATCGCGACGATGACAACGATGAATTGAATCCCAGGGCCTGCTTTCGCGGATACGGACTAGAACTAATAAAGTCGATGCCTATAAGAAGCAAGAAGTGGTTGGTAACTGTACATGCCCCAGGTACTAAATTAATTACACATCAGGACTCACCTGATAAACTTAGAGTACATATTCCGATAACAACTAATGATCAAAGCAATTGGATCATCGATGGAGAAGAATATCATATGAAGCCTGGGTGGGCATACTTGGTCAATACTACATTACCCCACAGTGTTGAAAATCGAGGTGATACTAATAGGATACATTTATACGGAAAAGTATGGACTGAAGATGTTAGGAGTTTAGGTCTATGAATGTTATAACGTATTCTAAATCTAAATTTATAGATCTAGCTGTTTCTAGAAATATAAACGACCAGACAGTTGAAGAATTTGATGAGTTTTTTATATGTATAGAACCTACAGGGGGACCGGATTCGACGGATTATTTTTTATCACCGCACCCTAATGTTCTTTCTTTGAATTTTGACGATGTTACAGAAGATCACAAAAAATGGGCTCCTGACTTTCACATGTGGTTTGACGCCAGAGCTATGAAGAAGGAACAGGCTGATATATTAATTAATTTTATAAAACGACTTACTCCTAATAGTCATGTTCATGTCTATTGTACCAAGGGAATAACCAGAAGCAAAGCTGTTGGAGATTTTATCAGAGAGGAATTATTGTTCTGGGACGAACAAAAACCTGTAGATCAAATTCCTGACTCTTATTTGTATATAAAAAATTTATTGAGAGAATCATGGAAAAGTACATAACGAATTTCCTGCCAGAGGATCTAGGCTCGGATTTTTTAAAAAGTTTAGATTGGGATATCGTAGAATTTAAAACTACTATAGATGTAAAGTTATTAGAGGACTATTATACAGCTCTTGTTACAAACTACAAACATCTAGAATTTAATTTTCTATTGAAAGAATTTCTAAGAGAAGATATCTACGACACATATATCAAAACAAATAAAGTTGGCAATTATGAAGGGGATGTTTCGGGCTGGGGAATTTCTTGGCCTGTTGACAGAGACATTCCGTGTGCTGGTAAAAGACATGTCAAGACAGAGAAATATCCAGAGCTATTAAAATACGATCTAGATGCGATCGCAGACAACTTCTATTCTGATTCGAGAATAATGGAAGTGTATAAATTTGGTCTTGTGAAAAAGTTAATTGATGTTTATTCAGACAAGGCTCTGAGACAATTAATGGTATCTAGGCACGGCCCTGGTGCTCGGGTACACAACCATTCGGACGGACCTTACAAAAAATTACATATTCCGCTAATATCCAATCCCGAAGCATTATTTGTTTTTGGTTCAAACGGTGAAAGACAATATCATATGGAACCTGGAAAAGTTTATATGATCAATCCTTCAGTTACCCACGGTACTGTAAATTTTGGATCTAGCGATCGTGTACATATACTAACAAGGATTGATCCTGATTTCGTATCAGAATTCGCTAAAATACAGATTAACTTATCATAAATATCATTATTAATTAAAAGAGGCTACGATGTCTAAAGTTTACTTTACAAATGTACTGGATGATCCTTATTATGTAGGAAATGGCGTTTTCCTATCAGTGGTCACCAACGGAAAAGTTCGTGTTGAAGGCGAGCAACAACGAGATTACAATAAAGATTCCGGCGCCAAGGCAGGACTGTTAAAAATTGACACAGTTTCAGAAACTGTAAAATTTATTGATTTCAGTGCCTTGAGCGAAAATGGAGATCGTTATAGAGGTGTCGTAGTTATCGATAATTGTGCGTATGTGATGCGTACACAGAAAAAACACGTTGATAGTAAAGTAAGGATGGCCAAAGTTGATCTTTTAACTGATACTGTGGAAATGTTTGAGGATAAAGCTATAAGCATCCACGGCGTCGAAACTCCAAAAACATTTTGCGGACATTTTAACTTTGGAAGACCTGTAGTAGCAGGAACCAAGATAGTGTATCCACCATTAAACAGCGGTGTGGTTATTGTTTATGATACTGCTGTTAATAAAATGATTTCTATCGATGTAGCCGACGACACTGCTTCCATACAGAGCAGTTACTTAGAAAAGACCAACGAAGTTTTATTTTTCCCCTACGGTAATATCACTGATAAACTGATGGTAATGTCTTTAGATGATTTTTCTATCAGATACATTGAGTCTCCAGTTCCCGGTTCGTTCTATGGCGGAGTAAGCTCAAAAGATAGAGTTATAGGATTACCGCTGTCAATGGTTGATACTGCAGAATTAAACTTCTGGGTCTATGACGGAATCAGCATAACTCCAGTGTCTTACTCGTTCAGTGACAGTGTTAGTGCTACAGGACAGATCGGATTCAAGTATGGAACTATCGTTGACAACAATTTTGTCGCACATTCTTGCTGGGATCGTTGCCAAGAGCTGATTAATATCAACTTAGATACATTAAAATTAACTGTAACACAGACTAATAATGCCCTAGGATCAACACCGATTTCTAATAACAATTTATTGTTGCTGCCTTCGATCCAGCATCCATCGATGACTAATGCGCCTGGCGCTGCTTACAGTATTGATAACAATCAATTAACTGAAAGTTTTAAGTTAGCAACTAACAATGTCTATTCAGGACTATCGTCGACTGATACTGAAAAAGCAATAACAGTACCATTTAGATTTGATCTAGATAATGGTAAGTTGAAATCAGATCTGATGTTCATTGACACAGGCAACAAAACCTCTAAAGTAATTTCAGTCGAGTTGGAGATTGAATAATTTTGAAGTTCTAGAATTAGATAATTTTAAATTTTCTATTATTGAGCTAATAGAATTTTACAACACGATCGAAACAAACTTCCAGCATCTGAAGTGGACGCCCGACAGTACAGTCGATACCAAAGATCATAAAGTTGATGAAATCTTTAGTTGGGCGATCCAAAGTAATTTAAAAGATCCTTCTAAACCCTGTGCTCCATACGACATAAAGCACGATCAATCCACTGTGGGAACCTTTGATGTTCCTACTGAGATGATATTTGGGTTTGCGAAAAAACTGTTAGATTCTATGCCGTTTTTGCGCCAGACGGTGATATCTTGCCATCCACCGAATACTAAGATCAACTTCCATAGGGACAACGACGAATTTGTAAAAATACATATACCCGTAATTGTTAACGATCAGTCTTATTTTATTTTTGAACGCAATAGATATAATTTAAAAGTGGGCAAGGCCTATCTCATAAATACTGACAAAATTCACGGAACAGAAAATTTAGGCAACACTACTAGAGTTCACTTAATAACTAAATTAAAGACCGAGGATATTGATAAGGTATTGAATAATGAATACAAAATTTAAAAGAATTTGTGTAGTTGGTGGAGGGACTGCCGGTTGGATGGCCGCGGCGTACCTGAGCCAGAATTTTGATGTTACTATTATCGAAAGCCCCATCATACCTATCGTAGGAGTAGGCGAAAGCACATTACCTATAGTTAAAAAATTCTGTGATGATCTAGGATTAGATGAAAAAGATTGGATGCCACTGTGTCAGGCAGAATACAAACTAGGAATTAAACACGAAGGTTGGAAAAATAATCGTAAGGATACTTGGTGGCATTGGTTCTTGTACGATCGAAATAAAGATTCGGAAATGCTCAAGCATATCAAAAATAATACATTGCCTGATACAGGAGGCTATGCTTACCACGTAGATGCTACTAAATTCGGTGCGACAGTAATGAAGCCAGTGGCTTTAAAAAATGGTGCGAAACATCTTGTAGACACCGTCAAAGAAGTTGTATTGAATGATCAAGGAGAAATAAGCTATCTTGATCTAGAAGAAACTGGCCGGGTTGAGTATGATCTTTATGTAGACTGTACAGGATTCGCTCGTGTATTATCTAAAAAGATTGGGATCGAATATATCCCCTATGAGCATCTAATCAACGACAGTGCCATAGCTTGCCCGCAACCATCTGCCCCTGAACAAAATAGATATACTATAACAAGGACGATGAACCATGGTTGGATGTGGGAAATCGCATTACAGCATCGCAGAGGAGCCGGATATGTTTTTAGCAGTAAGTATTGTTCGGACCAGGAAGCGATTGATGAATATCTACAATACTTTCCAGAATCTGATAGAAACAAACTTCGTGTGATTAAATTTAAACCCGAATATGCTAAAAATCCATTTTATAAAAATGTGGCTACAGTTGGAATGAGCTGCGGATTTATAGAACCTCTAGAAGCAAACAGCATCTGGATGATAGCCTATAATGTGTTAGGACTACATAGGTGCCTAACAGAAAATCGTGCCTTCGAAGTCTTTAATCGAGCATTTAGAAAAACCAGTTTTGAAATGTATGATTTCATCCTAAGCCATTATACTCTTTCTGGCCATGATCATACACAGTACTGGAAATATTATAACGATCTCGAAAAGTCCATGGATACTAAATCTAAGGTTATCGAAAAATCTAAATTAGATGACGTGCCGTTTGGAAGCCACTCTGGAATATTTTATCCCTACAGTTGGTGGACGAAGAATCGATACTTTAACGAAGACGCCAGTCCTTATACTTTGAAACATTAACACGCCAAAGTTTTTGTCGTGTATTCATATATACAAAGTCTTCTTCTACGATATCAAAAATTCCATTGCGAGCGACACGCGGTGCCATAACAGCATCCATACGTTGGCTTTTACCATTGCTTGGTAAATGATCTCTGTTTGTAGTAAAATAAAATTCAGCAGCCGGATTATTTTCTAATATAAAATCGATCTGTAGATTAAGTATTTCCATGAGTTGAAAACTGCTCTTATAACCAGTTTTTCCTGTACCGTATCCGGGCAGGGTCGCTCCTCTAAAGAAAACTCGGTAAGCATCTTGGCTAAGTTCAGTCATTTGATGTACACCGCATAGATTAAAAATAATTTTCTTTTCAAGATCATAGCCTATGAAGTATTGACCGTATGGCATCTTCATTTTGTCGAGTTTGATTGATTTAAAAGAATCGTTATTGTAGTATCCGAGAGTACTACATGCTTCACAAAAGATCTTTAGATCATCTAAATCTTCGTCTTGTAATTTTCTAAAAACTATTTTTCCAAGTTGTACCATTAGGTGTCTTTTTTCTATATAGGAATACTTTAGATGTGGTATCGAAAATATCTCCAGTCCTGTAACCGTTGATGATACATTCGCCAGAGTCATCGAATTCTACATCATAATCTTTTTTGGGATTAAAATCAAACGATGTTGAATCGTATCCGACAAATACTGGCGGCGGCATTTCGGTCATACCATACCAATTGGCTACTACGCCTACTCCTTTATTTTTAAAATCGTCAATCATTTCTTGGGTGATTGTAGTACTGCCAGTAACCATATATCTTACACAGCTCATGTCTAATTCTGCCCAACCTTTTGTGCGTTTTAAAATTTCCCAGTGTCTTGGAATCAGTGCTGTATATGTTGGCCTAAATTGATTAAATAATTTTAGATAGCTGTATGGTTCAAATGGTATCGAAATTAAATGTGAATTTGCGTTGATCGCAGGCTGTGCCGATACAGTATAGTGAGCTATAACATTAGCCGGAAATACATCTAATACCCGATCGTGTTTTGTAAGCCCGATCTCAGAAACGGCCCGTTCAATATGAGTGAGCATATTCTCATGCGTAATGAGCTTTGGTTCGTCAGTACTACCAGATGTAAACAATGTTATCTTCATAATCTATATATCACAGCTCGGGGCTACTAGTTTTAAAAAAGGCCGCAGAATAAAAAGCCAAAAAAAATGCCCAGGGTTTTAACCCCAGGCATTCTTAAGTCACATAGTAGGTCCGTTACCGTTCCTAAAACCTACTTCACCGCCTTCTGCTTCTATACGCTTGATAACGTCTTCGAATAAGATAGGAGCAAAGTCTGGTGTTTGTTCTACGCAAACACAGTGGTAACGTGGATCGATCTCGTCACCGTATAAAACTTCACCAGTCCTAGCATCAACGCCACGAGCCTTACGAACACGATTTGCGTGTAAGTGACCGTGGATGTTAACGCCAAATCTACCCAAACTATCTGAGTGGACTGGGATGTGCGACAAGATCATACCGTTCATCACATGGTATGCTCTCAACTCTCTAAAGTATTGACGGTATTCGTCATCTCTAAAGATATCATGGTTACCACGGATCAACACCTTGTCACCGTTCAATCTACGCAAAGTAGACAAAGCCTTGCGGTTGATAACAACGTCACCTAAGTGGTAGACCTTGTCTGTAGGCTTGACCCTTTCGTTCCAAGCCT
>JACCDW010969911.1_pt1 | contig 80938 bp, 87 predicted proteins | sample 7449781 | NCBI WGS metagenome assembly JACCDW01 (sample SAMN15323449, study PRJNA562643) | freshwater metagenome | isolation source: river surface water | place: USA:Blue River Watershed | collected 2017-08-18
ATTCAAACGTCTGAGTGACCTGGCCGCCGCCGGCCAGCTGCGCGGCAAGCGCGTTTTCATCCGTGCTGACCTCAACGTGCCGCAGGATGATGCAGGCAAGATCACCGAAGATACGCGCATTCGCGCATCCGTCCCGGCCATCAAGCTGGCGCTGGATGCCGGTGCCGCCGTGATGGTCACGTCCCACCTGGGCCGCCCGACCGAAGGCGAGTTCAAGCCGGAAGATTCGCTGGCACCGATCGCCACCCGCCTGTCCGAGCTGCTCGGCAAGCCGGTGCCGCTGAAGGCCAACTGGGTCGATGGGGTCGACGTCGCCGCCGGCGAGGTCGTGCTGCTCGAGAACTGCCGCGTGAACAAGGGCGAGAAAAAGAACAATGACGAGCTGGCGCAGAAAATGGCGAAGCTGTGCGACGTGTATGTGAATGACGCGTTCGGCACTGCGCACCGCGCCGAAGCCACCACGCACGGCATCGCGAAATTCGCGCCCGTGGCCTGCGCCGGCCCGCTGCTGGCCGCCGAACTCGATGCGCTGGGCAAGGCGCTGGGCCAGCCGGCGCGTCCGCTGGCGGCCATCGTCGCCGGCTCGAAGGTCTCGACCAAGCTGACCATCCTCAAATCGCTGGCCGACAAGGTCGATCGCCTGATCGTCGGCGGCGGCATCGCCAACACCTTCATGCTGGCTGCCGGCCTCAAGATCGGCAAGTCGCTGGCCGAGCCGGACCTGCTCGACGAAGCCAAGGCCATCATCGAGATCATGGCCAAGCGCGGCGCATCGGTGCCGATCCCGACCGACGTCGTGTGCGCGAAGGAGTTCTCCGCGACCGCTGCGGCCACCGTGAAGAAAGTGGCCGACGTTGAAGCCGATGACATGATCCTCGACATCGGCCCCGAGACCGCAAAAGTACTCGCCGCGCAGCTGCTGGACGCCGGCACCATCGTCTGGAACGGCCCGGTCGGCGTGTTCGAATTCGACCAGTTCGGCAACGGCACGAAGACGCTCGCGATGGCCATCGCCGAATCCAAGGGTTTCTCGATTGCGGGCGGCGGCGACACGCTGGCTGCGATCGCCAAGTACGACATTGCCGACAAGGTCGGCTACATCTCCACCGGCGGCGGCGCCTTCCTCGAATTCCTCGAGGGTAAAGTGCTGCCGGCGGTCGAGGTGCTGGAACAACGCGCGGCGTAAGCGGCGCAATCGCCAACCCTATTCGGGGGCAACGATGCCCCTGTGGAGACAAGACACCCATGAAGCCACGCGCCACGAAGATCGTTGCCACCATCGGCCCCGCGTCCAGTACGCCGGAAGTGCTGCAACGGATGATCGCGGCGGGCGTCGACGTGGTGCGCCTGAATTTCTCGCACGGCAAAGCCGAAGACCATGTCGCGCGCGCGCAGATGGTGCGCGATGCCGCCGCAGCCTGCGGCCGCGAAGTGGCGATCATGGCCGACCTGCAGGGCCCGAAGATCCGTGTCGGTAAATTCAAGGACGGCAAGATCGAGCTTGCCAAGGGCGAGGCGTTCATCCTCGATGCCAACTGCGAACTGGGTGACCAGCAGCGCGTCGGCCTCGACTACAAGGAATTGCCGCGCGACCTGAAGGCCGGCGATGTGCTGCTGCTGAATGACGGCCTGATCGTGCTCGGCGTCGAGCGCGTGGTCGGCAGCGAGATCCACACCGTCGTCAAGATCGGCGGCGAGCTGTCCAACAACAAGGGCATCAACAAGCAGGGCGGCGGCCTGTCCGCGCCGGCGCTGACCTCCAAGGACATGGAGGACATCAAGACCGCGATGAAGCTCGGCGCCGACTACATCGCCGTGTCCTTCCCGAAGAATGCAACCGACATGGCGATGGCGCGCCAGCTGGCCACCATCGCCGGCGAGCCGCTGGGCCTGAAGCCGCAAATGATCGCCAAGATCGAACGTGCCGAGGCGATTCCGCTGCTGCAGGAAATCGTCGATGCCTCGGACGGCATCATGGTGGCGCGCGGCGACCTCGCGGTCGAAGTCGGCAATGCCGCCGTGCCCGCGCTGCAGAAGCGCATGATCCGCATGGCGCGCGCCTCCAACAAGCTGGTGATCACCGCGACCCAGATGATGGAGTCGATGATCCAGAATGCGGTGCCGACCCGCGCCGAGGTTTCTGATGTGGCGAACGCGGTGCTGGATGGCACCGATGCGGTGATGGCGTCGGCCGAGACTGCGGCCGGCAAGTATCCGGTCGAGACCGTCGAGATGATGGCGGCCGTGTGCACCGAGGCCGAGAAGTCCGAGCACACCACGCTGGACACCGATTTCCTGAACGTGACCTTTACCCGCATCGACCAGTCGATCGCCTACGGCGCGCTGTTCACTGCGCACCACCTGCGCGCCCGCGCCATCGTTGCATTGACCGAATCGGGTTCGACCGCGCTGTGGATGAGCCGTCACAACATCGACATGCCCATTTATGCGATGACGCCCAGCCTGGCCACGCGTCGCAAGACCGCGCTGATGCGCAATGTGCACCCACTGGAATTACAGACCGCGTCGATCGACCGCGAGGCCGTGCTGCGCGAAGTCGAGCGCTTGTTGCTGGCCAAGGGGCTGGCGAACAAGGGTGACATGATCGTCATCACCTGGGGCGAGCCCATGGGGCAGGTCGGCGGCACCAATGCGCTGAAGATCACCCGCATTGGCGAGCACTGATCGCGATTGCGTCAGACCACCGACCAGCGACCGGCGACCGACCCGCGTACAGAAAAACAGCGGACAAGCAGCAGACCCTGCGACAGGCACCCCAGACCCGATTTCTGACTCAAATATTCCTATTCAACCTTACCGGAGATTCACATGCCACTCGTATCCATGCGCCAATTGCTGGACCACGCCGCCGAGAACGGTTACGGCCTGCCTGCATTCAACGTCAACAACCTTGAACAGGTGACGGCCATCATGCAGGCGGCGGACGAAGTCGGCGCGCCGGTGATCATGCAAGCGTCGGCGGGTGCCCGCAAATACGCGGGCGAAGCTTTCCTGCGCCACCTGATCGAAGCCGCGGTCGAAGCCTATCCGCACATCCCGGTCGTGATGCATCAGGATCACGGTCAGTCGCCGGCGGTCTGCATGGCCGCGATCAAGTCAGGCTTCACCTCGGTGATGATGGATGGCTCGCTGATGGAAGACGGCAAGACCGTGGCCAGCTATGAGTACAACGTCGAAGTCTCGAAGAAGGTCGTCGAGTTCTCGCATGCGATCGGCGTCACCGTCGAAGCCGAACTGGGCGTGCTCGGTTCGCTCGAGACCATGATGGGCGACAAGGAAGACGGCCACGGCGCCGACGGCAAGATGACCCGCGAGCAGCTGCTGACCGATGTCAATCAGGCCGCCGACTTCGTCAAGCTGACCCAGTGCGATGCGCTGGCCATCGCCATCGGCACCTCGCATGGTGCGTACAAGTTCTCGCGCAAGCCGACCGGCGACATCCTCGCGATCGACCGCATCAAGGAAATCCACCAGCGCATCCCGAACACCCACCTCGTGATGCACGGTTCGTCGTCGGTGCCGCAGGAACTGCTGGCCGAGATCCGCGAATTCGGCGGCGACATGAAAGAGACCTATGGCGTGCCGGTTGAAGAGATCCAGGAAGGCATCAAGCATGGCGTCCGCAAGATCAACATCGACACCGACATCCGTCTGGCCATGACCGGCGCGATCCGTCGCTACTTCGTCGAGAACCCGTCCAAGTTCGACCCGCGCGACTACCTGAAGCCTGCCCGCGAAGCGGCCAAGCTGGTCTGCAAGGCACGCTATCTGTCGTTCGGTTGCGAAGGCCAGGCCGGCAAGATCAAGCCGATCGCGCTCGAGAAGGTCGCCGAGAAGTACAAGAAGGGCGAACTCGCCCAGATCGTGAAGTAATTGCATTGAAAGGCGCTGGACCCCGGCCTGCGCCGGGGAGACGAATTTTTGTTGCAAGCATTTGAATCACGTCATCCCGGCGCAGGCCGGGATCCAGTGACTCTGGTTCCACCCCTGATGAAACTCGCATGAAAAGCCTCTACCAATCCACCATCGCCTCGCTGCCGCTGCTCGGCCGCGGCAAAGTGCGCGACAACTATGCTGTCGGTGACGACAAGATCCTGATCGTGACCACCGACCGCCTGTCGGCCTTCGACGTGGTGATGAACGAGCCCATTCCCGCCAAGGGCAAGGTGCTGAACCAGATGTCGGACTTCTGGTTCGACAAGCTCGGCCACATCGTGCCCAACCACCTGACCGGCGTCGCACCGGAGTCGGTGGTGGCGGCCGACGAAGTCGAGCAGGTCCGCGGCCGTGCCGTGGTCGCCAAGCGTCTCAAGCCGATCCTGGTCGAAGCCGTGGTGCGCGGTTACCTGATCGGCTCCGGCTGGAAGGACTATCAGGCCACCGGCGCGGTGTGCGGCATTGCCTTGCCGGCGGGCCTGAAGCTGGCAGCGAAACTGCCCGAGCCCATCTTCACGCCGGCAGCCAAGGCCGACATTGGCGAGCATGACGAGAACATCAGCTTCGCCGACATGGAACAGCGCATCGGCAAGGAACTGGCCGAGAAGATCCGCAAGGTCAGCATCGATCTGTACCAGACCGCGGCGGACTATGCGGCGACGCGCGGCATCATCATCGCCGACACCAAGTTCGAGTTCGGCCTCGACGAGCAGGGCACGCTGCACCTGATGGATGAAGTGCTGACCGCCGATTCGTCGCGCTTCTGGCCGGCGGATTCGTATGCCGAGGGCATCTCGCCGCCGTCGTTCGACAAGCAGTTCGTGCGCGATTACCTCGAAACGCTGAGTGACTGGAACAAGACCGCGCCAGCCCCGGCACTCCCGGCCGACGTGATCGAAAAAACCGGCGCCAAATACCGCGAAGCGCTGCAGCGCCTGACCGGCCACGACCTGAAAGACTGAAGGAAGAGCATGAGCGAAGCTAACAAGCCACTGGTCGGCATCGTGATGGGCTCCTCGTCCGACTGGGACGTGATGCAGCATGCGGTCGCCATCCTGAAGGAATTCGGCGTCGCGCACGAGGCGCAGGTTGTCTCCGCGCATCGCATGCCCGACGAGATGTTCGACTATGCGAAGTCGGCACGCGCGCGCGGCCTGAAGGCCATCATCGCCGGTGCCGGCGGTGCGGCTCACCTGCCGGGCATGATCGCGTCGCAGACCATCGTACCGGTGATGGGCGTGCCGGTGCCGTCCAAATACCTGCGCGGTGAAGATTCGCTGCTGTCCATCGTACAGATGCCCAAGGGCATACCAGTCAATACCTTCGCCATCGGCGAAGCGGGCGCAGCCAATGCGGCGCTGGCCGCGGTAGCGATGCTGGCGGTGCAGGACGAGGCACTGGCTGAAAAGCTGCTGGCCTTCCGCGCGAAGCAGACCGAAGCCGCGAAGGCCATGGTCTTGCCGCTCTGATCCTCCGCTCCGACTGAATCACGTATCACGCACAGAAGCATTTGCATGACCCAACGTACCACTAACGCTAACGACAACGTGCATTACAAGCCGCAGGCGACACCATCGACCTGGCTCGGCGTGATGGGCGGCGGCCAGCTCGGCCGCATGTTCGCCCATGCTGCGCAAGCGATGGGTTACAAGGTCGCCGTGCTCGAGCCGGCGAAGGATTGCCCGGCCGGCCATGCGGCCGACCATCTGCTGTCGGCAGGCTATACCGATGCCGCTGCGCTGGCCGAGCTGCGCGAGCAATGCGTGGCCGTCACCACCGAATTCGAGAACGTGCCGGCGCAAAGCCTGGCCTCGCTCGCCGACAAGATCTTCGTCGCGCCGTCGGCCGCTTGCGTGTCGGTCGCGCAGGATAGACTGATCGAGAAAAAATTCTTCACCGATTGCGCAGCCAGCTCCGGCGTGCTGCCTGCGCCGCATGCGCGCATCGCATCGGCAGCCGATATCGCCGCGCTGCCGGATGAGCTCTTCCCCGGCATCCTGAAGACCACCCGCATGGGCTATGACGGCAAGGGGCAGGTGCGCGTCAGCTCGCGCGACGAGGCACGTGCCGCGTTCGACGGCATGAAGGGCGTGGACTGCGTGCTGGAAAAGATGCTACCGCTGGCCTACGAAGTGTCGGTGCTGGCCGCGCGCGGCGCGGACGGACAGGCGGTCGTCTATCCGATCGCCGAGAACGTGCACCGCGACGGCATCCTGTTCACCACTACCGTGCCCGGCCCGAACGTGACCGCCGATTGTGCGAAGCGCGCGCAGGCGGCGGCGCTGGAAATCATTGCGAAGCTCGATTACGTCGGCGTGCTGTGCATCGAGTTCTTCGTGCTCAAGGATGGCTCGCTGGTCGTCAATGAGATGGCGCCGCGTCCGCACAACAGCGGCCATTACACGATCGATGCCTGCATCACCAGCCAGTTTGCGCAGCAAGTGCGCGCGATGGCGAAGATGCCGCTCGGCGACGCGCGCCAGCATTCGCCGGCCGTGATGCTGAACCTGCTGGGCGACCTGTGGTTCGACGGCGACTCCGAGACGCCGCGCGAACCGGCCTGGGATGCGCTGCTGGCGCTGCCCGGCGCCAACCTGCACCTGTACGGCAAAGACGATCCGCGCCGCGGCCGCAAGATGGGCCACGTGACCTTCGTTGCGCCCACCCTGGCCGAAGCGCAGATGCAGTTCATCAATGGTTGCCGCATCCTCGGCATCCAGCCCTGATCGGCAGCCGTCGATCATTGCTTCCGATTTTTCTTCATGACTGCCGATACCGCCGAGATCGAACGCGCCGCGCGCCTGCTCGAACAGGGCAAGCTGGTCGCGCTGCCGACCGAGACCGTGTACGGGCTCGGTGCCGATGCGAGCAATCCCGATGCGGTGGCCGGCATCTTCGCCGCCAAGGGGCGGCCGTCCAACCATCCCGTGATCGTGCACGTGGCACGTGATGCCGACTTGTCGCGCTGGACCACGCATGTGCCGCGCGAGGCGCGCTTGCTGATCGACGCCTTCTGGCCCGGTCCGCTGACGCTGATCCTGCCGCGCGCGCCGCAGGTGCCGGCTGCCGTCGCCGGCGGGCAGGACACCGTCGGCCTGCGCTGTCCCGCGCATCCGGTGGCGCAGGCGTTGCTGCGCGCCTTCCGCGACGGGCAGGGCGGGCTGGCTGCGCCTTCGGCGAACCGCTTTGGCCATGTGAGCCCGACCACGGCGCAGCATGTGATCGATGAGTTTGGTGAGCCGGGCGTGGGCCCGGTGGCTGCCGTGCTCGATGGCGGTCACTGCCAGGTCGGCATCGAATCGACCATCGTCGACCTCAGCCGTCTCGCTTCGCACGGCCCGGTGCTGCTGCGCCCGGGGCAGGTCAGTGCGGCGCAAATCGCCGAGGTCATCGGCCGCATGCCTTCCTTGCCCGATGTGGCGGCGCCGCGTGTATCCGGCAGTCTGGATGCACACTACGCGCCGAGTACCCCGGTGGCGCTGGTGGACAGTGCCGAGCTGACGTCGACGATGCAGCGGCTGCAGGCCTCGGGCCAGAGCTTCGCACTGATTTCGTATTCGGAAAACTTCGCCGCCGCCCACGGCATGCATTTGCCGGCCGATCCGGACGGGTATGCGCACGGGCTGTATGCGAGCCTGCGCGAAATGGATGTTTGCCACGCGGCCGTGATCCTGGTCGAGCGCCCGCCGCAGCAGGCGGCATGGCAGGGCATCAATGACAGGCTGCGCCGCGCAGCCTTCGATTCGGCCGGCGTGCTGGAGAAACTGCTCAGGGACTAAGAGCCCGTCTCATTTGGTCGATCGCAAGGCGCGCCGGCAAAGACGGTACGTGCGGTAAGGCGAGGAGGCGCAACGCGGCCAGCGGCCTACCTAGACAGGCTCCAAACGCGGTCAGTCGCCTGCAAGCAAAGGCGACACATGCGCAAAGCGGCTGCCGTGGAAGACCAGCGCCGGCTTGGCATCGAACGCGCAGCGTTCGACTTCACCGACAAAAATCACATGGTCCCCTTCCGGATAGCGGCTGCGGTTATGGCATTCAAACCAGGCCGACACGCCGCGCAGGATGGGCAGGCCGGTCTGAGACAGCTCGAAATCGACGCCGGCGAAACGATCGTCGATGCGGCTCGCAAAACGTTCCGCCAGATGGGCCTGGTCGCCCGCCAGCACATTGATCACATAATGCGAATTGCCCTTGAACAGCGGCATGCTGCGCGATTGGCCGGACAGGCTCCACAGCACCAGCGGCGGCGTCAGCGATACCGAATTGAAGGAACTGGCAGTCAGGCCGAAGAAGCCGCCTTGTTCGTCGCGCGTGGTGATCACGGTCACGCCGGTGGCGAACTGGGAGAGCGCGCTGCGGAAATGAGCGGTGTCGAAGTCGGGCCCTGCGGCGCCGGAGGTGGGGGTCTGCATGATGAATTTTATGAATTTACGCAGAATTATGCCCAATTTCGCCACCCGCCGCCCCGAGGGCGGGCGCATCGGCCGGGTTTGTCCGTAGAATTGCATTCATGAACGCCCCTGTCCCTTCCTTCCTCACTGTGCTGCAGGCGCATGCCCATGACCGGGCCGACCTGCTGGCCCATGTGCTGCCCGATCGCGACATTACCTATCGCCGCCTGTGGTCGCGCACCGAGCGCGCTTCGGCGCGCCTGCAGGGCGAGTGGGGCGTGCAGGCGGGCGATACGGTGGCCTATGTCGGCGCCGGTCATCCGGATGCGATCGTGCTGTACTTCGCGCTGCTGCGCATTGGCGCGTCGCTGCTGCCGCTGGAGGGGATGACGGCGGCCGACGCGCGCGCCTGTTTCCGTCAGCACGGTACGACGCTGGCGGTGCATGACGAGGACGCCGCCATCGACGGCTTGCCGTCGCAGCGACTGGAGATGCTGCTCGATGACTGGTGCCATTACCAACCGGTGCTGGTGACTGACGATGCGATGCGCAAGTCGCTGTGGCTGCCGGTCGAAGGCGGCGGACGTGAAGCCACCAGCTTGTACGAACTGACTGCCGCGCTGCCGGACGCGCCGCGCCATGGCTGGGTGAACGACCGTATCTTCACCGCCGAAGTCCTCGGACAATTGATCCTGCCCGCGCTGCGCGATGCGCGCCGCCTGTATTTCTCGGCGACGGAGCCTCGGCAGCTCACGGGTTCCTGAGCTTTCCGGCGCCGCTTGCGCTACATTAGCCGGCAATTCATCACAGCATACGGAGGTCTCTGATGGCGACCGAGATTGCAACCCTGGGCGGCGGCTGTTTCTGGTGCCTTGAAGCCGTCTATCAGCAGATGCGCGGCGTGGAAAAGGTCGAGTCCGGCTACAGCGGTGGCCATGTGGTCGATCCGACTTACGAGCAAGTCTGCGATGGCACGACCGGCCATGCGGAAGTGGTGCGCATCCACTTCGATCCGGCGCAGGCCAATTACCGCGACCTCCTTGAGGTCTTCTTCACGATCCACGATCCGACCACGCCTGACCGGCAGGGCAATGACATCGGCACCCAGTACCGCTCGGTGATCTTCTCCCATGGCGACGAGCAGATGGCGATCGCCAAACAGGTGATGGGTGAGATGGCCCATGTGTGGGATGCGCCGCTCGTCACCGAACTGGCGCCGGCACCGGTCTTCTACAAGGCCGAGGATTACCATCAGGATTATTTCCTGAACCACCCGCTGCAATCGTATTGCGCGTTCGTGGTCGCGCCCAAGGTGCAGAAATTCCGGCAGATCTTCACCGACAAGCTGCGCAAATAGGCTACGCTCGCCAGTACCCTTGCCGGCCTGAAGCAGCAGAGGCTGAAGAAGAAGCTGAAGCCGGCGTCGCGAAATTTACGACGCTGCTCCGTCGTACATGTAGCGGCGCGACCAGGGCAGCGTCGTCGCGCTGCGTCCTGCCTTGCCGCAGACGACCTGGTACAGCGAGATCCAGTCATTCTCGAACGCATGCGCGCAGCCAGCGAGATAGATGCGCCAGATCCGGTAGCGCCGCTCATCTACCTGCGTGCGAATCTGATCGGCATGGCGCTCGAAGTTGTCGGCCCAGGTCGCGCAGGTGCGCGCGTAGTGGCGCCGCAGGTTTTCCACATCCAGCGCTTCCAGCCCGCCATCCTGCATCGCCATCAGCACCGTGCCGATATGCGGCAGCTCCCCTTCCGGGAACACGTAATGCTCGATGAACTCGCCGGCGCCGTAGCGGGCGGTGCTGTGGTCGGTGTTGGTGGTGCAGATGCCATGGTTCATCGCCAGCCCTTCGTCGGCCAGCAACTCGCGGATACGCGAGAAGTACAGCGGCAAATTCTTCAGGCCCACGTGCTCGAACATGCCGACGCTGGTGATGCGGTCGAAGCGACCATCGATGTCGCGGTAATCCACCAGCTCGATGCGCACCCGGTCCGACAGGCCGGCCGCCGCCACCCGCTCGGTGGCCAGCGCATGCTGGTTCTTCGACAGCGTGATGCCGGTGCAGCGCGCGCCATAGCGCTCGGCGGCACGGATCACCAGCGCGCCCCAGCCGCAGCCTATGTCAAGCAGGTGATCACCCGGCTTGACCTGGATCTTGTTCAGGATATGGTCGATCTTCCTGATCTGCGCCGTCGCCAGGTCTTCGGTGCCCGTCTCGTAGTACGCGCAGGAATAGACCATGTTCGGGTCAAGGAAGCATTGGTAAAACGCGTTGGAGACGTCGTAGTGGTACTGGATGGCTGACGCATCCTGCTTGCGCGAATGTGCGCGCGGCCGGAACAGCTGGCCCAGTCGGCTGCCTTGGGCGAAACTTTGTTCGGCCAGCGTGTTGGCGACTTCGATGATGGCCCGCAGGTGGCCTTCGACCTCGAGCTTGCCTTCGACATAGGCGCGGCCGAGGTTGTCCAGCGTGGGGTTCAGCAGGTAGGTCAGCGATGATGGCGTGGGCACGCGTATCGTGACTTCGGGCGTGCGCGTACTGAAGTCGAAATGCCGGCCGTTCCACAATTGCAGGCGCAGCGGCAGCGTCGCGCGTGCGCGCATGGCGTCAACCCATTGCTCGACTTTTTTTTGCCAGAACATAGCACCTCCCGCCGCGGACTATGCCGTCCGCGCGTGAGGCTTGTGTTGACATTGATCTAACTACGGTAGTTGCTTGCTTTGGCGCAATCCCGAATTTGTATGCGTCGCATGCAACATGGGCTGCAATGTCGGATCGGCGGCCGCTTCGTTTACGGCTGCAGACGTTCGCGCCGCCACTGGCCATCGCTGCCCAGCGTGTAGGCAACGCGGTCATGCAGGCGGGAGCGACGGCCTTGCCAGAATTCGATCCAGGTCGGTTTCAGGCGATAGCCACCCCAGTGCGCGGGACGCGGCGGCGCGTCGCCGTACTGACGTTCGGCATCGGCAAATTGTTGTTCGAGGGCTTCGCGGGTCGCAATCGGCCGGCTCTGCGCCGATGCGATCGCGCCCAGTCGGCTCTTCAGCGGTCGCACATTGAAATAAGCTTCACTGTCGGCTTCGTCCACGCGTTCGACGATGCCCTCGATGCGTACCTGGCGCTCCAGCGCCACCCAGTGGAAGGTCAGCGCCGCATGCGGGTTCTGCAGCAGCTGCTCGCCCTTGCGGCTCTGGTAGTTGGTGTAGAAGGTGAAGCCGCGCTCATCCACATCCTTCAGCAGCACGATGCGCAGCGAAGGCTTGCCCGCTGCGTCCACCGTGGCCAGGCTCATTGCGTTCGGCTCCGGCAGCTCGGCCTCGATGGTCTCATGGAACCACTTCTCGAACTGTTTGATCGGATCCGGGTCCACGTCACTCTCGGACAACTGGTGATGGCTGTAGTCGCGGCGCAGGTCAGCGATGGAAATCTTCTTCGTCATGGGGTTTCCGTTGTTTCCGTGGTCAGTCGTTCATCAATGGGTTGATCCTCGCGAGCCTTCGCCCCCGCTCCCGCGCTTGCTGCTGCGTCGTGGGTCACGCGCAGCGCGCAGCGCGCGGCGGGCTGCCACCGGGATGCCGGTGGCGATGACCAGCCCCAGTCCCCAGAACACGGCGAACAATCCCAGTGTCGCGCCTGCTGCGCCGAAGGCCAGCGGCAGCGATACCGCACTCGCATTGCCTATGGTAGCCCGAATCCCGATCGCTTCCGCGCCACGGCCGGGCGGTGCGCCCGCATGCAGCAGCGCCAGCACGTTCGGCTGGCTGGTGCCAAGCGCGAGGCCGAGCGCCGCCGCCACGGCGGCCATGCTCCATGCCTGCTGCATGAAGGGCAGCAGCAGGTAGCAGGCCGTGGCCAGGCATAGCGCGCCGGTCAGCACCTGCCATTCGTGGTAGCGGCGCACGATGGCCGGCATCGCCAGACGCACCGAGAAGGTGGCGGCCGAGAAGGTCGCGAGGATCATGCCGATGCGCGACGCCGACAGGCCGATCTGCGTGCCGCGTATCGGCGTCACGAAGGTGAACAAGTCCCAGGCAGCGGCCAGCAGGATGCCGACCAGATAAGCGCCGCGTAGCTCGCGATCGAACAGCAGCGCGAACGCGCCGCCTTCGCGCGGCTTCTGGTCTTCGCCATGGCCCGGCAGCTCGCGCAGTGCGCCACCGGCGGTCAGTCCGAAAGCCAGCAAGGTGAACAAGGCGCAAGCGAGGTAGGCGGCGGCATGGCTGAGATGGTCGATTGCAAAGCCGGCGATCAGCGGCCCGGTGAAAGCGGAAATCGAAAAGCCCAGCGACAGCTGGCTGAAATGCGCGGCCCGCTCGTCGGGCGGCGACAGCGTGCCGACCGCATGCTGGGCGCCGATGAAGATGGCCGTGAAGCCGGTGCCGATCAGGATCGCTGCCAGATACAGCACCGCGATACCGGGCACCAGCGCGGCCAGCAGCACGCCGCTGGTCGCGGCCGCACAGCCGGCCATCAGCGGCTTGCGCACGCCGATGCGGTCGATCAGGCGGCCGATGCTGACGGCCAGCAGCATCGGGAACAGCGCGAACAAGGCGATCAGGGTGCCTACCGTGAACTCCGACGCGTGCAGCGACAGTGCGTATAGCGAAGTCGTGACCCGCGCCGCCGCCAGCGCGACATGGGCCGTCACGGCAATGGCAATCAGGCGTAGCAGCGGAGTCAGGCGGGGCACGATGCGTGTCAGGAGGAACAAGAACGCTAGTTTAAGCCCGGCAAAGTATTGGCGTCCGTTAAAATGCATGCATGGCCAGCGTACTTCCCATTGTCAATCTATCAGCCGACACCAAGGCCGCCGATGGCGCGGCAGCCAACACTGCCGGCCAGCTTGCCGCGGCGGCGGCGGACATCGACTTCGAGCGCCGCTTCGGCGGCATTGCGCGCCTGTATGGCGATGCGGCGCTGGCCGCGTTTCGCAACGCGCATGTATGCGTGATCGGCGTCGGTGGCGTGGGTTCCTGGGCCGTCGAAGCACTGGCGCGTACCGCGATCGGCAAGATCACCATGATCGATCTCGACCATCTGGCCGAATCGAATGTGAACCGCCAGATCCATGCGCTCACCGATACCCTCGGCAAGTCCAAGGTCGGGGCGCTGCGCGAGCGCATTGCGCAGATCAATCCCTATTGCGAGGTCGCTGAAGTCGAAGAATTCATCGATCCGGAGAATGTCGCGCAGATGCTGCCGCCGGGCCGCTATGACTACGTGATCGATGCGATTGATAACGCCAAGGCCAAGGTCGCGCTGATCGTGCATTGCCGACAGCACCGTATACCGCTCGTGACCATCGGCAGTGCGGGCGGGCAGGTCGATCCTACGCGGATCGAAGTCTGCGATCTGTCGCGCACCGAGCAGGAGCCCTTGCTGGCGCGCGTGCGCAAGCGCTTGCGCGCGGCGCATGGTTTCCCGCGCGACCGTCGCCACAAGTTTCATATTGACGCCGTGTGGTCATCCGAGCCGCTGCGCCAGCCCGAGGTATGCGAGGTGGATGACGACGACGCATCCGATAGCGGTGATGGACAGTCCACCCCATCGAATGCCGGCATTACCGGCATCAACTGCGCCGGTTATGGTTCGGCAGTGGTGGTGACGGCCAGCTTCGGTTTTGTCGCAGCCGGCCATGTACTGCGCAAGCTGGCCGAGGCGGCTTCCCAGCCGGCTGGCTGAACGAGCGCACCATCGCTCACGCCAGAGTGCGGGTAGCCAGTAACTGGTAATGCACGCCGCCCTGCACGGGCACCGATTCCACCAGCGCGATGGTATCGACCGGCCAGGCGATGGCCGGTGAGGGCGTGGCTTGCGGGTCGACGCGCTCCGCGTCGCGCGCCAGCGTCACATGCGGGCGGAATCCTCCAGAGGACTTGTAAAGCACCTGCGCTTCGTCCAGTGCATTCACCAGCGCGTTGTAGACCCAGAGCAGCGGATCCGGCATGGCCGACGGGCCGGCCCAGGCAATGCGCGCCTTGCTGAAATAACCATAGCTGTCGATAGTGAGCGTGAAGCGCTGCTCAGGCAAGGTGTCCAGCAAGCTGTCGAGCAGTGGCAACGAAGCGCGCGGCTGGCTGCCGAGGAAAGCCAGCGTCAGGTGCAGGTTCGCCGGCGCCACCTTGCGCCCACGTACCCCAGTCTGAAGTACGGCGAGCGCATCGCGCGTCGCCGCATCGGGCCACAGCGCATAGAACAGCCGTGCATGCGAAGGGGATGGCACATGCACGGTTTTTTGCGCCGATTTTTGCACGGCGTTTTCCTTGCGCGGCGGCTGCGGTGTCATTGCAGATGCATGGACGGGCGCAGGTATCGGTTCCGGGGTACCGGCTCAGAGCTTGACCGCCCGCAGCCGTAGCGCGTTGGCGATCACCGAGACCGACGACAAGCTCATTGCCGCACTGGCGATCATTGGCGACAGCAGCAAGCCCAGCCATGGATACAGCACGCCCGCCGCCACCGGCACGCCGACGAAGTTGTAGATGAACGCGAAGAACAGGTTCTGGCGGATGTTGCGCATCGTCAGGCGCGACAGCTGGCGTGCCTTCGCAATGCCGCGCAAGTCGCCCTTCACCAGCACGATGCGTGCGCTGTTCATCGCAATATCGGTGCCGGTGCCCATCGCAATGCCGACACTGGCTTCGGCCAGCGCGGGCGCATCATTGATGCCGTCGCCAGCCATCGCAACGATGCGACCTTGCTGCTGCAAGGCTTGCACGTGACGGTATTTTTCTTCGGGCAGCACTTCGGCGTACACACTGTCGATACCCAGCGATGCGGCCACGGCTTTCGCAGTCCGCGCGTTGTCACCGGTCATCATCACGATCTTCACGCCATCGGCATGCAGCATGCGGATCGCTTCGCGACTTTCCGGCTTGATCGAGTCGGCCACGCTGATCAGGCCCGCGAGCTTGCCACCCGCTGCAATGAACATCACCGTCTGGCCCATGGCGCGCAGAGCGTCGGCTTTCGCGTCCAGTGCCGTCGTGGCGATGCCAGCTTCCTGCAGCAACAGCGAGGTGCCCAGCAGCACCGTGTTGCCGTCGATGGCGCCGCGCACGCCCTTGCCGGTGACGGAGGTGAAGTCCTGCACCGCCAGCAGCGGCAGCGATTGCGCTTGCAGGTAGGTGAGGATGGCTTGCGCCAGCGGGTGTTCGCTGGACTTTTCCAATGCTGCGGCCAGCACCACCACATTGTCGCGATCGAAGCCCTCGACGGCGATCACTTGCTGGACCTTGGGCTTGCCCTCGGTCAGCGTGCCCGTCTTGTCGACCACCACGGTATCGACTTTCTCCATCAGTTCCAGTCCTTCGGCATCCTTGATCAGCACGCCTTCGCGCGCGCCGCGGCCAATGCCAACCGTGATCGAGATCGGTGTGGCCAGCCCCAGTGCGCAAGGGCAGGCGATGATCAATACCGATACGGCAGCGACCAGTCCATTGGCCAGTGTCGGTGCCGGGCCCACCAGCGCCCAGACGATGAAGGCAAGCACCGCGAACACGATCACGGCTGGAACGAACCAGCCCGACACGCGATCGGCCAGCTTCTGTATCGGCGCGCGCGAGCGTCCGGCCTTGTTCACGAGGTCCACGATCTTTGACAGCAGCGTATCGGCGCCGACTTTTTCGGCGCGCATCACGAAGCTGCCTTGCTGGTTCACCGTGCCGGCGGCAGCCTTGCTGCCGGCGCGCTTGAGTGAAGGCATCGGCTCACCGGTCAGCATCGATTCATCGACGCTCGATTCGCCTTCGGTCACGGTGCCATCGACCGGCACATTGGCGCCCGGCTTCACGCGCAGCAGGTCACCGATGCGCACCTGCTCGAGCGGCACTTCCTTTTCGCTGCCATCGGCGGCGATGCGCACGGCGGTCGTCGGCGCCAGTGCCAGCAGGGCCTTCACTGCAGCGCTGGTGCGAAGGCGCGCGCGCAACTCCAGCACCTGCCCCAGCAGCACCAGCGACACGATCACGGCAGCAGCCTCGAAATACAGAGGAGGCATGCCATGCATCTTGAAGGCGTCCGGCAAGGCCGCGGGGAACAGCAAGCCGACGACGCTGAACAGCCAGGCGGCCATCACGCCGACGGCGATCAGGCTGAACATGTTCAGGTTGCCCGACTTGAACGATTGCGCGCCGCGCTCGAGGAAGGGCCAGCCGAACCACAGCACGACGGGCGTCGCCAGCACGCCCTGCAGCCATGCGCTGCCTTGCATGCCGAACACGGACGACGCATCGAAGCCGACCAGGTCGCCCATCGCGAGCAACAACAGCGGCAGCGACAACACGAGGCTGAGCCAGAAGCGACGCGTCATGTCATCGAGTTCGGTCGTGTCCTCTTCCAGCGTGGCGTGTTCAGGTTCGAGCGCCATCCCGCATATCGGACAACTGCCTGGGCCCACCTGACGGATCTCCGGATGCATGGGACAGGTGTAGATCGCATCGGCCGGCACTGCGGCAGCGGCGGCGGCCTTGCGTTCGGGGTCGAGATAACGCAGCGGATCAGCGTTGAACTTGGTGACGCAACCAGTGCTGCAGAAGTAATAGGTCTGGCCGTCGTAGGTCGCCATTTTTTCCGGATTCGCGGCGGCCTTCATGCCGCACACCGGATCGGTATACGGCTTGTCGACGACGGCCGCTGCCGGCGCATTGCCATGGTCGTGCGCATGGCTGCCGCAGCAGGAGGCAGCCTCGGCTTTTTTGGTGGGGCGACGCAGGTCAGTGCTTTTCATGTCGTGTTGTCCTGTTGCTGGGTCTGGAGGGATTTTCGCCGGGAAATTAGCTTACGCGACCTTTCAAACTTGTCATAAATCAAATTTTTCCCGAAAGATTGCACCACATTTAAGTGATTACTGACGAGATTTCATCAAGAAAAGCAGGGTGTGTGGAAAAGATACAACGGCCATTAGTACATTTGCACTATTCCGTTTTGCTTAATTCGCAACGACACTGCAACCAATGACAAATCGGCAACATTTTGTCAGATGGCGGGAAATCCCCTACGTCGGTTCCACAGCGGCCCGGCGCTCTGGGCGTCCCAGGTACCGAAGCCATTCATTCAATCAGATTGGAGAGCAAGCATGAAATTCCTCGCTAAACACATCAAGGATTTTGCCAAAGACGAGCAGGGCGCAACCGCCGTTGAATACGGCCTGTTTGTCGCAGCAATTGCTGCCGTGATCGTCGCGATCGTGGTGGCCCTGGGCGGCAAGATCAACACCGCCTTCACCACCATCAACTCCAAGCTGCCCTGATCGCGTCGAGCGATCGCGAGCGCGAGCAGGCGTCGGTTCCGGCGCCTTGCTCCGCCACCGACGTTGCCTGTCCTTACGGAGAAACCATGAACGCCATGAATACAAAGTCACTCCGCATCGCCGACCGCATGCGCCAGTTCTGGCATGACGAGCAAGGTGCGACCGCCGTCGAATACGGCCTGTTCGTTGCGGCGATTGCTGCCGTCATCGTCGCCATCGTCGTGGCGCTTGGCGACAAGATCAATACCGCCTTCACTACCGTCAACAGCAAGCTCCCGTAATCGGGCCTGCGACAGACAAATACCAGCCCGGACCCTCACGAGACGAAGGCGGATGCGATGAACCTGTTGGCCCATGAAGCCCTGCCTGTCAGCAGCCTGGTCGCGCTCACGATCACCGTCTGCATCGCCGCATGGACGGACTGGACTTCGTGGCGCATCCCGAACTGGCTGGTTGCCGGCAGTGCGGCGGCGGCGTTGATGCTGGCGGCCTTTGCGCCGGATGGCATCGGGCTGCAGTCATGCCTGTCGGGGGCCGCCGTCGGATTCGGTGTGTTCCTGCCACTGTACCTGGTCAAGGGCATGGCAGCAGGCGACGTGAAATTGATGAGCGTGATCGGCATGTATGCCGGACCGTGGATGGCGATCGACATCGCACTACTCACTTGCCTGATTGGTGGTGCATGGGCGCTGGTGGCGATGGCGCTGAAGAAGGATGCCGGGTTGTTGCCGTGGCTGGCGCTGCAGTGGCAGGCCAGGCAGGTAAGGCGAAGCGTGCCGGTGCCGCGTGGAGCACAGCCGGCGCAAGCCGCAAAGCAGATGATCCCGTACGGCGTGGTGATCGCTCTGGGCACGTTTGCAGCATTGCTTTGAAAGCAGGATCAAGAAAAAGAGAGGCCGCCATGAAGAAGACCGCAACACGCATTGCAGCGTTTGCCGCCGACGAGCGAGGAGCAACAGCGATCGAGTACGCGCTGATGGCCTCGGCCATCGCCTCGGTGATCACGCTGGCGGTAATTGCGGTCGGGAAGTGGTTGCCGGGCGCATTCAATCCTGTGGTCGGGGGGATGCCCTGAATCGACGCTGAACCATGCGGGCAGGGTCGAGCGGCGCCATCACTGGTCAGGCGCCGGTAACCAGGCCTCGAATACCTGAGAGCTGGAGGCAATATGAAGAACACCAGAACATTAGTCGTACTTGCCATCGCCATCGTTTCCGGGCTGGTCGCCGTGATGCTGGCCTCGAAATGGCTCAACCGGCAATCAGCCAACGGCGTCGCGCGTGTTGCGGTGGCCGCCACAGAGATCAGCCTGGGGCAGCGCATCGCGCCAGAAATGGTCAAGGTCGTCGACTGGCCATCGGGCAGTGTGCCTTCCGGCGCGGTTGACGATCCGAAGAAGCTGCAGGACCGCGTCGTGCGATCCGCGCTGCAGCGGGGCGAACCCATCCTCGAAGCCAAGCTTGCGCCGCTGGGTACCCAGGGCGGCCTGTCTGCCGTGATTGGCGAAGGACGACGTGCCATCACGGTGCGCGTCAATGACGTGATCGGTGTGGCGGGTTTTGCGCTACCGGGCAATTACGTCGACATCATCGTCAATACCCAGAAGGATGGCGAGCGCAACAGCAACAAGGACCAGGCCATCTCGAAGATCGTGCTCGAACATATCCTGGTGCTGGCGGTCGCGCAGGAAGCCAATCGCGACGAGACCAAGCCACGCGTGGTCAACGCCGTCACGCTGGAAGTGACGCCGGAAGAAGCCGAGAAGATCGATCTCGCACGCAGTGTGGGCAACCTGTCGCTGGTGCTGCGCAACCAGATCGACCCTACCGCAACCACGACTGCCGGCGCTACCAAGGCCACCCTGCTTGACCTGAAAGAGCAGGCCAGGGCCGATGAGAAGAAAGCAGCGCCGACGGCGAGGACGAGCCCGCAGAAAGTGGCGAACAAGGTCAAGGGCGCCATGACCAAGGTCGCACAGACCAGCACCAAGGCCGAAGGAAGCTCGGGCGCGCCTGCTCCGGCAGTCGCACCGCCAGCTGCACCGGCAGCTGCCCCTGTCGTGGCGGAAGTGCCGCAAGCGCCGTGCGTCGGCGTGATCAATGGCCTGCGCAATTCGCAGGAATGCTACTGAGACCGGCCAACCCAGGGAGGCAATCGCGATGAATAACACTACCAACAACGCATCAGGGATGCGCCGCGCCGCTGCCATGTTCGCTGCCGTGGCCATGGTCTTCACACCCGCCCACGCACAACAGGCTGCCGGTGGCCAGGTCGCCGCCACGCCCAAGGCCACCATGCCGGGGCTCACCTGCAACGGCGAAGTCGCATCGCCTGCGAAGATCGTCCTGCCCATCGGTAAATCGACACTGCTGAAGCTGCCCGATCCGGTGACGAACCGAACGCTGGGCAACCCGAATGTCGCGCAAGCGATGCTGGTGTCGCCCGAGACGCTATACCTGCTGGGCGTGTCGATCGGCACCACCAACATGATCTTGCAGGGCAAGCGTGGCACCTGCAGTGTGATCGATGTGGCGGTCACGATGGATCCGGCAGGCTTGCAGAATACCTACAAGGAGCTGATGCCGGAAGAGAAGGACATCCGCGTCACCGCTGCTGCCGACAGCCTGGTGTTGTCCGGCACGGTATCCGATTCGATTGCCGTTGCGCGAGCCTTTGAACTGGCGCAAGCCTACGTGCGTCAGCCTGCAACCATGAGCCAGAATGCGCAGCAGGAAGGTTTGGCCAACACCCAAAATATCGGATCGGCACAAGCCAGCCTGCAACTGGCGCAAGTGCGCGTCATCAACTTGCTGACGGTCGGTAGTGCACAGCAGGTAATGCTCGAGGTGAAAATCGCCGAAGTGTCGAAGTCGCTGATCGACAAGCTCGGTGCCAGCGTTACCGGCGGACCGTCCAGCGGCATGTGGACATATAACCTGCTGTCCAATTTCCTCACCGGGCAACTCGGCGGCAAGGCCAACATCACGCGAGCTTCCGGCGCCCAGATCGCGGTCGAGGCCGAGAAGAAGGATGGTTTGGTGAAAATCCTGGCCGAGCCAAACGTGATGGCCATCAGCGGACAGGAAGGCAGCTTCCTCGCCGGCGGCAAGATCCTGATCCCTGTGCAGCAATCCAATCCCACGCTCGGCGGCATGACGATTTCGTTGCAGGAAAAAGAGTTCGGTATCGGCTTGCGCTTCACGCCAACCGTGCTGGCAGGCGGTCGCATTAACCTGCAAGTCGCGCCAGAGGTCTCAGAGCTGTCGAAGGATGGGGTAGGTATATCCAATACCGCCAATGCATCAACCCAGATCTTCCCCCTGATAACAACGCGTCGAGCATCAACGACGGTGCAATTGGGTGATGGTCAGAGCTTCGCGATCGGCGGCCTGATCAAGAACAATACGACGACCAACATCAAGGCTTTCCCGATCCTCGGCGAGCTCCCGATCATTGGCGCGCTGTTCCGCAGCAGCGACTTCCAGAACGATCGTACCGAACTGGTATTCGTGGTGACGCCGCGACTGGTCAAGCCCCTGCCGGTCGTGGGCGCGCTGCCGACCGATAACTACAAGGAGCCGTCGCGCACCGATCTGTTCCTGAACGGCCGCCTGGAAGGCACGAAGCAGGAGCAGGGCAGCGACTCCGGCGGAAGCGGCCAGACCAAGGCTGATCCGAACAGCTTCGAGATGAAGTAAGCGGCGATGGCATCGCCAATGGCATCGAATGACAAGGAGAAGCCCATGAAAACGATCCAGTCCGCTGTTGCCCTTGCCGTGCTGGGCAGCACAGCCCTGACCGCTTGCGTACAGACCACGCCGGTATGGGACGCGCATTTCGGTGAGGCACAGCGAATGATGATGGCGCAGCAGGTGTTGAATCCCGATGCCGGCTTGAAGGAAGTGCCGAATTCGCTGGATGGCGGCGCATCGCGCGAAACCGTGATCCGCTACCGCAATACCTTCAAGGAACCGCCTGCACCGCAAAACGTGTTCAACATCGGCGTGGGCACGAGTGGCAGCGGACGATGAGACCCCGTCGGCGCTCCGCTCAGCGGAGCGCTGCAGGGAAAGGAACACGAAGTCGAGGAAGCCATGCAATCAACCATACACTCCAGACGAGGACGCAAGCTGCAGCGACAGCGCGAAAAAGGCGTCGTTGCGATTCTGGTCGGTATGACCATCGTGGTCATGGTGGCCATGGTCGGACTGGCGATCGATCTCGGCCAACTGTACATCGCCAAATCCGAGTTGCAGAACAGTGCCGATGCATGTGCACTGGCCGGGGTTGGCGTGCTGGCGAAAAAGAAGGGAGCCGCCGATGCGCTCGACAGCGCAGCCTCAGCGGCGACGCTGGTGGCCGCGAGCCACAAGGTGCTCTTCCAGGACAGCACGGTGGGCGGAACCAACGGCGTGATCACGGTGGAATTTGCGAAAGACAGCGCTGCCGGCCCTTACCTTGACAAGGGCGGCTATTCGGCCGGCGATGTACCGGCCATCAAGCATGTACGCTGCCTGACCTCGCAGTCAGCCATCAAGACCTACTTCATCCAGGTGCTCAACGTGCTGCCGGGCGTATCGATCGGCGACCAGCTCGTCAGCGCGACGGCGGTGGCGAAGATGGTGCCTTCGCAACTGACCTGCGCGCTGCCGGCGGCGGTCTGCCAGGGCGAGGTGCCGGCCAAAGGCGAATGGATGCGCGGCGTGATCGACAAGAACGGCGACCTGGTCGATTCGCCCGAGAGCGCCGGCTTGCCGCAGTCCAGCATCAAGTGGGTGGATTTCGACGGCTCGGCCGGCGGTGCGAGCGAAGTGTCCGGCCTGATAACGGGCGCCGGCGAATGCACGCTGCCGGTGGAAGGCACCAGCCTGAAGGAATCCGGTGTGAAGTCCTCGGTCGCCAATGCCTACAACAGCCGCTTCGGCGTGTACCAGGGCGGGATCAAGCCGGAAGAATCGGCACCCGACTTCGTGGGCTACGCCTATACCTGGGACAGCTGGCCCAGTCACAAGAATGCACACACCGACTACCTGACCAACCAGCTCGGCATCAACCGGGAATTTCAAGGATCCGGTCTGGCACCGGATGGCATCAGCGGTCCGACCGACACCTATGACGTGAAGGGCACGATCAAGGACGCCGCCTACCTGAAGACGAATGGCCAGCAGCGCCGCCTGATGACAGCGCCAGTCGTCGATTGCTCATCGACTACCGGATCCATGCCTTTGAAGTCCTGGGCTTGCGTCTTCATGCTCAACCCGATCTCGAACAACCCGAGCGCCAGCATGAACATGTGGCTTGAATACCTGGGTCCCGCAAACGATCCGGACAGCCCCTGTGCATCGAATGGCTTGCCTGGCAGCGCAGGCAGCGCCGGGCCCTTCGTTCCGGCTCTGGTGAGGTGAGTCATGAAAGCGAAAACAGGCGTTTTCGGTTCCCGCGCACACAGAGGCAGGCCATCTTGCAGACCTCTTGAGCGTGGCGTCGCCGCCGTCGAATTTGCGATTGTCCTCGTGCCCTTGCTGATCATTGCCTTCGGCGCTGCCGAATACGGGCGCGCGATCTACCAGTTCAATACCCTGGTCAAGTCGGTTCGCGGCGCGGTACGCATGGTTGCCAGCACGGCGGCCACCTCGCCCGGTTATGCGGGCGTTGTCACCAATGCCAAATGCCTCGCGGTATACGGCAACGTCGACTGCCTCGGGTCGCCCTTGGCGCCGGGACTGGCGATCTCGAACATCAAGGTCTGCGACCGCGTGAAATGGGATGACTGCACGGGTACCTCGCAGTCCAATTACCTGAATGTCGCTGCGACCGGCATCAACATCGACCTGGTCGCAGTTCGTATCAGCGGCTACACCTATCAATACCTCGGCCTGCCGTTCGTCACCCCGCAATCGAGCGTCAATTTCAACACCATCGAAGCGGTGATGATGCAAAGCGGGAACTAGGAGCGCGTCATGAAGATTCACGATCAAGTTCGCAAATGCCGCCGCCAGCGTGGATCGACCGCGGTGGAATTTGCGTTGGTGGCTGCCTTCGGCGGCTTCCTGGTAGCGCTGTTTGCCGCAGTCGAAGTGGCTCGCTTGCTGTTCATGATGAATTCGGCGAACGAAGCCACCGAACTGGGGGCGCGCGTTGCCATCGTCTGTGACCCGAAATCTTCGCGCATCCTGACCCGCATGCAGGACGTGATGCCATCGCTGACTGCCAGCGACGTCAACATCGTCTACAACCCCGCTGGTTGTGCGGACGGTTCCGTCAAGGCTGCGCAGGACACCTGCGACTCGGTATCCGTGTCGATCAAGTCGGGCTTCAAGGTCGCAACCTACATCCCCTTTGTGAATTTCGGGTTCGACATGCCGGCATTTACGACGACCCTGCCGCGCGAGGCACTGGATTCATCGTCCTGCGCATGAACGGGGCGCCTCGCAAGCCATGCATGGCACCGATCAACTGGTAACAGAGCAAGCAATACAACGGGAAGGAAAATAATTATGAATGCCTTCATCCTCTCCAACGACAGCGAGCTGAGGACGCTGGTCAGCCGGATCTGCGCAATGCGCAATCCGCCGATCAACGTGCTGACAGCGCTGCCCAGCATGCATGCCGACCCGATACCGCCGGTGTCGGGCCAGCCTGACCTGGTCATCGTCGATGCGTCAAGCTTCGGCGCCGCCAGCATGGATGTGATGCAGCGCGTCGCCGAGGCCTATCCGCATGCTGCCATCATGCTGCTGACTTCCGACCGCTCGCCCGAGAACCTGATTTCGGCCATGCGCGCCGGCGTGCGCGAGGTGCTGCCGCTGCCCTTGTCGGTCGTGGAAATGGACGCTGCGCTGGACCGCGTGACGCAAAAATTCAGCACCATCGCACCGCTGGACGGCAAGGTGATGGCCTTCATCGCCACCAAGGGCGGCAGCGGTGCGACCTTCATCGCGTCCAACCTGTCGCATGCGCTGTCACTGCTGGCGCAAAAGCGCGTACTGCTGATCGACCTGAACCCGGTGTTCGGCGACGCCGCGCTGTATGTGTCGGATGCCAAGCCCGGCCGGACCTTGTCCGATGTCTGCCGCGAGATCAGCCGTCTCGACCTCAACCTGCTGGAATCCAGCGTCATTCGCCTGTCGGCGACCTTCAGCGTACTGGCGGCGTCCGACAATCCCGATCCGCAGGAAGACATACGCCCGGACCAGATCGAGACCATCATCCAGCTGGCAAGACGCCATTACGACTATGTGTTGCTCGACCTCGGTCGCCAGATCAATGCCGTGTCGATCCGGGCACTCGACCAGTCGGACATGATCTATCCGGTGCTGCAGCAGTCGCTGCCGCACCTGCGCGACTGCCGCCGCCTGCTCGACATCTTCCATTCGCTGGGCTATCGCAAGGAAAAGATACAGCTGGTGCTGAACCGCTTCGAGAGCTCGGCCGCCCTCGGTGTCAACGAGATCGAGCGCGTGCTCGACCAGCGCATCTCGCACCGCATTCCGAACAACTATGACGTTGCCAATGAATCGATCAACCAGGGAACGCCGGTGCTGCAACTTGCCCGCAGCAGCACGATCGCCAAGGCCCTCGCAGAATGGGTCAATCGCCTGACCGAAGCCAGTCCGGCCAACCGTGGCGGCAGCATCATCCGCCGCATCTTCGTCCGCAACCCCGCGGGCAGCGAATTGACCAGGTGAACCCATGATTCCAGAGAACCGAGAAAGCCAGCACATGAATTTCAGAGATCGGATGGCGGTTGTATCGCCGCTGCGCCAGTCGTCGCCGACGGAGATGGACTTCTATTCGCCGGCCTACCAGCAGCTCAAGCGCAACATGCACCGCATCATCCTCGAGCGCATCGACCTCGAACGGCTGCAGACGCTCAATCCCGAGCAGTTCAAGCGAGAGCTCTCGCTGCTGGTCGAGAAGATCGTCGAAGACGAACACATGGCCGTCAACCAGCAGGAACGCCGCCAGTTGGTGACGGACATGCAGCATGAGATGTTGGGCTTCGGTCCGATCGAGCCCTTGCTGCAAGATCCGTCAGTGTCGGACATCCTCGTCAATACCTGTAACCAGGTGTATGTCGAGCGCCGCGGCAAGCTGGAGCTGACCCCGATTACCTTCTACGACAACGCGCACCTGCTGAAGCTGATCGAGAAGATCGTTACCCGTGTCGGTCGCCGCGTCGACGAATCCAGCCCGATGGTCGATGCGCGCCTGCCGGATGGTTCGCGCGTCAACGCGATCATTCCGCCGCTGGCGCTGGACGGTCCCATCCTGTCGATCCGACGTTTCTCGGTCAAGCCGCTGACCATGGTCGACCTGATCGCCAACAAGAGCCTGACGCCGCCGATTGCCGAGCTGCTCGAAGCACTGGCCAAGGCCAAGGTCAACATCCTGATCTCCGGCGGCACCGGCAGCGGCAAGACCACACTACTGAACGTGATGTCGGGCTTCATTCCGGGCGGCGAGCGCATCGTCACCATTGAGGATGCGGCCGAACTGCAGCTGCAGCAGCCGCATGTGGTGCGACTGGAAACACGCCCGGCCAACATCGAAGGCAAGGGCGAAGTGCCGCAGCGCATGCTGGTCAAGAATGCGCTGCGCATGCGGCCGGATCGCATCATCCTCGGCGAGGTGCGCGGCGGCGAGGCGCTCGACATGCTGCAGGCGATGAACACCGGTCACGAAGGCTCGCTGGCCACCATCCACGCCAACACCCCGCGCGATGCGCTGGCCCGTCTCGAGAACATGGTCGGCATGGCCGGCGCCAATCTTGGCGTGCGCGCCACGCGCCAGCAAATTTCATCGGCGATCACGGTCGTGATCCAGATTGCGCGCCTGACCGACGGTACCCGCAAGCTGATCAGCCTGCAGGAAATCACCGGGATGGAGGGCGACACCATCACGATGCAGGAGGTATTCCACTTCAAGCGCACCGGAACGAACCCCGAAGGCAAGGTGATCGGTCATTTCTGTGCCACCGGCATTTACCCGCAGTTCGACCAGCGCCTGAGGGAATTCGGTGTCGCGGTGCCGGAATCAACGTATGACCCGCACCGCATTTTCGAATGAGCCGGCGCGCCGGCAAGCAAGCGCATCAGACGCATAAGACGCGCACGGAAAAGAAAGGGAGGCTGCCATGGATCTGCTGTACTACGGTTTCGCGCTGCTGGTGTTCGTCGCGGCCGCGCTGACCATCGAGGCAGTATATGGCTGGTGGTTCTCGACCCAGAGCCGGGCGGCACGCCGCCTGAACCAGCGTCTGGACCAGGTCAAGCGCAACCGGGTCGTGCAAACGACTGACGATGGCGAAGGTCTGTACAAGCGCCGCAAGCTGGCCCGCCATTTCAGGGTGGAGGAGGTGCTGCGCCAGGTGCCGGGCATCCACGGGCTGGACAACTGGCTGCAGCAGAGTGGCACCGACTGGTCGGTCGGCCGTTTGCTGATGTATTCCGGCATCGCTTTCGGCGTCGGCTTTCTGCTGTCACTGATGCTGCTGTTGTATGTCACGGTAGCGATGGCGGTTGGTGTGGCTTGTGCGCTCATACCGCTGGCCATCGTCTGGAGCCGGCGCGAAGAGCGCCTGATCACGATCGAAAAGCAGCTGCCCGAGGCGGCCGACCTGATCAGCCGCAGCCTGAAGGCCGGCCATGCGCTGCCATCGACGCTCACCATGCTGGCCGACGAAATGCCCGACCCGATCGCCGCCGAATTCCGCATCGTGTCCGACGAAATCAACTACGGCTTGCCGATGTCGGAAGCGCTGCAGCGGCTGGCCGAGCGCGTGCCGCTGACGGACCTGCGCTACATGATCGTCGCGATCCTGATCCAGCGTGAGGCCGGCGGCAACCTCGCGGAAATCATGAGCAATGTGAGCCTGCTGATCCGGCAACGGTTAAAGCTGCTGGGTGACATCCGCACCATGTCGGCCGAAGGCCGGCTGTCGGCCTGGATCCTGTGCCTGCTGCCGGTGGCGATCGCCGCCGTGTTCTTCACGGTCAGCCCGGATTATCTGAAGCAGTTCCTGGATGATCCGGCGGGGCCGATGATGCTCGGCTTCGGCGCAATGATGATGCTGTTCGGCGTACTCTGGATGCGGCAGCTGATCCGCATCCGCGTCTGAAGGAAAGGAAGCAACCATGGATGCCCAAGGCATGCTGTTCCTCGGAGTGGTGTTTGTCGTGTTCGCCATGATCGCGGCAGTCGCGGCATGGCTGTTGATGCCCAATCGCTTGCAGCGCCGGGTCGCCAACCTGCAGGTCGAGAGCGAACCGCGGCTCGGACAGGAACAAAGCGTCTGGGTCGAGCGCATGGTCAAGGTGACCCGGCCGTTGGCCAGGCTGTCATTGCCGGCCGAGGGTTATGAAAACTCCCCGATCCGCATCAAGTTCATCAATGCCGGCTGGCGCGGAAAATCCGTGCCCTACATCTTCTTCGGTACCAAGACCCTGCTGGCCATTGCGGTGCCGATGGCGGCGCTGTTGATGAGCGGCGAGGGCATGTTCTCGTCCGGGCCGCAGATGCCGTTGCTGGTGATGCTGACCTGCGCGTATGCCGGCTACTATCTGCCCAACCTCGTGCTGAACCACAAGATCAAGGTGCGCAAGCGCGAGATCTTCGAGAATTTTCCCGATGCGCTGGACTTGCTGACTATTTGCGTGGAAGCCGGCCTCGGGCTCGATGCCGCGTTCGCGAAAGTCGCCGGTGAGATCCACATCAAGAGCCAGATCCTCGGCCAGGAGCTGCAGATGGTGATCATCGAGCTGCGCGCCGGCTTCTCGAAGGAACGCGCGCTGCGCAACCTGTCGCTGCGCACCGGTGTCGAGGACATCGACATGCTGGTGGCGATGCTGATCCAGTCCGACCGATTCGGTACCAGCATGGGCGACTCGCTGCGCATCCATTCGGAGAACCTGCGCACCAAGCGCCGCCAACGCGCCGAGGAAGCGGCAGCGAAGATCTCGCTGAAGCTCTTGTTCCCACTGATCTTCTTCATTTTCCCGACCCTGATGATCGTGCTGATCGGACCGGCAGTACTGCGGATTTACCGCGTGCTGTTGCCGGTACTGGCAGGCGAAAGTTGATGTACGGGCCAGATTTTCAGTCACGGAGGACACGATGAAACTCAGAACATCCACCTTGCTCGTCATGGGCGGCAGCATGCTGTTGCCCGGTTGCGCCTTCTTCGACCCGCCCGCCACCGAGCCGGTGGCCGAGGCGCCGGCGAAGATCGTTCCCTTCGCGAGGCTGAAGGATTCGAACGGCTCGGCCGAGGCCTGGTACACACTGGGCCGCCACATGCAGCGCTCGGGCCGGCTGGACGAAGCGGCCAGGGCTTACCGCCGCGCGCTCGAGGTCGATGCCGATTACACCGAAGCCAAGAACGGCCTGGCGGCCGTCACCGCCGGCAAGGGCGATATCGACCAGGCGATCGCGATCCTCGAAGAACTGAATATCACCCGACCTGGTCAGGCGCATGTGTTGGCCAACCTCGGCTATGCGCGCTCGCTGAAGGGGCAGTACCCCGAAGCGCGCATCGTGCTTGAACAGGCCGCGGCGCTCGAGCCGGACAACAAGTCCATACGCGCCAAGCTTGATGCGGTGCTGGTTGCCATGGGCGAAGCGCCCGGCGGCACGGAGAAGGAGCATGTGCCGGAAGTGCCCGTGACTGTGGCGCTGGCGGATGGCCGTTCGGAAGAAGTGATCGTGCCGCTGTCGCCGGGCATCTATGAACTGCGACAGCAAGGCGTGATTGCAGTACCCGCCCCGGTGCTGGAAGAAGTACGATTGACCGCGGACGCCAATCCGGTCACCAAGTCAGCTGCGCCTGCCGTCGCCAATGCCGCGACCCATGCCGCGGCCAATACTGCTGCCAACACCGTGACCGATGTCGTGGTTGCTGCCGAGGCTGGCAAGACATCTGCCGCGGGTGGACCGCAAGTTATCGTGCCAGTCATTGCCGGCCGCGACATGACAATCCAGCGCCAAGGCGAACGCGTGGAAATCGTCAATGGCAATGGTGTGACCGGCCTCGGGCGTTCGCTGCGTGCGCTCATCAGCAGTGACTGGAAAGTGATACGCGTGCTGAACCATGAAAACTACACCGTGCGCGCAACGCGCATTGAATACGCGAAGAGCCACTACACGGCTGCGCGCCAGCTTGCCAATGATCTCGGCGTCGACGCGCAGTTGCGACCCAAGCCGGGCCAGGACGATGTGCACCTGCGCGTCGTTCTCGGTCATGACTACCGCAACCTCGATCCGCTGCGCTCGCGCTTGTCGATGGCGGTCGCACTGGCCGACCAGTAAACATCGTCGCGCGTAGACGAACCCCGCGTAAAAAAATCAGGCTGTCACGCCACGGCGCGGCAGCCTGTTTTTTTGGGTGGGTGCCCACCGGCACCGCAGATTTTCAGTGCGTTGACACCGGCGGCACCGTGCTCAGCTGCGGGTCATTCCACACCACGTCATTGTCCACCGAATACAGCAGGCAGGGCGTGCGGCTGTTTTTCTGGCAGGCCGTCAGCGCGCGTTCGGACGGATCGTCGCCTTCCTCGGCCCAGCTCCAAGCGCCCGAACCCGAGATCGCAAAGGCGCGTGGTGCGCTCTTGGCCAGGTACTCGCGATAGCCCGCCTTGCCCTGGATACTCATGTTCGGCACCGATTCCACGCTGTTGACCGGCGCATAGCCGGTGGCCGGCGGACGCGGCGTGTCGGCAATGGCCACGACCTCGTCGGCGGGCATGCCTATGCTCTTCAGGAAGCGCGTGGTCTCGGGCAACCAGATCGCGACACCGTCGCGGCTGCCGACCATGCCATGGGCATCGTTCTTGAATTGGCCGTACGCGACCAACTGTACCGAACCACCGCCGCCCTGGTAGGCGGCCTGCATCTGCTGCGCGAGCGGATGGTCGAAGTAGCTGTCGTTCTCGCCGTAGAACCACAGCGACGGCAGCGATGACTTGGCGCCGTAGTGGCCCGCTGCCTTGACCAGCGATGTCTTCCAGTCGCAGCCTGCGCCGTCGATGCGCAAGCCGCCCGCAAAATTGATCAGCCCGCGCACGCCCGGATAACGACGCGTGCCGAAGGCCAGGGTCGCGAGGCCGCCATACGACTGACCGGCGATGATGATGTGGTCGCGATCGATGTAGGGCAGCTTGACCAGCGCATCGAGCGAGGCCTGTACATCGTCCGCCTGTTGCTGGCCGTTGTCTTTCATGTTGCAGCCGTAGTCCGAATACGTGCCCGTCGACTTCGAGAAGCCTTTGCGCATCGGTACCGCTACCGCATAGCCACGCTTGACGAACTCGCGGCTCAGCGCGAGGAAACGATCGCGGTGCTGGTCAGCCGGGCTGCCGCGATCTTTGCCATGATTCATCACCAGCAGCGGGAAGGGACCATCGCCGTTCGGCTTGAACAGGGTAGTCTGGAACTGGAAAGGCTTGCCGTTCTCGACGACGGGCAGCATCACGACCTGCTCATTGACCGTAGGGTCGATGCCGAGCGAGGGTGCGGCGTTGGTGGCGAGTGCCGGTGCGGCAGCCGCAAGAGTGACGGCGGTGGCAACGGCGAAGGTGGCAAGGCGTCGGGCGAAACGAGCGAACAGGCAGTGGGTCATGTCGGCTTTATGGTGAGCAAGAGTTGCCCATCATAAAGGCGCGATTTCCTCACTTCAATGACGCAAGGAACAATTTACCGGGGTAAATGCAGAATGTGATTTTGTTCTAATCGTTCACGCGCACATTCAATGCAAGGAAGTGAAGGATCTTTGTCCTTCTGTTCATGCGATGCATGAACAGCGATGGAAAAGGCGCTGAAAATTGACGATGCAAAAACAAAACGGGCAGGGACGCGATGCGTTCCTGCCCGTGCTTGCGTACTTCGTTGTGCCGACTAATGTGATCGCTGGTGCAACGATTACATCATCGACCTGCGCCTTGCCAGCTATCAGCTCTGCGCAGTCAGGTGCGTAGCCTTCATGCGCGACGCCAGCAGCTTGCCCTTGCGCGCGCGCTTGCCTGCGTGGTGCGTGAGGTCTGCGCCGCTGAGCACGACCTCGGCCGCCTTGCCGCTGCGCTGCGCGACGCCGACCACCTTGACGCTCTTGACGATCGGCTCGGCGGCGAGCAGCTTCTCGTCGACGTCGAGCTCCATCAGGATCACGCCGCGGCCACCACCCGGCTGGTTCTTGATCTCGTCGATGCCGAACACCAGCAGGCGGCCATTGGCCGACAGGCAGGCGATAGACTTCGCGCCCTTCGGGATCACGCGCGGCATCACCGGTTCGTCGCCGGTATCGAGCGTCATGAAGGACTTGCCGCCTTTCTGGCGGCTGACCATGTCGCCAGCCTTGGCCGAGAAGCCATAGCCGGCGGTCGATGCCAGCAGCAGCGGCGTGTCGGCCGGGCCGGCGAAGTAATGCACGAGGCGCGTGCCGGACTCGACTTCGCATAGCGTGGTGACCGGCACGCCATCGCCGCGTGCACCCGGCAGCGCATTGACCCCGATCGAATACACGCGGCCGTTGGAGCCGAAGGCCAGCATCGTGTCCGTGGTCCGGCACTCGAAGGTGCCGTACAGCGCATCGCCCTGCTTGAAGCTGAACTGTTGCGCATCGTGGCCATGGCCCTGGCGCGCACGCACCCAGCCTTTTTGCGACAGGATCACCGTCACCGGCTCGTCGATCACCTTCTGCTCGGCGACCGCGCGCTCGGCTTCCTTCATCAGCGTGCGGCGCTTGTCGCCGTACTGCTTCGCGTCAGCTTCGATTTCCTTCTGCAGCAGCTTTTTCATCGACGTCGGGTTGTCGAGCAGGTCTTGCAGCGTGCCCTTTTCCTTGCGCAGCTCGGCCAGCTCCTGCTGCACCTTGATCGCTTCCAGGCGTGCCAACTGGCGCAGGCGGATTTCGAGGATGTCTTCGGCCTGGCGCTCGGACAGCTTGAAGGCTTGCATCAGCGCGGGCTTGGGCTCGTCCGACTCGCGGATGATCTTGATCACCTTGTCGATGTTGAGCAGCACCGCTTCGCGGCCTTCGAGAATGTGGATGCGGTCATCCACCTTGCCCAGCCGGTGTTTGGTACGGCGGGTGACGGTCTCGAAGCGGAAGCCTATCCATTCGCGCAGGATCTCGCCCAGCGCCTTCTGGCGCGGCTTGCCGTCGGCGCCGATCATCACCAGGTTGACCGCGACATTGTTCTCCAGCGACGTATGCGCGAGCAGCAGGTTGCTGAATTCTTCCTGGTCCTGGTTCTTCGACTTCGGCTCGAACACCAGGCGCACCGGCGCATCGCGGCCGGATTCGTCGCGTACCGTGTCCAGCACGGACAGGATGGCCTGCTTGGTGCCGAGCTGGTCGGGCGACAGGCTCTTCTTGCCGAGCTTGACCTTGGGGTTGGTCAGTTCCTCGATCTCTTCGAGGATCTTCTGCGCCGAAGTACCCGGCGGCAGCTCGGTGACGACCAGCTGCCACTGGCCGCGTGCGAGGTCTTCGATCTTCCAGCGCGCGCGCACCTTGATGCTGCCGCGACCGCTCTGGTAGATCTCGCTGATGACGGAGGGCGGCGTGATGATCTGACCGCCGCCCGGGAAGTCCGGGCCCGGCACCAGCGCCATCAGCTCGTCATGGCCGAGCTTGGGGTTCCTGATCAGCGCAACGGCAGCGGCTGCGACTTCATTCAGGTTGTGCGACGGGATTTCGGTGGCCAGGCCAACCGCAATGCCGGACGCGCCGTTCAGCAGCACGAAGGGCAGGCGTGCCGGCAGCAGCTTGGGTTCTTCGCTGGAGCCATCGTAGTTGGGCACGAAATCGACGGTACCCATGTCGATCTCGTCGAGCAGCAGCCGCGAGATCGGCGTCAGCCGCGCCTCGGTATAACGCATCGCTGCAGCGCCATCGCCGTCGCGCGAGCCGAAGTTGCCGTGGCCATCGATCAGCGGATAGCGCAGCGCGAAGTCCTGCGCCATGCGCACCATCGCGTCATACACCGACTGGTCGCCGTGCGGGTGCAGCTTGCCGAGCACGTCGCCGACCACGGCCGCCGATTTGCGCGGCTTGGCGGTCGGGTCCAGCTTCAGCTGATCCATCGCGTACAGGATGCGGCGTTGCACCGGCTTCTGGCCGTCGCAGACATCCGGCAGCGCGCGGCCCTTGACGACCGAGATCGCGTAATCGAGATAGGCACGCTCGGCGAAGGTCGCCAGCGTCAGGGATTCGCCACCGTCATCGGTGGCGGATTCGAACAGGTTGGTTTGGTCAGTCATGCGTGTGTCTTGCTCGTATCAGGTCAGATGTCGGCTTCGACTTCATTGCCGTGCTCTTCCAGCCAGGCGCGACGGGCGGCGGCCTCGCCTTTGCCCATCAACATCGTGAAGCGGTCTTCCGAGGCTTTCACGCCGAGGTCACCGAAGGCGACCGGCAGCAGGCGGCGCGTGTCCGGGTTCATCGTGGTTTCCCACAATTGTTCGGCGCTCATCTCGCCCAGGCCCTTGAAGCGGGCAATGCTCCAGCCGCCTTCCTTCACGCCATCCTTGCGCAGCTTGTCTTCGATGGCTTCCAGTTCGCCGTCGTCCAGCGCGTAGATCTTTTGCGCCGGCTTCTTGCCGCGCGCCGGCGCATCGACGCGGTACAGCGGCGGGCGCGCGACGTGGATGTGGCCGCGCTCGATCAGTTTCGGGAAGTGACGGAAGAAGAGTGTCAGCAGCAGCACCTGGATGTGCGAGCCGTCGACGTCCGCATCGGACAGGATGCAGATGCGGCCATAGCGCAGGCCCGACAGGTCCGGCTCGTCGTTCTTGCCGTGCGGGTCGACGCCGATCGCAACTGCGATGTCATGGATCTCGTTGTTCGCAAACAGCCGGTCGCGCTCGGTCTCCCATGCATTGAGCACCTTGCCGCGCAGCGGCAGGATGGCCTGGTATTCCTTGTCGCGGCCCATCTTGGCCGAGCCGCCGGCCGAGTCGCCCTCGACCAGGAAGACTTCATTGCGGGTAATGTCGGTCGATTCGCAATCGGTCAGCTTGCCCGGCAACACCGCCACGCCGGACGACTTGCGCTTCTCCACCTTCTGTGCCGAGCGCAGGCGGCTCTGCGCCTGCTTGATGACGAGTTCCGCGAGCTTCCTGCCGTAATCCACATGCTGGTTCAGCCACAGCTCGAGCGCGCTGCGCGAGAAGCCGGCCACGAGGCGCACTGCATCGCGCGAGTTCAGCTTTTCCTTGATCTGGCCCTGGAACTGCGGGTCCAGCACCTTGGCCGACAATACGAAGGAGGTGCGCGCGAACACGTCTTCCGGCAACAGCTTGACGCCTTTCGGCAGCAGCGAATGCATCTCGACGAAATTCTTCACTGCGCCAAACAAGCCCTCGCGCAGGCCGGATTCATGCGTGCCGCCAGCCGGCGTCGGAATCAGGTTCACATAGGACTCGCGCACCACATTACCGTCTTCGGTCCACGCGACCACCCAGGCCGCGCCTTCGCCTTCGGCAAAGCCATCGGCATCGGCGCTGGCATATTGTTCGCCTTCGAACAGCGGGATCAGGGTGGCGCCACCACTGGTCTGCGCCAGCTGCTCGTTCAGGTAACCGCGCAAGCCCTGCTCGTACATCCAGCTCTGGGTCTCGCCGGTCTTTGCGTTGGTGTAGGACACGCGCACGCCCGGCAGCAGCACCGCCTTCGAGCGCAGCAGTCGCAGCAGCTCACCGACGGGAATGGCCGGCGAATCGAAATACTTCGGGTCTGGCCAGACGGTGACGCGGGTGCCGGATTTCTTGTCGTCCCGGGTTGCGGCGCGCGATGTCAGCTTCTTGACCAGGTCGCCACCGGCAAAGCCGATCTCGTGCACGCCATTGCCCTTGTCATCCTTGCGCCAGACGGTGATGTCGAGTCGCGATGCGAGCGCATTGGTCACCGACACGCCGACGCCATGCAGGCCGCCCGAGAACGCATACGCGCCGCCTGAGCCCTTGTCGAACTTGCCGCCTGCATGCAGGCGGGTAAACACGATCTCGACCGTCGGTACCTTTTCTTCCGGGTGCAGGCCGACCGGGATGCCGCGGCCGTCATCTTCGACGCTGACGCTGCCATCGGCATGCATCGTCACCTGGATGTTCTTGCAGTAGCCGCCCAGCGCCTCATCGGAAGCGTTGTCGATCACTTCCTGAATGATGTGCAGCGGGTTCTCGGTACGGGTATACATGCCCGGCCGTTGCTTGACCGGCTCGAGTCCTTTCAGGACGCGGATGGATGATTCGCTGTAGTCGGGTTTTTTGCTAGCCATGCGTAATGGGTGGTGAGACGACATCGTGGGAAAAGCCTCGGCTGGCCGGCGAAACGGGCCGGGTGCCATCGGCGGGCTTGCCCTCCGGGGCAAGGGGCCGAATCGGCCAAACCCGGTGAATTTTAATGAAATCCGGAACGCAGGCGTGATAACCCGATCGGTGGTGTGTTTCCGGGCCCACTTATTTGGACAGCATCTGCATCGCGCGCTCCAGCCCTTCGAGCGTGATCGGATACATACGGTTGCCCATGATCTGCCGGATGATGGCAATCGACTGCCGGTACTGCCACAAGCCTTCCGGCTCCGGGTTCAGCCAGACGAACTTCGGGAAGTGATGCGTGAAGCGCTGCAGCCAGACGCCGCCGGCTTCTTCATTGTTGAACTCGACCGAGCCGCCGGGCTGCACGATCTCGTACGGACTCATGGTGGCATCACCGACGAAGATCAACTTGGTGTCCGGCGGGTACTTGCGCAGCACATCCCAGGTCGCGAAGCGCTCGGCATGGCGGCGGCGGTTGTTTTTCCAAAGCGTTTCGTACACGCAGTTGTGGAAGTAGAAAAACTCCATGTTCTTGAACTCGGTCTTCGCGGCCGAGAACAATTCCTCGACGCGGCCGATGTGGTCGTCCATGGTGCCGCCGACATCCATCAGCATCAGCACCTTGACCTTGTTCTTGCGCTCGGGCTGCATCTTCAGGTCCAGCCAGCCGGCGTTGTTCGCGGTTGCGCGGATGGTGTCGTCCAGCGCCAGTTCTTCTTCCAGTCCCTCGCGCGCGAACTTGCGCAGGCGGCGCAGCGCGACCTTGATGTTGCGGGTGCCGAGCTCGCGCTCGCTGTCGTAGTCCTTGTACGCGCGCTGCTCCCAGACCTTCACGGCCGTGCGGCCCCCGCCTTCACCGCCGATGCGTATGCCCTCCGGATTCACGCCGCCATTGCCGAAAGGCGAGGTGCCGCCGGTGCCTATCCATTTGTTGCCGCCTTCGTGACGGTCTTTCTGCTCCTTCAGCAATTCCTTCAGCCGGTCCATCAGCTTGTCGTAGCCGAACTTCTCCAGCTGCGCGCGCTGCTCGGGAGTGAGCTCGCGCTGCAGGCGCTTCATCAGCCAGTCGAGCGGGATTTCGGGGGCGGCATCGAACAGGGTCTGCGCGCCGTGGAAGTAATGGCCAAAGACCTTGTCGAACTTGTCGAAGTGCGCTTCATCCTTGACCAGCGTGGTGCGAGCCAGGTAATAGAACTCGTCAAGCGAAGGCGTGATGACTTGCTTCTGCAAGCCTTCGAGCAGGATCAGGAATTCCTTGATCGACACCGGGACCTTCGCGTCCTTCAGCGTGAAAAAGAAGTCGATCAGCATGGGGTTCTACGGCTGTGGTGGCTGAGAGCGCAGTCAGGCAGACAGGTCGGTCATGCGCCGTGCGCGCGGCTCGACGCCGGCGTGGCGCGCATCGCGGACTGGAAGCATATGACGGGCATGATCGGTCGCCTCAGCGATTCTGTCGCGACATGAACACCAGCCGCTCGAACAGGTGCACATCCTGCTCGTTCTTCAAAAGTGCGCCATGCAGCGGCGGTACGATGGCCTTGTTGTCCTGGCTGCGCAGCGCTTCCGGTGGGATGTCTTCGGCCAGGAGCAGCTTGAGCCAGTCCAGCAGTTCGGACGTGGAAGGCTTTTTCTTCAGGCCGGCGATCTCGCGCACCTCGAAGAAAGTGTGCATGGCCTGGGCCAGCAAGGCCTGCTTGATGCCCGGGAAATGCACATCGACGATCTGCTGCATCGTCTCCTTGTCCGGGAATTTGATGTAATGGAAGAAGCAGCGGCGCAGGAAGGCATCCGGCAGTTCTTTTTCATTGTTCGACGTGATGATCACCAGCGGACGGTGCCTGGCGCGCACCATCTCGCGCGTCTCGTACACATAGAACTCCATGCGGTCGAGTTCGCGCAACAGGTCGTTCGGGAATTCGATGTCGGCCTTGTCGATCTCGTCGATCAGCAGCACCACCGGCTCATCCGACGCGAACGCCTGCCACAACACACCCTTGACGATGTAGTTGTGGATATCCTTGACCCGCTCGTCGCCCAGTTGTGAATCTCGCAAGCGCGACACCGCATCGTATTCATACAGGCCTTGCTGGGCTTTGGTCGTGGATTTGATATGCCATTGCAAAAGCGGCATCTTCAGCGCGGCCGCGACTTCCTCGGCCAGCATGGTCTTGCCGGTGCCGGGCTCGCCCTTGATCAGCAGCGGACGCTGCAGGGTCAGCGCGGCATTCACGGCCAGTTTCAGGTCCTGGGTGGCAACGTAGTGTTCGGAGCCTTCGAAGCGGGGGGAGGTAGACATTTGACGCAATAGTCAACAGTGGATGAACGAGTATAGCCGTCTGCCAGCGAATTCTGGTGCGCTGCCCGGCCTTCGGATGCGATCAGGGGCTGGAAAATAGACTGGGGCAGGCTAATCGGTTAGAATGCCGGGCGCTGTGCGACGGGGCAACATTTTTGACAATGTAGTCTAGCCTGCGGTTGGCGAGTCCGGCCTGTTTCCGTCGAATCCGTTTCGAACTTACTACCCAGCCATCATGAAAAAAATCTTTGCTCTACTCGCGCTGGCGACCGTGGCCCAAGTGTCCGCTGCTGCCGACATTAAGGGTGACGCTGCTGCAGCCAAAAACAAGGTTGCAATGTGCATCGGCTGCCATGGCATCGCCGGCGGCTACAAGGCCACCTATCCGGAAGTCTTCCGCGTCCCGATGCTCGGCGGCCAGAACGAAAAGTACATCGTTGCAGCCCTGAACGCCTACAAGAAGGGCGAGCGTAACCATCCGTCGATGGTGGGTATCGCCAAGGGCCTGTCCGACCAGGACATCGCCGACGTGGCCGCGTACTACGCGCAGCAGAAATAATCGGAGCACTGACCATGAAAAAGATTTTTGCACTGCTGGCCGTTGCGCTGTCGTTCAACGCCTTCGCCGGCAACATCGAGGCGGGCAAGGCCGCTGCACAGAAGTACAACTGCGCATCCTGCCATGGCGCTGACTACCAGAGCCCGGTCGACCCGAGCTATCCGAAGCTGGCCGGCCAGCATGCCGACTACCTCGAGCATGCGCTGACTTCTTACCAGCGCGGTGCCGCCGGCGCCAATGGCCGCGGCAATGCGATCATGGGTGGCATGGCCAAGCCGCTGTCCAAGACCGAGATCAAGGACATCGCTGCCTACCTGGCCAGCCTGCCGGGTTCGCTGGTGCTGCGCAAGTAAGCGGCACACGCCTGACTGAGAAACCGCGGCTTGCCGCGGTTTTTTATTGCCCGAGGATTCTGCTTGCGAATCCGGTTCCCGCATCCGGTCCTGACTATCTGGCTCCCATGAGCAAACACATCTCCGAAACCCCGGCCACCCAGTTCCTCACCCACAAGGGCGTGAGCTACGGCAGGCATCCGTACGACTACGTCGAGCATGGCGGCACTGGTGAGTCGGCGCGCCAGCTGGGCGTGGATGAGCATCATGTCATCAAGACGCTGGTAATGAAGGATGAGCAGAAGAAGCCGTTGATCATCCTGATGCATGGCGACCGCAAGGTATCGACCAAGAACCTGGCGCGACAGGCGGCGCGCAAGCATATCGAGCCCTGCACGCCCGACGAGGCGCACCGGCATACCGGCTATCTGATCGGCGGCACGTCGCCGTTCGGCACGAAGAAGGCATTGCCGGTCTATCTGGAGGCGTCGATCCTCGATTTGCCGCTCATTTACATCAATGGCGGACGGCGTGGGTTTCTGGTCAGCCTGCAGCCGGGGCTGCTGACGGGCTTGTTGGCGGCGCAACCTGTGAACTGTGCGCTGGATGAGTGACTGACCAGATAGTCCGTTTTCAGGGGACTCGTGACGATGGATCAAGCCCGAGACTGGCAGCGCTGAACAAGTGCTGAAGAAGTACTGATGGAAACGCTCCGGGATCTCTGCTGATTCAGGCTTATTTCCCTTTGACGCCTGCCAGCGGTCCCATCGACTGGATGCTCATGATCTGCCAGTACCCGTTGTTCCGGGTCAGGTTGTAGAACGTGGTCTGGTTCAGGAATTCCCTGTCATTCGCGTCGAAGCGGGAGAAGTTCAACTCCACCAGCGCAGCGTTCTTGCCCTCGGCAAGCACTTTCACCTGATTGATTTTCGAGTACTTCCAGCCTGATTTTTTCAAACCGTCAAAATCGATCACGGGAATCGATTTGTCATCAATCTGGGCCAGCTTTCCCCCGGTGATTTTCACATGCGGGAAATGATAGACGTCTTGCAGTGCTGCCAGATTCTCTTCATTGACGACCTTGACGTAGTAATGCATCAGCCCTTCCGGCGACAGGTCGTCCTGCGGATGAGCGAATGCCGATGAAACGGATAGCGCGGCAAAGAAAATCAAGAAGAAGGTTTTCATCTGTTTGTTCTGTCTTTCAGACCGTTTTGCGATTCGTTATGTATCGAGGAAATATAATCGATTCGCCGCCAGGCAGGTAGCTCGCGTTTTTACCGGGCGGGGAATTGTGAAAAAACAAATTAATCGATGCTCCGCCCATTCAGGCATGCCTCACTTGCTTATGCCACTTGTGTCGGGAAGGGAACGATGAGAGTCATCATTGCGGGCAGTCGTGGCTACGACGATTTCGATGGGCTGCTTGAAGCTATCAACGACTCAGAGTTTGAAATCTCTGTCGTTGTCTCCGGCGGGTCAAAGGGAGTAGACGCCTTGGGCGAGTGGTATGCGATCGCGATGAACAAGCCGTTGGATATCCACAAGGCCGACTGGAAGGCGCATGGCAGGGGCGCGGGTCCGGTTCGCAACAAGAAGATGGCCGAGAAAGCTGACGCGCTGATCGCTATCTGGGACGGACAGTCCCGTGGCACGAAGCACATGATCGAGACAGCCACCAGCAAAGGCTTGCTGGTTTACGTCAAGCGCGTATGAAGCCCATGCCAGAAAATGATTGCCTGCAATTGATTGTCGAAGCGGTCAAATATTGTCAGAGCGTGAGCATGCGCGGCATGCCGATCTCCTGCTACACGAAAGCGCTCAGGGAGCCGGTGTACTTTCTCTGGGAGAGCTACGGGAGAAACAAAAGCCAGGCGGCGAAATACTGTTCCGCGTCTTATCTGCAGACACATGGTGGCGGCAAGGACCGTATTTACGACCATGCGATACCTTTCAAGATCGTCCAGTCGTCGCTGTTGCGTCTTGACGCGCCAGATCCGGATAGCGTGAGGCAAATCCTTGAAAGCCAGTTGGTGGCGTGCCTGATCACCAAAGAGGAGGACAAACTGCTGACCTCGCTCGGCCTCAGGAGCCGCATGCCTGAGGGATCGGATGAGTCGAACTGCCTCGCGAGATATGAACTCGCCGGGATCAAGGTCGTTCCGAATCCGGATTACATCAAATAGGCACCGGACACTGCCCACAATCGGTCATACCAGCTCGATCTGTACTTTCCGTCCGACGAAGGCCGCCGCGCGCTGCAGCGTGGACAGTGTCACATCCTGCTTCGGGTCAAGCAGGCGATCGACTTGGGACCGACTGGTCTTGAGCAAAGCCGCCAGACGTGTCTTGGTCAGCGATTGCTGCTGCATGGCTTCGGTCAATTGCCAGACAACGACCTCCTTGACTGCGAGCGCTTGCGCTTCTTCGAATACGCCTTCCTCTTTGAGGAAGTCATCCAGGCTCGAGCCGTGCTGTTTCTTGCTCATGGCTTCAGCTCCTTCCGGCGCTTGCGCGCCAATGCCAGTTCTTCGTCCGGCGTCTTTTGCGTCTTCTTGATGAAAGCGTGAACGGCAACCAAAACACCCTCGTCGAGGCATAGTAAAACGCGAGCAATCCGATGGCTTGGCAGTTCGCTGCGCACTTCCCAGAGTCCCTGTCCAAGCGGTCTGCACAACGGCATGCCTGCGGGCCAGCGCCATTGAGCGCGCATCAGGTCTTGGCCGATGACTAACCTGTCATCCGCGGCCAGATCTTTTAGCCATTCTCGAACCGGTTCGTTGCCGCTTGCGCTACGGAAGAAGACGAGAGGAATCTTTTGCGCACCTTGTTCGCCCATCCCCAGCGCTCCACGAATGTACCGTAAAAGGTACGATTTGGCTATCGGTGAATTCGGCCTCTGCCATACCGTGATGCCCGAGACTTTCGCGGCAGGATTCTGCTGGCTGGAAATTGGAGGCGAGGGCGATTGGTGGTTTCGAAGGTGGTCCTGCTGTCATTTGCTCGCCAGGCTGAAGGATTTGAGGCTGGTAGGCAACGACTGCCTTACCTGAAACCAGTGGCGAAAAGCAACTTAGTTAAAATCGAGCAACAGGCTACTCCTTACGAATCTGATGATTTCCAAAAAGATAGCAATGCGCCAATTACTCATCGCTGCGATCGCGGGGATTTCGATTTTTGTGCTCGCCCTGACCTCAGTTACGGAGGTAAGCGCAGCTGAGCCTGCCGTTGCCCTGCAGCGCGACGATGACCTCACCGAGATCCGCCTGCTTTTCGCTGACTACGCGAAGCTGATGAACGACAAGGACACGGATGTGATCGCCGCCAGGATTTACGACATGCCTGTGATCTTCCATCAGTCCAACGGCGAACACATCGGTTACACCGATAACGCCAGCTTTGCGCTGACATGGAAGCGCTATATCGACGCCATCGAGGCCAAGCAGGGCGCTGTCAAGCTAGACATCACTGAAGTATCGCCTTGCTTCCTGAATGTAACGACCGCGGTCGTGACCACCAAGTCGATACGCACGGTGCTCAGGGATAACTCGACTGCCGTAAGCGGATGGTTCTATCTGCTGAACCGCAAGAACGGGCAGTGGAAGATCAGCGAGATCGCGTCGCGCGACCTCGACAAGTCGCTGTCCTGCCCCTGAGCCTGCGCACGCTGCATGAAGCTGCACGACCTGGCGGACGCGCTGACGGTCATCACCTGGCGGCTCGCCATTTACGCGAATCACAACTTGATCGACGACCCGGCGATGCTGGCGTTTATCTTTTGCTGACGACAGCACGCAGCTGGGGAAGCTGCCACGTCTAGCGCTGCGCGCTGCGGTTCACGCATTCGATGTAGGCCATGCCGTCCGGCGGCGTGCCGTTGCGCTGCGCAGTCCACAGCATCTCGCCCAGGCATTCCATCACCTGATGCTGCGCATCGTGTTCACCAAGCTTCGCTGCGAGCGCATGGTATGCAGTGCGAATCCCGGGCGGTTGGTCGATCGACACCTGCTCGGTGATTGATAGGTGCATGGACAAGTGCAGGAAGGGATTCGACTGGCCCTTCGCGATGTCATAGTCTGCAGTCTGCGCGGCTTCGGGGTTTGACAGTTCATCGTGATACTCGGGGTGCTGCAGCATCCAGTCGCGCGCGATGGCTTCCAGCGGCGTCAGTATTTCGTTGGCCTGCGTCTTGCGCCAGGTCTCGCAGAAAAAGCGGCGCACTTCGTCCTTGGTAGGGTTGAACATCGTTCAGCGCTCCGTTTTCATCATGGGGTTCCCGCGCTTCATGCCAGCCCGAACACCAGCACCCAGGTGCCGAGCGCAGCGAACAATGCTGCCGCAGCGATGCGCACCCATTTCATCGGCAGCCATTGCGCCGTGGTCTGGCCCAGCAATACGGCCGGCGCGATGGCCAGCATCTCGCCCAGCGTCGCGCCAGCCATCACCGGTGCGAAGTCGCCGTACTTGGCAGCCATCACGAGCGTGGCAATCTGCGACTTGTCCCCCAGTTCGGCGAGGATGAAAGTCACGAAGGCCGTCAGCACCAGGCTGCGCGAAGACTTGGGCGCGAGGTCTTCTTCATCGTCGTCATCGCCCTCCGGCACCAGCGTCCAGATCGCGACCGCATAGAACATCGCGACCAGCACCCAGCGCAGCAGCTGGGGCGGCAGGAAGCTCGAGATCGTCGTACCCAGCAGCGCGGTGACGCCCATGGTCAGCAGCGTCGCCATGAAGATGCCACCGAGGATGGGCCAGCTGCGCTGGTAGCGTACGGCCAGCAGCAGCGCCAGCACCTGGGTCTTGTCGCCGAGTTCGCCGAGGGCGACAACGGCGGCGCTGTTGATGAAAGCTTCCATGGATGGAGGTAATCGAGATCTTGTTATCGCCACGCACGCGCCTCATGCCGCACCGTGCGGGTCGGGTCTTATGTGCCTTTCGCAGGCTTCGGCGTCTTGTCCTTGTATTCGCACAGGTCGGCGATCAGGCAGTTCCAGCATTGCGGGCTGCGTGCGGTGCAGGTGTAACGGCCATGCAGGATCAGCCAGTGGTGTGCATCCATCAGGAATTCCTGCGGCACGAATTTCATCAGCTTGGCTTCGACCACGTCCACATTCTTGCCAGGCGCGATGCCGGTGCGGTTGGACACGCGGAAGATGTGCGTGTCCACCGCCATCGCGGGCACACCGAACGCGGTGTTCAGCACCACATTGGCCGTCTTGCGGCCGACGCCGGGTAGCGCCTGCAGCGACTCGCGGTCGCGCGGCACCTGGCCGCCATGCTTCTCGAGCAGCAGGCGGCAAGTCTCGATCACATTCTTGGCCTTGGTGCGGTACAGGCCGATGGTCTGCACATAGGGCGTCAATCCCTCGACACCGAGATCGTAGATCGCCTGCGGCGTGTTCGCGACCGGGTACAGCTTGCGCGTGGCCTTGTTGACGCCGACGTCGGTGGCCTGTGCCGACAGGATCACCGAGATCAGCAACTCGAATGGCGTGGTGTATTCGAGCTCGGTGGTCGGGTGCGGATTGGCGGCGCGCAGCCGTTCGAAGATTTCGCGGCGCTTTTCTGCGTTCATGCTTTCTTTCCTGCGGCAGCCTCGGGGTTCGCCGTGGTCTCGGCTTGCTTGCGCGCGGCTTCCTGCTGCGCCGCTTCCTTCTGCAGGCGCGCGCGCTCGATCGCGGCCTCGATGATGGCGCGCTTGCGCTCTTTCTCGGCGCGCTCGGCATCCGATTGCGGCGCCGAGGATTCGACTTCCTTCAGCTTGGCCGCGGCCTTGGCGGCGAGTCGCGCATCGTTTTCTTCCTTGTCGCGCTTGAGTCGGGCGGTACGCGCGTCATGACGCTGGCGCGCAGCGTCGGCCTCGGCCTGCGACCATGCTTGCCAGCCGGTGCGGCCGGGTGTGGCCGGTATCATCGCGATGCAGTCGACCGGGCAGGGCGCAACGCACAAGTCGCAACCGGTGCATAGCTCGGCCACCACCGTGTGCATCTGTTTGGCCGCGCCCACGATCGCATCCACCGGGCAGGCCTGTATGCACAGCGTGCAGCCTATGCAGGCCGCTTCATCGATGAAGGCCACCGGCCGCTCGCGCTCGGCACCATGTACGGGATTGATCGGGATGACGGGCTTGCCCAGCAGCGCGGCCAGACGTGCAACGCCTTCGGCGCCGCCGGGCGGGCACTGGTTGTAGCCGGCGCTGCCGTCCGCAACCGCTTCCGCATACGGGCGGCATGCGGGATAACCGCACTTCGTGCACTGGGTCTGCGGCAGCAGGTCCTCGATGCGATCGGCCAGCGATGATGGGGGATGGGACATAGGCCGACATTATCCGCGATTTGCGGTAGGCACCAACGACAAGGCCGCCCGGAGGCGGCCTTGTGGCGAGTGTCAGTACGTCAGACGCTGCTTATGCATGCGCCTTGATGAACTCGGTGATGCGCGGTGCGATCATCTCGCGCCAGCGACGGCCGGAGAAAATGCCGTAGTGGCCGCACTTGGGCGCCGTGTAGTGCTGCTTCATCTCCTTCGGGATGCTCGCGCACAGGTCATGTGCGGCGCGCGTCTGGCCGGAGCCGGAGATGTCATCCAGCTCGCCTTCGATCGTGAACAGGGCGACGTTCGTGATGTCCTGCGGACGTACGCGCTTGCCTTCCACATCCCAGGTGCCTTCGGGCAGCGCATGGTCCTGGAACACGGTCTTGATGGTCTCGAGGTAGTACTCGGCCGGCATGTCGAGCACGGCATTGTATTCGTCGTAGAACTTGCGGTGCTCTTCGGCCGACTCGTTGTCGCCCTCGCGCAGGTGCAGGTAGAACTCCCAGTGGCTCTGCGCATGCCGACGCGGGTTCATCGCCACGAAGCCGGCATGCTGCAGGAAGCCCGGGTAGACGCGGCGGCCATAGCCGGGATAGTTCGGCGGCACGTTGTAGATCACATTGTTCTCGAACCACGAGAACGGCTTGTTGGTGGCCAGATCGTTGACGGCGGTCGGCGACTTGCCCGGATCGATCGGGCCGCCCATCATCACCATCGTCTTCGGCATGACTTTTTCCTTGGCCGATGCCATCAGCGAGATCGCGGCCAGCACCGGCACGGTGGGCTGGCAGACCGAGATCACGTTCACGCCTTCGCCCAGGAAGCGGATGAAGTCCTGCACGTAGTAAACATAGTCGTGCAGGTGGAAGGCACCTTTGTCCATCGGGACCATGCGCGCATCGGTCCAGTCGGTGATGTAGACGTCATGGTCGACCAGCAGCGCGCGCACGGTATCGCGCAGCAGCGTTGCGTGGTGGCCCGACAGCGGCGCGACCAGCAACACTTTGGGCTGCTGCAAATCTCTCAGCTTGGCGGCGTGCTTGTCCTTGCGGAAGTGGATCAGCTTGCAGAAGGGCTTGTCGACGGCGACATCTTCAATGATGGCCGTCCGAATGCCGTTGACTTCCGTGTGCGTGATGCCAAATGCCGGCTTTTCGTATTCCTTGCCCAGTCTGAACATCAATTCATAGCCGGCGGCAATACGTTGCGCGAAAGGGGTGTGCGCGAAGGGCGAAACAGGGTTGGTAAACAGTTTCGACGATGCCTCGGCCCACTGGATCAGCGGGCTCAGCAAGGTGCGATTCATTTCATGAAGTTGGTAGAGCATGATGACCCCTCATTCAAGACGCTCGATTGTGTCGCTAATTCGGTGTTTCCGCAATGCAGCAAACACAATACTCGAACATTTGACCGAAGTAAGCCCAAACGACGACCTTAATCGCCATCTTATTGTCAGAACGCCAATTTCTTGTATCGCAGCCGCGCCGATGTGACGTTTGCGGAATGTAACACAACGCTTATCTGCATCGCGAATCAAAGCTTACGCATCCTTTCACCGGGTCTTTTACGGGAAAAGCAGCCTTTTCCAGCTTGTTACTTGATGTTGCCTTTCCATGTCAGGGACACAAGCTCACCCGAATTAGACAAGCTTCGGGACGAAAAGCGCCCGGCATCGTGGCCGCTTGTACAAAGTTGCCATGATAAAATCGCGCCCCATGTTCCTGCGCCGTATCCCCCGACACCTGTTCGCCAGCCTGCTGGTGGCCGCACTGCTGCTGCAGTCGCTGCTGCCGGCGTTTGCGGGCGTGCGTTCGGACCAGGGCGCGCGCTGGATCGAGATTTGCGTCAATTCCGGCATCAAGTGGGTCAAGCTGGATGCGGGCAAGACTGACTCGCTGCCGCATACCGTCGGCACCCATGCCGACCATTGCGTATTGTGTGCGGCGACCGGGCCCGCGCCCGAGTTCGACGCCAGCCGCTACCTGCCGGAGCTGTCCTTCGCGGCGCTCGCGCTGCCGACCCACACCCACCCCGTCACGGCCTTCCCGGGCCATGCCTTGCGCTCGCGCGCGCCCCCTGCATTCTCCTGATACCACGCAGTACCTGACGATCCCGGCTTTTGCCAAGATGCCGGGATCCTGTTCGTCGTTTCAGGAGATTTTTCATGCGTCATTTGCTACCGCCCGCGCTGGCGGCAGCGGCCCTTGCCTTCGCCGATGCGGCGCTGGCCGAGGGACCCGATACTTTGCTGCCCGCCGTGACCGTCACCGGTACCCGCGAGCAGACCCTGTTGTCCGATACGCCATCCGCTGTTGGCGTGATCGACCGCGCTGCCATCGTGCAGGCCCGTCCGTCCCATCCGCAGCAATTGCTGGGGCAGATCCCGGGGGTCGCAATCGGCGTCACCAATGGCGAAGGTCACACCACGGCGATCCGCCAGGGCTTCACCACCAGTCCGCTGTACCTGTTCCTCGAGGATGGCATTCCCGTTCGTGCGACCGGCAACTTCAACCATAACGCGCTGTACGAACTCAATATGCCTTCGGCCGGCGGCGTCGAGGTCGTGCGCGGTATCGGTTCGGCACTGTACGGATCGGATGCAATCGGTGGCATCGTCAACGTGCTGACCCGCACGCCGAAAGACAAGGCCGGGGCCGACCTGTCGCTCGAGGGCGGCAGCTTCGGTTTCGGCCGCTTGCTGGGCGGCTTCGATTCGGGACGTCTCGGCGGCGATGCCAGCGGCAGCGCGCTGCGCGGCGACGTCAACTTCACCCATACCGATGGCTGGCGCCAGTCGACGGCGTATGACCGGCAAAGCGCGAACCTGCGCTGGGATTACGAACAGGACAGCAGCACCGTCATCAAGACCATCATCGGCGCCACCCACATCGACCAGCAGACCGGCGCCAATTCGGCGCTGCCGCTGGACATGTACCTGAACACGCCGACCGTGAATCTGCGCTCGCCGGGCTATCGCAAGGTCGATGCCGTGCGGCTGTCGTCGGCGATCGACAAGGACCTCGGGCAGGGCGCGCAACTGTCGGTCACGCCTTACTTCCGCGACAACCGGATGGACCTGAACGGCACTTACAATTTTTCCTGCAGCGGCAATACCTGTACCGGTCGCATCGAAAAGACGGCCGTACAGTCTCTCGGGCTGATGCTCAAGGTCCGCAAGAACTTCGATGATGCGCAGCGCACGCGCCTGATCTCCGGCATCGACCTCGACTACAGCCCGAGCGAGCGCAAGGAGAACAGTATTGCGCTGAGCTCGACCGGCGCCGGTCTGTCGCGCAATTTCACCGGCTATACCGTCGGAGCGCGAACCTACGATTACAAGGTCGACTACCAGAGCATCGCACCGTACGTGCATCTCGAAACCTCGCCCATCGAGCGCCTGCGCCTGATCGGCGGGCTGCGCTATGACTACGCACGCTACGCACTGGACAACCAGCTGGCCGCAGGCACGAATGCAGGCGGCTTCTATCAGGTGGCCGATGGCGCGCGGAGTTTTACGCGTCTGAGCCCGAAGCTCGGCGCGACCCTGGCCCTGTCGAGTGCGGTGCATGCCTTTGCGTCCTACAACCAGGGCTTCCGTACGCCGTCTGAAAACCAGCTGTTCCGTTCCGGCGCTTCCAATGCGTCGCCGGTGGCGGCGCAGGCGGCGCTGGACCTTAAACCCATCCTCGCCGAGCAGTATGAGCTGGGCTTGCGCGGCAATGAAGCCGGCTGGAGCTACGAGGCGGTGGCTTACCAGCTGACCAAGCATGATGACCTGCTGGGCCAGAGGGATGCGAACAACGTGGTGGTGCAGACCAATAACGGCGCCACCCGCCATCGCGGCGTCGAGCTCGGTCTCGGTCGGCAAATGAATGCGCAGTGGCGCGTCGATGTCGCCGCATCGTATGCGATCCATCGCTATCTGGATTGGTCCGGCAATACGTCCTCGGGTACGGCCTTCAATTACTCGGGCAAGGAAATCGAGGCATCGCCGCGCCTGCTCGGCAACCTTCGCCTCGGCTGGACACCTGCGCAGGGCACCGCGGTACAGCTGGAGTGGGTGAAGCTGGGTTCCTATTATCTCGATGCCGCGAACCTGTATGGCAAGTACGCCGGCCATGACCTGTTCAACCTGCGCGTCTCGCAGGCGCTGGATGCGCGCTGGACCGTGTTTGCGCGCGTGCTGAACATCGGCGACAAGCGCTACGCGGACAGCGCGTCGGCGACCTCGTCCGGCGCCTTGTATGCGCCGGGCTTGCCGCGCGCAGCCTATCTCGGCCTGGAGGGCAAATGGTAAACACCGAACGCGGCATCGCCGGCATCGCGCGCGGCCTGACGGCGGCGCTGCTCTGCACTGCCACGCTGGCGCTTGCGCAGCAGGACGCGGCACAGCAGGATGCGAGCACGCAGAGAGCGACCACCCAAGGAGCGACCACCCAGGGCGCAGCGAGGCCGCCGGCTGCCGCCCCAGGCGGCAACCCGCATGCGGGCCATGGCAAGCCGCAACTGGCGACCGGTGCAGCATTTGCGCCGGACGGCAGCCTGTGGGTGGCACTGGTCGACCATGGGCAGTTGTACCTGCAGCAGCGCGGCAGCGATCGCGTATGGCGCGAGCGGCGTGCCATCGATGTGAGCGGTGAGACCGTCGCGACCAATGGCGACAACCGTCCGAAGCTGGCTTTCGGCAAACAAGGACAGGTCGTGCTCAGCTACACGCGTCCGCTGGCCAAGCCGTATACCGGCGAGATCCGCATGCTGCGTTCCGACGATGGCGGCGCGAGTTTTTCCGCGCCCTTCACCGTGCACCAGGATCGGCAGGTAATCACGCATCGCTTCGAATCCGTGATCTTCGATGCGCGCGGCGACCTGTACACCTTCTGGATCGACAAGCGCGATGCCGAGCGCGCATGGGCCGCGAATGGCGGCGATGTCTCTTCGTATGAAGGCGCCGCGATCTACTACAACGTGTCAAAGGATGGCGGGCAAAGCTTCGGCGACGACACGCGGCTGGCGGACTATAGCTGCGAATGCTGCCGCATCGCGCTGGCGGCCGAGCCGAAGCAGGGCGTGTCGGCCTTGTGGCGCCACGTCTTCCCCGGCAGCGTGCGCGACCATGCGTTCGCGCGCATCGGCACCGCGCAGCCGGTGGCGCTGCAGCGCGCCAGCGAAGATGGCTGGGTGCTGAAGGCTTGCCCGCACCATGGCCCCGGCCTCGCACGCGATGCGAGCGGTACTTACCATGCGGTGTGGTTCGGCGAGCGCGACGGACGCCAGCGTGCCCGCTATGCGCGCCTCGACAAGGATGGCAAGCCGCAAGGCCAGGTCAGGGAGCTGCCCGATGCGCAGGCCGATCATGCGGATGTGGTGGTTGCCGGCAAGCAGGTCGTCATCGTCTGGCGCAGCTACGACGGCGAACAGACGCACTTGCGCGCATGGCTGTCGGCCGATGGCGGCCGGCATTTCCGTATGCGCGAATTGGCGGCATCGCCGCTGGAAAACGATCATCCGCGACTGGTTGCCAGCGGCAACCGAATCGCCGTTGTATGGAGGACCGAAAATGAGATCCATGTCGAAGACTTGCGCTGATGTGCTGGCGGGCAGTTGGCGTGCCCTGCTGAGACGCCCGCAGGCAGTCGCCGCAGCAATCACTGTCGTGGCTGCGCTTGCAGCCACTGCCGCCGCCAATGTGGCCATGGCAGCGCCTGCTGCCGTCGAATCATTCGACAAGGCGACCTGGCCGGCGCTGGTGCGCAATGCGAAGCAGCCGGCCATCGTGGTGTTCACGTCGGTCACCTGCACGCATTGCCCGGGCGCGATTGCCAGTCTCGCAAAGCAGCGCGCCGCAAAAGGATCGCCGGTGCCGCTGCTGGTGGTGTCGATGGATGCCGACGACGAAGCATCGCTACTGCGCGACGCGCATTACGCGCCGGCTGATCGTCTCTTTGCATTTCGCGGCAACCCGCAGGCGCTGCAGTTCGCGGTCAACCCCGAGTGGCGCGGCATGACGCCGTATGTCGCCTATGTCGATGGCAAGGGCGGCGCGAAGTTTGTTCTGGGCGAGCCCAGGGCCGCGGTGCTGGAAGGCTGGCTGAAAGCCGGACGTTGAAGGCCGTGGGTTGAGGGTCGGGTACTGCCGGTCGTGTATGGCAGCAGAGTCATTGCAGGGATGTCGCTGACGACGGCACTTCGATGCAGTGAATGGCGCAGACAGCCGGCGTAAAAAAAGACACCCGAAGGTGTCTTTTCTTGTTGGCACAGCACGCGTATCAGTCGAACACCGGGGACTCGACGCCCAGCACCTTGTGCAGCTTCGGCGACGTCGTCGTGTACTGCATGTGGATCTTCTTCTCAGGGAAGATGTACGGTGCCGCGCCGAAGGCTGCCAGCGCCGCTTCGTGGAAGCCCGACAGGATCAGCTTCTTCTTGCCCGGGTAGGTGTTGATATCGCCCACAGCGAAGATGCCCGGGACATTGGTCTCGAACTTCTCGGTGTCGACCACCAGCTGCTTGCGCTCGATCTCCAGGCCCCACTCGGCGATCGGGCCCAGCTTCGGCGACAGGCCGAAGAACACCAGCAGGTCGTCCAGCGGCAGGCGGCGGGTGACGCCATCGGCGCCGGTGACCTTGATCTCGGTCATCGTGCCATCGGCAGCTTCGAAGCCGGTGACCTGACCCACCAGGAATTGCATCTCGTACTGTTCGCACAGTTCCTTCATCTTCGCGACCGAGGCCGGCGCGGCGCGGAATTCTTCGCGACGATGAACGAGGATCACGGACTCGGCCTTGCCCTGCAGGTTCAGCGCCCAGTCGAGTGCGGAGTCGCCGCCGCCGCAGATGACGATGTTGCGGCCTTCGAAGCGGGCCGGATCCTTCACGCGGTAGAACAGCTGCTTGCCTTCGAAGTCTTCGATGCCGTCGACCTTCAGCGTGCGCGGCTGGAACGAGCCCACGCCGGCGGCGATGAAGATGGTCTTGGTGATGAACTTCGTGCCGGTCGAGGTCTCGAGGTCGAAGCGGCCGTCTTCACGCTTCTGCACCAGGGTCACTTCCTGACCGAGGTGGAAGGTCGGCTCGAACGGCTCGATCTGCTTGAGCAGGTTGTCGGTCAGCTCCTGGCCGGTGCAGCTGGGCACGGCCGGGATGTCGTAGATCGGCTTGTCCGGGTACAGTTCGACGCACTGGCCGCCGACGGCATTCAGCGAGTCGATCACGTGGGCCTTGATTTCGAGGAGGCCGAGTTCGAAGACCTGGAACAGGCCGACCGGGCCGGCACCGACGATGACGGCATCGGTTTCAATGGGGGCGACAGAAGTATTCATTCGTTTCAGCGGGGATAAATGCCGACCCCGGCATCAGCCGGGGCGCGGGGTAAAGGTCATGCAAAGGGCACCACAGGTGCCCGGTCCATCAGCGCTGCAGGTACTGCAGCTTGTCCTTGGTGTCTTTCCATTCCTCGGCCTCGGCCAGCGCGGCCTTGGACTTGGTGATCGACGGCCACTTGCGTGCCAGTTCGACGTTCAGCTTGATGAATTGCTGCTGATCCGACGGAACGTCTTCCTCGGCGTAGATGGCGTTGACCGGGCATTCCGCCACGCACACGGCGCAGTCGATGCACTCGTCCGGGTCGATCGCGAGGAAATTCGGGCCTTCGCGGAAGCAGTCCACCGGGCAGACATCGACGCAGTCGGTATAACGGCAGCGGATGCAGGATTCGGTCACAACGTGGGTCATATGGGCCAGTCCTATCTATTTTTGAAACATTCAGGCAATGTGGGGCCGGGGCGCCAAGGGCGAAATCGCTGCGTCGCAGCGCGACGGGCGACCGGAACCTGCGCTCCAATTGCAAAGCCTTGTATTTTAAGGCAAAGCGGGCTATCCCCACAAACCCGGCTTAGATGAATTTTATATATGCAAATAGCCGGCGGCTGCAGGCGCAAGCGAGGCGCTTGTCAGGCCGAGCGGGAGCAAAGGCGGCCTTTCGACGGGTCTTGAATAATTTGTCATGGCGCTCTGAAATTAAATCACGCTAAAACCCGCAGCCCTGCAGGCTTGTCCGCAAGCAGCTGGGCTAGAATCGGGCAACTATTTTCAGAGGAGACCATGGATACCTCCGCCGCACGCAGTGCCATCCTGGGCCGCATCCGCAAGGCCCAGAATCGTCCCGCCCAGCCCACCGAGGCCGAATACGCGCAGGTGCAGCAATACCTGGCCGACCACGCCGCCGGCCCACGCCCCGACCTCGGTCCCGACCTGCTGGAGCGCTTCCGCCAGCAGGCCTTGCGTACCTCGCAGACCCTGGACGAAGTGGCGTCGCTGGACGACGTCCCGGCCGCGGTGGCACGTTACCTGGATGGCATCGGTGTCGCGCATCAGGCCATTGCCTGGGAAACGCTGCGCACGCTGCCCTGGGATGGCGCCGGTGTGAAAGTGGACTTCCGTCCGCCGGTCAATGAAGACCTGGTCGGGGTTACCGGCTGCTTCTGCGCCGTGGCCGAGACCGGCACGCTGATGTTGCTGTCCGGCGCCGAGACCTTTGCGTCGGCGGCGCTGCTGCCCGAGACCCATATCGCGATCGTGCCGGTCGAGCGCATCGTCGCTTCGATCGAAGACGCGTTTTCACTGGCGAAGCAAGAGCGCGGCGAGCTGCCGCGCGCGACCAATTTCATCTCCGGTCCGTCCCGCACCGGCGACATCGAGCAGACCATCGTGCTCGGCGCGCACGGCCCGTATCGCGTGCATGTCATCCTCGTGAAGGGAAACTGAGATGAAGCCCAAGATCCTTGTCACGCGCGCGGTGTTCCCGGAAGTGATCGAACGCCTGTCGCAGCATTTTGATGTCGAATCCAACCAGCAGGACGAAACCTATGGCGAAGACGAGCTGATTCGTCGCCTGCAGGGCAAGGACGGCGTCTTCTCGAACCCGACCGACCGCCTGTCTGCCAACGTGATCCAGTCGGTGCCAGGCCTGAAGGCCATCTGCAACATGGCCGTCGGTTACAACAACATCGACGTGCCGGCCGCGACCGCTGCCGGCGTCATGGTCACCAACACCCCCGATGTGCTGAACGAAACCACGGCCGACCTCGGCTGGGCGCTGCTGATGGCCGCCGCCCGCCGCGTGACCGAATCCGAGCGCTCGCTGCGCGCCGGCGAATGGGTCAAATGGACTTACGACGGCTACATGGGCAATGACGTGCACGGCTCGACCGTGGGCATCATCGGCATGGGCCGCATCGGCCAGGCGGTGGCGCGCCGCTCGATGGGCTTCAACATGAAGGTCATCTACAACAATCGTTCGCGTCTGTCGCCCGAGCTCGAAGCCAGGGCCAACAATGCGCAGTACGTGTCGCGCGAAGAACTGCTGCGCACCGCCGACCACATCGTGCTGGTGCTGCCGTATTCGGCCGAATCGCACCACACCATCGGTGAAAAAGAACTGGCGATGATGAAGCCGACCGCCACGCTGGTGAACATCGCGCGTGGCGGCATCATCGACGACGCCGCGCTGATCCGCGCATTGAAGGCGGGCCAGATCGGCGCCGCCGGCATTGACGTGTTCGAGAACGAGCCCAACTTCAACCCGGGATTCCTCGAGCTGAAGAATGTTGCGCTGACACCGCACATTGGCAGCGCTTCGCTGAACACGCGAATGGCGATGGCCAGCACCGCCGCCGCCAACCTGATCGCTGCGCTGTCGGGGCAGACCCCACCGAACTTGCTGAACCCGGAAGCCCTCAAAAAATAACAGGAGGCCGCATGGCCGATATCACGCTGGTCGAAGACCATGCGCTGTCGATGGACGGTGCGCGTGCCGCAGCACAGAAGGTGGCCGACCAGATGACGGCCGATTACGAGATGACCTGCAGCTGGGAGGGCGACGTGCTGTCCTTCAAGCGCAGCGGCGTATCCGGCACGCTGGCGCTGACCGAAGGGCGAGCGCAGCTCGACATCAACCTCGGCTTCATGCTCAAGGGATTCAAATCGAAGATCGAAGAGCAGGTGGGGCGCAACATGCGCAAGCTCTTCAATGGCGACGCCGCGCAGGACGCCGCCTGAATCAGGCAGCAAGGGGCGCCGGCCCGAACGGGCAGCGCCGCTTGCGGCGACGGGCTTGCAGCTTTACGGCCTTGCCCGTCGCGGTGGGCGCATCAGACGCCCAGCAGTTCCACGTCAAAGATCAGCGTCGCATTCGGCGGAATCACGCCGCCCGCGCCGCGTGGGCCGTAGCCGAGCGACGACGGGATCACCAGGCGGCGCTTGCCGCCGATCTTCATGCCCTGCACGCCCTGGTCCCAGCCCTGGATCACATGGCCGGCGCCAAGCGGAAATTCGAAAGGCTCGTTGCGATCGACGCTGGAGTCGAACTTCTCGCCTTCGCTGCCATCCGGGTTTTGCAGCCAGCCGGTGTAGTGGACGCTGACATAGCTGCCAGCCTTCGCTTCTTCACCGTCGCCGACGGTAAGGTCTTCATATTGCAGGCCAGTGCTGGTCATGATCAGGGACATCGCTTTTCCTTTGAGTGAGGCAGTAAGTGTGGTGTTCAGAGCGCGCATTATAGTCCGGCCGCCGCGTGTTCCCGACGTGTCCCCAGCGGGTCGCATACGCGGCTCGGGCCCTGCTCTTATAATCACCCTGACAATGACGCCCGTATTCGTTTCCTTTTTCCGCGCCCTGGTTTCCCAGCTGCATATCCGCATGTTGCTGTTGACCATCCTGCCCTTCATCGTCGCCGTTGCGCTGTGGGGCGTGGCGCTGTGGCAAGGGCTGCAGCCCCTGATCGACCAGCTGCATGCGTGGTTCGCCGATTACGGGCTCTTCCATTCGGCCGGCGAAATGCTGGACGCGATAGGACTCAATGCCGTGCGCGCCATCCTCGTGCCGCTGCTGGCGATGTGGCTGCTGCTGCCCTTCATGATCGTCACTGCGCTGGTGCTGGTCGGTTCGATGGCGATGCCGGCGATTGCCCGCCATGTCGGGCAGCGCCTGTACCCGCAGCTGGAGATGCGCCATGGCGGATCCTTTGCCGGCAGCCTGTGGGTGTCGCTGTCGGCCTTCGTGGTGTTCATCATTGCGTGGCTGCTGACCTTGCCGCTGAACCTGATCCCGCTGTTTGCGCTGTTCGTGCAGCCGCTGCTGTGGGGCTGGCTGGCCTGTCGCGTGATGTCGTATGACGCGCTGGCCGACTATGCGGACAAGGATGAAAGAAAGCAGATCATGGCGCGCCATCGCTGGCCGCTGCTGGCCATAGGCATTGTCACCGGCAGCCTCGGCGCTGCGCCCGGCCTGCTGTGGCTGGGCGGCGTGATGTCGGTGATCTTTTTCCCGATACTGGCCGCGGTATCGATCTGGCTGTACCTGCTGGTGTTCGTCTTCAGCGGGCTGTGGTTCCAGCATTACTGCCTCGATGCGCTGACGCGCTTGCGCAGCTATCCAGTAAAAGACATACCGGCGGCGCCACTGATCGACGAAGATCGGCTGTAAGCGGCAACCGGAAAGCAATGAACAAAGATCGACGATGACCGACGACGATCGACGACAAGAACAAGCACCGAAGACACGTTCAGAAGTACAAGCACGGAGAAACCCCATGGCATTTGGCATCATCATCATTGGCGACGAGATCCTGTCCGGCAAGCGCAGCGACAAGCATCTGGCAAAGATCATCGAACTGCTCGGCGAGCGCGGCCTGTCGCTGTCCTGGGCGGAATACGTCGGCGACGATCCGGCGCGCATTACCGCCACGCTTACGCGCACACTGGCCAGCGGCGACGTCGTGTTCTCCTGCGGCGGCATCGGCGCCACGCCGGATGACCATACGCGCCAGTGCGCGGCGGCCGCGCTTGGTGTGCCGCTGCAATTGCATCCGGAGGCGAAGGCCAAGATACAGGAGCGCATCATCGAGATGGCGGCCGAGGCCGGCAAGGAAGCCGACCTGAACTCGCCGGACCACCAGCACCGGCTGAAGATGGGCGAGTTCCCGGTGGGCGCCGAGATCGTGCCCAACCCGTACAACAAGATTCCCGGCTTCATGCTCCGCAATACGGTCGGTGGCGTGCATTACTTCGTGCCGGGTTTCCCGGTGATGGCCGCGCCGATGATGGCCTGGGCGCTCGACACCCATCACTCGCACTTGTTCCATCAGGTGGCGCGCGAAGAGAAGTCCGTGATTGTCTACGACGGCATCGAGTCGCGGCTGACGCCGCTGATGGAAGCGATCGAGGCCGAGTTTGGCGGCGTGAAAGTCTTCAGCCTGCCCAGCGTCGGCGATGCGAACCGTCGCCGGCATATCGAGCTGGGGGTGAAAGGCGAGCCATCGCAGGTGGCCGCCGCCTATCAGAAGATGCTCGCCGGTCTCGACGAGCTGAAGCAGGAGTATGTGCCTAACTAAGCGCGCCTGACTGCTCAGGCCCTCGCCGCGTCCAGCAGACCCTGCTTGCGAATGAAAGCAATCACCTCATCCACGCCTTCGCCCTTGCGCAGGTTGGTGAACACGAAGGGACGTTCGCCGCGCTGCTTCTTCGCATCGGCCGCCATGATGTCGAGATTGGCCCCCACATGTGGCGCGAGGTCGGTCTTGTTGATGATCAGCAGGTCCGAGCGCGTGATACCCGGGCCGCCCTTGCGCGGAATCTTTTCGCCACCGGCCACATCGATCACATAGATCGTCAGGTCCGACAGCTCCGGGCTGAAGGTCGCGGCCAGGTTGTCGCCGCCCGATTCGACCAGGATCAGGTCGAGGTTGGGGAAATCGGCGCTCATGCGCGCAATCGCCTCAAGGTTGATCGATGCATCTTCACGGATGGCCGTATGCGGGCAGCCACCGGTCTCCACACCCATCAGGCGCTCGGCTGGCAGTGCATCGGCGCGCAGCAGGATCTCCATGTCTTCCTTGGTGTAGATGTCATTCGTGATGACGGCCATGTCGTAATGGTCACGCATCTGCTTGCACAGCATTTCGCACAGTGCCGTCTTGCCGGAGCCGACCGGGCCGCCGATGCCGACGCGCAGGGGATTGGAGATCGTCATAAATCAGTCTTTCGAAAATTCAGGAAATCGGAAAATCAGGAACGATACAGTCGCGAGTACTGTACTTCATGCTGCATCGACAGCAGCGACAGTCCCGGCGACCAGTTGGATAAATCTTCATCGGGCAGCGTACGGGCCCTGTCGGCGGCCTGCTCGATGTGCGGGCGCAATGACAGCAGCAGGCGCTGGCCCGCCACCTGGCCGAGTGGCACCGACTTCACGCAGGCCAGCACCTGATTCTCGGCCCACGAGAACAGCATGCCGAGCAAGGCTTCTTCTGCCGGCACCTTCAGTGCGACAGCGGTCGCTGCCAGTGCGGTCGGGAAGGGCAGTTCAGTCTGCGAAGTCAGCAGCGCCAGCAGTGCGGCATCATCCGGTACCAGCTCGGGCAGCAGTTTGCCCAGTGAATAGCCCATCTGTATGGTCTCGGCACGGAACTCGGCGCTGTCGCGCGATGCGATGAACAACGCATTCCAGTAAGCGACGGCTTCCGCATCGTGCTCTGCAAAGGCCTGCAGCAAGCGCCAGGTGACCGGCGCCTCGAAGCGCGCGACGACTTCATCGAGCATGTCGATGATCCATGCGCGTGCGCTGGCTTCATCGTTCACGTAGCCACACGCCATCGCCGCTTCCAGCCCTTGCGAATAGCTGTACGCGCCGACCGGCAGCGACGGGCTGCACAGCTGCAGCAGGTGCAGCAGCGCCGTCGCGGGAAGCGCAGAGACAGGATGTTCGGGGTGCATCGTGGTGCAGGACTCGGTTGGGTCGTGGTCGAGCGCCGGGCTCAAACCTTGTCGCCCGGACGATGAATCCTCTGGCGCACCGGAATCGGCGCCAGCGGGTTGTGGTGATGGCCATCGTCGTGGTGATGATGACCGCCACCATAAGCGCCGGACTCCGGTTCGAACGGTGCCTGCTCCTCGGTGACGTCGGCACCGAGGCCGGCCAGCATATCCTTGAGCACCGGGTCCTTGCGGATGCGCAGCCAGCCATCGCCAACCTGCGCCTGCGTGTGGCGGTTACCCAGATGGAAGGCGCAGCGCAGCAGCGCGTGTGGTGATGCACACGACACCTTGTAGGTGGCTTCCGGTGCAGCGGTGACCTTCACCACGCGGCCGTCTTCACCTTTCAGCAAGTCGCCGTCGCGCAGCACCGTGCCGCGCACGGTGAAGACGGCGACTTCCTCGCCGGTGGTCAGGGTGGCGCGCTGGCGGCTCTTCTCGCGCAGTTCATAGGGCAGGACCAGTTCGCCGGCGATGGTGTCGGCATGGTCAACTTTGGTATGCAGGGTCAGCATGGATTACGTCTTTACGTCAATAAATCAGAAGAGGAAGTAGCGCTGCGCCATCGGCAGCACCTTGGCCGGTTCGCACACCAGCAGCTCGCCGTCGGCGCGCACTTCATAGGTCTCGGTGTCGACTTCCATCGTCGGCGTATAGCCGTTGTGGATCATGTCGGCCTTGCGCAGCTTGCGCATGTTCTTAACCGCTGCCACCGGCTTGTTCAGCTTCAGCTGCTCGGCCACGCCGGCGTCCATCGCCGCCTGCGACAGGAAGGTGAACGAGGTCTTCAGTCCGCCCGCAAAGGCGCCGAACATCATGCGGTAATGCACCGGCTGCGGCGTCGGGATCGACGCATTCGGGTCGCCCATCTGCGCAGCGGCGATCATGCCGCTCTTCAGGATCATCGATGGCTTGACGCCAAAGAAGGCCGGTTTCCAGATCACCAGGTCGGCGATCTTGCCGGTTTCGATGGAGCCGACCATGTGCGAGATGCCGTGCGTGATTGCCGGGTTGATCGTGTACTTCGCGATGTAGCGCTTGGCGCGGAAGTTGTCGTTGCGGCTGGCATCTTCCTGCAGCGATCCGCGCTGCACCTTCATCTTGTGCGCGGTCTGCCAGGTACGCATGATGACTTCGCCGACACGGCCCATGGCTTGGGAGTCGGACGACATCATCGAGATCGCACCGAGGTCGTGCAGGATGTCTTCGGCGGCAATGGTCTCGCGGCGGATGCGCGATTCAGCGAAGGCGATGTCCTCGGTGATCGACGCATCCAGATGGTGGCAGACCATCAGCATGTCGAGGTGCTCGTCCAGCGTATTGTGCGTGTAAGGACGCGTCGGGTTGGTGGACGACGGCAGCACATTGCCCTGGCCAACGGCCGCGATGATGTCCGGCGCATGGCCGCCGCCTGCGCCTTCGGTATGGAAGGTGTGGATGGTGCGGTCCTTGAAGGCCGCCAGCGTGTGCTCGAGGAAGCCGCCTTCGTTCAGCGTATCGGTATGAATCGCCACCTGGATGTCCATCTTGTCGGCCACCGACAGGCAGTTGTCGATCGCGGCCGGCGTGCTGCCCCAGTCTTCATGGAGCTTGAGGCCGATCGCGCCGGCGCGGATCTGTTCCTCCAGCGGCAGCGGCAGGCTCACATTGCCCTTGCCGAGGAAGCCGAGGTTCATCGGGAAGGCATCGGCCGCAGCCAGCATCGCGTGGATGTGCCACGGACCCGGCGTGCAGGTGGTGGCCGCAGTGCCGACCGCCGGGCCGGTGCCGCCGCCGATCATCGTGGTCACGCCGGACATCAGCGCTTCCTCGATCTGCTGCGGGCAGATGAAATGAATGTGGGTATCGATGCCGCCGGCGGTCACGATACTGCCCTCGCCGGCGATGATCTCGGTCGCACCGCCAATGGCCATCGTCACATCCGGCTGGATGTCGGGATTGCCGGCCTTGCCGATGGCGGCGATGCGGCCGCCCTTGATACCGATATCGGCCTTCACGATGCCCCAGTGGTCGAGGATGACGGCATTCGTGATCACGGTATCCATCGCGTCCTTGTGCGGTAATTGCGACTGGCCCATGCCGTCACGGATCACCTTGCCGCCACCGAACTTCACTTCCTCGCCATAGGTGGTGTGGTCCTTCTCGATCTCGATGAAGAGCTCGGTATCGGCCAGGCGGATGCGGTCGCCGGTGGTCGGACCGAACATTTCGGCATACGCCTTGCGGGAAATCTTGCTCATGCAGCCGCCCCTTTCTTTGTATCTTTCTTCGCGTCTTGCTTCGCTTCCTTCAGCTTGCCCATCACCTGGCCATTGAAGCCATAGACCTTGCGCGCACCGGCAAGCGCGACCAATTCGACCGTGCGTTCCTGGCCTGGCTCGAAGCGCACCGCCGTGCCGGCCGCGATATTGAGGCGCATGCCATAGGACAGCGCGCGCTCGAATTGCAGCGCCGGATTGGTCTCGTAAAAGTGGAAGTGCGAGCCGACCTGGATCGGACGGTCTCCGCTGTTGGCGACCTTGACGGTTACGGTAGTACGGCCGACGTTGAGTGCAATGTCGCCGTCCTCGATCAGCATTTCTCCGGGAATCATGAGGGTCTCCGCTGGGTTCAGGGAATCGGGTGGTGGACGGTGACGAGCTTGGTGCCGTCGGGGAAGGTGGCCTCGACTTGAATGTCGGGGATCATGTCGGCCACGCCCTCCATCACGTCGGCGCGGCTCAGGATCCTGGTGCCTTCGGACATCAGCTCGGCAACGGTCTTGCCGTCGCGCGCGCCTTCCATGATCGCAGCCGTAATCAGCGCCACGGCTTCCGGATAGTTCAGCTTCAGGCCGCGCGCCTTGCGGCGCTCGGCCAGCAATGCGGCGGTGAAGATCAGCAGCTTGTCTTTTTCGCGTGGGGTGAGTTCCATGCTCTTGTCCTCGTTCTGGGGAAGTTCTTGTTCGGGTTGGCTGGTTCGGCGTGCTTGATTCGGATTGCCTTGTTCGAAGCCGGCGCTTGTCGATGAGTTCAGGTATGCCAGATTCGCAGCTCGGTGGCTTCGCGCATCAGCAGTGCCGGGCGCAGGAGTTGCCAGGCCGCGAGCATCACCTGACGGGCAACCTCGCTCGAATCGCCGAGGTAACGCACCAGCAGCACCGATTTCATCTGGGTGGCGCCGAAGCGGCCGCGACCGTCGGCAACACGCATGCAGCGTTCGCGCAGTGCTTGCATCAGCGCCGACGACATCGGCACGCCGACGGCTACCAGGTTCGCGCAGACGGTGTGGCCGGCCAGTGCCAGCGGGCTGCGCATTTGCGCGCTGCCGCCGATCAGCCTGCCTTGTTCCAGCCAGAGCGGCGCGCCGTCGCGCACGATACGCAGCTGCTGCCGTATGCGACCGCTATCGAAGCGTTCGCCGGAGGCGGTGCGGCCGAAGCACAGGATGTCGCAACCAATGAAGCGCGCATTGCCTTGCAGGTCGACCGTCGTGTCGAGCTGCACATCGGCCTCGTTGAAGAAGATGGTTTCCTGCGGCAGCCATTCGAGCGCACCATCGGCGGCGACACGCAGGCGCAGCTGCTGCCGCGACACATGGCCATTCGCGCGATACCACTTGGCCGCGCCCGGTGTCGATACCACCGCCGCCGCACCGGTCTCCACCGTTGCATCGATGCGCAATTCGTCGCCGCCGACCACGCCGCCCGGCGGGTGCACGATGATCGAGTGCGCCACCGACGGGCCTTCCGGATACAGCGCTTTCTGCACCCGCAACGGGCCGTAATGCTCGCGCCTGAACAGGCGCGTGGCGTCGCCGTCGCGGCCGAAGCCCAGCGACAGGGTGGCCAGCAAGTGGTCGGGCCGGGCCGGCTCTGCCCGTGAGGGATGGGATTCGGAAGGAAGGACTCTGGCCATCGGAAGCGGATGCTTTGCTGTCGTTCTTGGTGCAATCGCCGCCACGCAGCGAATATTCAGTACAGCATTAGCAGCTTGTATGCCATCCTGCGATCACGCGGAACAGTGATTAATGCCCCAGCTTGGGGCATTATTGTCTGATGACGCACAATGATGGTGCGAAGTAGCGCGCGGTGGATTGGGTACATCGGGTAGATCGGGTGCATCGATGCTTTGCCAAGCTCGATCCGCGGGGTCAGTCCGGCGTGTCAGTTGGCGTATTGCGTTGGGAGGCCGTGCTGGCCAGCGGCAGCAAGCGCGCCATTGCCAAAAGCATCTTCATTGCATACAGCATCATCAGCGTGCCGACCAGGTCGCCGGTGAACATCGTGACAAAGCCGCCCAGCAAGTCCGGGTGCACGCCGCGCAGCCAGAACCAGATCGCGTGCAGCCCGGCGCTGGCGAAAGCATACAGGATGCCCAATTGTGCCAGCCTCAGCGGAGTCAGCTTCTCCAGCGATGCAGGCATGCCGGAGCGCAGCGCAAGCCGGTACACGAGATAGGGCGCGCCGGCCGACAATAGCGGCGCAACCATCAGGGTCAATGGATCCATGGGCGGAAAATCCGTCAGGATCAGCAGCGCGGATGCCAGCAGCAGGCCGATCGCCCCCTCGCCGCCGAACAGCAGCGTGCACAGCAAGCGGAGCCCGGCGGGCAGGAAGATCCAGCTCGCACCTGCATGCACCTCGAAGGCGTGGAAGGCGTACGCATTCAGCCGAAAAAAGCTGTAGTACAGCGTTGCCGATACGACGATGCACAGGAACTGGGTGATGGACATCGTTATTGTTGTCGAAGCGAGAGCGGTCTCGTGAAACGCTGCCTTCGCTGAATTAAAAAACCGGGGCGCGCGCCGACGGGGGCGCAGCTCTTTATCATTCCATCGTGGCCGATTGTACCGGCAGCGCTGAAGCTTTGCCGGCGCTCGTGCCGCAAGTACCACTGACGAAGGTAGGGGTTTAAAAAAAGCCGGCAGGGGAGGCCCGGCCGGCTTGTTGTCCCGCGGGTGCTGCTTACTTCTTCGAGCGCGTCGCTTTGGCGGTCACGTTCGACATCTGCGCGACCGCGTTGTCGAGGTTCGATTCCATCGCATCGATGGCAACCTTGGCCGAACGCGAGATTTGCGAGAAGCCGGAGCTGGCGTTGTCGATGGCAGACTTCATCATCGACACGGCAGTTTCGGAGCCGGCCGGAGCAGTCTTGGTCACATCGTCGAGCATGGCCACCATCTGGCGGCTCTGCTCGTTGATCTGCGATTCTGCAGCCTGGGCGAATTCCTTCTGCTTGCCGCGAGCGATCGTGGCCAGATGGCGCGCGTAGGTCAGCGCGATCTCGGCCTGCGGCTGCGCTTGCTGGGAGGCGGTGGCAAACAGCTCTTGCGGGTCCCTGGCAGCCAGCAGTTGCTGGACGTTGGCGATGCTGTTTTCGAGGCCGGCCTTGGCAGCTTGCAGGTTCAGGCCCATCAGTTTCTCGACGCCGTCGATCATGGAGTCGGAGAAGGAAGTGGCCAGGTTCAGCTGGGCTTCCATCTGGGCGCGGGCGGCGGCAGTGAATTGTTCGGCAGTGTTGAACATGCGGGGTCCTCGTTGTGAAATGAAGGCTGTTGCGGGATGCCATCGCACAGTGGGGCAGGCAACCCGAAGGTTTGTTGCATCGCAGCAGACGCTATTCTTCGTGCAGGCTGGCAGGGTGTCAAGCTAAATTATTGCGGCGCATCAAAATTTTGTAGGGTTCATGTGAGAAGTTTCGGTGCCGGCCAGATGAGCTTGCCCGAAATCAGGGGAGCTGCCGGTTCGTGAAGGCTTACTTGTGAAGGCGCGGCAATGAAAGCGTTCTACAGCGATCGCTTCGTGCTGCCATTGCCGGAGGGGCATCGCTTCCCGATGCGCAAGTACCGGATGCTGCGCGATGCGGTGCAGGCCACGCTGCCGGACGTGCAGCTGGAGGAAGCGCCGCGCGCCAGCGATGGCGTGCTCGCGCTGGCCCATCATCCGCAGTACATACGTCGCGTCGATGAAGGCGCGCTGACGCCGCAGGAGCAGCGCGCCATCGGCTTTCCATGGTCGCAGGAGATGGTCGAGCGCTCGCGCCGCTCGGCCGGCGCCACCATTGCGGCTTGCCGCGCCGCCTTCGACGACGGCGTCGGCATCAACCTGGCCGGCGGCACGCACCATGCGCATGCCGACCGGGGCGAGGGCTTTTGCGTGTTCAATGATGCCGCGATCGCGGCGCGGCTGATGCAGGCCGAACGGCGCGCGGCACGGGTCGCGATCGTCGACCTCGACGTCCATCAGGGCAATGGCACGGCGTCCATCCTGGCCAATGACGATTCGGTGTTCACGCTGTCGCTGCATGGCGAGCACAACTACCCGTTCGCGAAGGCGACCAGCGACCTCGATGTCGCGCTGCCCGACGGCACCGGCGACGCCGACTATCTCGAAGCACTCGACGCCGCGCTGGCGCAATTGTTCGAGCGCTTCACGCCGCAGCTCATCATTTATCTGGCCGGCGCCGACCCGCACGAAGGCGACCGCCTCGGCCGCCTGAAGCTCAGTAGCGATGGCATGGCCGAACGCGACCGGCGCGTGCTGTCGCAGGCGCAGCAGCGCGGGCTGCCGGTGGCGATCGCAATGGCCGGCGGTTACGGGCGCGACATCGAGCAGACCGTCGCCATCCACCTGCAAACCGTGACACTGGCCGCCGCGTATCGGCATCGACGAAAGGCTGCCGCATGAACGAACTCCGGACTGACAAGCAGGGCGAGGCGGCGCTGGCTGCCGCCAGTCTGCCCGGCCGCTCGGCGTGGCTGGAGGCGGGCATGCCGGTGTTGTTCGTGATCTTGTGGAGCACCGGCTTCGTGGTCGCCAAGCTTGGCTTGCCTTCGTCGCCGACGCTGACCTTCCTGATGCTGCGTTATGCAGGTGTGCTGGCAGTGCTGCTGCCGCTGGTGATGCTGATGCGCGCGCCGTGGCCGCGCGGCCAGGCCCGGCACATTGCAGTGGCCGGTGTGCTGGTGCAGGCGGGCTACCTGTCCGGTGTGTGGTGCTCGATCAAGCTGGGCATGCCGGCCGGACTGTCGGCGCTGATCGTCGGCTTGCAGCCCTTGCTGACGGCCTTCGCCGCCTCGACCGTCGATGAGAGCGTCAGCCGCCGCCAGTGGCTGGGCCTGCTGATGGGGCTGGCCGGCGTTGCGCTGGTCGTTTCGGAGAAGCTCACGCCCACCGGCGCCTCGGTGCTCAATGTGTCGCTGTGCGTCTTTGCGCTGTTGTCGATCACGGCCGGCACGCTGTACCAGAAGCGGCATTGCCCGCGCTTCGACCTGCGTACCGGCGCCCTGATCCAGTTCGGCGCATCGGCGATCGTGACCTTGCCGTTGGCGGTCCTGTTCGAAGGGCTGGACTGGCAATTGTCCACAGTACAATGGACGCACGAGTTCATCATCGCGCTCAGCTGGTCCGTGCTGGCCTTGTCGATCGGGGCCATGTTCCTGTTGTTTGCACTGATCAGGAAAAATGCAGCCACCCATGTCTCCAGTCTGATGTACCTGACACCGCCGGTGACGGCATTCTTTGCATGGGTGCTGTTCGGTGAATCCTTCGGTCTCGCTGGCATCGGTGGCATGCTGCTGGCGGCCGCTGGCGTGGCTTTCGTGGTGCGGCGATAGCGATGGAAAAACGAAGGCAACGACGACCACGGTAACGACAGCGACAGCAAGCTGACCGACGACAACGGCAACGACAGCGACAATAACAACAGCGACAACAACAACGATATCAAGACAAGGGAGCACGATGAAGGAGACGCCCAAGCCTCGCTCGCATTTCAGGCACTTCTATCCGATCACGACCCGCTGGTCCGACAACGATGCCTACGGCCATGTGAACAATGTCGTCTACTACCAGTGGTTCGACACGGTGGTGAACCAGTTCCTGATCGTGAACGGCACGCTCGACATCCACGAAGGCAGCGCGATCGGCCTGGTGGTCGAGACCCACTGCAATTATTTTTCTTCGGTCGCTTTCCCCGATCCGGTCACGGCCGGCCTGTGTGTGACACGCCTCGGCGATTCCAGCGTCCGCTACGAGGTCGGCATCTTCCGCGACGATGAAGCGCTCGCCTCGGCGCAAGGCCATTTCGTGCATGTCTATGTCGACCGCATCACGCGCAAGCCGACCCCCATTCCCGCGCCCGCCCGCGCACTCCTGCAAACCATCGTAGTGAACCCATGATCCAGACCAGAGAACAAGCGATCGTCGACGAAGCGATCACCACCCGCCGCTCCATCCGTGCCTTCCTGCCGACGCCAGTGCCGCGCGAAGACATCGAAGCGATCCTGAACGTGGCCGCACGTGCGCCTTCCGGCTCCAACACGCAGCCTTGGAAGGTGTACGTGCTGACGGGCGCCATTCGCGACCGCCTTGCGAAGGCGATCAACGATGTCTGGCATGACCCGGCACAGCTGGCGCAGCACAAGGAAGAGTACGACTACTATCCGCGCGAATGGGTATCGCCGTATGTCGACCGCCGCCGCAAGGTGGGCTGGGACCTGTACGCGCTGCTGGGCCTGACGCGCGACAACAAGAGCGGCATGCATGCGCAGCACGGCCGCAACTTCGCTTTCTTCGACGCGCCGGTCGGCCTGATCTTCACCATCGACCGCGTGATGGAGCAGGGCTCGTGGCTGGATTACGGGATGTTCTTGCAGAACATCATGGTGGCGGCGCGCGGCCGCGGCCTGGACACCTGCCCGCAGGCCGCCTTCACCCAATTCCACAAGCTGATCGCCGAGGTCCTCGACCTGCCCGACAGCGAGCAGCTGGTGTGCGGCATGGCCCTCGGTTTTGCCGATCCCGCCAAGATCGAGAACAGCCTCGTGACCGAGCGCGCGCCGCTATCCGATTTTGCGACTTTCCTGGAGTGATGTGATGAACAACATCGTGAAGAAGGTTGCAGTGATCGCCGGTGATGGTATCGGCAAGGAAGTGATGCCCGAAGGCTTGCGCGTGCTGGAAGCGGCGTGCGACAAGTTCGATATCAAGCTCGACTTCGAACATTTCGATTTCGCCAGCTGCGACTACTACGCGCAGCATGGTCAGATGATGCCGGATAACTGGAAGGACTTGCTGACCCCGAAAGACGCGATCTACTTCGGCGCCGTCGGCTGGCCCGACACCGTGCCGGACCACGTATCGCTGTGGGGTTCGCTGCTGAAGTTCCGGCGCGAATTCGACCAGTACGTGAACCTGCGTCCCTGCCGGCTGATGCCCGGCATCCCGTCGCCGCTGGCCGGGCGCAAGCCGGGTGACATCGACTTCTATGTGGTGCGCGAGAACACCGAGGGCGAGTATTCGTCCGTCGGTGGCCGCATGTACGAAGGCACCGAGCGCGAGGTGGTGTTTCAGCAGAGCGTGTTCTCACGCACCGGCACCGACCGCATCCTGAAATATGCCTTCGAGCTCGCGCAGCGACGCCCGAAAAAGCACCTGACCTCGGCCACCAAGTCGAATGGCATCTCGATCACGATGCCGTACTGGGATGAGCGTGTCGCCGAGATGGCGCGCAGCTATCCGGACCTGAAGGTCGACAAGTTCCACATCGATATCCTGTGCGCGCACTTCGTTCGCCATCCCGACTGGTTCGATGTGGTGGTCGCCTCCAACCTGTTCGGCGACATCCTGTCCGACCTTGGTCCGGCCTGCACCGGCACGATCGCGATTGCGCCGTCGGCCAACATCAATCCGGAAGGCGTATATCCGTCGCTGTTCGAGCCCGTGCATGGCTCGGCGCCCGACATCGCAGGCAAGGGCGTGGCCAATCCCATCGGCCAGATCTGGTCGGGCGCAATGATGCTGGAGCATTTCGGTCATGCGGAAGCGGCCAATGCGATCGTCGCAGCCATTGAAAAGGTGCTCGCCGCCGGTCCGCACGATGCGCCGTTCACGCCCGACATGGGCGGCAAGGGAGGTACGCAAGCGCTCGGCAAGGCGATTGCAGCCAGCCTCTGATCTCGCGCAATTTGTAAAATTTGAAACGTTGATTGGGCGCAATAAGGGCTGATAAACCCGTTTAATTATTGCTTCTAACTCCCTAATTTACTTGCGGTATTGCACCATTTTGCTACACTGCAAGGCAGAATTTGGCATCTTTTTTTGGAGTCCCGATGCGCCGTTTCACTCTCAAAGCGCTTGTTGTTTCAATGGCTATGGCATGCGCGCTGCCGGCAGCCGAGGCCGCGCGCACGCACAAGGAAACCGACGGCAGTAAATCCGAGCGCGTTCAAGCCAGGGCCAAGGGCAAGGTCGCCGCGGCTGGCAAGAACAAGGTCAAGCTCGTCCATGCGAACCTGACCCCGAAGCGTCGCGCCGCCGCGCAGCGCGTGGCCTATGCATCGGCGTTGGCCGGCGTGCCGCCGGTGCTGACCGCAGGTGACCTCGCTGGCCTCAGCATGACCCGTGACCCGCTGGACCTCAATTCCAGCGTCGCGCTGGTCATGGACCAGTCGACCAATGAGGTGCTGTTCGAAAAGAATGCCGGCATCGCACTGCCGATCGCGTCGATCACCAAGCTGATGACCAGCCTGGTGGTGGTCGAAGCCAACCAGGATCTTGACGAGATACTGACCGTCACCGAAGAAGATGTCGACCGCGAAAAGTTCAGCCATTCGCGCCTGCGCGTGGGCTCGCAACTGTCCCGCGCCAACATGCTGCACATTGCGCTGATGAGCTCCGAGAATCGTGCTGCATCCGCACTGGGTCGGCACTATCCGGGCGGCATCCGCGCATTCGTCGCGGCGATGAATGCGAAGGCGCATGAACTGGGCATGACCAGCTCGCATTTCGCCGACTCGACCGGCCTCAACAGCACCAATGTCTCCAGCGCGCGCGACCTGTCCAAGCTGGTTGTCGCCGCTTACCAGCATCCGATCATTCGCCAGTACTCGACCGACAGCCGCTATGCCGTCGATCCGGGTGGCCGTCCGCTGCAGTATCGCAATTCGAATGGCCTGATCGAAAACCCGGACTGGGAAATCGGCCTGCAGAAGACCGGCTACATTTCCGAAGCTGGCCGCTGCCTGGTGATGCAGGTGCAAGTCGCCGGCCGTGCGGTGGTAATGATCTTCCTCGACTCCAAGAGCAAGCAGTCGCGCCTGGCCGATGCCAGCCGCATTCGCAAGTGGCTGGAGAACCGTGGCGCATCGGCACTGAACGAACGCAGCGCGAAGCGCAGCTGAAGCCGGCAGCACAGCACGGGCAGCGGATATTGCCGGATCCGGCTGCAAACAAGTCAGGTACAAACAAAAAAGCGAACCCGGGGGTTCGCTTTTTTTATTCCCGCTTCCGGGGCACGCGCATTCCAGCGTGCGCAGTCAATCAGTCGCAATCAATCAATCGCAATCAATCAATCGCAAGCAATCGATCACGCGCTTTCCGCCGACCGGTAACCCAGTACGCCCGAGATATCGTTCGCGGTCGCGATCAGGTCGTCCAGCCATTCATCCTTCAGTCGGTCAGCCGGTGCCGAAATCGACAGGCCGGCGATCAGTCGGCCGCTGTCGTCGCGTACGCCGGCAGCCATGCAGCGCACACCCAGCTCCAGTTCTTCGTTGTCACGTGCATAGCCGCGCGCGCGCACCAGCGACAGCTCGCGCTCGAGCTTGGCAAGGTCCGTGATCGAGTTCTTGTTGTGGCCGGCCAGACCGGTACGGGTCGCGTACGCCCGCACCGCCTTCGCATCGTCGACCGACATGAACAGCTTGCCGATCGAGGTGAGGTGCAGCGGCGCGCGGCCGCCGATCGCGCGCACCACCTGCATGCCGGAACGCTCGGAGAAAGCGCGGTCGATGTACACGATCTCGTCGCCCTGGCGCACCGACAGGTTCACCGTCTGCTGCGTCTTGCGATGCAGCGACTGCATGAACGGCAACGCAGCTTCGCGCACGTTCAGGCGGCTCTTGACGATATTGCCCAGCTCCAGCAGGCGCATCCCCAGCCGGTAGCTGCCCGGCTCGGCACGATCGACGAAGCGCTTGGCCACCATGTCGTTCAGGATGCGGTGTGCGGTGGACGGATGCAGGCCGGTTGCGGCTGACAGTTCCTTCAGGCTGACCGGGTCAGGATAACTGGCCAGCGCATCGAGCAGCGTCATCATGCGCTCGATGACCTGGATCGAGGTCTTTTCGGCGGCAGGTGTTTCGGATTTCATGTTGTGGTTGGTGCAATGCAATAAGATCGTTTATACCACAATGCGAAACGCTGTCACAAGGCCTGAAACCCGGAAACCCGAGGTCTCAGAGGAGCATTCCGGCGAACGGGCCCCTCTCCCTGTCCTATGATGGTGGCGGGGAGAGCACGGGCAAACCCTGCCTTCGCGAAATCCATAGGAACTGAAATATTTTTCATCCTGCTGACCGGGTTCGTGGGCGTTCGTTCGTCGGATAATGCGGCTTGCTAAAAAACCCATATCACAGCAAGGATTCACATGCGTGTCGGACTGATGGTGACGTGCCTGGTGGACGTGATGCGTCCAGGCATAGGATTTTCTGCAATCAAACTGCTCGAAGCTGCCGGTTGCGAAGTGGTCGTGCCCGAAGGCCAGACCTGCTGCGGGCAGCCCGCGTACAGCAGCGGCAACAAGGACGCGGCGCGCGAGCTGGCCGAGAAATTCCTGGATGATTTCGACGGCCTTGATTACGTCGTGATCCCGTCCGGTTCCTGCGGCGGCACCATCAAGACCCATTACGACGACATCCTCGCCGGCCACCCGGCGCAGCTGGCGCGCTATGCGCGAATCAAGGAACGCGTCTATGAACTGACTGACTTCCTCGTCAATGTCGCGAAGATCGACAAGCTGCCGGCAGCGGCCGCAGGCGCGTTCAAGGGCACGGTCACCTATCACGACTCCTGCTGCGGCCTGCGCGAGCTGGGCGTGCAGAAGCAGCCGCGCGAACTGATCGCCAGGCGCGATGGCGTCGTGCTGAAGGAAATGGAGCAGGCACGCGCCTGCTGCGGCTTCGGCGGCACCTTCGCGGTCAAGTATGGCGATATCTCGACGGCCATCGTCGACGAGAAATGCGAGCACATTCACGCCAGCGGTGCGGACGCGGTCGTGCTCGGCGACCTCGGCTGCATGCTCAACATCGAAGGCCGGCTGCGCCGCACCGGCGACACCACCACCCGCGTGCTGCACGTGGCTGAAGTCCTCGCGGGAGATGCCTGATGCAAGTCCAGTCCATGCACTTCAAGGCGCGCGCCGGCCAGAAACTGGCTGACCAGCGCCTGCAACAGAACCTGAAAAAACTGTCGACCAAGTTCGTCACCGCACGTGCGTCGGCCATCACCGAACTCGATGACTTCGAGGGTACGCGCGACGCCGCCATCGAGCGCCGCATGCGCGCGATCAAGAACCTCGACGTCTGGCTCGAGACCTTCGAGAAGGAAGCGACCCGCCGCGGCGCCACCGTGCTGTTCGCCGAGAGCGCCGAAGAAGCGTCGAAGCTGGTGGTGCAGATCGCGCAGAAGCACGAGGTGAAGAAGGTCATCAAGTCGAAGTCGATGGTGTCCGAGGAAATGGCGCTCAACAAGGCGCTGGAAGCAGTCGGCGTGCAGCCGGTCGAGACCGACCTCGGCGAATACATCCTGCAGATCAACGACAACGAAGCGCCGTCGCACATCATTGCGCCCGTGGTCCACAAGGACAAGGAGGAGATCGCCGACCTGTTCGCGAAGGTGCACCACAAGCCGCGCCAGACCGACATCGCCGCGATGACGCGCGAGGCACGCGAGATGCTGCGTCCGCATTTCCTGTCGGCGGACATGGGCGTCACCGGCGGCAACTTCATCATCGCCGAATCCGGTTCGGTGGCCGTGGTCACCAACGAAGGCAACGAGGGCATGTGCACCATCAAGCCGCCCAAGGTGCACGTGGTGGTGACCGGCATCGAGAAAGTGCTGCCGACGCTGGCCGACCTGGCGACCGTGATGCGCCTGCTGCCGCGCTCGGCCACGGGGCAGTCGATCTCGAATTATTTCTCGCTGCTCACCGGCCCGCGCGCGAAGGATGAGAAGGATGGTCCCGAGCACATGTACTTCGTGCTCGTCGATGGCGGCCGTACCGACCTGGTCGGTACCGAGTTCGAGGAGATGCTGCGTTGCATACGCTGTGGCGCCTGCATGAACCATTGCCCGGTGTACCAGAAGATCGGTGGCCACAGCTATGGCTGGGTCTACCCGGGCCCGATGGGCAGCGTGCTGACGCCGTCCTATGTCGGCGTCGAGAAAGCGATGGACTTGCCCCAAGCGTCGACGCTGTGCGGCGAATGCCATGTGGTGTGCCCGGTGAAGATCCCGCTGCCGGACCTGCTGCGCAAGCTGCGCGAGAAGCAGTTCAAGAAGGGGCTGCGCCCGGTTTACGAGTACTTCGCATTCGGCGTCTGGGCCTTCTTCGCGAAACGCCCGACGCTGTACCGGTTCGCCACCAGAATGGCAGCGCGTGTGCTGAAGGTCTGGGGCGGCAACGGCAAGATGATCCACGCATTGCCGATGGCGGGCGGTTGGACGGATAATCGGGACATGCCGGCTCCTCCGGGCAAGACCTTCACGGAGCTGTACCGAGAGCGCAAGCAGTCCTGATTCCGTCGCCCATCCATGCCTGACATCCAGCAGCCCAACAGCCAGCAAGTCCATAGCGAGTTCAAGAGCAAGAGCGGCGTCAAGCGTATCTTCTCGGCGTTCTTCTATTCGATCGATGGCTTCCGGGCCGCATGGAAATACGAGCATGCGTTCCGGCAGGAGCTGATGATTGCGGTGCCCGGTATCGTGATCGCGCTGCTGCTGCCGGTATCGGTGCTGGAAAAGCTGGCGTTGATTGGCGTGCTGGTGCTGGTGCTGGTGGTCGAGTTGATCAACTCGGCGATCGAAGCGGTGGTCGACCGCGTGTCTCTCGACCGCAATCCCCTGTCCAAGAATGCTAAAGATCTCGGCAGCGCTGCGGTGCTGCTGAGTTTCGTGTTTGCGCTCGTGACTTGGGGGTGTATCGTCCTGCCGCTGTTGCGCGGATAAACGACGCTGGACCCCGGCATCCGCCGGGGTGACGCGTGAAGGCGCGCTGAACTTCGATACGTCGTCCCGGCGGATGCCGGGATAAAGTGTCTTTAGCCTTCCATCGTTTTTCTTACAGCCCCGGGTCCTTGAAATCGAGGTGTACTTCGTTCACGGCCTTCACCACATCATCCGACAGCTGGATGCCGTACGCATCGATATCGGTCTTCAACTGTTCCAGCGTGGTCGCGCCGATGATGGTCGACGACACGAAGTTGCGCGTGTAGCACCAGGCCAGCGCCAGTTCAGTGGCTGTCATGCCATTGTCCTTCGCGATCTGCATGTAGCGCCTGGTCGCCTCGATCACGCGCGGGCGCATGTAGCGCGGGCTCCAGTTCGGCGGGAACACGGTCAGGCGGCCGTGCGCTTTCGGGTTCTCGATGTACTTGCCGGTCAGCTGGCCGAAAGCCAGCGGGCTGTAGGCGAGCAGGCCGACTTCTTCGCGGAAGCAGGTTTCGTCGAGGCCGCTCTCGAATGCGCGGTTGGCCAGATGGTAGGCGTTCTGGATGGAGACGATGCGCGGCAATCCATACACCTGCGAGTGATAGATGAATTCCGACACGCCCCATGCGCTTTCATTCGACACGCCGATGTAACGAATCTTTCCCTCGTCAATCAGCTCTTCCAGCGCTTCCAGCGTCTCGCTGATGGCCACGCACGGACGCTCCTTGTCGCGGTTGAAGAATTGCTGGCCGAAGATGGGCACGTTGCGGCTCGGCCAGTGCAGCTGGTACAGGTCGAGGTAATCCGTCTGCAGACGCTTGAGGCTGCCTTCGATCGCGAGCCGGATGTTCTTGCGGTCGAAGTTGTTCTGGCCGTTGCGTATCCACGGCATGTGCACCGGGCCGGCGATCTTGCTGGCGAGGATGACCTGGTCGCGCTTGCCGGTCTTCTTCAGCCAGCTGCCGATGATGCGCTCGGTATCGCCCTGGGTCTCGGCGCGCGGCATCACCGGATATACCTCGGCCGTGTCGATGAAGTTGACGCCATGCGCGAGCGCGTAGTCGAGCTGGCTGTGGCCGTCGGCTTCCGTGTTTTGCTCGCCGAAGGTCATTGTGCCGAGGCAGACCCTCGACACCATCAGGTCGCTGGTACCCAGTTGAACCTTGTCCATGCTTGTCTCCGTATTATCTTGTGGTTGTTGTCAGGTATTGCAATGCGACTTCAGTAATGCTTTGGGTCCGGCACAACACAGGCGCAGGCCTCGCTTTGGGGCGCTAGCGGCCGATGCCGGCTGCGCCGCGCCTGCAAACTCAGCGCACGGCGAGCGCCTTCGCGCATTCGTTTACCAACGCCGGACCGCGGTAGATCAGGCCGGTGTACAACTGCACGAGGCTCGCACCGGCCGAAATCTTGGCCTGTGCATCGGCACCGGACAGGATGCCGCCGACGCCGATGATGGGAATCTGCGTGCCAAGTTCCCGCTTCAGCCCGCTGATCACGCGGTTCGACAATTCCAGTACCGGCGAGCCCGACAGGCCACCCGCCTCGCCCGCATGCGCAAGACCCTGCACGGCATCGCGGGTGATGGTGGTGTTGGTGGCGATGACGCCATCGATCTGGTGGCGCAGCAGCGCATCGGCGATGGTCTTCACCTGCTCGCCATCGAGGTCGGGCGCAATCTTCAGCACCACCGGCACATAGCGGCCATGCTGGTCCGCGAGGCGCGCTTGCGTGCCTTTCAGTTTGGCCAGCAAGTCATCCAGCTCGGATGCCTGCTGCAGCTGGCGCAGGTTCTTGGTGTTTGGCGACGAGATGTTCACCGTCACATAGGCGGCGTACGGATAGACCTTTTCGAGACACAGCAGGTAGTCGTTGGTCGCGCGCTCGATGGGCGTATCGGCATTCTTGCCGATGTTCAGGCCCAGCACGCCCAGCTTTTCCTGGTAGAAGCGCGACGCCTGCACATTGCGCACGAAGGCATCGACGCCGCCATTGTTGAAGCCCATGCGATTGATGATGGCGTTCGCCTGTGGCAGGCGGAACATGCGTGGCTTTGGATTGCCCGGCTGCGCGCGCGGCGTCACGGTGCCGACTTCGATGAAGCCGAAGCCCAGCGCGGCCAGTCCGTCGATGTAGGCGCCATCCTTGTCGAGGCCGGCGGCGAGCCCCACCGGGTTCGGGAAGGTAATGCCCATCACGGTGCGCGGGTCGGCCTTGGGGCGCGGCAGCAGTGCCGTCAGCCCCAGTGCATAGGCTCGGCGCAGTGCCGGCAGGGTGAGATTGTGGGCGGTCTCGGGGTCGAGCGAGAACAGCAGCGGGCGGGCGAGGGCGTACAGGAGCTTGTCGGACACGATGGAGCAGGCGGGTTCGCAGGTTGTTGGCGTGTGCTGCGCATTTTACCTGCGAGTATGGCCGCGCCTCGCGCTGTCGACAGTCCTGCTCATCATGCGGCAGGCTGGTGATGGCCCGTGTTGAGGCCGACGCTGAAGCAGATGAGGCTTTAGCCGGGCAGCGGTTCCCAGCGCCCGCGCCGCAGCGCCTCGATGGGCTGGAAATGGGTCTTGTAGTTCATCTTGCCGCTCTCGGCGATCCAGTAACCGAGATAGACATAGGGAATCTCCAGCTGCCGTGCCTGTTCGATCTGCCACAGCACGTTGTAGGTGCCGAGGCTGGACTTCGGCAAGTCCGGATCGAAGAAGGTGTAGACCGACGACAGGCCATCATCAAGCACATCGATGATGCTGACCATGCGCAGCGTGCCATCCGGCTCACGGAATTCCACGAGGCGGGTGTTGACCTTGCTCTGCAACAGGAACTGCGCGTACTGGTCACGGCTGTCCTGGTCCATGCCGCCGCCGGCGTGGCGCACGGCCTGGTAACGCAGGTAAAGCTCGTAATGCTCATGCGCATAGGCCAGCCGCGACACCGAGGCCCTCAGGTGCTGGTGCTGTTTCCACGCGCGGCGCTGGCTGCGGTTGGCTTCGAACTTCATCGCATTCACGCGCACCGGCGTGCAGGCCTGGCAGCCGTCGCAATAGGGCCGGTACGTAAAGATGCCGCTGCGGCGGAAGCCGTTCTTGACCAGCTCCGAGTACACGTCGGCATTGATCAGGTGGGACGGCGTCGCGACCTGCGAGCGCGCCTGGCGATCGTCAAGATAGCTGCACGGATACGGCGCCGTTGCATAAAACTGCAGCGTCGAGAAGGGCAGGTCCTTGAGATGGGTCATGTTCAAGAATTTACACCGACAGGGCCCCGTCGCGCAAAGCCTGATCGCTGTCCGGACCCGTATACATCAGCATGGGTGCCCATTCGACAATCGCCGGTTGCGACAGTGCCGGTTTCATCAAGCTCAGGAAGCGTTTGCGCGTCATGGGTCGGGCGCCCAGCGACGCCAGGTGCCCGGTCTCCTGCTGGCAGTCGATCATGGCCACCCCTTGCCGGCGCAGGAAGTGCACCAGGTAGGCCAGCGCGACCTTGGACGCATCGGGCTGGCGGGCAAACATCGATTCGCCAAAGAACATGCGGCCGATGCTGACGCCATAGGCGCCGCCGGCCAGTTCGCCGTCCACCCACAGCTCGGCCGAGTGCGCATGGCCCATGCGGTGCAACGCGCAATAGCCCTCGATGATCTGCGGCGAAATCCAGGTGCCGCCGCTGCCCGGCCGCCACTCGGCGCAGGCTTCGATCACGTGCCGGAACGCCGCGTCGAAGCGTACCTGCCAGCGGCCGCCTTCGGCCATGCTGCGGTCGACCTTCTTCAGCAGCTTCTTCAGGCTGTGGGAGACATGAAAGGCATCCGTCATCAGCACCATGCGCGGGTCGGTGCTCCACCACAGGATGGGCTGGTGTTCGGAAAACCATGGGAAGATGCCATTCCGATAAGCCATCAGCAGCCGCTCCGGCGACAGGTCGGCGCCAGCGGCCAGCAGTCCGGGCGCGCCGTCGCGCTCCGTCAGCGCCAGCGACGGATCGGGAAACGGGGAGTCAGGTTCGAGCCAGGGGATGGGCATGCTCACCAATTCGGAACGTCTTTTCGCACTTGAAAGGTGCGATCTGAAACGTGGGCGAATTTACAAGAGAAAAAAATCATTCAAATTCAATGCCTTGTGACCGATGCTTGAAGGCACCAAAATGGTACGAAAATTGCTGATGAGCAGGCTTTCAAATTAATCCTGCACTCAAAGGGGGAGACTTACATGGATTCTTTCCGCTCCGGCGCGGACACGCTGTTTATTCTGCTGGGCGCCATCATGATTCTGGCGATGCACGCCGGCTTTGCCTTCCTTGAACTGGGCACCGTGCGCAAGAAGAACCAGGTCAACGCCCTCGTGAAGATATTAGTCGATTTCGCAATTTCGACGATCGCCTATTTCTTCGTCGGCTACGCTGTCGCCTATGGGGTGGACTTCTTCGCCAGCGCTGATGTGCTGGCCCAGAAGAGCGGCTTCGAGTTGGTGAAGTTTTTCTTCCTGCTGACCTTCGCCGCGGCGATCCCGGCCATCATTTCGGGCGGCATCGCCGAGCGCGCGCGCTTCCACCCGCAACTGATCGCGACCGCCGTGCTGGTGGGGCTGGTCTATCCCTTCTTCGAGGGCATCGCGTGGAACAACCGCTTCGGCATCCAGCCGTGGCTGGAGGCGAACTTCGGTGCGGCCTTCCATGACTTCGCCGGCTCGGTGGTGGTGCATGCCGTTGGTGGCTGGGCGGCCCTGCCGGCCGTGATCCTGCTCGGCTCGCGCCATGGCCGCTACAACAAGGATGGCGGGATCGCCGCGCATCCGCCGTCAAGCATCCCCTTCCTCGCACTGGGCGCCTGGATCCTTGCAGTGGGCTGGTTCGGTTTCAACGTGATGAGCGCACAGACCCTCGACAAGATGAATGGCCTGGTCGCGATGAACTCGCTGATGGCCATGGTCGGCGGCACGCTGGTCGCCGTCCTGCTGGGCAAGAATGACCCGGGCTTTGCGTACAACGGCCCGCTGGCCGGCCTGGTGGCTGTCTGCGCCGGTTCGGACCTGATGCATCCGCTCGGCGCGCTGGCCACCGGCGCCGTCGCAGGCGCGATTTTTGTGTGGATGTTCACGCTGACCCAGAACCGCTGGAAGATCGACGATGTGCTCGGCGTGTGGCCGCTGCATGGCCTGTGCGGCGCGTGGGGTGGCATTGCTGCCGGCATCTTCGGCCTGAAGACCTTCGGCGGTATCGGTGGCGTCAGCCTCATGTCGCAGCTGATCGGTACCGCGATGGGTATCGTGATTGCCGTCGCCGGTGGGGCGATCGTCTATGGCGTGCTCAAGCGCACCGTCGGCATCCGCCTCGACCAGGAACAGGAGTATGAAGGCGCCGACCTGTCGATCCACAAGATCACGGCAACGCCGGAGCGTGAGTCGAGCTGGTAAGTCACTCGCTCGCTCGTTCGCAAGAAAAAAGCGCGGCCATGGCCGCGCTTTTTTTGTCTGCTTACAGGCGTTGCGTGGGTGTGTCGATGCGTTGTTGCTCAGTCGGTCAGAACCTCAGTCGCCCGGAAGCGCGGTAGCTCAGTCGCGCATGCGCTTGCGGATGTCCATCGTATGGAAGCCGAAGGCTTTGCCCGAACGGTGTGCAGCGAGGTCGTCGAAGAATAATTTCAGCGTGTGCGATACGGTCGGGAACGCGATGTCGTCCCACGGGATCTCGTGTTCGGCAAACAGCTTCACTTCGAGGCTTTCTGTGCCGGCCGCAAAATCGAGATCGAGCAGACGCGCACGGTAGAACAAGTGCACCTGGTGCACATGCGGCACATTCAGCAGCGAGAACAGGTCCTGCAACTCGATGCGCGCACCGGCTTCTTCCATGGTCTCGCGCTGCGCGGCTTCGCCAGTGGTCTCTTCGTTCTCCATGAAGCCGGCCGGCAGGGTCCAGTAGCCATGACGCGGTTCGATCGCGCGCCGGCACAGCAGCACCCTGGTGTCACCAGCGAGGTCCCAGACCGGAATACTGCCGATCACCATCTTGGGGTTCTGGTAGTGGATGGTCCCGCAATGACCGCAGACATGGCGCATGCGATTGTCATCGGGCGGTACGAGCAGGGTCACCGGTCGACCGCAGTCGGAACAGAAATTCATTGGCACAGGCAAGGGATGAAAGAGAGTGAGTGCAGTGGCAGCCGTCGAGGCAGCCAGCGACAGCGAGTGTAGCATTCGCACTTTCGCAAGAAGCTTATTTGCATTGCGCTGCAATACGTTGTATTATCTCGTTCTTCAGACGCGGGGTGGAGCAGTCTGGCAGCTCGTCGGGCTCATAACCCGAAGGTCACAGGTTCAAATCCTGTCCCCGCAACCAGATACCAGAGGCCCGGATCGATGATCCGGGCCTTGTTGTTTGTATGTCTTGCCTTGTTGGTTTTGTACCATGGGGCAATGACATCAGGGGTGAGTTGCCCTATAATCCGCCGTAATGTGGTTCCCAGCCCCGCGCCGATGGCAGCAGGCGGCCCCCGACGGACCACCAGTCTTACCGGCGCACACACGCCAGCGGCCCCAACAACAATCTACAACGCGGCCCTGGTACGCCAGCATCACCTTCTGTTTGAGCCTGCGGCATCCTTGATGCAGGCCGTGAATTTGATCTGCTCACTGCAACCAACCAGTACGACAAGAATCGTAGATGAATACCGCTGAGGCGAAAAAAGTCCTCGAGACTGCGCTGCTGTGCACGCACGAGGCCCTGTCGGTCAACGACTTGAAGAAACTGTTCATTA